>Ga0224501_10000105_pt1 | contig 86367 bp, 76 predicted proteins | sample SF_Oct11_sed_USG_4_FD_169105 | JGI IMG/M metagenome (GOLD analysis project Ga0224501, IMG submission 169105) | Sediment microbial communities from San Francisco Bay, California, United States - SF_Oct11_sed_USGS_8_1 | ecosystem: Environmental > Aquatic > Marine > Sediment | place: USA...
TTTCCCGCTGCCGATTTTGAATGCACCATTTTTACCGATATCAAAGAAGATTTTATCAATATCGCCAATACCGCCGGCCGTCCCGACCCTTCAAAAAAAGAAGGCGATAATACCTATGTTGAAAACCTGGAATACCTGACCGAATATTCGGGCGACCCTATTCCGGTGGGTCAAAAAGCGGTTTCTTTAAGGGTCACATGGCGAAACGCCGAAAGAACCATCTCGCATGACGAACTGAAAAACCTTCAGGAAGATCTGGTAAACAGACTTGCGGGCACGGGTTATAAACTGCGTTCTTAGTTAAATTCTAAAAGATAGGCTTGATTTGATGAATGTCTCTTTCTAATAGCTAATAGCGCTCTGCTTATTTTTTATGATATTCATTTTTTAAAGTCGAATGACCTAAGTTATTTATTAGACTTGTTATCTATACTCTTTATCAAATATAAATATAATTGACAAAATGTACACATAATGTAGTTTTATATTCTAAGGTAGAAAACCATGAAAATATTTTCCTTTATTTTATTTTTCTTTATCTTTTACTCAAACCTTTTTTCCGACGAGATACGCTTAAAAGATGGTTCAACTATAAAAGGTAAAGTTCTCAGGGTAAGCGCCAACAATGTAGAATATGACCCCGAAGGAGATATTCCATTTGATATGGTACCAAGATCTTCCATTAAAAATATTGTTTATGATAACGATAAAATTATTAACTTTGACGATTCTTTGACCGCAACAGACGAGACAGACACCCCCGATTCATCAAATACAAAAGAACAAAAATCATCATGGTATCTAGGGTTTGGCTTAGGCAGCGGCGACGGGGCCTATTCTTTAGCAAGCGGCAATGAAGTTACTTTTGATGATTGGTTTGAAGGGCTGGATACAGGGCCTAAAATTGCAATACAACTTGGCGTAGGCGCTATCATCTTAAATGATTTTCATTTAGGTTTTGATATGTCTGCATTATCGCAGAATGGTACTTATAAAGATTATTTTGGAAATATCGATGCTCAACTTCAAATAAATAATTATCTTCTTTCGTTATCATACTTTCCCTATACCACGGGCTTATTTATAAAAGCAGGTTTAGGAGCCTCTGTCATTTCAAGCAATATCAAAATAGAAGCATTTGGCATGAATGAGACATATAATGATTCTTTCGGCGGTTTTTCGGGTTTAATTGGCGCCGGTTACTATATTTGGCTAGGCGATACTTTTAATTTAGGCATTAACCTTGAGTACTCTCATCAGGAATACGAAGAAAGCTCAATACCCAGAAAAAGTAATTTTTGGAGCGTCTATACTTCTTTTTACTGGTTTTAGCCAAGAAAACCGTTTAGTATGACGAGCTGAAAAACCTTCAGGAATATCTGGTAAACGCAGGTTAGAATCTCAGGGGTTAGTTTTTCAAAACTTGATTGTATTTTTGTATGTTTTCTAAAATAGATTTTTGATCGATATTTATATTCTTAAAATAATTTTTTGAGTTTTTTATGGCGTAATAGATAGCGCCGGGCCAAAAGAATACGAGTAGTAAAACAAAAATACCCCAATTAAATTTTGACGGCGGTTCAATATTATCTTCTTTGTTATTTAATATCTGCAATTTGTGATCATTTAACTTATCGGCTTTAATTTGAGTTCCGCAATAGCTGCATGCAAAAGTTTCTGATAAGTCGAGAGTTACATTTTTTTGATTTATGTTTCCGCAACTGCCACATTCTTCAGACATTGTAAAGTGAATTTTTAATTTTCCGTCAATAATTTTATCGGTATTACTGTCATAAACATAATAAGCGTTTTGTTGAATATTGATTTTACTTAGATTCTCCAGAATAAAGCCTCTTGCAATACCCAAAGAGACAGCCAGTTGGTCGACTTTTACCTCTTTTGTTTTTTCAAGAACGTTCCATATTTGAATAATCTTATTTTCTATTCGGCGAAAATATATGCCAAAGCATAGAATTAAGAAACCGCTAAGCGAAAGAAGAAGACGCACCATGGGAATATGTTTTGTATGAAAACGAACTGTCGAATTAGGGTTTTGCTTTTGTAAAGATTTTTCTGTAACTTTTTCAGAGGCCTCGACATATCTTGTATGAATACTGGTTATTTTTCCTGTTTTTGTTCTTGTTTCAATTTCGAAATAGTCCGATTGCCAAGTCTGAAAACCAGCAAAAAACGAAATGACGCCTGTAACCAGTAAAACGATACCCCAGGGTATAAAATAATTATCTATTTTATAAATATCTTTTTTCATTTCTTTTTTTGCGGCGTTATAATCGCGTTTAGAAACATCACGATTTCTTTGCCCGGTTTTCTGTCAATAGCCGATAAAAGCTGATTAATGGCGTCGTCTTTTGAAGCGTTTTGAGAAATGCCTTCAATAGAGGCGAGTATTTTTTTTTCTTCTACGTTTAATATTTTTGATAATACCCCAGAACTTTCTTTAAGAGCCTTTTTTAGATCGTTTATCATATTGATTTTCTATATACAAGCGCTATTCAGCTTGTAAATAAAAAACAATTATTTCGATGGGGGCGATGCTATCCCCGGTATGATAGATAGATTTATGCCTTTCGATTTGCAAAATTTATTTATGTACGGCGCATATGTAAAATATAAGATATGTATAACATTCGTATGAAAATCGACGAAAATTATTTCTACGGGGGCGATTCGGCCGCCTTGAATTTAATTAATCACGCTTTAAAAGAAGCAAAAATCATTCGTATTTCTACGGCTTATTTTGAATCGTCGGGTTTTAAAACGCTAAAAGATATTTTTGATGGCAAAGAAGTAAGACTTCTTGTTGGGCGCGCGCAGGGCGGCAAAGACAATATTGAAAATATCATTTCTGAATTCATTGATTCTCTTTCATCAGGCGGATGGATTAGCCGAACTGCGGCGATGAGAGAGCTTCGAAAAAAACTCGAAGAAAAAAGACTCAGCTTATGCGCAGAAACCTCACCCGCCGCGTGGAACTTTAAATACCAGTTTCAACACGCCAAGCTTTATATGGCCGATAAATCTTCAGCGGTTGTCACATCGGCAAACTTGTCGCTTCATGGTCTTTGTTTTAGCAAAGAAGCGGGAATTCTGGTAACAGATAAAGAGGCGGTACGTTTTTTTGTAGAGAAATTTGAGGAATATTTTATGAAAGCGCGGCCCATAGGCGAAGAGCTTTTAGACAGGCTTCGAAAGTGGCTCGATTTTCGCATGCCTTTTGAAGTTTACGCAAGGGCTCTTCTTGAGCTTTATGATTTGCCTTTTGAATCAGAAAATATCAAACTGCCCGAATTAGCGGGATACCAAAAACCCGTAGCCGCAAGGGCCATAGAAAATTTCAAAGACTTTAACGGATGCATGTTGGTGGCTTCAACCGGTCTTGGCAAAACCGTTATGGCCGGCCATATTGCCGCCATACTGCGCGAGAAAGGCGAGATAGATAATGTCATTGTTTTCTCGCCGGCCGGGCTTCGGGAAATGTGGCGGCGCACGTTAAGAGGCAGTCGAACTTCCAGCGAAGAATTTTCGTATTCGACACTTTCTGCCGACGACCCCGCGCGAGATAGAAAACTGCGCATTTTACTGCATGAGCTTCAAAACGTAAACGAAAATACGCTTATTATTTTGGACGAATCGCATAATCTCAGGAACGAAGAACTTTCGGCCGGAAATATGCGTTTAAGAAACCAGAGGCTTGTCGACGCAATGAACCGCAGGGCAAAAATTCTGCTTATGACGGCGACGCCTTTCAGCAAAAACGTCGACGATATTAACGCGCAGCTTCGAATACTGCCTAAGAGCTCAAAGCATAATTTATCGGAACGCTTCTTTTCAGAAGATATGGCATGGCATATTAACAGAATTTCAGATTTGTCAGAGCTGCCAATATCTGTAGTTTTAACGGCGCCTACCGTTGTTCACAAGTTCAGCCATAAAGACGAAAACAACCAGAAATATGTTTTATTCTCGGGCGATCAAAAACGATATTTTCCCGCGAAAATTCATCTGCACAATATTGAGTACGACAATATTTTTGAAAAATTTTTAGAAGAGATGTTAGAGAGATCTCTTCTAAGGGTAACAGACAATGTATCTGAAAATTTTCAGGAAAAACTTTTTAACGACGATAACGAGCTATCGGGCAAAAGAATGCCCTTTTTTGAAGCGGGCGTTCTGCCTAGAATATGTTCATCCCCCGCTGAAATTTCTCACTTATTTTCAAAACTTGAAACAGAAGGCGGCTTTGAAAGAATGCGTTTTCAATACCAGAAAGAGCTTACTTCCTTTGTAAAAGATAAAAAAAACTTTCTTCAGCCTTACGCCGCTTACGAAAAAGTTGACGCTAAACTTCAGTCCCTAATCGATATTATTATTGAAAACCCTGAAGAAAAAATAGTGGTTTTTTGCGTATACCGCCAGAGCGCTTATTTTTTAAGCGAGGCCTTGAAAGCAAAAATTCGCAATTTAACGGTTGAAACCACGGCCGGCAAAGACAGCGAACAGCTTGAGAAAATCTTAAGAAATTTCGCGCCAATCGCAAATGAGGTACATGAAACATGGGAAGACGAACGCGAAGACAACATACGCGTTTTAATCGCGACGGGAGCTTTGGCCGAAGGCTTTAATATGCAAGACGCTTCGATACTTGTAAATTATGACATGCCGTGGACGGTTCTGGTATTGGCGCAAAGAATGGGAAGAATCATGCGGCCGTGGCCGAAGCCGCGCGAGATAAAAATATTTAATTTAATACCGCGTACCATGCGCAATGAAAATCTGCATATCGCGCGAAACTGGCACAACCGTCTCATTGAAAGGTCGCGCGATTTGCGCTCCTTCGCGCAAATTCCAATTTTAATTGAGAAAAGAACGGGCAAAGACGAATTTGAAATGGCCGAACTGGCCCGTACCTTAAGCGATCTCGGTTCGATAGATTTAGAGCTTGAAGAGGCGTTAAAATTTATTGAAAACGCCGAGAACATACGCACCAGTTCGTTTCTTGACGATTTGGCGCTTATCGAAGAAAAAGCGAGAAAAGAAATACTTTCTTTACCTATGGGATTTCGAACCGTTAGAAAAACGAAAAAAGACCCTGCTCTTTTTATGCTCTTTTCTTATGAAGATAAAAAATTTCCCGCCCTTTTTAACGCAAAGGGCGTGTACGATTTAAACAAGCGCATAGCCGATGAAATTATGAATTATATTCAATGCTCTCCCGATACGCCGCTTGCGCCGACTTCAGAATATCCATCCGATGAAGATTTTGACCTGTGGATAGAAAAAAGCCGTCAAAATTTTCTTGAATATACCGGTTTTCCCGAAGAAGAGGTAAAAATAATTTGTATTGCGGCCATGGTTCAGGGCGCGGTTTGATAGTTGTCGGATCTATAGACGCAAACGTCCGCCGCGTTTATAAATCAGCCCTCTTTTTTAATTGACAAAATGACGAGAATAATTTTTATTTTATCAGTTATTTATAAAAGTCGGAGCGTCATATGAAAACCGTTAAAAAATATGCATATCTTTTTATCTTTGCAGGCATAATGTTTTTTTTGCCTGCGGAATTATTTTCGCAAAATAAGTCTCCCGCCGGTCAATGGAAAACTATTGACGATGAAACCGGCAAGGTAAAATCAATTGTAGAGATATCGGTGGGCCCCGACGGCAAACTTTACGGTAAAATCATTAAGCTATTCAAAAAACCCGACGAAGATCAAGACCCCGTATGCGACAAATGCGAAGGCGATAAAAAAGATAAAAAGATTATAGGAATGCAAATCATGTGGGAGCTTGAAAAAGATTCTGAAACCGAATGGGAAGACGGGCATATTTTAGATCCGAAAAACGGCAAAACATACGGCTGCGAAATAGAGGTCATTGAAAACGGAGCCAAACTGAAAGTTCGAGGATACCTCGGGTTTTCTCTTCTAGGCAGAACTCAAATATGGCTTCGCGTCAATTGAAAATTTCAATATGACAAAATATAAGGCTGCACCTCAAAAGAAATTTCTCTCTGCAAATCGTCTTCGTTCCACGAAACAACAAATCTGATATGTTTAGGGAAATCTTTCTTTAAGGCGATATCCCATTCTGCGTTAAAATCTTCGCCGTCGATCGAATATTCAATTTCAAACGACTGCACATTGGGCAAAATGAGAATTCCTATTCCGGGGCTTTCTTCGTCTTTATCGACAAAAAAATCTTCTTTTCGGTAAATGCCTATCGTATCGGTTTCATCGTCATAATAACCATAGTATGTCACCGAAAAAACCCGGCTTTGAAGCGTCGCGGGGTTTGAATAATATGAGCCCGAAGGAAACTTAATATAGTCTGTTCTTACCGAATGAGTGATTTCTTTCTTGCCATTAAAGAAGAAGGCCTGAGGGTTCCATTTTTGATACGTCAAATTCTGTAAATCTGTGGTAATCATCTTAATTAATTGAAGGGCCTTCTCTGATTGTTTTGAGGCGTCGCTTTGTTGAAACAATAAGTTTTGAATTTGAAGATATGTCGCAAACAGGCTTCCTATTAAAAGACTTGAAAGAGCGATTACAATTAAAAGCTCAATTAAAGTAAGCCCTTTTCTTTTTGACTTATTTTCCCGGAAGATTGCCTTTATAGTAGTCAAGAACATATTCTTTGTTATCTCCGTAATTGATGGTCACCTGATAATGCAATACCGTAATAATTCCGCCCGTTTCTGAGTCTTCTCTTTCTTCGGTTTTCTCGTCTTGGGGCATTAACTCGTCTAGCTTGCCGCCTTCTTCGGCAACCGCAAACAAATCGACTTCTTCTTCTTTTATTTCGTAACTGTATTTAAATCCGGGAAAGGCCTCATATTCTCCCGATTCTGAAAGGGCCTTATCTTTCGATTTAAGCTTATCCATTTCAATAACGGCAAGAGATATGGCTTTTTGCAAATCTACCGAATCTTTTCTTAGATTCATGCCCATTATAACCAGCGACATAATGCTTGTTAAAGAGATACCCGCAAATAAAAGCGCCATCATAACCTCTACATAGGTAATTCCTTTTTTCTTAGAAATCGCTTTTATTCTTGCTTTCATATTTATTGAAGTTATTCTGCTTTTTCTTCGTGAAAATCGAGACTGCCAAGATAAACGGGTGATGTATTATACCGCGGAATGAACAAATAGGGTTTTTCGGTACTGCTTAGATGAAATACTACCGAATCGGTAGTGCCGTTAGGATAAAAATGAATAAAAAGAACTGGTGCCTCAAGCTTCAAGCCGCTTACAGAATAAATATCAACAATATCATCGGGCATATTAACCGGCTTAACAACCCATTTAGCTTTTTTTTCTTCTCTTTCTTTTTCAGACAAATCTTCTTCTGGAATTACTTCTTCAATCAGTTCCGGATTTTCTTCGGCAAAAATTTGACCCATCTTATGTTCTATCTCGCCTTTTTCGCGAAGTCCCATTTTCTTTTTTTCAAGGTTCAACTCTAAAATAAGATGCTTTCCTTCAGAGAAGGCTTTCTCTCTACCTCGTTTAAACAGGCCTTCAAGCTTAAGGCTTGAACCTCCCGACATATCTTCTGTCCAGATGCCCGTTAATAGCTGATATACGACAAAAAAGAGGGTGCCTAAGATAGCAATTACTACCATCAGCTCAATTAAGGTGTACCCTCTTTTTTTATGAATTTTATTTTTTATATTTAATCTCAGAGTTCTGATAAATCAATATCGGCATTCTCGCCCTCGCCCCCCTGCTGGCCGTCTTTGCCGAGATAAATAATCTTATATTTACCGTCTTCATTAATATAGTAATAGGGAACCTGATTGGGGCCTATTATGGCGTTTTTATTGAGCAATAAACCCGTCGAGGGATATTTTTCTTGAGGAATGCCCGGGGGACAATTTATAAGGGCGTCTAAACCTTCGTCAGTCGATGGAAATCTTCCAAATTTTTGTCTGAATTGAAACAAGCCTACTTCTATCTGCTCTTTGGCTCTTTTAAGTTGAAACTCGTCTGCCTGACCGGCAACCGGATTCTGAAAAACTCCTATATATAATACTGTCATTAACGTGCCCAATATGACAATCACTACCATAAGTTCAATAAGGGTCATGCCCCGTTTCTTTCGTAATTCTTTAATTTTCATAATCAGATATTAATTTTCAAATACAAATAGTCAACTATTATTTTTCATAAAGAGTCGCAAGTACCGTCAATTTCTGGGCAATGAAACAATCAAATTCGTTCCGCTGTCTTCTGACGACGTAAAACTTATGTCGCCCCCATGCGATCGCGCTATAAGTTTTGCGCTATAAGAGCCTAAACCCATACCGCCTTTTTTGCCGCTTGACGAATATCTTTCAAAAAACTTATCTCTAACTTTCGCCGGTATCACCCCCCAATTATGTATGTCAATGATTGCATTATCTTCGTCTTCTTTCACAACAATGGTAATTTCTTTACTTTTCGGAGACGCTTCTGCCGCGTTTTTAACCAAATTTGTCATTAAATTTTCAATGTGAATAGCTTCAGCTTTGACAAAACAGCTTTTTTCGTTATGATCGCATCTTATATTAATTTTCTTTTCTTCAATAAGAGAATTCAAGTTTTTTCCTATACTTTTTATAAGTACGCATAAATCAATTTCTTCTTTCTGGGGAACATAGGTTCCTTCTGACATACGAAATAAATCAAAAGTATGGTTTATCATATGAACCATTTTATTGCCGTTTTCTTGTATCGTATCTACATATTCTTTTTGCGTTTTTGTAAGCGATTCTGCCGAAAGAAGTTCGGCAAAACCCAACATGCCGTTCAATAAATTTTTCATATCGTGTCTAACGATTCTTTCGGTATCGTCGCGTATAATTTCTGTTCTTAATTTATTGGTAACGTCGTTTAAAATTATCAAACGGCCTATTTCTTTATTTTTCTTGCCGTATATCGGGCAGATATGCAAATCATAGTATCCTGATTTTTCATTCTGGCTTAAAAATACCTCTGTCTCTATTTGCTTATTTAAGAATTTTTTCTTTAGTTCTTCTGACCATACTTTAAAAACATTTTCTGGCAGCTGACCGATTATCTTATCTGCAGGAATACCGATAAGTTCTATAGCCGCATTATTGATATCGCATATTCTGTTTTTTTCGTCTAGTACCAACATGGCATTTTTCATTGTATCGACAAGGATATCGCGCGCTATCGGGTTTATATCTAATAAGCGGTAACGAAGCATACTGATAGAGAAGAAAATACACGAAAATCCCAAAACAATCGGGGTATAGTCTTTTTTCATATAAAAAGCCAAATGAAACGTATACACTATATTATAAAGAAGAGGCAAAGCGGCCCCTGTTAATACCCAGAACGACTGCCATTTATAAATCTTAAAAGAATTATAAACCTGCCTGATAATAATAAATATACCTAAAAATATCAGCGAATATGCGTAAATAGTAAAAAACCAGAAGAAAGGACCGTACTCTTCGGCAAAAAATCCAAGATAATTTTCGACTCGTATAAATGAAATCTTTTCCCAAAATAAGTTGTGATACTCGTTTGTAAATACCAGTATAAGCCCCAAAACCGGCACAATATAGATAGCCGCAATTTTATATTTTGTTATTAAATTTATTTTTTTTGTATAATTTAACGCAAAAAAGAACCAGCTCATAAAGGTTGACGCGATAAAAATGTATGTAATTTTTGCAAATAATCGCGTATACTCTTCTGTTTGCGCCAGAACTTCTAAACTGTTAAGTAATAGCCATCCTATGCACGATATCATTAGCCATGCCAAATAACCCGTAAGCTGAGCAGACCGAAATACCCATACTGCGAGAAGAAAAAAACAGATTAAAACCGCCAAAATAGGGGCCGTATATACAAAATAAACATATTGGGACGCAAAATTCATATTTTTTTTACTTCAAATACAAGAAGTCACAATTTGAAATGAACTTCTTCTAAAACAAAAATACTGCAAGACTCAATTTATAAGCGTAGAATTTTTTCATTAGTAAACGGCCCCAATATTTTATCTTGAATATTATGACCGTTTGTTGATTAGTTTATGTTGTAGGTTTAATAAGCCTTTTATTTTTTTTCTAAAATATTTAATGTTTTCTATTTTTACTCCTGTTATTATATTACGATAATAATTCATTTTATAGAACATTTTTGCGAATTTTTTTGTATATTAATCTAGTAATTTTATTTTTTTAAAATACGTATCGCTAAAATAATACTTACATCCATGATAATACAAAATATTTTTATTGCCCCGGTTGGCAAGTTTTTTATGCATTTTTTAACATTTTTTTCCTTTTTTTGCGATATCTTCTTAGCAAAATCCCTTTTTTTATTTATATGTCTAAATATACAGTACAAAAAAATGGTGGCCGGTATAGACATCTTATTAATCAAAAACCGTTACATTTTAAAGAAGATATCAATATTTAATGAGGAATTATCTAATTAAGAAGAATTTCTCTTCTTATTTTCACTTGTATCGAGCCCGGTCGAGATATGGCTTCCTTATGCAAATTTAGTGTCTTATCTTATAAGGAAACCATGAAAACAGGAAATTTTTTATCAAAATAAAAGGTATCTTTTTTATAAAAAATGCGATTATACGATTCTTTAAAAAAATAATTTAAAGAGATGTCCTTCCCGACCACCATTTACAAAAATATTGTTATAACATATTTCAATTTACGGTCTCATTAGATTTTAGATTTTGTTCCCATAGAAATGATAGCGTATTTTACGTAAACAACGCGTTATGCCATAAAATATGAGCGAATAGAGGTATATTTTGACAAAGAAGACAAATTCAAAAACGACTAAAGAAAAAAAAGATATTCCAAAGAAAAATATATCAGCTTCAAAAACCAAAAAAACGACGGTTAAAAGCTCAGCGCAAAAAAAACCGGCTCTTAAAAAAACCTCAATAAACGGACCTCATATTCGAAGAGAAATCGACAAAACAAAACTCATTGTTCTCGGCACGGCTCACGTTAGCGCCGAAAGCGTGCAAGACGTTGAAAACGCTATTCAAAAAGAAAAACCTGATTTAGTATGCGTCGAACTTTGCGAAGCAAGATATCAATCAATTTTAGATAAAGACCGCTGGAAAAAACTTGATATAAAACAAATCATAAAGCAAAAGAAATTATACCTGCTCATGTCGCAGCTAATTCTATCTTCATTTCAAAAAAAAATAGGCGATAAGACAAAAATAAAACCCGGCGAAGAAATCATGACGGGAATTTCTTTGGCAAAAAAAAATAAAATTAAATTTGAGCTAATAGACAGAGACGTGCAAATAACCTTAAGACGCGCGTGGCAAAGCACGGGGTATTTCAGCAAAATCTTTTTAATTTCTGAACTTACAGCCTCTTTAATCGCGGCCCCTGAAGCCGAACCCGAGCAAATTGAAGAGATGAAAAACAAAGACGTCTTAGAAGGACTCTTTGAAACTCTTCCGGCGAGGTACGGCAAAATTAAAGAAATACTCATAACCGAAAGAGATAAATATCTGGCGCAAAAAATAAAAGACGCTTTAATTAAAAACAAGCCGGTTAAAAAAGCTTTAGCGGTTGTAGGCGCCGGTCATCTAGCGGGAATCGATAAATATCTTAAAGAAGAAATTGATCTTAAACCTCTTGAATATGTAAAGCCAAAGTCAAAATTTTTTGGGGCCCTTAAGTTCTTTGCGCCTATTTTCATCATCATGTTTTTTATATATTTTTTTACAGATACAAACAATACCGACGATATAATAAACAATTTAATTTCATGGGTAGTCATCAAGGCCGCTTGTTCGGGTTTTTTGGCTCTTATTTTGCTGCCGCATCCTTTAACCGTTTTGGCTTCTGCCGCAACCGCGCCTATCAGCAATTTTAACCCGGTACTAAAGCCGGGATGGGTTGCCGCTTTAATTGAAGCAGAATTTCACAAACCTCGCGTTTCTGATTTTGAAAATATCACCGAAGATTCAAAGCATCTTAAAACATTTTTTAAAAATAAGGTTATCAAGATATTCGGACTTTTTATGCTTCCTCAAATAGGGTCTTCTATAGGCACAGGTCTTGCGTTATGGTATATCGCCAACTTTTAATAATATATTTGTTTTCTTCTTTTTTTCTCTTTATAATCAACTGTCAATCGGCGCAGAAAAAAGAAAATCGCGCGCCTGTAGAAACGGCTAAAAAGCCAGAAAAACCCAAGGCGCCTAAAGAAGAAAACATAAAAACTGAAGGCCTAAATAAAGAATATGGGCTAGAAAAAAAAGAAACTGAGAAAAAAACTGAAATAATAATCATACAAGATAAAGAAAACCTGCGGCAGACTAAAACAAGCAACTACGAAAAACAAAAAGAAAGTAAAGAAGAAAAACATATTTCCGTAAAAAGATCCGCAAACCTGATAAAAAGCCTGCCTCAATACAATGCCAGAAACGACGCAGCGATAATATTTTATTCTAATAACGATACCGCAAAATATCACGCTTTTGAAATGGCCGAAAAAATAAAGGCCCGGGTTTTTGATCTAATAGGAAACAACGAAGACTATTTCTTAAAAGAAATTTCAAAAAAAGACGCTAACGCGATTAACAATATTTCTGATTTTAAGAACATAAAAACTCTTATTCTCTGTACTCCTATTTACTTTTACAGGCCAAAAACTCCGTTATTTACTTTTATAAATGACCATGATTTTAAAGATAAAGAAATTTTATTATTTTTTATATTTCAATCAAAAATCAATAAATTTCGATATAATATTTTTCTAAAAACCCTTTTAAAAAAAGGGGTAAAAAGCGCAATACAAACGGGAATTTCAAATTATAACGAATATTTTGAAATGATTGACAATGAATTAAACTATCTGAAAAAAGATCAGTTTGATTTGAAAATTAAAAATTTATTTTTAGAGAATAAAAAAGAACAAAGAGAATGAATCGTTATTTTCCCATATTTTTAGATTTAAAAAACAAGCCTGTTTTAATAGCCGGCGGCGGTAATATTGCGGCCCAAAAACTAAGATCGCTTATGCACAGCGAAGCAAAAATCACTCTGGCCGCTCTTGAGTTTTGCAATGACATTCAAGAGGCGGCAATAAAGAATAAAAATATATCCATAAAAATAACGCAAATTGAAAAACTCAATATTGACGATTATTTTTTAATCATTACGGCTTTAAACGATAAAAAAACAAACAACCTTATGGTAAAAAAAGCCCGTAAAAAAAAGATTCTCATAAACAGCGTTGATGATCCCGAAAATTGCGATTTTTTTACGGCTTCAACGATTAGAAGGCAAAATATTGTCATCGCCGTATCGTCAGGCGGATTTTTTCCCGGTTTGACGAAAACTTTAAGAAAAATTATAGACGCTTTATTGCCAGACAGTCACTTTGCTTATTTAATTAAAATTTATTCTTTGAGAAAAAAACTTCAAAAGAAAATTAAAAACAATAAAGAACGGGAAAAAATCTTAAAACAGATAGCTTCTGATATTGAAAATAAATATTTTTGATTTTAACGTTTTTTCTTCTTTACGCTATCAGACAAATGAACGCTATAAGTGGGAAAGGGTATATCAATTTTTTCTTTGCACAATTCTTTATATATTTTTTCGACGGCTTCTAGTTTTTTATCGTACTGAAGAGAATAATCTTCTACGTAAAACTTAGCGTTAAAATTTAACGAGAAATCGGCCATTTCGCAAAATTCAACGACAGGTTCAGGTTCTTTTAACGCGCCCTCAATATTTTTCAATACCTTTAATACGATTTTCTTGGTTTTGTCTACATCGGTGCCGTAACTGACAGAAAACGGAACTACCACCCTGATATTGACGTCTGGCATTCTAAAGTTTTTAAATTCTTTATTCATCAAACTGTTATTTGGTATGATGATAATTTCATTGTCAAAAGTTCTAAGCTTGGTGGTTCGAAGCCCTATTTCATGAATATAGCCGATACCGATACCGGGAATGTCAACCTTATCGCCCACGGTGCAGGCTTTTTCAAAAATCAAAAATATTCCCGCGACAAAATTGCTTAGAGAGTCTTTTACGGCAAAACCTAGAGCAAAAGTCAAGGCCCCTAAAGAGGCAATCAAAGGCGTTATATCGAGACCAAGCGTCGAAAGCGCGAACAATACCCCAAAAGTTAAAACGGCGACTTTCGATAAGGCCAGAAAAAGAGGCAAAAGCTGGTTGTCGATATCGGCTTCTGTCGTTTTAGAGAATTTATTGCCCCAGATTATTGAAATAGACGAAATTATTCTTTGTACAAGCAGGGCGGCCGTAAACACTAAAAAAGCCTTTATCGGCACTCTTATAAAATTTATTGTCTGATTAAAATAAGCCTCTAAAGGCAGTATGGCGATTTGCAAACCCGCCAAAATAAAAAACGGCAAAATAACCTTTTCGACCTTTATAATTTCTTTTACTTCTTCTTTTTTTGCCGTTTTCTTTATTAATTTTTTTGTAAACCATTTCTTTGTTAAACGTCCCGCTATCTTGCCTGAAAAATAAAATATTACAATCGCTAACAAGGTAAGAAAAGCCGAAATTATAAATGAATTAGCAAAGCCGCTTAGAGAAGAAGCCTCCATGGTTTTTCGAATATAATCAACCAAAGAATCTAAGTAAGAGTCAAAAATTGACGTATATCTGCTCACGGCAGATTCTGGAATCCCTGTCTTTTCTTCGCTGAAAATCTTTTTCGTAAATAAAAAATTTTGAGTCAGTAAGAAAAAAAGAAACGCAAAAATTCCCTTAAAAAATATTTTTAATTTATCTTTCATAAATGCTTGTATTCATTATATTTCGGCTTAATCGCGCTTTTTACTTAAAAAAATGCCGTTACAGATATCAGACTTTTGAGGCTAGAGCCCTCATGCCAGTTATAATAACTTTGCCAATTTATGCGTATGATTTTTCCCGTTATGAATGTTTTTAGCTTAACGGCAATAAACGAATCTTTATTCTTATATGAAATTAAATCTTTCTCTTTTACTATATTTTCTCTCGCAAGCCCGAAATAAAGCGCGGTATCTTTATGCTCTATAGCATAATCGAGATACAAAGAAAAATTTGACTTATTAAGAAAGAAGGTTTCAAGCGTAAAATGAAAACCCCGTTTTTCTTCTTCGCCGGGCCCTAGATGCATAAGAAATCCCGTATAATTTTTTTCTTCTGGCTCTTCTAAGATATTTTTTTTAGAAGAATACAGCCATGTCAGTGCCGCGCCAGGCTTATGATTTTTTTTATGATAAATAAAGGCTGCGTCAAAAATAACGCTCCATGAAGCGAACCATAATCCGCTTAAGAATCTGTATGAATCTGTTTTCTCATTTATAAAATTATTGCATTTAAAATACTCGGCAGAAAAGATAAAGCCTGCCGCCCATACAGGGTCTCTATAGGCTCCCGTTTTTATTTCAGCGGCGCCTCCTATATCTTCAAGACTTTTTTTGTTTTTAAAGCCCGTCCATATTATTGTCAGCAAATTAAAATCTTTTAAAAAGTCAGATGACGCGCCTTTATCTAACGAAAAATTATAAATGCCCATCGCAAAAGAGGGATTGTTTAACGATGAAATATAAAAAGCGCTCTGTTCGTTTTCAAAAAAAAGATCGCTTCTTAAAAACGGCATTTTTGATTCAACCATCGGATTTCCCCGAATTATAAACCGGCTTCCGTTTTTCTCGACCTCTCTTTGTTCAACGCCTAAGGAAGTTTGTTTACTTTCATACTTTAAAACGGGAACATAAACAGGCAGATATTTCGGTTTCGATAAAAAGCTTAAAGTTTTTTCATGATTCGCGTAAATTCCCGGTATAATAATATATTTTGGCTTCGGTAAAAAAATTACGGGAAAATATATTTCATAAGAAATTTTTTTTGAGTTCCATTTTACTTCGTCGGTTATTAAAAGATCGACCGATTGGTAAAAAATATCACCATATTGCCATAATGAAGTTCCCGCGGCCGGCGTTAACGCAAAAATTCGAATTGTCTGGCTAAAAAAATAAAAAATTAATATAAAAAATAACCTGGCAAAGTTCCTCATTTTCTTTTTATTTTAAAATATGCCGCCGTTGTTTATCGCATTTAACGACCTAAGGCGGCAATCGCCTTCTGGTAATTTGACGCCTGCTTAATCTCAGGAACCTGTTCGGTATAAAGTACAACGCCGTTTTCGTCTATTACGACAATTGCCCTTGAGAGAAGACCCGCTAATGGGCCGTCAATCATGGCGACGCCGTAATCTTCTCCGAATTTTCTGTTTCGCATTTCAGAGGCGGCCGTCACATTTTTAATGCCCTCGGTTAAAAAAAATCGTTTATGCGCAAAAGGAAGATCTTTAGATATGCATAAAACCTCGGTATTCTCAAGATTGGGAGCCTCTAAAGCGAAAAAACGTATAGATTCTGCGCAAATATCGGTATCAAGACTGGGGAAAATATTCATTAAGATTCTTTTGCCCTTAAAATCATTTAAAGTAATATCTTCTAAATCGGTAGTCGTCAATTGAAATTCGTGAGCTTTTGTTCCTATTTCAGGAAGACTTCCCGAAGTATGAACGGGCTTTCCTTTGAATTTAATTTCTGCCATGAGTTTCTATTTTTTATTATAAGCATACTGCAAAGCAATATTTTTTTATGATAAATCATTTACATTGATCTCCCCAAATATCTTTTACCCATACGGGATTATCAATAAAAGGGTTTCTGTTTTTTTGCCATTTATAAATTTTTTCGTTTCTTAATTTTTCATAATCGTCGGGCAAATCGGTAAAATGCCATTTGTACAAAGTACACAATTTACCGAAATAATTGCCGTTTGTATCGGTTCTATCAATTAAAACAAGGTCGACATCGCCGCCGCCTTCGTATCGTATATCCATATAAAACATCATGCGGGCGACATCCCCTTTTACTTCGTCTCTGGGTTCCCATGAATCTTTATCGGTTCTGGTTCGCGCAGACTCATGGTGAAGACTGCCGCCTTCGTCAAAATCTTTGTTTCCTCTTGACGAATTTATGGTTCTGTCTGCCGGTCTAATATGGTGAACATCGGTATAGGCAGCCGATTTCTTATTTTTAAAACCGTGCGATGTTGACCAGATATGTTCGCGGTTCCAGTAGTCTTTATGCTTTTGATTATATCCGCTATTATGATGTTTCGGAAGAGATCTTCCAGAATAAATTAAAAGCACGTTGTTTCTGTTTCGCGGATCTTCGTCGGTATCTTTCAAGATATCCCAAAGTTTTTTATATGAATAGCTTTTGTGTTTTTTTATCAATTTATGCAGACTTTTTCTAAGCGCAGCAGAAGAAGCGCTATCTACTGATTTATAATAATTCTTTAAAGTCGAATTTGAACTTATGCCGCTTATTATAAATAAGCAAAATATAATAACCGATACTTTTTTAATGAATTTCATGTTCTTTTCCAAATTAAATAATTTCATAAAGAGCCATGAATAAGACAGATTTGCTTTCATGGTCTTTTGAGTTCTTTATGAGTTCTTTATGAGTTCTTTATGATTTATTTATCGTATTTTTTTATTTTAAGAATAAAGATTTTATCGAACAACCGCAATCTTAAATACTTTTTTATGCCCCTCATCGTTTGTGACGACGACAAAATAAACCCCGCTGGCAAGTTTTTTACCTCTGTCAGATTTTACGTCCCATTCATAATTACCAGTCAAGGTAGTAACCTGCTTTTCAAAGAGTTTTTTACCGCTTATTGAAAAAACTCGTATTGTCGTATTGCTTGATAACCTCATAAATGTCATTGTTTGACGTTCTGAAGCGTTAAAAAGCGATGGAGCGGCGACTGCTTTAGATAAATCTTTTCTAGAGGCTGCGTCAATCACAATATCGCTGTTATCAGCCAGATTATTGCCCACAGGAGGAGTCAAATCTGTCATAGCTCCGCCTGCGTTTAACAGAGAGGCTCCCGTTTCAAGCGATATTGACGTAACGGTTAAATCGCTTGTTTCCTGATTTTCGCCGACAACATAATCAATGGTTAGTACATTGGCTGGCCCAAAGGGAGGCGATACCGTTAAAGACGCTCCTGAATCTAAATCGATTAACAAATTTCCTCCTGAAAGCGTCACCGGCTCTGAAAAAGTTATTGTAATTTGAATTAAATCGTCTAAATGAAAAGTACCCGAAACGGGCAAAGATGTTACGCTGACAATAGAGGCTCCGGTACCGTAAGAAACCTCGTTATCAGTCGATGTAGAAGCCAGGTTAAGATTACCCGCCAGATCGCTTACTGTGCCTGCCGCCAAAGAAATAATAATCGTACCTGCCGGGCTTCCCGTATTGGCCGTTACAATAAAATTCATTTTATCGCTTGAAGGGTTAGAAATTGTCCAGGCGGTTATTACAGCCGTTCCCGTCTGTGTAATATCGGCGCTTGTAAACGAAGCGGCGTCAATAGGCTCTGAAAAGACAACGTCAAACGCCGCCGGCAAAGCCAGCGTCGGATCTGTCTGCGTTGCGGCCTGATTTACCGTTACAGAGGGAGAGGTAAGGTCATAGTTTACAATATTATCTGTTGATGTTGAAGCTGTATTATTATTTCCCGTTGTATCGGTTACAGCGCCAGCGTTGATTGAAGGTATCACCGTTCCCTCTCCTGTTACTGTTGCAACGCTTAATGTCCAGGTTTTATTATTGCCTGTTGTCAGGTTCCATGTAATTCCTGTGGCAGTACCGTTTTGTATTATATCTGCGGCAGCGCTAAAAGTCGCCGGATCAATCGGCTCAGAAAAAACGACATCAAATGTAATAGGCAAAACATTGGTCGGGTCTGCCTGCGTAATTATCTGATTCAGGGTTACAGAAGGGGGGCCGCTATTGTAATTGACGCTATTATCGGTCGAAGTAGACGCCGTATTGCTTTTGCCTGCGTTATCTAATACCGCGCCTGCCGCTATTGAAGGCTCTAATGTACCGTCTGAAGCGACAGCAGTCGCCGTTAGTATCCAGTTTATATTATCGCCCGACGACAGGTTCCAGGTAATTCCCGCGGCTGTACCATTTTGAGTAATATCTGAAACGGTAAAAGTCGCGGGATTTATTTCTTCAGAAAAAACAATATTAAAAGTTATGGGCAAATCTGCCGCCGCAGAAGGGTCGGGCTGGGCGCCGTTTTGGTTTATAGTAACCGAGGGCTGAGTATTATCGTATAAAACGGTATTATCGGTTGAAGTTGAAGCGTTATTGAGATTTCCGGCTATATCGTTTACAAGAGAAGCGCCAATAGAAGGAATTATCGTACCGTCGCTTGTAAGCGCAGTCGCCTCAAGCGTAAAATTCATATCGTCTCCCGAATTGGTAATCGACCATGTTACGCCGGTCGCCGTGCCGTTTTGCGTAATATCGGCAGTCGTAAAAGAAGACGGATCAATTATTTCAGAAAATGTTACGTCAAAAACAACAGGCAATGCGTTTACGATTTCAAGCTGCCCCGCGTTTTGATTTACCGTTACGTCAGGAGAAGTCGAGTCATAAGTAACAGTATTATCTAAAGAAGTAGAAATCTGGTTTGTTACGACGGCCGGCGTTGCAACTACCCCCGCCGATAAAGAAGGTTTAATCGTTCCGTCGCCTAAGACGGCGTCTGCGCTTAGTATCCAGGCAATGTTATCAATAGTCGACACGCTCCATGTAATGCCGGTCGCCGTGCCGTTTTGAGTAATATCCAAAGCGGCGTCAAATGTAGCAGGATCAATGGCCGAGCTAAAAACAACATCAAATTCAACAGGCAATGCATTTGTCGGGTCAGCTGTTCCTTTTTGCTCGATCGATACCGTTAATACCGAAGTGTTATAATCAACCGAGTTATCGGTTGAAGTCGAAGCTGAATTAAAATTTCCCGCCATATCAGAAACTGAAGAAGCGCTAATAGAAGGAACTAGGGTTCCTTCAGTAACTGCCGCTGTCGCGGTAAGCGTCCAGAGTATATTGTCAGTAGTAGCGAGGTTCCATGTTACGCCCGTTGCCGTACCGCTTTGTATAATATCTGCCGTAGTAAAAGTTACCGCATCAACCGCTTCTGAAAAAACTACGTCAAAAGTTACCGGCAACGAACCGGCGGGGTCTGGCTGCGCCGTTCCCTGATTAACGGTTACCGCAGCAGGTGTTTTATCAAATGTTACGCTTGATAAATCTGTCGTCGCCGAAACCTGGGTCCCGGCAATGCCTACAGAGTCTGTAAAATCGATTGTAAAAGGAACAATGCCTTCCGCTTCGCCGCCCGTGGTCGCATGTGTAGCGCTATAAGGCCCTGTTCCCGTTTCCATGACAGAAAGGCCAAAAATAGTTACCGTGGGAACGGTAAGAAGCGTTTCGCTTGCCGTAATATTTAATGAAACGATATGCCCGGTTTTCGCGTAAGCGGCATTGGTATGATTTGAAAAGATGCTAACAACGGTTAAAACAGGCGCGGCCTTATCAACTGAAACGACAGCCGACGCTTCTGAGACCATGGCGTTTCCCGCAAGGTCTGTCAGGGTTCCTGCCGCATATTGCACTGTAGGCACGGCCCCCGTATTTAAAATGCCGTCTGTAAAGGTAATATAAATATCATTGTCGTTAGCAGTATCAGAATTAGTTGTAGAACTAAAAGCCTGACCTGTAACGGCGCCGCCGTTAATTGAAAAATTTGCGGGAGTTACAGAGATATCTTTTATATTTTTACTGAACGTCAAATGCAATGCGTCAATAAATCCGTCGCCGTTAAGATCAGCCGTTTCGCGCAAAGTTATTACGGGAGGGCTGGTATCTAAAACGCTGTAAACTTTATCATCCGTAACATTATAATTAACTCCGGTTCCGTCATAACAAAGAGCCGGCTTTCCGCTTGATTCAACTAAAAAATTCTGATATTTCAAACCGCTAATCGTAAATGTATCGTTTATTAAAAAATTGGCGGTAACGTCAATAAGCAGGGTTTTTGAGTCGGGATATGTTACCGTTGTAGAGGCTTTGGTATTGGCCGTACCCGTATATGTTAATACCGTATTTGTTGTATCAAACTCGGCGCTTAATTGGGCCGGAATTTGTATTCGAATATCATTGCCCGTCGTAATTAAAGTCGAAATAGGAGAATTTATTATCGTAATATTAGGGCCCAGTGTAACGCCCGCCGATTTAATAAACGTTTTATTTCCCGCCGATGAAAACTGAGGAGGAATATTGCTGACAGATTCAACGGTTATGGTATCGGGTTCAATAACGCCAAAATACTGCGAACCGTTATTGCCGTCGGTAAAAGCAGATATTGTCACAGTCTCAATGGCCATATCTTTTACTTTAATAAAACCAATGCCAGAAGAATCGGTTGTCACAACCGTCGAATTCGCGTTTACATTGGCGTTATTATTGCTTTCGGTTATAATCGCCGAACCGCTTACGGTTACATAAACAGATTTAGAATAAGGCAGAGGATTTAAAAACTCGTCAACAATCTGCACCGTTATTGTTTCTGTATTTAAACCGTCATTGATTATCATTCCGTCGTCGTATGATAATGAAACATGATGAGGCGCCGAAGGCGTATAAGGGCTTGAGTATATACGATAAAGTTCTGACGTTACCGAATTGGTAAACCAGAATTCGGCCGTATTTTCTCCGGATCCGTCATTTAAACCGGTTAATTTCAAGTTCCATGTTCCGTTTGTCTCTGCGCCGATAGTATAAGAGTTTGTAGCTTCGCCGTTTGCCGATTTCGTTATTGACGAAGCTCCAAGAATATCGTTTACTAAAACTGACGATTTATTATAAAATTCGCCAAACTCTTTGGTTTCCATATCATAATTATGAACAATAACATTGCCCCCCGCGCCGTCGGGAACAAAAGGATAAAGGTTCCATAGATTTCCGTCGTCGCGCAAATCTATTGTCCATGAATATGAAAATGTTTTAACATCTGCTACGCCAACGGGATTTCCCGAGTTTTGGTATGAAATATCAACCTGATAGGCGTTATTACCCAATGAAGAAGTGGCCTCAACGACAATCTTAAAATAATATTTGTTCCCGATTTTTTCGCCCTGAGAAGCGCTTACGCCCGAGAAATAAACCCATCCCTCGCCGGTAGTATTACCCTGGGTAAAACTGCTTAAGAGACTTCCGCCGGTTTTTGCTTTTGACTGCTGTCCCGAATAATTTCTCAAACGAGAATCGGGATCGCTCAACGCTCCGCTGCCGCCATATAAATAAAAATACGTATCTGCATTTGAGGTACAATCGTCGGGCCCCGGCCCGTCATTATCGCACCCCGGGTCGTTTATGCCAAAATAAATGGTGGATGTTTCTGTCTCGGGAACCTCAAAAAAAATTACAGAAAGCCCGTCTACATCGCCGCCCCCGCCGCCTGTAACGTGAAGCCAGTTATTAGGCTCAGCGGGAAGACTGCTGTCTGCCGAATAAAGAGAATAAATTGATAAAAAATAAACTAAAGATACAAAAAAAAAATTCTTTTTTAAATTTCTTTTCATAAAATTACCATATAGTATACTAATATTTTTGTCATATATATGACAAGCCTTTTCTTCTATTATATAAGACGTCTTTTTTAAATAATATATTACTTTTTTTTCGCTTAATTTTCAATAAAAAAGGCGCCAATTGAGGCGCCTTTTAATAAATCAGAATAGTTTATTTATTTATTTTAAGATCAACAACATAGGCGCGTCACAAGCGTCGCCAATGCCGTTTTTATCTGAATCTAACTGGTCAGAATTAAAAACTAACGGGCAATTGTCATTTGCGTCGGTAAACCTGTCGTTATCGTCGTCAATATCTAAAGCGTCGACGATTCCATCTCTATCGGTATCTGTTGTATTAGGATCATAAACAAGTTGTCTTTGAGCGGGCTGTTTTTGAACAACTGTTTCTACGCTGATTATTTCAATAACCGGTTTTAACAGGTATTTTTCGTTTTTATCATCATGAAATTTGTGACCTTTTTTATCTTTGTGATGGTTCTTTTTCTCATTCTTATGTTTTTTCTTGCCATTCTTTTCATGATCATGACCAGCCATAATCACCGATTCTTCGGCGTTAAAATCTACCGTAATTTGAACTTTTCCGCTTGTTTCAACGGTAAATTCGCCGATAAGTTTTATGCCGGTTTTTTCTCCCGAAGGAATTTTTAAATCTTCCCATGATTCGACGCCGTCTTTTTCGATAAGAATCATATTTGTATCGTAAAGATGCAGACGAATCTGGTCGTAAACTCCGGTATTAAGAGAAAAATTACCCATAGGAGCAGTTTTTCCGTTTTGAAGAGTCAGAAGATCAAACGTCATTCCTTCTGCGCCGTAGTCAATAACGGTCATCCATCCGAATTCTTCGCTGTAGACGTCTACATGCGAAAAAGTTACATGAACTTTTTTTACTTCGGCATTATCAAGGGGGAAGTCTGTAAGAAGAAGCTCTACCTCGCCGGTATCGCCCGATAAAATCGACTGATTCATAGAAGTATCGACTACTTCTGTTGAATTTTCTGTCGCCACATTTGCGCAACCCAATAGAGTCATTGAGAGAAGCGCCCCAATGAAAGAAAACATTAAATTTTTCTTTCGCCTAACTTGCATACTTTTTTGAACTTTCATTGTAGTTTCCTTATTTGCTAACCTATACGGTCTCCTTTTCACTTGCCGTCATAAGAAACCAATTTTTCTTATGACTCTTATTTACAGATTTTATAATCTGCCTTTTAGGCGGTAATCTTATAAAACCTATATTCAATTTACATACTATAAATTATACGTTTAATCGGCGATTTTTTTGTTGACTTTTTTTTGATGTTTTTAAATGGCGGTCATTCGGCTGTCTAAAGCAGCTGAATGACCGCCATTTAAAGACCTGTTTATAATGCAGTTACTGCGAAGTTATCTGAATACCCAAAGTACCCGCATATTGTAGTGCGCAATTAAGGCTAGGGTATATCATAAACAAAATCTGCCAAAGCAACACCCGTATTGAGATAAGAGGCGCCGTCCCAGTATGAATAATTGTCTGGAATGCTGCTATCATATCCGTACCAAATTTGATTTCCCGCGCCATCCTGGATATAAACTTCAGCAAATGCGTTAATCGTACCCGGCGGAAGGCCGCCGTCGTTTAATGTAATGGTACACCTGTAAGAATTTGGCGCGATAAAAGTAACGCCTGAATCGCTCCAGCCTATGCTGTTCGATGTGTTTTTGTCACGAAGATTTATCTGCACATAATCAACTCCCGATATATCGTCTGTAACAACCGCTGTAACGGTAACAATATCTCCGAGCTGATAATTTGTACCGCTTGGGGTTCCCGTTAGGGTAACAGACGAAATAGAAGGCGGCGTTGTATCTGGCGTTGTAGTGGCTACGCTGATGCCGATATCGCCAGATTTACCGGTGTTTAGTCTCAGATAAATTGTTTCTGCATTTGCCGATACAAAGTAGCCCTGTGTCTTGGTATCGTCCATCCAGTGCAACTGATTACCATTTGAATCTAATATAGAAATGTATGCCGAACCGGTATTTGCACTGTTATACATATTGTTCACGTTTATTAAATATGCCTGCCCTGCTGCGGCATTGAATTCAAGATACTGTGAATCGCCGCTCATGGTAACAACAACCTCAAGCCCGTCTACAGTAATGGGGGTAGTCGCAGGCATCGGCAGTTCATATAGAAACTCGCCAAGAGCAATTAGCGAGTCAACGCTATTGACAGAATAATTCGCTGTACTTACGCCGCTGTCATAGATATACCAAGCCTCATTTCCCGCGTCATCCTGTGTGTAAACTTCGGCATATACGCCAACCATACCTGCCGGAAAACCGGTCTCATTTAAGGTAATCGTACACTCAAAAGTATCAGGCGCTGTCTGGTTGACCCCTTCAAAACACCAGCCCATGCCGTTCGATGTGTTTTTGTCACGAAGATTTATCTGCACATAATGAACTCCGGCGATATCGTCGGTGACCACTGCCGTAACGGTAATTGTATCGCCCTGCATATAATATGTTCCGCCGCTCATGGTTCCCATTATATCAACAGATACAAGAGAAGGTATAGTCGTATCTACCGTCGCCGTAACGACGCGTATGCCTATATTGCCCATATTGTTGGGATTTAATCGCAAATAAACGAGGCCCGTTTCGGGGGCAACCAGATATTTCTCAGAACCATAATTATTAATATCGCCGGCAATATAGTTACCCGAAGAATCAAGTATATTAATATAAGCCGAAGCGGTATAGGCGCTGTTATATTTATTATTGACAAAAATTTGATATGCCTGACCCGCCGTCGCGTCAAATTTTAAATATACCGAATCATAGTCTGTAAATATTATTTCCGCTTCAGGATCGCCAACGAAAAGATTTGCTTCAATTACAGGCGCCGGCGCGTCATAATTTTTAAATTCGATTTGAATTGCCGTCGCTGTATCGGTACTTGCGCCCTCGTCATAATAAGAATAGTATGTTGTTGAAACAGAATCTTTATATTCATATTGTATATGGTTATTGGCATTATCTTGTGTACCCACTCTTGCATACACCTGAACCGCCCCAGAGGTAAAGCTGAAACCTTCAAGTGTCGCATCGCATGCATAAAGATTGGGCGTCGCAGTCGGCTGAAGCTGGCAATAACCGTAATTTTCATAATTTTGATCAGAAATTTCAGCATAAGCATATTGAATTCCTGAAATATCGTCAGTTATCATAGCCTGAACCGTTAAAACATCGCCGGGCTGGTAATTTGCGCCGCTTGCCGTACCGGTCACCACAATATTAGTAATTACCGGAGCGGTATTATCAGGCGTACCGCCTGTAATATTTATCGCAGAAGGCGTCGCGGCCATAGTATTGACATAATTATTCGACCAGTTATAGTCATATCCAAAGAAATTAGTCACTACGGCAGAAGGCTTATACCTGTACTCATTATCGCTGCTATCTTTTATTCGTATCTCTGTAATTTGCCATGCGCCGTCTGTCAAATAAGCGTTTTTAGGAAAATATAGCGTATATTCTCCCACATCGGTATGATTAAGAAAGTCATCCCACAGTTCTCTCTGCTCGCCGGTATCGGCGTTTGTCAGGGTCATTTCAACTTCTTTTGTGCACCGCCAGTCTGTTTGAATTGTAATTTGCGACTTTTCGCCGCTGGCAGCATTTATCGCTGTCGGGCTTACCGATACGCTTTGAAGCGGATGCCCCGCCAAGCATACATCGCCCGGCAGTTCAAACAAGCAGTTGGCGTCACAGCCGTCGCCGGTCGTCGAGTTGTTATCTTCGCACTGTTCGGGAAGCTGGGTCGTACCATCGCCGCATGTATAGCTGTTCGGCTCTATGGCCATATAAACTTTCGGCAGATTGCTTACGAAATAATTCACATTTGCCGGGGGCGGCCCGTCAAAATTGAATAAGTTGAAAGAAAGAGTCATATTTGTATCTGAAACTGTATGGTCAAATAATACAGAAGTAATATTCATATTACTATCGAAAGCCAGTATCATAGGATAATATTCCTGCCCGTAGGCGTCGGGTACGGTAAAAGTAAAGTTAGAGATATTTCCCGGAAGAAACGGATTATCTCCCGAACCTCCCGGAGGCAAGGCCCAGTCAATATATACCGGCACCCCGTCGGTACTAGAAGCCAAAAATGCCTGAATATCCATAGCGGGAGCAACCAGAATTACATAGCCCATGATACCATCGGGATCTCTAATGTCCCATGAAACAGTGTATTCATCGCCCGTAAGGTATTGCCCGCCGGTTCCCGAAGGATTGCCTGTTATCGTTATACTATGAACTACAGGGTTTGAACCCCACTCTATTTGGCACGAATTGCTGCATCCATCGCCCGATGTCAAATTGCCGTCGTCGCAGGTTTCGCCCGGGTTCAACGCCGAATCGCCGCAGATTCCGCTTGTGTCGCAGTCGGCCGTACATGTGGCGGCTGTCTCGCCTCCGTTACAAGTTCCGTCGCCGCAAAACTGACCGGTTAAACTTAAAACTGCCGCGCATGAAGAATCGCAGGCGGTGCAAACAGCCGTACCATATTGGCAGGCTGTTTCTGTTACGTTATTTCCGTCGTCGCATACTTCGGCATTGTCAACATCTTTTACCAAATCGCCGCAATAAGACGTAAGGCCCGAAATTGATTGACAAAACTCGTCGCAAACCGTACAAGATGTATCGCCATAGTCGCATATTTCTGTTGCGACATTGCCGTCGTCGCAGCCTTCGCCTGCATTATGAGTGCCGTCGCCGCAGGTTCCGCCCTCTAGAAGACAGATACTGCTGCAACCGTCGCCGTCATTTGTATTGCCGTCATCGCAAGATTCGCCTGTTTCTTCAATATTATTGCCGCATTCATTTAAAATATTATTAGGATTTTCGGGATCGTAATCGTTATCTCTGCTTACGTCGCCAATGCATGACATCATGAAAAATGACGCCGCTAAAATAATTAAAAATGTCTTTGCTCTTGTTATCATTGTCGTTTTCATTTGAATCTCCTTATGAATTGAAAGTCGAATTTTTCTTCAAAAAACGCTTTTCTATGCTTTAAATTGTTATTTATTAAATGTGTACCTAAATTAAATTGAATATCAATCATTTTACTAGACGGGTCAACTGTATATGCCTTGCCGGTAAAAATAATATCGCTTATAGGTATAAGATAAGCGGCTAAAAAGACAAAGCTCATTATGGTTCTAAAACTGTTCGCAGATTTATATTCATTAAAAGCCGCGTCGAATTCTTCTTTAGTATTCGTTGCGCCCAGCGAATCATATTCATTTTTTTTATTCGTAAAACTCAATTGAGAAGATAAAAAAGCGCCGCCTGAACCGGCCCACAAAGCAAGATAGGCCCAGCCTCTGTCTTGCGAGGCATACACATGCCCCCAGCCCGGAACCGCGATATTTCTCCATATCATACCCCTAAACGTGACAATACCTGCCAAAGCCGCTTCAGCCTCTGCTTCAACGCCTTCTCTGTAAAGTTCAGTCAGCTTTTCTACCATCTCTTTGGCCGCTTCGGGAAAGTCGTCTTTATCGGGAATAGTAATTGCCTGCGCTTTTTCATACTGCTGGCTTACAACATCAAGAATTTTACCTGTTACCGAAAATTCACCGAAAGCGCCGGCGGCCTTTCCTATAAGCATTTTTTCGCATTCAAGAGCATTGCCGAGATCAATAATACATTGTTCGGTGCTACAGGAACCCGGGCCTACACCCTGTTTTTTGGCCTCCATTGCCATCATGTTTTCAATTTGATCGTTACTGATAACTTCAAATAATCCCGTACTTATAAGTTCGGTTCTGACTTTTTCGGTAATATAACCGGCCTCTTCTTGTGTAATACCGCCGCCAAATTCAAAAGGCATTACGGCAATTCGCTTTTTCTCGGCAGAAAATAAAGAAGAACCAAACCCCGCCGCCATGAAAATTATTAGGCATATTTTTATTGTGATTTTCATTGGATCTCTCCTGTTTTATTATTTTTCTTAGCAAGAACTTCTAAGTTTTCAAAAGATCAGTATCTATAGTTAATATATAAAATAATTGTAATATGTCAAATAATTATTTAATTATTTTAAATGGCTGAGTTACTATGTTTTTGTTATCATTTTATTTCGCCTTTGTAATAAAGTGGCCGACCTTTTTTTTTGATTTATACATGGCCTCATCGGCTTTTTTTATCAAAGTATCGCTGTCATATACGCTTTTAATGTTACTTTCTGCCAGCCCAATGCTTAAAGCGACCTCTTTTTTTTCATTCAACTGGTTAAACTTTTTAATAATTCTTTTGCAGACAACCTCGGCCTCATGCACGGTTGTTTCGGGAAAAATAACGCAAAACTCATCGCCGCCATATCTGGCGCCTGTATCAGCCGGACGCACAGATTCGGTTATTGATTTTCCTAAAAGCATAAGAATTTTGTCGCCAAATTTATGCCCATAGCTGTCGTTTGCTTTCTTAAAACCGTCTAAATCGATATATGCCAAAGTAAGACTCTCGTCGTTTCTTTGGCACCGCGAAAGCTCTCTTATCAATTCTTCAAAAAAACTGCGCTGGTTAAAAAGGCCGGTTAAAGAATCTATTCTGGCAAGTCTTTCAAGATCTTGCGTTCTTTTTTCGACAATTTCTTCAAGACTAGAGGCATATTCTTCAAGTTCGTCTTTGCTTCTTTGAACTTCTTCCATAAGGCCGTGAATATAAGTGTCAAAAACAAGCTCAAGGTCAAATAAGATTATTTTATTCAGCGACCCGGTCAATTGACCGCACTTAACGCAGTCATGAGCCGCCAAGGGTTTTATGTATTTATTCAATAAATCTTGCAAGTTTCTAACGGCCGAAATATACAATTTTGGGGTCACCCCGATTCTTTTATGAACAAGACCAATTCTAAGACGCGAATGAACGTAATCTGACGAATACAATCCGTCAAATAACGCGAGAATATATTTTCGCATATGCTTTTTTAAACGCAATAAGCTTTCGGCGTCGCCGATAAGCCTATCGATTTCTTCGCTTTTGATTTGTGTTTGATAAAATTCGTTTACAATATTATCAATATTTTTTGCTATTTCTGTTTTAATATAAACCAGGTTCTTTGTGTCTTTTTCAGAAAGCGTTAAAAGTTCCTGGCGCCTTTTGATGTCTCTTTCTGTAATTCTTAACTGTTCGAGCAGAGTCTGACTTGTTATATTCATCGCTTTTCTTCTTCTAAAAAACAATGATACTCACATAAGAATATTTTGGCAAATATTTAGAACTTTTTTTCTATTAAAATCGCATTGGGCCTTAGCTTGATGCCATAGTAAGTCAAAGATACCCCGATGAGAGCCGCTGAAAGACCCGCAACCTCGTTAGTCAATATATTTTTCTTCCATAATGAAACTTGCTCGTCATAGCGCCTTTGAGCGGTCTGAGTTTCTAAAGCGGCATAATTATCAGAATTAACTATTTCGTCGGGCTTTTCGGGCTTAAAAAAAAGAGAAACAAACCCCCATAGCATCGAGCCAAGACCTATGCCCGTTACCAAAACGCCTGAAACATACAACGGTTCGCTGTATGAACTGCCCTTGTTAAGGCGCCATTTTTGAATGCTGTTATCGGCATAAGCCCTGAAAAAACCGGGTTTCTCGTCGTTAAAACTATTAAAATAAACCGGCAGATAATGGTTTTTTGAACCTCCCGAGAAAAGAACAACGCCCGTATTCAGGCTATGTATGTCGACCCGCTCTCCGCTTCTGTCAAAATACCATACCGGCATGATATCGTCTTCTGATTCAAACATCAAAAGCGTGGTTCCCGACGAGGCTAAAATATGATTTAAACTTAGATTTTTTTTAGCGACATACCTGTCTTTTCTTTTTTCGGCGAAATCTAAAAGATAAGGCGATATAGAAAAATCATGAAATAAAACGCTTTCAAACGAAGTTATTTTATTTTGAACTTCAATTGAATATTTTGCTTTCGTATCTTTTAGCGTCTTAACATTCTCAGAAGAAAGAGAATAACTAAATAAAACAAAAATTATAATTTGAAGAGCCGCTTGTTTCATTAAAGACACATTAGCAAAACAACGGCTTGGTATGACAATAAAAATTTACTCGCGTCTTTATCTTGGGGCGTGTATGTAATTTATCGGTCGTTGCGATTATTTCTCGGTTAATAACGCTTGACAGGCAAATAAAGCCTGCTTTTTAAGATTTTATGTCGTATAATATTGAAGAAGATGAAAAGACCTTTGAAAAAGATCGTCCGCTAACCGTTTTTGAAATAACCTCTATTGTTGAAGACAGACTCATAAATTTTCCCGCGCTAAAAAACACAAACGTTATCGGCGAAATTGTAGAGTTTAATAAAAATCCTTCGTCTGGCCACATGTACTTCACCCTTCGCGACAAAGACTCTGAAAAAATATCTCCTAAAAAAGCCGTCTTACGATGCGCTTTCTTTAAATTTCAAAATCAAAGCTTGAATTTCAAGCCCGAACCCGGCATGGAGGTCTTGGTCACAGGCAGCGTCTCGGTTTATTTTCAGGGGGGCCAGTATAACTTTAACGTGAAGCAAATGCGCAAAGTAGGCGAAGGCGCCCTTCTTCTTAAAATTGAACAGCTTCGAAAAAAACTCATGGAAGAAGCGGTCATCGACCCCTCAAAAAGAAAAGAACTTCCGCTTCTTCCCAAAAGAATAGGCATTGTAACGGGCCTTGGCACGGCCGCTTTAAGAGATATCTTAAAGCAGGTTCACGACAGATACGCCAACGTTGAAGTTTTAATCGCTCCCGCCCAGGTACAAGGAGACGCCGCGCCGCAGTCAATCGCCGCCGCTTTGGCAGAAATCGCAAAACCCGAACATAAATGCGACGTTATCATCGTGGGCCGCGGCGGAGGCAGCTCAGAAGATCTCATGGCCTTTAACGACGAAATTACGGCGCGGGCAATTTATGCCTGCCCGCTTCCCGTGGTATCGGCGGTGGGCCACCAGATTGACCACCCTATCAGCGACGACGTTGCCGATATGGCGGCCTCTACCCCCACTGACGCGGCGAAAATCGCTCTGCCTCTGGTTAAAGATATGGCGCATAATTTAAACTTATACCAGAAACGCCTTGATTCTTTCATTGAACTTCTTTTAACCGGCGCGAAAGAAAAATGGCAGAGACTTTCTGATAAGCCGTTTTTCAAAGATCCGCGCGTTTTAATTGAAAATTACGCGCTTTTGCTCGACGATCTTGAAAATATGATGAGAACCGGTTTAAGAGATCTGGCAGGCATGTGCCGCGAAAGGCTTCTTGCCGTACCTGAAATTCATCACATTTTTGAAAGTCATTATAAATCAAAAAAAAATAACTTTAATCTGGTTTCTGAAAAACTGGCCGCCTTCTCGCCTCTTGGCACGCTAAAACGCGGTTACAGCATTACTTATCAAAATAAAAAAATTATACGCAAAGCCGCCGATATTGATATGAAAAAAAGCATTGAGATCTCTTTTTATGAGGGGAAGGTAAGGGCGACGCCTGAAGAAATAATCTGACGCTTATTTAAATTTTTGTTAACCACGCACTAAAGATACGTGGCTAACAAAATAATTATTTCTTGGGCTTAAATTTCATTAATTTAATGACCATAAAATTTTAACCGCCATGAATTTAAAACAGCGGTATCTTTGGAATCGTTTAATTCTACAATAAGCCGCCATTTACCGTCGGCCTTTTCGCCTAAATTGCGGGCAGACCCAAAACGCCAATGATTAGGCAGTTTACATTGAACTTCTTTTAAATTTTTGATACATTTGTGAGGCTCTGCCAAAATGCTTTTAACGCCCGAGGGGCCCTTAAGTATAATCTTAAGATTTGAAGCGTCTTCAATTTCAAGATTTATATAAATTTCGATAAATTCTATAAACGAGATATTTGAATTATTAACGGTTAAATGACCGGTTATACTTCTATTTTTTTTTGAAATTTCTTTTTTTATGATATCTTTATCTGTTTCAAATATTTTTTGATCGGACAAGAGCTGCCGGTTTGAAGCTAAGTTTACCGCCAAAGCGGCGTCAATTAGGCCGAAGCCGTATTTATGGTTAATATAAAACGGTTTGCCGTCGCTTTTTTTTCTGCCCTTATTTTTTTGCCAGTCATTATCTTTAGGGTCGTTTTTTCTCGCGCTTTCTGCGAGAATTAATTTAACATCGCGCCATGAAAGCAGGCTGTTTTCTTTTAAGATTAAGGCAATAACGCCCGCCGCCATTGCCGCCGAAGCCGAAGTACCGCCAAATTTTTCTGTAAAGTCTTTTTCAATAAGATCATCTTTGCGCCACGCGGCGTTAATTCCGCTGTTGCCTGTTAAATCTGTCGTAACAATGCCGTCTTCTGCGCCGTTCATATAAGACGACGAGGGGGCGCAAACAAGAAGGTTCGCCCCTTTTTCTGAATAATTCGCTTTTTTACCTTTTATATTAACAGAACATACTGGTATTACTCCGTAAAAATTAGCCTGACCGTCATAATTTGAGTTATCGAGTTCAAACTCTTCAGAATCAGCGCCGTTGCCGGCGGCCCATACATAAATAACGCCTCTGCCGTTTCGTCCGTATTTTAAACCATATTCAATGCTCTCGCGCCACTTTTCGTTTAAAGTTAGAAACTGGCCGGTATAGTCTTCGGCGCCCCAGCTGTTTAACATGATATCAATATGCTCTACGTTTTTTGTCAAAGCCGTTTTCATGTTTTCTTCGCTTAACGCGTTAAAAAGATTGTATGAAATAATTTTTGCCTCGGGCGCAACGCCCGTTATGCCCACGCCGTTGTTATCTTTGGCGGCGATGATTCCCGCGACGGCGGCGCCGTGAACAAATTTTCTTTTGTCTTTAAGAGATTTGCCGCCAGAGAAATCAACGCTTAAATTGAAATCAATATTTTCTTTTAAATCGGGATGTTCCATTTCAACGCCGTCGTCAATTACCGCGATTCTTATGCCCTGACCTTTGTTGCCTGTTTGCCAAACGGAAAGTACATTGATATCGTTTTGCGGATATTTTTTATTCGCAATATGCCACTGCTTCGAAAAAAGAGGATCGGGCAGGTTTAACCTGATTTCTTTTGATTCTGTTTCAGGTTTGCAAAAAACAACGAATAGTATCAAAAACAAAAAAACTGTCGTTTTTTTATTAATTTACGAGCTGCCATGGGCCCAGCGAAAATTTAAGTTTCTCGCCCGCGCCGCTTATATTTACAGTTTCATTAATTATCTGATAGTAATCGCCCGCGTTTACGGTTCCGCTGTTGTCTGCGTCTATATAGCATAAAATATTGCCGTATGAACCCGCCGGTAAAAACACCTGCTGAAAAAACGCGTCGCCGTTATCTTGATAAAAGGCAAACATAAGGCTTAAAAATTGAAGCGAATCAATAAAGGCGGCATCTGAATAGCCGTATGCCGAGGCGCCAATAAGACATCGGCCTGTTTTGCCAGAAAGCTCAGGGTCGTTTTGAGCTTCAATTTGAACGCCGCCCATATAAGAAAAATTATCAAATATTATCTCTGCGCCCGCTGCGATATTTTTAATCACCTGCCCCGTATCGGTATCGTTTATGCCGCCTTTTTTATCGTTGTCTATCATAACAAAAACGGTATAACGATGACTTGTATTTAAGCCGTTAATTGTTTTCATAAATTCGCCGTTTGCCGTTGTACCGTAAATTTCGCCTTCAAGCGAAAAGGGTTTATAAAAAAACAAACTGCCGTCTGTTTCGTCAACAATCGTCAAAGAAACAAGACTGCCCGCAGACGCGCCGTAGACGCTTATTTTAATAGAATCTTGCGGCAAAGACGAAAACAATGGCGTTAAAACGCCAAGTAAAAGCGCGATTGTTCCTGTTCTTTTTAGATTTTTCTTTATTCTGTTTTTAATTTTCATTTTAAATCTCCTTTTTATCTTCATATCTTCTCTTAAGGCGTATAGTTTAACGTTACCGTTATTTCGCCGAATTTGTCTTTGATTTTTGAATAATCGTCAAATTCGCAGTGATCTTCACATTCATAAAACTCAAGCCTATATACATGGGTTTCAGGCATGTTGTAGGTTGGGTCGGTAAAGTTTGGTAAAAACTCTATCGCCTGAGAATCTACATTAATAATTTCATTAGATCTGCTCATTAAAATGTTATTATCATAAGCCTTTAATATATAATCATAACCGCCTTCTATGCAGCCTGTTTTTTCCATGTCTAAGTCTAGATAATAATAAACCCTCATCATAAGATTGCCCCCGCCAATATAAGTTTGAATATCTGTTTTCGTTATATCAATGACATTAGTAAAAAAAGATATATGAGGAGGCGAATCTGCAAAGTAATCGTAAGGCTCTTCTTGATTTTGCATACCTATCGCAAATTCATCATATTCTACACTTTTATAATGATATACCACATCGCCGTCGTTATCGCAGGTAAGCCACGAAAGCATTGTTATGAGTATCAGTTTTCTTATGATTGTGTTTTTCATTTTGAAAAAAACATTTATGCCTTTACCGATGTTTTGTCAATGAGAATAATTTGACAACCGCCCATAAATATATCATAATATAATTGATGACCTTTTTATCGAACACGAAAAAAGATTTCTTCTAATCGTCTTATCATTTTTTGTTTACAACATATATTTCATATTATAAATATATCACTAAATGGAGGCAATTCATGAAAAGATTATTTAAATTTATTTTATTATTTTGCATATCGATTGCGGCTTTAACTGCGGATGAAATACACTTAAAAGGCGAACAAGGCAATATTATTAACGGCAAGATTTTAAGAATCTCTGATACTCAAATTGAATATGATCCAGAAGGGGATATACCATTTGAAACTATTTCTCGAAATAAAGTTATAAAAATAATTTATGACAACAATAAAACTGTTTATTTTGATAATGACGAGAAGAGTAATGATTCTAAAGAAATATCTGAAAAGAATTTTTCACTGGAATTAGAAATAGGCTGGAATGGTTATACCGGTATGGGTCTTAGAACAGATATTTTATTATTTCAACCTATTTCGTTAAACCTAGGAGCGGGCGTTGCCGGCTGGGGTTTTAGATTATCTGCGGGTCTACGACTTTATTTTAATTATCCATTTAGCGGCGCTTTTTCTGCAGGAGTTGCGCATAATACAGGCTTAAAAGATTTTCCCTATGATTATGAAACACAGTCTGGGTTTGTAGAAGAAGTTATTATGGATTTAGAGCCTACTAACGTTGTAAATATAACATATTTATATAATATCAAAATAACCGAGATTCTTAAATTTCACTTTGAAGTAGGCTATGGTATCTCATTAAAAAAAGATAATTATACAATTACAAACAATAAAGTACTATCTGATAATGCAAAACAATTAATGTCGCTTACACAGCCGGGCGGCGTTATTTTGAGTATTGGCTTAGGTTTTATATTTTAATACAAAAACAACATTTTGGGGTACAGCAGCTAAACCCTTCTGTTCCCCTTCTCTAAAATTCCGGTCGTCGAATATCCTTTTCTAAAAGGAAGAATAACCGCACGGCCGCCATATTTTTTGACCACCGTATACTCAGGCAGTTTTTCAGCGATGTAGTCGCCGCCTTTTACGTGAATATCAGGGCGAACGGTTTCAAGAATTCCTACGGGCGTATCTTCGCTAAAAGGAACGACAGCGTCTACGTAAGATAAGTTTGACAGCATTAAAAGTCTGTCTTTAAGGTTATTTACGGGCCTTGTTTGACCCTTAAGTTTTTTTACGCTTTCGTCGGTATTGAGACCTACGACAAGAACATCCGCAAGATTTGACGCCTGCCAGAGATACTGCAAATGACCGGGATGCAAAATATCAAAACAGCCGTTGGTAAAAACCATTGTTTTCTTTTCGTTTCGCAAGTTTCTGAGATAATTCTCAAAAGTTTCATCGGCGTATGAAAAAAAGATTTTTCGCGAATTTTCTTTTTCAAATTCTCTTTGCAAAATAAATTCCGCCGCTTCTTTCATATCTTTCGCCTGAAAAATAAGGTTCGCGGGTTTTTTAAATTCGGTTTCTTCATTTTTACCGACAAGTATTCCGTCTATGTTTAACGATTCTGCCGCAACAATATCTCTAAACTTGTCGCCTACAACATAACTGCGCCCCGGTTCAAATTCAATCTCTTGCAGTGCCTTTTTAACAAGGCCGTCTTTCGGTTTTCGGCAGCCGCAGTTGTCTTCGTCTTGGTGAGGGCAGACAAATATTTTCTCAATAAAAATACCGCCTTCTTTTAAGAGCTCTAAAATACGGTTATTTACGGCTTCTAATTCATCGGGTTTAATGAGCCCCCGCGACAGACCCGACTGGTTTGTGATAATCGCGAATTTAAAATTAAAATCTTTCAAAAGCTTCAAGCCTGAAATTACGTCAGGCAAAAGCTTTACTTTCGAAGCGTCATTTAAATACCCCGGGTCTTCATTGACGGTTTTATCTCTGTCTAACAGTATGTATTTATCTTTCATCTATATTTCCCTTGTGCGCTCTGTGGTTAAACTAACCCATTCCTCGTGTCATCGCCCCGCCTTGATACCAACACTCTCTTTTTTCTCTGCGAGCTCTGTGTTCTCTGTGGCTAATGATTCTTGGCTAATGATTATCAATCAATCCCCCGCATAATATTTCGCAATCGCAAAAGCCGACGAATAATAGCTTCCGCCGAAAATATTTGCGTGTACCAAAAGCGGATATATCTGGTACAACTTTTTTAAATCTTGATAACAGGGGTCAATTGAATTTATTTCGCCGTAAGCTGCGTAAAAATCATGAGGAAATTTGCCGAAAAGCTCGGTAAAAGCCAGTTCAATAAAACTATCGCCGTAATAAACCGCCGGATCAATAAAAAGCGGGCCTTCGCTTGAATAATATAAGTTACCGCTCCACAAATCGCCGTGCAAAAGAGAGGGGTTTGGCTTATGAGAAAGAATCTTATGCATTTTTTCAATCAGTAAATCCCATATTTTCTGCTCTGTGGCGATGATTTTATTTTTTTTTCGATACAGGTTCAACTGATATATTATTCGATATTTTGAGTAAAACTCTGACCAGCTGTCTTCAGGAACATTCACTTGTCTAAGCGACCCGATATAATTATCCTGATGATATCCGAATTTATCCTGTTTTTTTTGATGAAGCAGGCCCAGCATTTTACCGGCCATTGCGGGCGAAACCGCGCCAGACTCGTAATATCTTAAAAGAAGAGCGTTTTCAGCGACGGCAACGACCTCGGGAACACTTAACCCGTTGGCTTTTAAATGGCTTAACCCCTCGGCTTCGGCGGCAAACATTCCCCGATATGGTTTTTTATTTTGCTTTAATACAAACTCTCCGTTTTCGGCTATAACATGATAAACATCATTAATATCGCCGCCCGTAAGATAAGAATTTTTTACAACAGAGCCGGTTATTTCAATAAATGGATTTTTCATCCAAATTATGTTCGGGTCTTTTTTCAAAGATTAGACCCTGTATGGGGTCTGAATTAGCAGATTTTAAATGGGGTCGAAAAGCATGAGCTTCGTTTAATATCTCTCTATATATTTTAAAATGATCGGTAATACATTTTTTGCAGTATCCCATTTGATAAACCTTATTGACCATTTTATCGCATTTTTGACACATATGAAAATGTACCTGTTTCTCTGACGGCATTTACAAACCCCTGTTTTTTAATATTTTACCCCAAGACAATAGAAGATCAGATTATCTCTTTATTTTTATTATAATTTATATTATACTCAAAAAAAACCCCGAGGGTTGTCTGCCTCTTTATTTGCGATGCCTACCTTTTAAATAGCCTATAAAATCGGTAAACAGTATTTTCTTTTTTTAATTTTCCGTCAATTTTTTGAGTAACTTTCTATTTTTCGGGTGGGATAATTTCAAAACAAAACTCAGTATGTCAAAAACCTTAGAATATTTTTTAAAAAAAATGAAAATTTTATTACTCAAAATGTACCTGTCGGCATGAATCAGGTATTTTCATGCCGACAAGCGCCAACTGCTAAGCGGCTTCTTCTCTTTTCGTTGAGAAATTTAGATCTGAAATCATCAGCGTTTCGGCCGTTATTTGAAATCTTGATTGTTTCTTTTCAAGATTATCTTTCCAGCGGCGCTGTACAAGGGCGCCGTTTACGACAACTTCAAGACCTTTCTTAAGAAGAGGGTGAAAAATCTCGGCTAATTTTTCCCATGCGTCAACCTCTATGAAATTGGCGTGAGAGCCTTCTTTATCTGTCGTCTGTCGGGTATAATACATGAGAGAGAAACTCATTAGTTTTTTACCCGAATCAAATGTTTTTAAAACCGGCTCTGAAACCAGTCTTCCTTTTACCTGAATTATGTTCATGCTGTTTGGAACCATCTTTTACCTCTATTCACTCATTATGACGCCTGCTGCCTTTAACGCTAAATTAAAGGCAATCGGCCTCTTAATATAGAAATACCCCTGAAAACCAGAATCATTCCGCTTTTTTTTCATTTTTTTTAGAAAGTCTTGATTTTTAATCCTTTTTTTCAAAAACAACCTATGAAAAAATCTCCATCTTTAGATAACCCCCTGCGAGCGCTTATTCAAATAGCCGCCGATTTAAGAGAGCCCAAAAACGGCTGCCCATGGGACATAAAGCAGACCCACCATAGCGTAACCGCAAACCTTATCGAAGAAGCATATGAGGTACTTGACGCCATCAAGGAACTTGACGAAAAAAAAATCGAAACCTATGAAAACTTAAAAGAAGAACTAGGCGACCTTCTGTTTCAGGTTATCTTTCACGCTCAAATGGCCAATGAAAAAAAACTATTTAATTTTCAAGATATCGCCCTTTATATCTGCGAGAAACTTATTTTCAGGCATCCCCATGTTTATTCTTCAGAAATTGACCTTTCTACCGAAACCGAAGTCTTAAAAAACTGGGAAAAACTGAAGCTCGAAGAGAAGAAAAAAAAAGGCGACGAAAAACCGTCGATGCTTTCGGGCATTCCAAATCATATGCCGGCCCTTTTGAAATCTTGCCGCCTCGGGGCAAAAGCCGCCCGGGTTGATTTTGACTGGCCCAAAACCAAAGAAGGTCTTAAATCTTTAAAAATGAAAGTGGTCGAAGAAATCGACGAGCTTCTTGTTGAACTGCCCGACGACTCTAGTCATTTTGACATTGAACCGAATAAACCAGAGCCTAAGAAAGAAAAACTAAAGAAAAAAGCCGAAGAAGAAATTGGGGATGTCTTATTTGCCGTAAGCCAGCTTGCCCGACATTATCATATAGATCCCGAAGAGGCCCTTCAAAAAAGCAACAAGAAATTTCAAGACAGATTTAATATTATGGAAGATAAATTCCGCGACAAACTATCAAAAGGAAAACATCCGACTTTTAACGAGTGGGAAGACGCCTGGCAAGAGGCGAAAGAAAAGTTAAAGCAAGACTAAGGATGTCTTCTGGGATAAAATATTTCAATTCGCTTTATTTTATCGCCTTCAAAAATAAAGCGTATACCCCTTGAATAAACGGTGAGTTTATTAGATATATACGTATGACGCGGATTTTTATAGGCTTTAAGAATATATTCAACCTGTTCGGCGGCTGTCTTTTTTAATAAATCGTTTTGTCTTATTCCAAGGGCGCTTAGAAAATAAAGCGAAGGCGAAACCCTATGTCTTACAGAAAACTCTATTTTTATGATTCTTCCGCCGTATAAAATAAAAGAACCCTCAAAGTTTTCGTTTTGATAATAAAGCTTTTCAGGGTTTGTATAGCTTCTGAAGACAGGTTTTCCTACTAATTGCAGCAGTTTTTCTTCGGTTTCACCCAGAAACATTTTCATACCGCCTTTGCCTTCTATAAGATAACTGCCGTTATTTCGATGCAGCAGCGTATCCCATTTGTCTATTGATATTTCCCACGGTTTTAAATTAACTTGTGAAAATAACGGTTTTGATTGAAAAGAGAAAAAGCCGATAATGAATACTGTGAAGAATAAGAAAAGAAAGAAAGAAAGAAAAGAAACCGTAAAATCGTTTTTAGACGAAGATTTTTTAATCTCTCCCGACGCAAGACCCATAAGAATATTATCGGAATATCTGCATCCTAGAAAAGTATTTCGCGAACACGCTGTCGACGACACCATTGTCTTTTTCGGCTCGGCAAGGGCCCCCTCGCCCCGAAAACTTCACAGAATCATCTCAAAATCAAAAGGCAAAACACTCTCTGACGAAGAAAAAAAAATTCTCGAAAAGCAAAAAATCATGTGCCGTTACTACAGAGAGGCCACCCAGCTCTCTTACAAACTTACTACATGGTCAAAAACTCTGCCGCCCGGATCTCGAAGGTTTCTTATCGCCACCGGCGGCGGCCCCGGCATTATGGAAGCCGCCAATCGGGGAGCTTCTTTGGCAAGAGGCATTTCTGTAGGGCTAAACATTACCCTGCCCCACGAGCAGAATCCTAACCCTTACATTACGCCTGGTCTGAATTTTGATTTTCATTATTTTTTCATGAGAAAATTATGGTTTATGTATCTGGCCAAAGCTCTTGTCATATTTCCGGGAGGGTTTGGAACCTGCGACGAACTCTTTGAGCTTTTAACGCTTGTTCAAACCGGAAAGCTGACAAAACCGAGACTTATTGTTATTTACGGAAAAGAGTTCTGGAAAAGCGTGATAAATTTCGACGTTTTTATCGAATGGGGAGCCATCAACAAAAAAGATTTGGAATATGTTCACTTCTCAGATTCGGTAGACGACGCTTTTAAATATCTTGTGGAACATCTTGAAAAATTTTATATAAATAAGCCCAAAGCAAAAGACATCCCCACCGAACTGCCTTAAAAAGCGTTTACAACCCGTTTAATAAATGAAAAATGGTATAATACTTTTTTATTAAGGATAATTATGGCAACCATATCAATGAAAAACTTATTAGAGGCCGGCGTACATTTTGGCCACCAAACCAGACGCTGGAACCCTAAAATGAAACCTTATATTTTTACCGCGAGAAACGGTATTCATATTATAAACCTGCAAAAAACAATAACAATGGCCAAAGAAGCTTATATGGCTATGCGCGAAATTGCAGCAGCGGGCGGCAAGGTTCTTTTTGTAGGCACAAAGAAACAGGCTCAAGAAGAAATTCAAAAAGCAGCCGACAGATGCGGCATGTATTATATCAATAACCGCTGGCTGGGCGGCTTTCTAACCAATTTTAATACGGTAAAAAAATCTATTCAAAAACTTCGTAAATACGAAGACGCTTTTGAAAAAAATACGGTTCATGAGCTTGTAAAAACAAAAAGAGAAATTTTATCTCTAGAAACAGAAAAGAACAAGCTGAATAAATATCTTGGCGGAATACGAAATTTGAATGATCTGCCCGACGCGCTTTTTGTGATTGACCCTCAAAAAGAAAATATTGCGATTCAAGAAGCTAATTCTTTGAAAATTCCCGTTTTCGCGCTGGTTGATACAAACTGTAATCCTGAGAATATTGACTACCCTATACCGGCAAACGACGACGCAATTAGAGCTATCGGGCTTTTTCTTGAAATTATAGCAAATGCGATAGAAGAAGGAAAAGCCGGCACTGAGCAATCTCTTGAGGTTGACGACTCAGAGGGCGAACTTGACGAAGATATGATATCTTCTTCAATGGGCACTTATTCAAAAATTGACGATATTGAAGAAATTGAAAAAAAATATGACGCTGCCGACGCAGATTAATCAAATAAATTCGGAGAAATTAAATGGCAATAGAACCTGAAAAAATAAAACAACTCAGAGAAATGACATCGGCGGGAATGCTTGACTGCAAAAAAGCCCTTGAAGAAACAGGCGGCGATATAAAAAAATCGGCAGATTTGCTCAGAGAGAAAGGAATTATCAAAGCCGTAAAAAAGATGGAAAGAGCCGCCTCTGAAGGAAGACTGTTTTCATATGTTCACCATAACGGCAAACTGGCGACTTTAGTTGAACTGAATTGCGAAACCGACTTTGTGGCCAAAAATGAAATGTTTCAGGAACTCGGTAAAAATATTGCCATGCATATCGCCGCATCGGCCCCTCTTTACGTAAACTCTGAAAATGTTCCACAAGACGAAATCGACAAAGAAACAGAAATTCAAAAAGCGGCGCTGGAACAAGAAGGCAAGCCGGCAAATGTAATTGAAAAAATATTAGAAGGCAAAATAAAAAAATACGTGAGCGAAATAACCCTTTTAGAGCAGCCTTTTGTTAAAGAGCCTTCTATGACAGTTTTTGACCTAATCAAAGAAACAATCTCAAAAACGGGCGAAAATATCTCAGTGGGAAGATTCATTAGATACACGATATAAAAAATGTCGGAGAAGCCTTCAAAACTATCAGGCACAAAATACCGGCGTATCTTATTAAAGCTTTCTGGAGAAGTTTTAGCCGGAGACGATAAAACCGGCATTAATGTAGCCACCATAAAGTCTTTAGCCGAGCAAATACTTGAAATTCACCGCATGGGAGTTGAAATCGCCCTTGTTATAGGCGGCGGAAATATCTTTCGCGGGATGAAAGCCGCCAGTGAAGGCATGGATAGAGCCACCGCCGATTATATGGGCATGATGGCCACTATCATTAACGGCTTGGCCCTGATGGATTTTCTGGAGCAAGAGGGTCTTGTGAGCCGTTTGCAAAGCGCCATAGAGATAAAATCAATCGCCGAATCGTTTATCAGAAGAAAAGCTATCAGGCACCTTGAGAAAAAAAGAATTGTCATACTATCGGGGGGAACAGGCAACCCGTATTTTACGACAGATACTACGGCGGCTTTAAGAGCTCTTGAGCTTTCAGTCGATATCATTTTTAAAGCGACTCGCGTAGACGGTATTTACGACGACGACCCCGAAAAAAATAAAAACGCAAAACGATACCAGCGGGTTTCTTTTATGGAGGCCCTGCAAAAACAATTGAAAATAATGGATTCAACCGCCTTTTCTCTATGTATGGATAACGAAATGCCCATACAGGTTTTTGATATTAGAAAAGAAGGCAATTTGAAAATGGCTGTACAAGGAGACGCAGTAGGCACTTTAGTGAGCAAATCTGAAGGAGCGATATATTATGGAAGTTAACGAAAAAATGACCGGCATAATGAACGAAACAAAAGAGAAAATGAAAAAAAGTCTTAACGACCTGGCTCATTCTCTTTCGCAGATAAGATCGGGCAGAGCGACGCCCGCTTTAGTAGAAGATATAAAAGTAGAAGTTTACGGACAGCAAATGCCGATGAATCAAATTGGGAGCATAAACATACCCGAACCGCGCATGATTTTAATCGACGTTTGGGATAAGTCAAATTCGCAGGAAGTATTAAAAGCCATACAAAAATCTGGAAGAAATCTAAATCCCCAAGACGACGGGGTGGCCATTCGAATTGTATTGCCCGAATTAAACGAAGAGCGAAGAAAAGAATTATTAAAACTGGCAAAGCAAAAAGTAGAAGATCACAAAGTATCCATTAGAAATATCAGAAGAGACGCCAACGAGAATATAAAAAAACTGAAAAATGACGGTCTTTCAGAAGACGATCTTCATCAAAAACAAAACGAAATACAAAAACTGACAGACGAAAATATCGCTCATATGGATGAAATTTTTAAGAAAAAAGAAACAGAAATAATGACTGTTTAACATAAATTATTTTGTCTGAAAACTTATTTAAAAAAATTCAATCTTCGCCTATCCCAAGGCATCTTGCGGTTATTATGGACGGTAACGGAAGATGGGCAAAAAAGAAAGGTCTGCCAAGGCTTGAGGGGCATAGAAAAGGCGCTGAAATTGTACAAAATCTTTTAGATACATCGCTAAAATTAAAAATTAAGTATATCTCTCTGTATGCCTTTTCTACAGAAAACTGGAAGCGCCCGAAGCTTGAAATAAAGGGTCTTTTTGAAATTTTAAACGATTTTATAGCCTTAAGACTTTCAGAAATGCATGAAAAAGGCGTAAGAATTTTAATTTCGGGAGATATCTCAAAACTGCCGCAAAAAAGCCAAAATCTTTTAAAAGACGCAATTTCGTTAACGCGAAAAAATAAAAAAATTACGGTTAATTTTTGCTTAAACTACGGAGGCAGAGCCGAAATACACAGAGCTGCGGAAAATTTACTGAAAGCTTTTTTAGAAGAAAAATTCAATCAAAATAAGAAAATTAAAATAACCGAAAAAATATTTCAAAAGTATTTATACACGGCGCAACTTCCCGATATAGACCTAATGATTCGAACCGCCGGAGAAAAAAGAATTTCAAATTTTTTACTTTACCAGTCTGCCTACGCAGAATTTTATTTTACCGAAAAGACCTGGCCCGAATTTAACGAATCAGAATTTTTAAAAAGTATTATTGATTTTCAGCATAGGGTAAGAAAATATGGTGGTCTTTAAGTATTAAAAAAAACCACGCTAAAATTATGAATGAAACATTGAAAAGAATTATAAGCGGGCTTATTTTAGCGGCTTTTTATATCATTGCCTTTAATTATGACGGAATCTATTCAATTTTTCTTTATCTTTTCTGCCTTCTATTTGTATGGACAGGCTTATCTGAATTTTTTACCCTATATGACATAAGATTAAAAATTAAGCCCGGCAGATTAAACGAAAAAATATTTTCTATTTTTTTAGTTACCTTTTTCTATATCGATTTTTTAAATTTTTTTAATATCAACGAAAATATACTGATTGGTTTTTTTCTATTTTACTTGTTTATTTTATTTATTTCATGGATAATAAAAGGCGATTCTGCCGAGGCCTCGGTTAAAATAAGCGGGGGATTAATGGCCATGCTTTACATTGCGCTTCCGGTTTCGCATTTATTTTTAATTAAAAAACTAGAAAACGGCGTTTTCTTTATATGGCTCGTTTCATGGGCGACAGTTATGAGCGATACCATGGCCTATGCAAGCGGAAAGCTTTTTGGCAGAACGAAGGTAAGGCTGCCCATAAGCCCCAATAAAACCTATGAGGGCTATATCGGCGGATTGATTGGTCAGCTTCTTTTGACTTATCTTTTTTATGCTATATCAAAATCATATTTTGATATAATAGATTTAACTCTTATCGAGATTATTGTAATAGGCTTGATTATTTACATCGCCTCTATAGCTGGCGACCTGTCAGAATCGCTTTTAAAAAGAGACAGCGGTTTAAAAGACTCGGGCAACACCATACCCGGTCACGGCGGCGTGCTCGATTTAATCGACGCCCTTCTTTTTACTATTCCCGGTTTTTATTATTCGTATCTTTTTATTGAATTTGTTAAACGACAATTTTAAAACTAATTTAATATGCAAAACGAAAAAGTTATTATTTTCGGCGCAACCGGCTCTATAGGAAAAACAGCCGTGAATATACTAAAAAAATTTCCCGAACTATTTTCGCTTACCGGTTTTTCATATCATCAAAACTTTGCGCACGCGAAAGAAATTCAAAAAATATTTGATACTAAATATATCTGCTGCACCAATCAAAATATCTCTCGAGAAGAAACAGACTATTGGAATAGCGTAAACTGTAAATTAACAAACGACATGAAAGAAATTTTAGACATAGAACACGATACGGCTCTTATTTCTACTTCAGGGTCGGCCGGCATATCTGTTACATATAAAGCCGCAGGTTTAGGCAAAAAGATATTATTGGCCAATAAAGAATCTCTGGTAATGGCCGGCAAGACGGTCATGAACGAATGCCAAAAAAATCAAACCAGTATTGTTCCCGTCGATTCAGAGCATAACAGCGTTTTTAGAATGCTTGAAGGAAAATCAGATAAAATAAAAGCGGTTGATAAGCTTATTTTAACGGCCTCAGGCGGACCTTTTTTCAATAAAAACAAAACTGAAATTCAAAACGCCTCGGTAGAAGACGTATTAAGACATCCCACATGGAGCATGGGCAGCAAAATAACCGTCGACTCTGCCGGCATGGTTAATAAGGCCCTTGAAATTATCGAGGCAAATCACTTGTTTTCCATGCCATATTCGCGTTTAGACGCCGTAATACATCCGCAAAGCTATGTTCATGCTATTGTTAAAAATATAGACGGCAGTTATTTTTTTCATGTAAGCAATCCCGATATGACATATCCTATCGCGCACGGTTTTTTTTATCCCGAAACGCCTCCGAATATGGGCGATGAGCGTGAAAGTTTGTTTCCTGATTTCACGTTTCACTCTATTGAAAAAGAAAAATTTCCCGCATATTTTTTAGGTTTAGAAGCCGGCAGAAAAGAGAGCGCTTATCCGGCTGTTTTTAACGCCGCCAACGAAGAAGCGGTATATTCATTTTTGGAACGTAACATCTTATTTAAGCAAATTCCTGAAATTATAGAAGACACTTTGAATAATTCTAAATTTGACGATAACGATAATTCGCTTGAGTATATATTAGAAGCCGATAACTGGGCCAGAAATTTCTCAAAAAATAAAATTCAAAAAATAACCGAGAAAAGATGACATATTCAGCCGCAGAAAAAGACCTTAAAGAAGCTCTTAAAAAAATTCGGTTTCTAGTTATAAAAATCGGCACAAATATAATACGAAAGCATATTGAGAATAAAAACAATTCTTTTTTTGAAGAACTAGCGAAAATTTGCGCGAAACTCATTAAAGAGCAAATACATCCTATTATTGTAAGCTCGGGCGCCGTGGGTCTCGGTAAAGACTTAATGAAAGAAAGCGGAATGAAATCAAATACAAATTTTAAAAATATTTCAATTTCTGAGAAACAGGCGTTTGCGTCTTTGGGACAAAGTTTACTAATAGATATATATCGCGACGCCTTCGGTAAAAACGGAATACCCGCCGCTCAAATTCTTGTCTCAAAAGAAGACTTTCAAAATAAAAAACATTATCAAAATCTTAAACGTACCCTAGATACCCTAATTCAATGGAACTCTATACCCGTTATAAACGAGAACGACGCCGTCGCTACCGACGAATTAAAGGTAGGCGACAATGACACTCTTTCAGAACTCATAACGGGAATGTATCCTGACACTCTTTTAATCATGCTTACTTCAATTGACGGTTTTTATATGAATAACCAAAAAGTTTCAATGCTTTCAGAAATCGCTTCTGAAGAATTAAAAAACGCTCTCGGTCCCAAAGACGGAGGGATAGGCGGCATGAGAACGAAACTAAAAAGCGCCGCTAAAATCATGCTTTCGGGCCAAATCATGAATATCTGTTCGGGCGATAACGCCGATATCGTTGAAAAAATTATTTCGGGAGAAGAAATAGGAACATGGTTTTTTAATTCGGCTTCAAGAAATTCTTTAAGCGCCAAAAAAAGATGGATTTTACATAACAGACATCTAACCGGCTCTATTTATATAGACGAAGGAGCAAAGGACGCTTTAATAAAAAGCTCTGCCTCTCTATTAATTGTAGGCGTACAACATTTTGAGGGCGATTTTGAAAAAGGCGATATTGTCAATATATATTGTAACGAAAAAAGAGTAGCTAAAGGCATCGCCTCAATGAGCGGCAAAGAGCTTCTTTTGAAGAAAGAAAAACCCTCTAAAGGCGCTGAAATCATTCACAGAGATAATCTGATAATCATGAATTAATCAATCAATAGTTTTTCTAGTTTAATATATTCTTTGGCGGCTTCCTGCTCGGCTTTTTTTCTGCTTGAGGCAGAAGCTGACGCCTTTGTTTCTCCGCTTATAATTAAAGCGACAGTGAATGTTTTTTCATGCTCGGGCCCTTCGGCTGCTACAACCTGATATTGAGGTATCATGCCAGATTTTCCCACGAGCCATTCTTGAAGCCTTGATTTATAATCATAACTTTCTTTGGCCGTTTTATCTCCCACTAGATAAGGCTCCCATGTTCGCAAAATAAATTTTTCAGAATATTCAATATTCGTTCCTAAATAAACTGCCCCGATTAAAGCTTCTAAAGTATCTGCGATAATAGAAATTCGTTTATGCCCCTTTGCTGTTTTCTCGCCCTTGCCTAAAAGCAAATACTCGCCTAAATTTAATGAAGACCCTATTTCTGCTAAGGTCGCCTCGCACACCGCCTGCGCTTTTTTTCGGGTAAGTTCGCCTTCATTGCTATCGGGCAGTCTTTTATACAAAGTTTTGGCGATAACCAAACCTAATACCGTATCGCCCAAAAATTCAAGTCTTTGATTATGACTGTCTAACAAGATATTTTTATCTAATTTATGCTCATTGGCATAGCTTTTATGAGTAAAAGCCAGATCAACTATATCTAGATGTACCTTTGTAAGTTTTTCTTTTTTCAGAAAATCCTGAAGTTTCTTTTTTCTCTCAGGATTCATTCTAAATTCACAGAAATCGCTCAAAAAGCGTTGACACAAGGTAGCTTACTATCATAAGCACAGCTTGATAATACGCCTTTCTCAAGTTTATTGAGTAAGCTTTTTGAGCAATTATCTGTTAAACCTCCGAATGGTTATATTTTCAAGAATGTTCGTCAATATACTTAGCGACGTCGCCGACGGTTTGTATTTTTTCAGCGTCTTCATCAGGCACTTCAATGCCAAACTCTTCTTCAAGAGCCATTACCAGTTCAACCGTATCTAAAGAATCGGCTCCTAAATCGTCAATAAAGTGAGATTCAGGGCTAATTTCTGATTCATCTACGCCAAGCTGTTCGGCAATTATCTTTTTAATTTTATCCATATCAGCCATATAGGCCTCCTATTAAATTTTTTGCATACTACAATCTCCCGCCTGAACTTTTCAGGCAGGTTTTGCCTTTATAAACTAAATTATAGGCCGCTAATTCCCCCGTTGACATCTAAAACATGCGCCGTAACGTATGACGATAAATCAGACGCTAAAAATAAAACGGCATTTGCCACATCTTCTGGATATCCCGGGCGCCCTAAAGGTATTCCTTTGAGCATTCTTTCTCGAATTTCTTCGGGAATTTTATCTGTCATTGCAGTTTTTATAAACCCCGGCGCTACCGCGTTAACGCGAATTCCCATTGAGGCGAGTTCTCTGCCTAAGGTTTTGGTAAAGCCGATAACCCCCGCTTTTGAAGCCGAATAATTTGCCTGCCCCGGGTTGCCTTGGGCTGAAATTGAAGAAATATTTACGATATTACCGCTTTTTACTTTTCTCATAACGCCGACGGCTGCATATGTACAGTTATAAACGCCGTTTAAATTAATATCAATCACCTTGTTCCATTGTTCGGGTTTCATGCGTATAAAAAAATTATCCATGGTAATGCCGGCGTTATTTACAAGAATATCTATTTTTCCCCATTTCTCTACGGTATTATCAACCATATTCTTAACCTGCTCAAAATTTGAAACGTCGCAAACGACAGAATGCGTATCTACGCCCTTTTTGGCTATTTCTTCTGCCGTCGCTTGAGCCGTATCTTCATGTATGTCGGTAATAACAATTTTTGCCCCGTAATCGGCAAAATGTTCAGCGATATCTCTACCGATACCCTGACCCGAGCCTGTTACAATAACCACCTTGTCTTTTATATCTTCAAATGAATATTTCATTATGAACTCCTTTTATTTATACTATATTTTATCTTATCTGACAAAAAATAATTTAATTTTATTCTTTATTTTTTTGAGCCGGCGCAAGAATAAATTTCATTCCGGCTTCGCAGGCCGTTTCGCCTTCTACCGTCGCTATGCCTTTGCAAGTCATTATTTTACCCATCTTCAGTATTTCAATTTCTAAACGAAGGGTGTCTCCCGGAATTACCATTCTTTTAAATCTTGCGTTCTCAATGCTGATAAAAAGACCGATTTTACCTTTATGCTCGCCGCTGCTTAGCATATACAAACCTGCTGTCTGCGCCAGAGCTTCAACCTGCAAAACTCCCGGCATTATAGGCATTTGAGGGAAATGACCGTTGAAAAAATTTTCATTTCGCGTTACATTTTTTATGCCTACAATTTTTTTATCGCCAATCTCTATAATTCTGTCAACCAATAGAAAAGGATATCGGTGCGGCAAATACTCCATTATTTTTTGAATATCCATAACTACTTCGCTCATAGATTCCTCCAGGAAAAAGGGGGGTTCTAAAATCAATTATTGATTAAACCGGCCTTTGACATTAGGCAAGATCTAATTTATAATTATTTTGTCATGTTTTTTTTTTATTTTTTTCCTTTTTAAGAAAGAGACTCTAATATCTCGTCAAACTCTCTTATTTTGTTCTCCCAACTTTGCATTTTTTCTTTTTCCTGCAAAACTAACTCTTCAGGAGCTTTTTTAAGAAATTCTTCATTTGATAATCTATTTTTAAGAGATTCCAGTCCTTTTAATATATGCTCTCGTTCTTTTGTAATTCGCTTTGTTTCAAGAGAAATATCAATTTTCTCATGAACATCGAGATAAATCTTCCCGAAATCGAGCATTGCTTTTACGCCCGGCCTTTTCTCGTCTGTCTTTTCTACTTTTAGAGAGTTTAGTTTTCCCAAAACGCATATATATTCGCTATGAGATTCTATTTCTTCTTTTTGATTATCATTTTCAACCGTTACAATCGCCGGAATTTTCTCTGAAACAGGAAGAGCAAGCTCGCCCCTTAAATAACGAATTTTATAAACAATACTCAAGGTTCTTTCTGTAGCGTCATAACCTGAATTATTTTTCAAGGCAATCTCTTTCGGCCAATCAGACGTAATTAATAAATCAGAAGCCGTACCCCAGAAAGAATAAAGCTCTTCTGTTATGAAAGGCATTATAGGGTTTAACATTTTTAAGGCGTTTAAGAAAATTGTATTTAAAACATAACGCGTGGTTTCGATATTTTCTGAAGAATTTTCGGTTTCTTTAAGAGCCGTCTTTGACAGTTCAAGATAATTATCGCAAAATGAGCTCCATATAAAATTGTAAATTTCTTGAGCGTACTCTGCAAATCTGTAATTTTCTATTGCTTTTGATAATTTCTGTAAAGATTCGTTATGTTTTACGATGATCCATGCGTCAATTTCAGAAAATTCTGAAGGAGGCTCAGATGGTATCGTATAATTATCAGGCTGGTTCATCCAGATATAACGGGCCGTGTTCCAGATTTTATTGCAAAAAGCGCTGTATCCTTTAAGTCTGCTTTCGTCATAAATGATGTCTTTTCCTTCGGGCAGAATACTTATCAGAAAAAATCGAAAAGCGTCAGTGCCATAATCGTCCATTTTTTCAAGAGGATTAATTACGTTGCCTTTTGATTTGCTCATTTTCTGTCTTGTGGCGTCGCGCACGAGCCCGTGAATATAAACCTTACGAAAAGGAACTTCATCCATAAAATGAAGACCCATCATAATCATTCTGGCAACCCAAAAAAATATAATATCAAAGCCCGTTACCAAAACCGAAGTCGGATAAAATATTTTAAGCTCGTCTGAGTTTTCGGGCCAGCCCTTTGCCGATAACGCTTCTTCTTCAGAAATCATCGTTGAAAAGGGCCAAAGCGCCGACGAAAACCACGTATCAAGAACGTCTTCGTCTTGTTTTAATTTATCGCTTTTACATTTTTCGCACTCTGTTATTTCTTCTTCGCTGACATTGATATGAGAACACTCTTCGCAGTAATATGCGGGTATTCGATGCCCCCACCATAATTGTCTCGATATGCACCAGTCTTGAATGTTGTTCATCCATTCAAAGTATGTGTTTTCCCACCTTTTTGGAATAAATTCAATTTCTTTTTCTTTGACCGATTTGATGGCCCGTTCTGCCAGCGGTTTTATATCGACAAACCATTGCTTGCTTGTCAAGGGTTCGACAATGGTTGAACAACGGTAACATTCGCCAACCGAATGCTTCATGTCTTCAACTTCATGCAGAAGATTTAATTTTTCGAGATCTGATACAATTCTTTTTCTCGCTTCTTCGCGCGATAGACCCTTATATTCTTTACCCTCGTCGTTTATTCTGCCATGATCGTCCATAACGCGCCTTAACGGTAAATTATGCCTTCTGCCTACTTCAAAGTCATTCGGATCATGAGATGGAGTTATTTTTACGATACCTGTTCCGAAATCTTTGTCGACAAAAGAATCGGCAATAACGGGAATTTCTCTTTTCATTAAAGGCAAGATGACCTTCTTGCCCACAAGACGAGAAAAGCGCTCATCATCGGGATGAACCGCCAGAGCCTCATCGCCAAGCATGGTCTCGGGACGCGTTGTTGCCACGATTAGATAATCGGTTTCTTTTAAATCTTTAGAAACGCCTGCAACCGGATACTTTATATGAAAAAACTTTCCGTTTCTTTCTGAATATTCAACCTCTATATTTGAAAGCGCCGTGGTACACCTAGGGCACCAGTTTATAATTCTTTCGCCGCGATAGATAAGCTTTTCATTATAAAGTCTCACAAAGACTTTTTTTACAATTGCAGAAAGACCTTTATCAAGAGTAAAACGCTCGTAATTCCAGTCGACGCTTTCGCCAAGCTGTCTTTGCTGGTGAGTTATCATACCGCCCGATTCTTCTTTCCATTGCCACACTCTTTTTTCAAAATCTTCGCGGCTCATCTCCCAGCGTTTTTTGCCTTCTTTTGCCAAAAGCTTTTCAACCACGTTTTGCGTCGCAATTCCCGCGTGATCGGTACCCGGCAGCCAAAGCGTCAGAAGGCCCTTCATGCGCTTATAACGGGTCAAAATATCTTGTATCGTATGATTTAAGGCGTGACCAAGATGAAGACTTCCCGTGACATTAGGCGGAGGTATCACGATAGAAAAATATTCTCTATTTTTTTTTATCTTTTCAATGTCTTCATTTTTAATCTTTTCAGAATAATTATTTTTAACAAGATTTCTCTTCCATGAAAAATAACCTTTATCTTCCCAAATGGGATACCATTTGTTCTCAAGCCCGTGAGGACTGTACTGCTTAGGCAGTTCTTTTCTTTTTTCTTGTTCCATGAAACTATTCCAAACTTGATATTAAAAACACCCTGTCAAAAATTAATTGTCTTGACAAACTGTCTTTATTCAAAATTTATTCCAAGTGAATGAATTTAGGGTTTTTCTTAAATAAGCGTATTTATGCACACTAGAGTCTGGTGACGCCATTTGCAAAACTTATGATATCAAAAGTAACCATATACTATAATCCAAAATGCAGAAAGAGCAGAGAAGCTCTTCAAATCATTAGAGAAAAAGGCATTGAACCTGAAATCAATTACTATCTTGAAAATCCCCCTTCAAAAGAAGAACTCTCTGATATTTTAAGAAAAATGGGCAAAAGCGCCCGCGATATTTTTAGAAAATCTGAACCGTTATATAAAGACCTTGGTCTGAAAAATAAAGATTTAGACGATGAAGTGCTGCTAGACTACTTAAATAAATATCCGATTTTAATAGAGAGACCAATCGTCGTCAAGGGGCAAAGGGCCGTCTTAGGAAGGCCCCCTGAAGACGTACGTAAAATAATCTAAAATCTTTTAAAAAGATTAGCAAAGATAAATTGTTTTCAAATTATAAACATCTTGATTTTTTGCACAGTCTAAGAACCTTTTTAAGAGTAAAGCTAGGTTTAAATAAAAAAGCTCTCTTGCTTTTTGTAACGGCCCTTCTGGGCGTTATTGTATCTTTTGTGGCAATTTCTCTTCAATTTTGCGTTGAGTTCCTGTCAGATATAACTTTTAAAAATGAGAACATTAATCAATGGTATTTTATCGTACCCTGCATTGGCGGACTTTTTACTGGCCTTGTTGTATATTTTTTTCACCCACAGAAAAAAATCGGCGGAGGCGTCGAAGACACAATAAAGTCTCTGCGTTTTAAAACTCATGAAAAACTTTTTCGAAAAACCCTGTTAAGGTTTGCGGCCTCTGTCTTCACTCTCGGGAGCGGAGGTTCAGCGGGCAAAGAAGCGCCCATCGTTTATCTAGGCGGCAATCTGGGGGCTCTTATGGGAAAGATATGGCGATTTCCCGACGGCTATGTAAAAACCCTATCGGGAGCGGGCGTTGCCGCGGCTATAGCGGCCGCTTTTCAGGCGCCTATTGCGGGCTCTTTTTTCGCTCTTGAAATTCTTCTGGCAAATTTCAGCCTTGATACATTTTCAATGATTATTGTCGCCGCTGTTACCTCTACCGCCGTCTCGCAGTGGGTGGGTCATATAAGCGCTCATATTACGACCCCGCATTATATATTTGAAAGGCCCTTAGAACTATTTTTTTTTATTGGGCTTGGCGTTTTTGGCGGATTAATAAACGTTTTTTTTATAAAAACTCTTCATTATATGCAATCTTTATTTAATAAAGGCCCCTACCCCTCTTGGGCAAGACCCGCCTTAGGAGGGCTCATTATCGGCGTAACCGGCATTTTTTTTCCGTTTGTTTACGGCGAAGGCTACGACGTAATTAATTTTCTCTTAAAGGGAGATATTTTAGCTATTGAAAGAACCTATACAAGTTCGATGGCTTTAAGCGGAATTTTTGTTCTTATTTTAATTTTATTTTTAAAAATATTTGCCGTATCGATGACAATAGGCTCGGGCGGCTGCGGCGGCACCTTGGTGCCCGCATTGTTTTTTGGCACGACAGTAGGCGCAATATGGTATTCGGCGCTTATTTTTTTCATGCCCAATTATCCGTTTTCGCCGGGAACCTGGGCGCTGGTAGGGATGAGCTCTGTTTTAGCCGGCATGACAAACGCGCCTCTTTTTACAATCGCGCTATTTTTCGAACTTACGAAAGATTACGAGGTTATCTTGCCGGTAATGATTGTGGTCAGTGTTTCAATTTTAGTTTCAAAGCATTTCTTAAAAGGCGCTTCATTATACAGTTCGGCCCTCGAAAAAGAAGGCATAAAAATGTATAAAGGTTTTGAGCAAAGCGTGATGGAAAGCGTTGTTATTTCAGACGTTATGCACAGAAGAATTAATCTTATAGAAAAAAACGCTTCTTTAGGAAGCGTCATACAGGGATTTTTGCATTCCCCTTTTTTAACGGGTTTTGTTATTGACGAAACAAATCGCTACGCCGGGCTTATAACTCTCAATCAAATTAGAGAATATATTGAAGATAAAGATCTATGCAACCTTATTCTGGCTTCTGAAATTGCCAGATATCCCGATATTTGGCTTGTACCAGAAGAAAATATTTTACAAGCTCTTGAAATCATGGATAAAACCGATTTAGACTGGCTGCCAATCTTAGATAAAAAGACTACAAAGAAACCTGTTGGCTACATAACGAGAAAAGACGTTCTATCGGTTTATAATCAAACAGTAATAAAACGCGGCACGCAAAATATATTACTTGATCAAGACTCTCAATCTGCGCCTCAAAAACTTTTCAATATTAACGACGATTTTGCCATTGAAACATATCCTGTTCAAAAATCATGGATAAAGAAAACTCTAAAAGAAATCGATCTTCGGGCAAAGTTCGGGTTAACGGTTATAGGAATAAAAAAAGAAAATGATTTAAATAATATAATTCCCGACGTTCAATATGAACTCGCGCAGGGAGACAAACTGACCCTGGTCGGCACGCATGAAAGTTTCAGTAAATTCAAACAACATATGGATAAGCAATCTAAAAGTATTCTTGATTATTTTTCGATTAAAGGCCTAAAGAAAAGACATTAAGTAAATTATTTTATAAAAAACATCTATTCATGGGCGCGTAAAAGCCTCATATAAATGCCCGGGTTTTTCTGGATAAACGCTGATAGATCAGATAACTTTATTAAATAAAGCTCAGCGTCGCTTAAGGCGACGGCAGAAAAAGGAGCCGGCGAGCTTTTTCTCAGAGAGAAAATATCGCCTATAAAATCGCCGTGTTTAAATTTCTTTATAGCGTTGCCGTTTTCGCGCATCTCTATATCGCCCGAAATTAATATATATGCCGTCTCAGAAACTTCTCCCTCTTTTATTAAATTTGTTTCAGAAAAAATACTCATTTGCTGAAGAACTGTTTCAAGCTGCGTTTTTTGATGTGAGGTCATGCCGCCGAAAACCTCTGATCGGGTTAAAACGTCCCATGAATTTGATTCTCTGGTTTTCGCTAAATGCCTTAAGTAATATTCAAGGTTGGTGCCTTGTATAAAATTTAAAAACGCGTTTTTTTCGATTGTTAAAGCCGTAACGTCAGTTTCGGCAAATACATCGGCAGACCTTGGCTGTTCAGTCACCAATGACGCCTCGCCAAAATATTCATACTTGCCGTATGTTTTTACAAAATCAGAGTCAATACCCTTTACGGTAACATTGCCCAATACGATCATATAAAACTTATCGCCTTTTGTACCCTTTTTGATAATCTGCTCGCCTTTTTTATATTTTTCTTCTTCAACAATAGAAAGAAATTCGCGAGCCTTAAAAACAGGAAAATCGCTGAATAAATCGATATTATTCATCATATCAAGAATTTTTATAGCCTCGCCATATTTAGGCGGCGTTATCTCGGGATACAAAGTATTTTCAATGCCAAATCTTGCGAGCTTCAGCTTGGTATTTTCCGGAAAACTATTCTTTGCTATATGATAAACAGTAATTTTCTTCTTTATGTCATCGGGCAGAGAATCAAGAAAAGATACCGGCGTATGAAGAGGGGGTATACCAGCTTCATGATAAATGATATCGTAATGCCACGGGAAATTTCTTAAAAACTCATATCTGCCTTTCGTAAATACGCCTTTGCTGTTTATTTCATCAATTGTTTCAGGATGATTCAGATGATCAGACGTATAAATAAACGATAAGTTTTGATAATGAACCCTGAAGCCTATCGTGGGTATCGCATGCAGCGAATAGTGAAAAATAAATTCGGCATTTTCAATATAAATAGATTTATCAATGGTTACAGGATTAAAATTAAATAATTCATACAACTGTTTTTTATCAAGCTTGGTAAGCGCCGTGTACTTTCGCATAAAACTATCCATGACGGTTTCTGTCGTATGAATTGTTATCATTGATTCTTCTAATATTTTTTGAAAAGTTCCTGCGTCGTGGTCGGCATGACAGTGGGTTAGAATAACATGGCTAATAAGCTTAGGATTAACGTTTGATTCTCTGAGCCATTCGGTTGAATTAACGGGAGGATCAACCATAATACCGCGATGGTTCAACCAGACAATAAAACCGGATGTATTATCGTTAGGGTCAAAACCGTGGCTAGGGCCCAAACATGTAATTCCGAATTCGGGGGCCTCAAAAGGTTCGACAAGTCTTGCTCCTACGTCATATTTTACTTTATATTCCATCTCCCAGGGAATAGAAGCAATTTCTTTTTTATCTTCTTCAACAACAAAACCCTCGCCTTCTTTTCTGTAAATAACGGTGCCGTTTATTTCGTATTTATTATCTTTAAAAATCGCGAATTCTACCAGATCTTCTAAAACACGGTTTCCTCTAAAGAAGTTCATTTCTTTTCGAATATCGGGAAATCCATGAGAATTTTCGCCGTCTATAAACTCGCTTTTTAAGTTTATTTCTTTAGGGCCAAACACTGATTCCTGCAAAACCGCTACAATTTGTTTTTTTTGTTCTATCGTGCAAAGAATGAGAGTTTTTTTCTGACATAAAAAATGATTATAATAAATAGGAAATTCAAGTTCGGCGACGGCAATGCCTTTTTCTACGTGAAATAATTCTCCTGGAAGAACAAAAATTTCAGGCACCTTATCGGGTAAAACCATAGTATCTTTAATGGTTTCGGGGGGAGATCCAAATTGTATCTGCCCGGCCGAGGTTTTTACTAAATATCCGCCCCGCGGCAATGTTGTCACAGCATTATTCATATTTATTTTTTTTTACAATATATTATCGATTAATAAAACTCTAAAGTTAAAGGCGATACTCATAATTTATATTGCCTGCAAGAGCAAGAATTCGCCAAAAAAACAAAAATTTAAACAACTTTTATTTTTCGGTAAATAATAATTTGCCGTCTTTGATTTTTCGGTAAAAACAACTTTTCCTGGGAGAACCTTCTTTATTTTTTGTGTGGCAGGCCCCTTTATTGCTTATTTTTACTTTATATAAAACAGAATTTTGCTCGCAGTTTATAAATATATCGACCAGTTCAAGATATTCGCCCGATGTTTTGCCCTTTACCCATAACTCGTTTCTAGATGTTGACCAAAAAGCGGCTGTTTGATATTTTATTGAATAATCTAACGCCGCGCGATTGATAAAACCTATAATAAGCACTTCTTTAGAAACCAAATCCTGGGCGACTGCCACAATCACGCCTTTTACCTGCTCTATAGCTTTTTCTAACTTTCTAAAATCAAGGTTTAGTTCTTCGCTTTCTTCTATATCTTTTGACATACGCTTTTTCATTCGCCCTTTTGGGGCATTTTTAATTTATTACAATTTCTACGGCTTTTTCATCGCAATGTTCTTTCTTTACGCAAATTGAACAAACTTCATATATTTTATCGGGAAAATTCTCTTTAGGGACCTCTTTAAAACTTAATTTTTTAAAAAAATCGACCGCATACGTTAGAGCAAAAACTTTTATCGGTCTTTCATAGTTTTCTGAGACATGCCTTATTATTTCTTTAACCAGAGCCCTACCCGCCCCTTTTGATATATTTTCTTTTTTTACCGCAAGAGCCCGTATCTCGCATAAAGTTTTGCTGAAAAACAAAAGAGCCGCAGAACCGATAATCTCGTTTTGTTTGTTGACGGCTACCCATGTTAAGGGGATATCTTTCTCAATTTTATCTATCGTTCGATTAAGAAGTATATTTGTTTCAATATAGGGGCCAATTAAATTATGAATATTTTCAACATCTTGAATTTCTGCTTTTCTTACAGAAAAATTTTCAACTTCATTTGTATTATTTTTAAGCATTCATCATTTCTCTGTTCATTTGATAATAATCGCGTAAAATACAGGGTTTATTTTTTTCGGGGATATAAAATCGCGCCTCTAAACTCGGGGATTTTTTTTATTTTAGCGAATATTTGATACGCCTTTTGCTTTCCGCTTATCGGGCCGGCGTACATTTTCATTCTACTTCCGTCTTCTGTAAGAAGTGGTCTTACGCCGATATCTAACAGCTTCAAGCCGTCTCTTTGGGCCTCTTTTTTACTTTTATATTTTCGGCATAAAATTAAAAAAGACTCGTCAGACTCTTGCTGTAAAGTCTCTATTATTTCATTTTCGGTTTCGCTTTTTGAGACTGTTTCATCTTCGGTAGGTTTCTCTTTTGAAATAAGATTCGATTTTTCGACTTCAGGGTTGATATTTGCCGTTTCAACTATAGAAGTATTTTCGGGAGACAGCGTATTTTTTTCTATCGTTTGCGTATACATATATTTTTGCCATTTTTTACCGCTAATCATTCCCAAAGCAAAAAAAACCGCCGCCGAAAGCGCCAACATTATGATTGAATTTTTTCTTTTTTCATTTCTTGTATTCTTAGAAAATTTTCTTTTCTCTTTTACGGGATCGCGAAAGTTTTTTTTCGCTAATATTTTATTGAAATCAATATCTTGCATGCTATAATCATTTTCGAGCAAATATGAATACTTTGTAAGCAAAATCTGTATTTTCTTTACTTTTTTTATGCCATTAAAAAAGGCCGGTAAAACCGGCCTTTTTTAACTTCTGGGTGTGGTATCAAATTAAAAGCCCATACCGCCCATGCCGCCCATGCCGCCCATGCCTTCCATGCCGCCAGGCATACCCGGATGAGAGTCTTTCGCCTCGGGCTTATCGGCAATTATGCACTCAGTGGTAAGCACTAAAGACGCGATAGACGCCGCATTCTGAAGAGCCGATCTTGTCACCTTGGCAGGATCAATAATGCCGGCTTTAAGCAAGTCTTCCCACTCTAAAGTTGCCGCGTTAAAACCTATATTTTCTTTTTCATGCTTGGCGCGCTCTACAATCAGAGAGCCTTCTAGCCCCGAATTGTTGACGATTTGACGCATTGGCTCTTCTAAAGAGCGAAGAACAATTTTTCTTCCCGTTTCTTCGTCACCTTTAAGCTTCAAAGATTCAAGCGACTCAATTGTTTTAATTAAAGCCAGCCCGCCGCCGGGAACAATGCCCTCTTCAACGGCTGAACGAGTGGCTGATAGAGCGTCTTCTACTCTTGCTTTTTTCTCTTTCATTTCAACTTCAGTGGCCGCTCCCACATTAATAACGGCTACGCCGCCGCCAAGTTTCGCAAGACGCTCTTGCAGTTTTTCTCTGTCATAGTCAGATGTCGTTTCTTCGATTTGTTTTTTAATCTGCTTAATTCGTCCTTGTACATCAGCTTCTTTGCCTGCGCCTTTTATTATAGTTGTATTTTCTTTTTCAACCGTAATTTTTTCGGCTTTACCCAGCATATCCATTGTGGCGTTTTCAAGCTTCATTCCTAAATCTTCTGAAATAACCTGACCGCCGGTTAAAATAGCGATGTCTTCAAGCATGGCTTTTCTTCTATCGCCAAACCCGGGAGCTTTAACCGCAACCGCCACAATAGCTTTTCTAAGCGTATTATAAACGACTGTCGCTAAAGCTTCGCCTTCTAAGTCTTCGGCTATAATAAGAAGCTGTTTTCCGGCCTGGGCCACCTGATTTAATAGAGGGGCCAAATCTTTAACTGCGCTTATTTTCTTCTCGTTTATTAAAATAAGAGGATTTTCAAGAGTTGCCGTCATATTTTCGGCGTCGGTAACCATATAAGCCGAAATATATCCTCGGTCAAACTGCATACCCTCTACAACTTCAAGAGTTGTGTCGATTGATTTTGCTTCTTCAACGGTAATAACGCCGTCTTTGCCTACTTTATCCATGGCTTCGGCGATAAGCTCGCCTATTTCAGTGTCGCTGTTTGCCGAGATGGTGGCTACCTGAGCAATTTCTTTTTTATCGTTAATAGGACGCGAAAGAGATTTGATAAAATCAACAGATTTTGCTACCGCCTTATCAATGCCTCTTTTTAAATCCATAGGATTTGCGCCCGCTGTAACGTTTTTAATGCCTTCGTGCGCGATTCTTTGGGCCAAAATTGTCGCCGTAGTGGTTCCGTCGCCGGCGATATCGTTTGTCTTGGTCGCTACTTCTTTGACAAGCTGCGCGCCCATATTTTCATACGGATCGTCTAGCTCAATTTCTTTCGCAACAGTAACGCCGTCTTTTGTGATAGTGGGCGCTCCAAATTTTTTATCGATAACCACATTTCGTCCTCTAGGGCCTAGCGTAACCTTTACGGCATCCGCTAACTTGTTTACGCCCGACATTAATTTTCTGCGGGCCGATTCATCATAATCTAAGATTTTTGCCATTTTATTTGTTCTCCTTTTAATTTAATGTTAATTTATCTTCAAACCTTAACCAATAATGGCAAGAATATCTGATTCGCGCACGATCAAGTATTCTTTGCCGCCTTCTTTTATTTCAGTTCCCGAGTATTTGCCGTATAAAACAACCTGACCTTCTTTTACCTGCATAGGTATCGCTTTTCCGTCGTCAGAAACTCTGCCCGGACCAACCGCCTTGATTGTTCCCTCGTTTGGCTTTTCTTTTGCCGTATCAGGAATATAGATGTTCCCGATTTTTTCTTCTTTTTCGTCAAGAGGCTCTATTAGAACCCTGTCTGCCAATGGTTTAATCGCCATTTCGTTACTCCTTTGATTTTTAAAAATAGTATTCTTATTAACAACTCATAATTTTTGAGTCGCAATATTTCAATCTTTCTTCTTATCAGTTTTATCGAGAGAGTGTTAGCGCTCTCGACAATAGAGCGCCAATCTTAATAAAAAACACATGATGTCAATTTTTTTATATGCCTTTTTGTTTTTACAACTATTTGACACATATATTATAAAAAGAATAGCTGAATTGATTATATTTTTCGTATTAGATACATGCGTAAAATGTTTGAGAATATTCACCTTTTAACATGGAACTATGAAGATCACGACTTCGACAGCTTATCGGTCTTTCCCGATTCGAGATGCTTTTATGACGGCTCATGGGCGCTGCCCGAAGGGGTCGTATCTTTACTGTATCTGGCGACATGCAACAGGGTAGAAATATACCTTCAGGCAGACGATAAAGTAAAAAAGTCAATAACCCGAGAAGAGCTTTTGATCTTTCTTAAAGATTCGCCGGTTTCAAAACAAGTAGAAAACATTCCTCCTGTATGCAAGCACGGCTCTCAGGCCGTAAGACATCTCTTTCAGGTCTCGTCGGGTCTAAGAAGCATGGCCCTTGGCGAAACGCAAATAACCGGCCAGGTAAAAAGAGATATTGAAAGAGCAAAACAGAATAATTTTTTATCTCCCCTTCTTGAAAATATTGCAAAAAAAGCTCTTGAAACGCAAAAAACAATAAGAAATCAAACAGAAGTAGGCAAAAGCCCTATCTCGCTTTTAACTTTAATGGAAAAAGAAATTGAAGCCGAAAGCGGTAGAGCCTGCGCCTTTGAAAACAAGGCTGTCGCCATAGGCGGCACGGGCGATATGTCGAGCAAGATTTTTAAGCATCTTGTAAACAAAGGCGTAAAAAAGATTACCGTATTTAGAAATAACATAAAAAGAGAGCTCCCTGAAGAATTCAAAGCCCTATACGTCAAATATACCTCTGGCAAAAATATTGAAGTAACCTTTGCCGCATGGGACGACCTTTATAATAAAAATTTCAAAGAGGCTCCAAACTGGGAAATTTTTGTTACCGCTACCCATTCTGAAAAGTCGGTTATAACAAAAGAAAATATTCTTGAAATGAGAAAAGATAATTATTTAAACGAGAACGCGTATGTTGTCGACCTTGGAATTCCGCCTAATGTTGAAGTAACCGAAGGGAACGAACAAAACGATAAGACCATAAATTTACAGACCCTTCTTAAACAAAGCGAAAGAAATCTGGCCCTTAGACGATATCACCAGCAGCAAGCCATGCCTCTTATTGAAAAAGCCATACACGCCTTCTGGATGGATCAAATCTACCGTCATCATCCCGAGGTCATCACGACCGCGCTTGACGGCGCCGCAAAAGACAGAGACAAAGAATGGGAAACGCTATTATCGGGCCCGTTAAAAAACATTACTGAAAAACAAAAAAGAGTACTGATAGATTATTTTAAAAAACAAGAACGAAAAGCCTTAAGACTTCATAAAGAAATTTTCATTGAAATGCTTGTTACCGGTAATCACAGCAGCATAAGTTCTGATTCTCATTAAACCGGTTTCATGCAGATAGTCACAAGAGATTCATTTTTAGCGCTTGCGCAAACCTTAACCGTTTCAGAAATGATATTAAAAGCGGGCGGCGCGGTTAAAATAAACGCGCTTAAAACGCAGGGCGACCTGAAGCTGCACGACCCATTGTATAAAGTAAGCAAAGAAGCCGCAACAGAAAAAGAAGGAAGAGCGTTTTTCACGAAAGAACTTGAAGACGGGCTCTTATCAAAAAACGGCGATTTAGCGGTTCATTCATTAAAAGATTTACCCACCGATTTGCCCGAGGGGCTTGAGCTGTCTCATATAATGCTTCCTGAAGACAAAAGCGATACGTTTGTTACCTTCGAGCCGCTTCCTGAAAATCCCGAACTTCAAAGCAGAACGCTTTCTAAAGCGACCATAGGTACTTCTTCTTTAAGGCGCATTGCTCTTCTAAAGCATTATTTTCCCGAAAGCGGCATTGTTCCGGTAAGAGGAAATCTCATAACGCGCATTCAAAAGCTTCTAGATAAAACAGACGGCATATCTGTATTGTTATTAGCGACTTCGGGGCTTAAGAGACTCTTAGAGTTTCATAAAAACTGGCCCGAAAAAAAAGTATTCTGGGAAAGCAAAATAAGTTTAAGCATCATTGAAAAATTAGACGCCGATTATAAAAAGCTTAACGAAATTTTTAAGTCGACGCTATATTTTTATTCGATTCAATCTGACGCTTTTATACCGCCGGTCGGTCAGGGCACTCTTGGCATTGAAATGAGAAAAAACGATCACGCAAACAAAAGCAATTTAAGCGATATAATCAATGAAGACGTTAAGCGCCGAAAGCTTCTTGATTTTGAGCGAACGATTCTGCACAAACTAGGTTCGGGATGTCATGTGCCGTTTGGCCTAAGCGCCTCTGACGTATGCGTTGACATAAAAAATAAAATTATCTGCGAAAGAAACAAAGAAGATTGCCGCGAAGATTACAGCGCCTATAAAACCCGCGCTTTTTTTGCCTTAGGTTTTGACCCCGCAAAAGAAGAAAACATAAATTCTTTTTTTGCGATTCGTTATTTCAATCAGTCTAATTACGATAAAAACGTCGATACTTTAATTGAAGAGCTTAACGGCGAAAAGTTTCCCGTTATCTATACCGGTAAAAATTCTCGCGATCTTCAACAAGAGCTCAAAAACACAAAACATCCTTTTTTTCATCTGCCCCTGATAGAAACAAGATATATTGAAGTCGAGAATCTGGCAAACGATAAAAATTATGACGCTCTTGTCATAAGCTCGATGGCTTCTCTTGAATCAAAGGCTTTTGCCGAAATAACAGTTCCTAATACAATTGTGGCCATAGGCGAAAAAACGGCGGCCATGACAAAAAAGAAATTTCCCGAAGCCGAAATAATAACTCCCGATATCTATAACGCGATCTCGGCCGCCAAACTAATTGAAGAAAAAAAATATTCAAGCGTCTTATGGTCGGCGGCAAGAGGCGGCATAACCGACGGCGTTGAGTATTTGCGCGCCCAAAATATCGAAGTTGAAGTTTTAACTTTGTATGAAAGCGTAGAGAAAAAAGCCGACGACGCGTCAAATATATGGGAAGAAAAAAATCTTACAAAAGAAATTTTTTTACAGCAGAAAGCCTTTTGGGTTTTTTGCTCTCCCTCTGCGGTATCTTCTTATTTTAACCAGGGCTTAAGCCAAAGTCCCCACATCATAGCCTGTTTAGGCGCCACTACGGCCGAGGTATTTCTTAAGCGAGGGAATGTTCCTTATATTATTTCTTCAAAGAGTACCTTAACCCAAATGGGGCGCGATATTAAGGGAGAAAATCAAATAACAAATTTAAAGCTTACAAATTGGAACTATACTAAATAGCCCGCCTTGACGGCTAGCGGGCGATATGAACCTGAACAAAAACAAACAAAATTAAGGAGCACAAATTATGCAGCATAACGAATCAGATAAAATATGGAACAACTCGGTAAAGGTATTGGCCGGGGGCGTTAACTCTCCGGTTAGAGCCTATGGCTCTGTAGGCGGCAACCCTATCGCCATGAAAAAAGGCGAAGGCGCTTATCTTATAGACGAAGACGATAATAAATACCTTGATTTTATAAACAGCTGGGGGCCCTTGATTCTGGGACACTGCAACAACGACGTAGTCTCGGCCATAAAAGAGCAGGCAGAAAAAGGAACCTCTTTCGGCACCATAACAAAGGCAGAATTTGAACTGGCCGAACTCATCACAAATAACATTCCGCATGTTGAAACAGTAAGGTTTGTAAATTCGGGAACCGAAGCCGTCATGAGCGCCTTAAGACTGGCGAGAGGCTATACGTCTCGATCTAAAATCATTAAATTTGAAGGATGCTATCATGGTCATCATGACAGTCTGCTGGTTAAAGCGGGTTCAGGATTACTAACTTTTTCGGGAGATATTTCTGAATCGTCAAGCCCTGGCGTTCCCGCGTCTTTTGCCGAAGAAACAATTGTGCTTCCGCTTGACGAAGAAGAAATTCTTGAAAAAACTTTTGATAATTTAGGAGATAATATAGCCGCCGTTATCATTGAGGCCATGCCTGCAAACTCGGGGCTTTTGCCGCAGAGAATTGAATTTATAAAAACGATACAAACCTTATGCGATAAACACGGCTCTCTTTTTATTGCCGACGAAGTGATTACCGGTTTTAGACTCGGATTTACAGGCTTCTGCGGAAAGTACGGCATAACGCCCGATTTGGTTACCTACGGGAAAATAATAGGCGGCGGTCTGCCGGTAGGCGCGTTTGGCGGCAAGAAAATTATCATGGATAATCTTTCGCCCATGGGAAAAGTGTATCAGGCGGGAACTCTTTCGGGAAATCCTCTGGCTATGGCGGCCGGGCATAAAAGTCTTTCAATTTTAAAAAACGAAAACGTCTACGGTCATTTAAGTTCATTGGCTGAAATATTAAAAAACGGTTTTGAAAATGAAATTGTTCCGACACTTGAAAATAAAGATTTTTCGATTCAGCTTGTGCAGGAAGACTCTATTTTCTGGATGAATATATCTGAGACAAAAACCGACGAGATAACCCGCAGGGTCGATAAGATATGGTCAAACGCGGGGGCTGTTTATAAAAAAATATTCTGGTTTTTAATTGAAAACGGAATTCATACGGCGCCCTCGGCCTATGAAGTAGGATTTTTATCGCATCCTATGACAAAAGAAGATATTGAATTTTTTGTTTCAAAATTAAAAGGCGCAATTGAACAAATCTGAAAAATAAAATAAATCATGCCGCATGTTGAACCGAAACGTTTTAAGACAATTCATAAATGGGTTGATTTATTTCTTAAAGACATTGAATATCGCTTTCCCATTACGTTGGCGGTAATTTTTGTCAGCGTGATCGTAATGACTATATGGTGGCAGGTTCTTTTTGAGAGAATGCTAAACGTATATACAGACGCGCAGTTTGAACGGCTTGAGCTTGAGTTTCATAAGAGCCAAACCAATTTGCCCCTTCTTGAAACCCTAATCGCTAAAAAAAAAGCGGTTAAAATATCAAACTGCGCCTTAGAGCCCTGCGTAAAAATATCGCATAATGATGAGAGTTTCTTTCTGCAGATACATCCGCAGTATTTTCAGGCTATCTATGAGGTAAGAAATCGAAAATGGCGAATGATAATCTGGGAAACGTCTTTTTTAATATTTGTATTGTTTTTAGCGTTAAGCTATTTGTTCTGGGCAATCTATAATGAAAAAATGAAATGGAAAGAAAGGCAGAGTTTTTTGGCCCTCGCCGCCCACGAACTAAAAAGACCCTTAAGCGGAATAAGCCTTCTTTTAGAAAGCCTAAAAAGAAAAACTGTTCCCGAAAACAGCAAAGAAGAATTTATCAACAGGGGTCTTCTTGAGATAATCTCTTTAAAAAACCAGCTTGAAAACATTTTAAAAATAGAAGAGCTTCAATCGTCTTATAAAAAAGAAGCAGCTGAAATAAATTTAACAGAATTTTTAAATAATTTTTACTTATCATGGATTCAAACAGATTTAAAAAACAAAGGCAGGCTTAAATTTGAAAATGATTTAGAAACCGAGGTTTTTGTAAAATCTCAAAGCCAATCGCTCTCGACAATATTAAAAAATCTTGTCGAAAACGCTCTTTTATATTCCCAAGACGATGTTTATTTACGTTTATTGAAAAAAAGCAATCAAATTAAAATTGAGATTGAAGATTCAGGAATCGGCTTTGACGCCGACGATATAAAAAATTTAGGAAAAATGTTTTACAGATCGTCTAAGTATAAAGTTCAAAACATTAAGGGAAGCGGCTTAGGGCTATTTATTGTTTACAAACTGGCCTCTCAGCTAAATTTGAAAATCTCTCTTGAAAGCAATATTGACCAAAAAGGAAGCGTATTTACCATCGCATGGCAGTGAAAGAAACAATTCAAGAAAATAACGGGAACTCGACGGCATTAAAAATAGCGCTTATTGAAGACGACGATTCAATACGCCAGCTAATTGAAATGAACTTAAAGCATGAAGGGTTTCAAGTTGAATCATTTTTTAGCGCCGAACAGCTTGAGCGTAAACATAATGCGGGCGATTTTGAAATTATTCTTTTAGATATCATGCTGCCCGGCGAAAACGGGCTCGCTTTTGCCGAGAAGTTACAGAAAAATAATATTATGGTGCCCATCTTGTTTATATCGGCCTTGGGACAAGAAGAGAAAATTCAAAAAGCTTATAAATTGGGAGCGATTGATTACATTACAAAACCGTTCTTAATTGAAACCTTAATTTCAAAAATAAAAAATTTAACGCGCTATTTTATTAAAAGAAAAACCGCCTCGTTGCCCGATAACATAAAAGGCGTACGCATAAACTGGGATTTACTGCAAATTACAAGAGACAATGAAGAAACCGTTTTATCTCCGAAAGAAGCCGAGGCCTTGGCTTATTTTTTAGTAAACCCCAACAAAGTGATTACCAGAGAAGAATTAATATCTGAAATATGGGGCTCTAATGTGTATGTTTCGGGAAGAAATATTGACAATTTTCTGGTTAAATTCAGAAAAATATTTGAAAAGAATCCGGCTGTGCCTGAAATTTTCATCACTTATCCGCGAAAAGGCTACGCATATATAACAGAAAAATAAATTAACAAAAAAGGAAAAAAAATGAACACAAGAATACAAAAAGCTTTAAGAGGCGAAAAAACCGACAAAACTCCAATCTGGTTTATGAGACAAGCGGGCAGATATTTGCCTGAATATATGAAAATAAAAGAGAAAAATACATTCTGGGATATGGTCATAAACCCTGAACTGGCGGCCGAAGTAACCTTGCAGCCAATAAAGCGCTATGATTTAGACGCGGCAATTATATTTTCAGATATTCTAACCCTGCTTTACGGCATGGGAATTAACGTATCGTTTGAGCACGGCCCCCCTGAAACCGATAAAACGGTAAGAAATATTCAGGAACTTCGAGATTTTAAGAATGCGACAGGATATGAAATGCTTCATGAAAGACTGCCTTTTTATAAAAAGGCCCTTAAACTTACCAGAGACGAGCTTCCTGAAGATAAATCGCTTATAGGTTTTGCGGCGGCCCCATATACCATAGGCAGCTACCTTCTTGAAGGGCAAACCTCAAAAACGCACAGCCTTATTAGGGCATGGCTTTTTTCTGATAAAGAAACCTTTGCCGAACTTCTTGATTATTTAGCCGATATGACCATTGAATACTGCAAACTTCAAATAGAAGCCGGGGCCGATGTCATTCAGCTTTTTGAATCATGGGGAGACTCAATCGCGCCCGACGAATATCGCGATTATATTATTCCGCATATCGCGAAAATATCAAGCGAACTATCAAAACAGGTTCCCGTGATTTTCTTCTGCAGAGGGGCAAGCATTCACAGAGACAATCTTCGCGTACTATACGACAAGGGAGTATCTGCCATATCAATAGACTGGCGCATGCCAATTGATTATTTTGGAGATTTACCGGTACAGGGCAATCTTGACCCCGCCTGTTTATGGAGCAACCCTGAAACAGTCGCCCGCGAAACCCTTAAAATACTTGAAAAAAGAGCCAAAAAAGGCGGTTATATTTTCAATCTTGGCCATGGGATATACCCGGGAACGCCGCTTGAGAATGTTGACGCCATGGTAAAAACGGTGCAGGAATTTACGCCGTAACTTGACGTTCTCAACTGTTTAAAAAAATTCACTTTTTTTTGCAAATTAGAACTCAAAAAATCAATATACCTTGACGACTTAAAACGAGCCTATTTTCTGAGCTATGCCCTCAATTCAGATAATAAGCTCAAATGAAGAATTAAAGCGCGGCATTAAGCAAGAAATTGCAAATAATTATGAAATTTATTCTTCAACAACCCTGAAAGAAGGCATAAGAAACATACAAAAAAACGCGATTGATCTGCTTCTTGTAGATATTAAAACCACAGGGGCCATTCAGGGCAAATGGCTCAAAAATACGATAATTACAAAAGAGATATTTTCGGGAGAAATGTCAATTTTACTGATCGCGCCCTATCATTTTTTAAATAAAGAAAATTTTCATCAATTTATTAAGCCCGATACTGAAATACAAGATATTTTCTGGCTTAGCGGCGATAATTTTTGCGCTTTAGACGAAAAAAAAGCTTTTCAGTTTTTTCTTCGTAAAAATATAAACTCGCTTGAGTCAAAAAGAAACAATCGCCTTCTTATTCTTAAAACCGATTCTCTTTTGCATGAGAAAAAAACCTTTACCGATATTCAAGAAATCGCAGGTGCTGAAAATCAAATGAACATGCCTTGTTCTTTTTTAGTGGGCGAATCAAAAAGTTCAGAAAACCTTCGAGCCCTTCTACTTGAGTCGGCCAACCAAACCGAAAATATTTTATTTTTAGGAGATAAAGGGCTTCAGCAAGAAAAAATGGCGTTATATATTCACCTTCTTTCAATCCGAAAAGAAAACCTGCCGTTTGTAGCGGTTGACTGCTCAAAAGTACCTCATCATTTGCAGACCGAGTTTTTTTTCGGATGTAACTCTAAAGCAGGCGTAGAAACAGGGGCCTTTGAAAGGGCACAAGAAGGAACATTGTTTATAGACTCAATCGAGTCGTTATCGTGGGAAATTCAAGAAGAATTATTAAAAACCATGCGTCAAAAATCGTTTTCTAAAGTAAGGGGCAAAAAGAAGATTCCGCTTAAATGCAGGCTTATCTTTTCGGCCGAGAAGAAAATCGAAAAAAAAGTTGAAAAAGGTCTTTTCAGGCAAGATTTATTTTTTCGCGTTCAAGTATTTCCTATTCTCATACCGGGTATGAAATCTCGAAAAACCGATTTGATAGATATTATCAACAATTACGCGCAATGGTTTAACAAAAAACAAAACAAAAAAATCAAATTAACGCCAAATTTAAAACAGGCTTTAGAAAGCAAAGAATGGAAGAATATTGAAGATCTTTACAAAACTCTCAAAAAAATTTATTCTTTATCTGATAGCGAAAATACCGATATTGGCATACTGACATCGGTTGAAAATAACCCTGAAATTCTGTTTTCTGAATATGGGTTTCTGCGCGAAAATAACGCCAAGACCAATCAAATGTTTTTATTTCAGGAATTCTTAACAGGCGGCCATGAGCCTAAACTTCATGAAATTGAAATTGAATATATCAATAAAGTTTTAAAAACTCATAAAGGCAACATATCTGAGGCCGCCCGAATTTTGGGCATTACCAGAAAAACGCTTCATCAAAAACTGAAAAAATATACTCTTGATAAAAGCAAAAAAGCGGCTGCGGGTTAAATTCAATTATTATTTATGACGAAGAACCTACCATTTGTCATCAAAGGGTCGTTAAAAAACAAGAAAATACCCATGCCGTCTGTAGTGAAGGGCTTCAGCAACGCAACTTCTCAAAAAATTAAAGAAGCGGTCTTTCAAATTATTGAAAACTACGCTCATGATTACCCGCAGATTATTTTTTTTGATATTTTTTCAGGCTGCGGTCAAATGGGAATTGAAGCTTTAAGCCGCGGCGCAGCCTTTAGCGTCTTTTGCGAATGGGACAGCAAAAGATTGTCTGACATACGCTCATGGATCTACGATAATGATTTAGATGACCGCGCGTCTTTTATAAAAATGGACGGTTTAAGATTATTAAAAAGCGCCCTTGCTATGCCTAAAGACTTTCATAAAAAAATTTTTCGCGAAAACATAAACTCAGAAAACTACCATCTTGTTTTTTTTGCCGACCCGCCCTATTCTTTTGTGAAAAATAATGTTCCCATTTTTTTAGAGATATTAAACGCTTTTAAGAAATTTGAAGCAGAAAATAAATTTTTATCCGCTTTGCTAGTCGTTCAGTCTGCTACGTTAAAAACAAAATTCAAATTGCCAAACGCCAAAAAGACCCTTTACAAGAAAATGCCCGAAATTCTTGAAAAATACGACAAATCATATGTATACGGGAAAAATCAAATACTTGTCTACTCGCCAAAATAATCGACGCAGTTGCGTCCAATGATTACGTAATTATAAAGAGAAAGCGCGGCAAACTGACGATATTACTCTTATTTCAATTCGAAAAAAGTTATAATATCAAATTACCTGCTTGCGTTTTCTCAGATTGGCGAAACGCTCTTTTTTTCTAAGGCGTATATCGGCGGGTGTTACTTCAAGAATTTCGTCGTTTTCCATCAAATCAAGAGCGTATTCAAGATATAACTTACGAGGTGGGGTAAGTTTAATGCCTTCGTCAGAACCAGACGCTCTTACGTTGGTTTGTTTTTTTTCTTTTACAGGATTAACCTCTAAATCGTTTTCTCTCGTATGAAGACCGATAATCATGCCCTCGTATACGGCTGTCTGCGGGCCTATGAATAGCTCGCCCCGCTCTTGCAAACTAAACAATGCGTAACCGCTGGCTTTTCCGTCAATCATACTGACAAGAGCGCCCCTTGTGCGTCCGCTGAAATCGCCGGCAAATGGACGGTACTCAAGAAAAATACCCGATAAAGTTCCCTCGCCTCTGGTTTCTGTTAAAAAGAAATTGCGAAAACCAATCAAGCCCCTCGTAGGAATTTCAAAAGTCAGTCTCGAAAATACATCAGAGAGTTTCTCTATTTTAATCATGGCGCCTTTTCTTCGGTTAAGCTCTTGTATTACGCCGCCCGAATAAGCTTCGGGTATATCCATAACGATTTCTTCAAAGGGCTCGCATAAAGCGCCTTCTATTTCGCGGGTAATAACCTGCGGCTTTGATACGCCAATCTCATAACCTTCGCGCCTTAGATTTTCAATCAATACGGCAAGATGAAGCTCGCCCCTGCCCGAAACTTTAAAGGCCTCTCCCTGAATTTCAACTTTTAACGATAAGTTTACTTTTAATTCTTTGTCAAGCCTGTCTCTGATGTGCCTTGAAGTTAAAAACTTGCCCGTTTTTCCCGAAAAAGGAGAATCGTTAACCATAAAAAGCATTGATACCGTTGGCGGTTCAATGTCAATCATGGGCAGCGGATTTATTTTTTCTTCAGATACAAGGGTGTCTCCTATTGACATCTCGTCAATGCCGGCAATAGCGACAACATCGCCCTGCTGAACTTCATTGGTTTCAATGCGCTTTAACCCGTGAAATGTAAATAATTTCGTTATTCTTTTTGCTGCCGAAACTTCAGGCTTATGCTCGTTTTTTAAGTAAACCATATCGCCGATTTTACATCCGCCGCTAAAAACCTTGCCTATGCATATTCTGCCGAGATATTCGCTGTAATCAAGAGTAGTTACCTGAAAAATAAAATTTTCAGTCTTTTTACCGCTGGCTACAGGGGCCTCTTTTAAAATTGTGTCTAATAGGGGAGCGATGTCTTTCTTTTCATCGTTAACATTTAATAGGGCATATCCGTTTTTCGCGCTCGAATAAATCACGGGAAAGTCAAGCTGTTCGTCTGAAGCGTTAAGCTCAAGAAAAAGTTCAAGAGTTTTTTCATGAACCCTTTCTATATCGGCTTCGGGTTTATCTATTTTATTGATAACGACAATGATTTTGTGGCCAAGCTCCAGCGCTTTTTTTAACACAAAACGCGTCTGCGGCATCGGACCCTCATGGGCGTCAACAAGCAGAAGACATGAATTGACCATCCTTAAGATTCGCTCTACTTCGCCGCCAAAATCAGAGTGACCGGGGGTATCTACGATGTTTAATTTAATATCTTTATATTCTACCGCCGTATTTTTAGAGAAAATAGTGATGCCGCGCTCTCTTTCAAGATCGTTTGAATCTAAAATTCTCTCGCGGTTCTCTTTCTCTGTCACTCCCTGACAATAGCGCAAGATAACGTCTAATAAAGTTGTTTTGCCGTGGTCTACGTGCGCGATTACGGCGATATTTCGTATTTCTTTCATATATGCTGAGATAGTCTTTTTTTTTGAGTCAGGCCGAAAAGATTTTTATTTTATTTTTTAGACCTTATTTTTTAAAAAATCGAAGTAATTTACAATCATCAATTTAATCGCCTTTCTCATTAATCATCATTTCCCGCATTTTAAACTTTTGCAGTTTTCCTGTAACGGTCATCGGAAATTCTTTTACAAATTTTATATACTTCGGTATTTTAAAGTGCGCTATTTTATCTTTGCAGAAATTTCGAATTTCTTCTTCTGTGGCAGTTTCATTTTCGTGCAGAAGTATCCAGACGACTATTTCTTCGCCGTAAAACTTGTCGGGTACGCCAAATACAGAGACCTCGGCAATCTTGTGATTGGTATATAAAAAATCTTCTATTTCGCGCGGATAAATATTTTCGCCGCCTCTTATGATCATCTCTTTAAGACGACCGGTGATTTTAACGTATCCTTCGGCATCCATCGCGCCTATATCGCCCGAATGAAGCCACCCTTTTTCATCAATAGCTCTTTGTGTCGCTTCTTTATCGCCATAGTATTCTTTCATTATATGATAACCGCGAAAACAAATTTCGCCTTCTTCATCGATAGGTAAAACTGCGCCAGTTTCAAGATCGATTACTTTGACTTCCTGATAAGGCAAACTAATGCCCACTGTTTCTGTTCGCCTTTTGATGCTGTCAGCGGGTCTTGTTAAATGGGTAATCGGAGAAGCTTCGGTTTGCCCGTATCCGATTAAAATTTCTCTGCAACTCATTTCATTGATGACGCGGTTCATAAGTTCAGGGGCGCAGGGAGCCCCGGCCATGATGCCTGTTCTTAATGAAGACATATCATAGTTTTTAAATTCAGGATGTTCAAGCTCGGCAATAAACATGGTGGGTACGCCGTGAATTGCCGTGCATTTTTCTTTATCTACCGCCTGCAGGGCTTTTAACGCGTCAAAGTGTTCGCAGGCAATGACAATGCAGGCGCCTTTAGATAAACAAAGCAGATTCGCCAAAACCATACCGAAACAATGATAAAAAGGCACCGGAACGCATAGACGGTCTTTATCGGTAAATTTCAGCACATCGCCCGAAAAAATGGCGTTATTTAAGATATTTAAATGACTTAAAACAACAGCCTTAGGAAAGCCCGTCGTGCCCGATGTGTATTGAATATTAATGGGGTCGTCTGCGTCTAATTCTTTGGTTCTTATATTCAATGCGTCATCAGAAACCGACATACCGGCTTTTATAATTTCATCCCATAAAGTAAAACCTGAAGCGGGTCTTTGAAAGGTATCTTTTTGAAGCGGATCATAAACGGCAATGAAACGTAAAAAATCAAATTCCTGAAAAGTTCCCTGTTTAATATCATCATTATTTTTCTCTTTAAGCTCAGGCAGAATTTCTAAAAGCATCTCGATATAATTACTTTTTCGAAACGAAGGTATGGCAAAGATTCCCTGTAATTGAGAGCTTTTCAAGACATACGCAAGCTCGTTTACACGATACGCCGGATTAATATTTACCAGTATCGCGCCTATTCTCGCTGTCGCCATTTGTATAACGAGCCACTCAATATTATTGGTCGACCAAATGCCTATTCTGTCGCCTTTTTCAAAACCCAGGGCCAAAAGTCCTTTAGCCAGTTTATCAATTTCGAGACTTAAATCGCCATAACTTAATCTTCTGTCTTGAGGCATTGAAACCACTGCCTCATTTTCTTTAAATTGCGAAACAATTTCTGAAAAATAATCGGGGATGGTATCGCCCACAAGAGGCTTGTCGCCTCCCATATGAAGATAACTTTTTTTAACAGGTTTCATATTAAATATAAATCTTTAATCGCCGCCATAAGACTAATGATTATAATGCCCCCAATACTTATCTACTTCATTTTGAATCTCTGCTATCAATTTATCATTTCTTTGAGGCTCAAACAAATGCTTGAATCTTCCCTGTATTTTAAGATACTCTTCAACCGGTTTTCTTTCTCGCGGTATTTTTGTATGAACAATCTTGCCATCGGCATATTCTTTCAATGGCCAGATTCCCGTTTCTACGGCAAGCTTTCCTATTTTGACCGTCTCGTTAGAATGAAAAGTCCATCCTGTCGGGCATGGCGATAAGGCTAAAATAAGCTTTGCGCCTTTCATATTTTTGGCTTTTTCAACTTTTTTCGCCAAATCAAGCGGGTCTGAACCAATGATAGTTGCCGCGTAGGCCGGTTTGTGCGCTGCCCATATTGCAAAAATATCTTTTTTATAATATTGAAAACCGGTCAAACTCTTACTGGTAGATGTTCTTGCCGCATGGGGCGTCGCGTCTGAATACTGTTGGCCCGTATTTCCGTACCCTTCATTATCATAGCATATATAAATAAAATCTAAATTTCTTTCTATCGCGGCTGACGCCGCCGATAAACCCATTCCATAAGACGAGCCGTCGCCCGCGAGAACAACAACTTGCATATTGTCTTTCGGTTTTATTCTTTTCTTTTCAATTAGAATATCTAACGCGTCGCGAATTCCCTGGGCTGCGGCCGGGGCAGAGGCCATTGAAGTATAAAGCCAGGAACCCCGAAACGGCGTAAAAGGATACACCGATAAAAGCGTCATACATCCGGCGGCGTTTACAAAAACCGTATTTTTGCCGAGAATATCGTATATCTGATGAAGAGCCTCAAGGGCTCCGCAGCCGGCGCACATGGCCGTACCCGAAGCCAGAAGTCTCTCAAAAGGAATATCGCGCATTTTTTTAATTTTTTCTTTGCTCATTTTTCTTTTCAACCCCGGCTATACCTTGCAGTTTGCGAACAGCCTCTAATTCTGCTTCAGAAAAAAGAAGGCGCGCCATGGGCGGTTTTTTTGTCTCTGCGGCTTTTCGCATTTCTTTTTCAATTTCATAAAATTCTTCGGCTGTAATATCACGGCCGCCAAGACCGCCTATATAACTGATTAGAAAAGGCGCTTCTTTTTCATTGCATAGTGCAGCTGCTGTTTCTGTATAAATGACGCCGCCTTTGCCTGGCGCTAAATTTTGATCGATTACAGCCGCCGCCTTTTTGCCTTTTAATAGTTTTTTCATTTCTTCTTCAGGAAACGGTCTAAACATTCGCAAACGCAAAAGTCCCGTTAAACTTCCCGCTTCGCGCAGCATATCTACCGCTTCTTTTGCTTTTGTCGCGAAAGACCCGATCATAATAAAAACATAATCTGCCCCGTCGGCCATGTATGATTCAATTAGGGCGTAAGAGCGGTTAAACATTTTCTCAAATTTTTCAGCCGACTCATTAAATACAGAAATAGCCTGTATAGCGGCAAGATGATGTTCATAACGAAAATAAGAATAAATGCTTCCCTGAAGAACGGCTGACGCGTGACTTAAGGGAACATTTGCCCGAAAGCTGATATTATGGGCGTCAAACTCGCCGATAAATTCGCGGGCCTTATTTTCATCGGGAATTTCAACAGGTTCGCGCGTGAAAGAAAGATAAAACCCGTCTATGTTCACGATAACAGGCAGTCTAACTCGCACATCTTCGGCAATCTGATAGGCCATAAGAACCATATCAAGCGCTTCCTGGCAAGTTGAAGCGTGAAGCTGCAGAAATCCCGAGTCGCGCAAGGCGAAAATATCATTATGGTCAGCTTCAAGAGTAACGGGGGATGAAAGCCCGCGCGAGACATTTACCAAAACCCAGGGAACCCTGTATCCTGATACCGCATACAGCATTTCTGAAGCGTAAAGAAGCCCCTGGCTTGAAGTGGCGCTAAAAACTCTGACGCCGGTAACCGCGGCAGAAGCTGCGGCTGTTACCATCGAGTGTTCTGAGTCAAGCGTAACAAAACGGCCCTTTAATGCGCCCTCGTCAAACCATCCCGCGAGAGTTTCTATTATCTCAGTCTGCGGCGTTATAGGAAACGCAGGCACATAATCAACATTCGCGAGTCTTGCTCCCCATGCGGCCGCCGCGTTTCCCGTTAAAAGTTTTCGCTTCACTTTTTTTTATGCTCCCTTGGCTTCTTTTGTTTTTTTGTGTTCGGCTTCAACCGATATCGCGCGCCGCGGACACTGCATAACACAAATAAGACATCCTTTGCAGTGCTCATAATCAATCTGAGGAGCGCCGTCTTCATCTAAATAAATGGCGCTATCGGGACAAAAAGAACCGCAAAGATGCCAGCATAAGGCACAAAGCTCTTTGTTCACAACGGGACGTAAAGTGCGCCACAAACCGGTTAGCGCAAGCTCGCTTGTTCCCGAATCGTAAATGGCGGGAGCCGAGATATCGGCCCCTTCGAAAGGCGGTTCAACCCAGTTTAATCGCCGGTAAGAATCGGCAGAAATACCAACGCCTCTTTTGACAATGCCTTCATAAGAAGAAAGCTCGTCATAAGCTTTCAGCGAAATTTCAATATTTTTTTCTATAACCGTTTTTTCAAAAACAGACAGTTCTTCTTCAATGGCCTGTTTTAAACTCTCTTTTGAAATAACTCCCAAAAGCCGGCCGGCGGCTCCTACGCAGACAGAGCTATTATAATGAAAATCTAAAGCCGTATCATATTCTTCGCTTTGAGATAATGTAATGATTTGAGAATCGATACCCAGGCGTTTTCGCCAGAAATCAGAACTTTCATTGCTGCAGATAAAAAAAACCGTATTTTCGGCAATGCCCTGGAACACCCCCGCAGCGGGAATCTCAATGAGTGTTTCATCTGCAACAACCACCAGCCCCGGATGAAGTATAATGCCTCTTTCGTTTATGGGTTTCTTGCCTGCCCGTACATATGAGAAGATAGGAGCTCCCCGCCGTTCGGCCCCATAACGCGGAGCGTCTTGTACCTCATACTTTTCAAGGAATAAAGCTTCGCCCAAGATACGGCCCGCGGTTTTTATTCCCTGCCCCCCGCGACCGTGTAAGCGAATACGATACATTTTTATTCCTAAAAGATTGACCAGCGCTTAAAGCTCATTGCCTTTTTTATACGTTGTTTTGCTATTTTTACGGCGGCCTCGCGCGGCCTAATATTCTTTTCTTTTATGAATTTAAGAACTTCTTTTGTGTTTTGGCGAATTTTTTCTTCAATGGTATTAAAAGCGAGCGTTTTATTTCCTGAATGATACTCTACCGCGGCGCATATGACCCCGCCCGCGTTACAGATAAAATCGGGCATGCATAAAATTTTTTGATCATGAAGAATTTTCTCGGCGCCTTCTGTTATGGGTATATTCGCCCCGCTTATGATAAGTTTTGTCTTTAAGCGGCTTACGTTTTCTTCAGAAATCACATCGGGACGCGCCGCCGGTATCCAGATATCGCATTCGATATCAATTACGGCGTCTTTTTCAGCTTTTTTGCCTTTATTGAAATCTTTAACCGAACCGCCGGCGTTTTTAAACTCGATTAATTCTTCAAGCTCAAGACCGTCTTTATTATAAACAGAACCTTTACTGTCGGCCGCCCCAATCAATACGGCGCCCTTCTGGGCAAGAAAACGCGCTGCATGTTTGCCTACAGAGCCAAAACCCTGCACGACAACACGGGCACCCTGTAAATCAAGATCAATATGATTCGCCGAGATTTCTGCCGCAATTGACAATCCGAAGCCTGTCGCGCCTATTTCGTCAAGCGGTATACCGCCTGCCTCAGAAGGCAGCCCCACAGACCGGCCAATTTCGTCTTTTATCCACGCCATGCACTCTTCATCGGTACCCATATCGGGGCCAAAAATATAGTTTTCTTCATTTTTCAGGGCCGCCGCGAAACATCGAATATATCGCTCTTTTTCTTTTTTTGGCATGGATGGATCGCCAAAAAGAACAGACTTGCCGCCGCCGTGAGATAAACCCGCCGCTGCGTTTTTCATTGTCATTGCTCTGGCAAGACGAAAGCATTCGTCAAGACTCACATCAGGAGCTATACGAAGCCCGCCGATAGAGGGCCCTGCTGCAACATTATCAATTACCAGAATGCCCTTAAGATCAAAATCAGGCTCATACACATACACGATTTTATGCGGACCAAGTTCATCCGCGAACCGAAAAGATTTTCCCATAGAAGTAAATATATTACTATGCTGCTTTGTCAATTTATTATTTTGAGTTTTTCGAACAGTTATCGGCGATATTTTCTTGACACACTGAACATTTATTGTTTTGAAGTCTTATGATAACAGAAATTTGGCCTATTATTATACAGTTTCTCTTTGGGCTCGGGTTTGCCGCCTTAATACTTACCGCGGCCCATATCATTCGTCCTAAAAGAAGAAAACCGGCAGATTCACATCCCGAGACTTTTGAGTGCGGCATACCATTTAGCGGCGACGCGCGGGGTATGTTTAACATTCAATTTTATATAGTCGCCATGCTATTTATACTATTTGATATTGAGGCCGTCTTCTTATATCCCTGGGCGGTATCGTTTTTAAAATTTAAGGCGATAGGCTCTGCCGGTTTTGTTCTTGTCGAGATGTTTGTATTTCTAATCATTCTTTTATTAGGCTATTTTTATATTATACGAAAAGGAGCCCTTGATTGGGAAGACCCCGAATAATCAGGAATATCGCATTTATAAAGGAAGTTTTATGAAAAAGACAACAGTAACCGCCCCGCAGCTAACCGCCGAAAGATTAAAAGGCAAATCAAACCAGTTTTTTTTAACCGGCGTATTATCTGATTTTTTAAAGTGGGGGCAATCATACAGCTTATGGCCATATCCTTTTGCGACGGCATGCTGCGGCATTGAATTTATGTCTACCGCCGCCGCCGATTTTGATATAGCGCGATTTGGCGCCGAAAGACCGTCTTTTTCTCCGAGACAAGCCGATATGATCATTGTTTTAGGCACCATAACCTATAAAATGGCGCCTGTACTTCGCCATATTTACCGTCAGCTAGCCGACCCTAAATTTGTTATTTCGGTGGGCGCATGCGCGTCGTCAGGCGGCATGTTTGACAGCTATTCTGTTTTGCAGGGCATTGACCGCATTTTACCGGTAGATGTTTATATTCCGGGGTGCCCGCCTCGGCCCGAGGCTATTCTTGAAGCTTTAATGCTTATGCAAAAAAAGTTAAGAAAGCAATCTATTGAAGACAGAAGAGACGAGATTAAAGAGAAAATTCTTCAAATGGAAGCCAGAAATAAACCCGTTATTGTTGAATAATTTTATTTTTTTTATTAAAATACACATTAAAAATATAGTTGTATAAAATCTTAAAAACAAAGCGACGCGTAAAATCTGGCTTTTCTTCTATGTGGTAAATATGAGAAAATCTGGCATTTTCATAAAAATAAATAAAGAACCGTTTTATCTTTCAATTTTCTTTCTTATCATCTTTGTAATTCTCTATAATGTTTTGGGGCATATCGAAAGAAATGAAAAATTTCAGGTAAAAGAAACCCTTGAAAGTATCTTAAAAATAACGCATGATAACATAAAAAGATGGAAGGCGCATCGCATACAGAACCTTGAAAATATTGCGATGGAAGGCGAAGTCAAGTCAATAACAAAAATATTATTAAATCATAACGCGAATACTATTACTTATAAATCGGCGTTAAAAGAGATACAGCTTTATTTAAAACCCAAAATTAACGCATTGAAAGACGATAATTTTTTTCTTATTTCAAAAGATTTTATCAATCTTGCTTCATTAGATACAACTTCTGTCGGCAAGAAATATGCAAGTATACAACAATATGATGAAATACAAAAAATATTTCATGGTAAATCTGTATTGACCCCGCCTTTTGAGTCAGATATCTCAAAAAAACCTGAAATGATAATTGGCGCTCCCGTAAAGAATAATTCAAATGACATAATCGCGGCGCTTATCTTTTTGGTTCCCCCCGAAAATGAGTTTACGGCCATTCTTCAATTGGGTCGCGTCGCAAAAACCGGAGAAACATACGCTTTTAATAAAGAAGGAACGCTCATCAGCGAAAGCAGATTTAACGCTCACTTGCTTCAGGCAGGTTTGCTAAAAAAAGGAGAAAGGGGCATCTTAAATATTCTTATTGACGACCCCGGTACAAATTTACTTGAAAATTCTACGTCTCATACAAAAGACTCTAAAACAACTCTGACCAAAATGGCCAAAAGCGCCATTTCTGGCAATTCTGGCTTCGATCTAGAGGGATACCGCGACTATCGCGGCGTTACCGTAGTCGGCAGCTGGCTTTGGGACAATGATCTAGATATAGGAATTACTACAGAAGTCGATAGAGATGAAATATATGAACATTCAAATGAAAATTTTTTTCTGATTATCTTCTTAACGGGCTCTATCATTTTATTGGCCTTAATTTATTCTATGCGGCAAAAAAATATATTAAAAAATATGACAGTTTTAGGCGAAAAACTTGAAATCAATAACGAAGAACTTGAAAAAGCAAATGAAGAACTCGCGCAATACGCCTCGGTGGTTTCGCACGACTTAAAAACTCCGTTAAGGGCAATTCACAGCTATTCAGATTTTTTAATGGAAGATTTAATAGATTCTCTTCAAGATCAGCATAAAACATACCTGATTGGTTTAAACAGAGCGGTAAAACAATCTGAAACTCTGGTAAACGATATGCTTGAATATCATAAACTGGGAAAAGCCAAACTTAGCATAAGCAAAATAGACCTGAACAATTTTATTGAAGAGCTAAAGAGTATTATAAAACAATCTTCCAATGAAGAAATGACCATTGAAAATAATATTAAATCGTTAGACTCTGATATTGTGCTTTTAAGGCAAATTTTTTATAATTTAATATCAAACGCGTTTAAATACAACGAATCTCAACCCAAAAAAATCTCAATAATGTTTTCTTATTATGACGAACATCATATTCAGATTTCAGTCGCCGATAACGGCATAGGCATCGAACCCGAATATCATGAAAAAATATTTGGAATTTTTCAAAGGCTGCATCCCAGCGATGAATATGACGGCACAGGCGTGGGCCTTGCCGTCGTCAAAAAAGCGGTAGACAAGTTAAAAGGAGATATAAAATTAGAATCTAAATTAAACGAAGGCTCTAAGTTTATAATTATTTTGCCTGTAAATAAATATTTTGAGGATAAATAAATGAATAGAAAACCCGCCAATGCCTGCCATATTCTTCTTGCCGAAGATAATGAGCATGATATAATTTCAATTCAACGCGCTTTTGAAAAAAACAAAATAGTAAATCCCTTGCATATCGTAAGAAACGGCGTTGAATGTCTCGATTATTTATTCAGAAGAGGCCAGTACGAAGACCCGCATACATCGCCAACCCCGACTCTTGTACTTTTAGATATTAAAATGCCAAAAATGGACGGCATTACGGTTTTGCGCAACATAAGAGAAAGCAAAGAAATTTCAAGAATGCCCGTTATTATGCTGACCACTTCAAAAGACCAAAACGATATCACAGAAAGCTATGATCTTGGCGTAAACGCCTATATTGTAAAACCGGTAGAGCTTGAGAACCTTGCCGAGGCCATAAAAAGAATTGAACTTTTCTGGCAAATTGTAGAAAAACCTCCGTTAAACATATAAGCATGAATGAAAATATAGAAGATATTAACCTTCTTCTTATAGAAGACAATGAACACGATAAAGTAATAATTGAAAAAACGCTAACTAATGAATTTGTCTTAAATTCCGGTTTGAATTTTCATATAACCCAATGTAACTCAGCGGAAGACGCTTTAAAAATAATTGAGAAAAATGATAAATCTTTCGGAGTTCTTTTAGTCGACTACATACTGCCGGGCAAGAGCGGTCTTGAATTTTGCGAAATTATCATTAATAAAAAAATAGAAATTCCAATCGTTTTCTTTTCGGGGTTAGGAACTATTGACACGGCAGTAGCCGCCATAAAAATGGGAGTTTCTGATTACATTATTAAAGACAATACGCGCCAATATTTGAAATTTCTACAATACACCTTAAGAAACGCATATTTGAAACAAAAAGAAATCAACGCGCGCAGAAAAGCCGAAGCAAAACTGGCAAAATACGCAAAAACACTCGAAAGAATAAACCATTATAAAGAATTATTTATTGATATAATAAGACATGATTTGTTAAATTTCGCCAATTCTATTAATATGGGGGTACGCCTGCTTACTGAATATGAAAAAGAAGAAGCAGACGATGAAACTTCAAAGTCTCTTATAAAATCTACAAACCAATTAATAGAGTTAATACAAAACGCGTCTAAATTTTCAAACTTAGAAAATATTTCAGAACTAGATTTTAAAGAGGTAAATATCAATGATTATATAACTTATGCTCTTGAAAATATAGAGCATATTATATTAGAAAAGAAAATAACCGTAAATAATTTAACAGAAAATAACCTTACAGCGCCCGCGAATATATTACTTATTGATGTTTTTATCAATATTCTTATCAATGCGGCCAATTATGCGTATGAAGGCAAGGTTGTTGAAACCGAAATTAGCGAACATGAAAATAACTGCCTTATTTCATTTATTGATTATGGCAAAGGCATTGAAGATAGGCATAAAGAAACAATCTTTCAGCGTTTTGAACGTCTTGAAAAAAAAGGCATAAAAGGCACAGGTTTAGGCCTCGCTATTTGTAAACGTATCATTGAACTTCATAACGGAAAAATCTGGGTAGAAGACAACCCTTCAGGCGGCGCTGTTTTCAAAGTGAGTATTCCCAAAGACAGATCAATTCAGAACAACTCTCTTGCGATATAATTGTTTCAGATATTCTCTAAATAAGAAACATAGGGCAGATTTCGATATAATTCATTATAATCTAGCCCGTAACCCACTAAAAATTTATCTTTAGTTTCAAACCCGGTAAACTTTATTTTATATTCAGATTTATATTTTTCTTTTTTTAAAAATAAAGCGACGACTTCTACAGACGAGGCTTCTTCTTTCTTCAAGTCGTTCATAAAAAAGTTTAACGTCAAAGCCGTATCAATAATATCTTCAACGATTAAAACATGTTTGCCTATTATTTTTTCTGTATTTTTATGCATCATTTTTACGCTGCCCGAACTTTTTGAATCTTTGCCATAGCTTGAAAGTCTTATAAAATCAATAATTACCGGCAAATTAATTTGGCGAATTAAATCGGCCATAAAAATAAACGCTCCTTTAAGCACGCCAATGACAACCAGCGGATTACTTTGAGAAATTTTGTCTTTATAATATAGTGTAATTTCTTTTCCCATTTTCTTTATTTTTTCTTGAATTTCTTCTTCGCTTATCAGTATAGGAAGTTTTTTCTTCTCGTTTTCTAACATAAATAACCTTTGTTTTTAATTTATCGAAGGCGTAAAGAAGGTTGTGTTTGTTTCAAGTAAATTTAATAAAACGAGCAAATTTGTTGAGTTTGCCACAGAGCGCACAGAGAACACAGAGGCCTTAGGCAGAGACCTTTTCGTTCCTAGGCTTCCTAAAATATTTTCTTTAATTATTTTGTTAGCCACAGGTTTAAACCTGTGGCTAACAAAATAATGATTAACCTTCCTTCTCGTATTTCAACCAAAAAAAAGCCCTCTGAAATCAGAGGGCTTCAATATATTATGACAAAATAAATGCCGCCGGCGTCCTACTCTCCCAGGGAGCGAACCCCCAAGTACCATCGGCGATGCAGGACTTTACTTCCGTGTTCGGAATGGGAACGGGTGTGGCCCCTGCTCTATAGCCGGCGAACAAATTATTACATTATATGAACTCTTAGATGAGCTTTTGTTTTTTAATTTGAAGCGCAAAGCGCTTCAAATTAAAACTTACAAAGGTTTTTCATCTAGAACTTATCTTCTTTTCTTCTTTAAGCGTTTCAAGTTACGCTTTCAGCATAACTAAACCATAATATGGTCAAGTCGCACGACCGATTAGTATCACTCGGCTGAACATGTTGCCATGCTTACACCTGTGACCTATCAACCTGGTATTCTTCCAGGGGTCTTCAGTTGCCGGAAAACCCGGCAAGGGGAGATCTTATCTTGAGGCAGGCTTCCCGCTTAGATGCTTTCAGCGGTTATCCCTTCCAAACATAGCTACCCGGCGGTGCCACTGGCGTGACAACCGGTACACTAGAGGTTTGTCCATCCCGGTCCTCTCGTACTAGGGACAGGCCCTCTCAAATCTCCAACGCCCACGGTGGATACGGACCGAACTGTCTCACGACGTTCTGAACCCAGCTCGCGTGCCGCTTTAATTGGCGAACAGCCAAACCCTTGGGACCTGCTTCAGCCC
>Ga0224501_10000106_pt1 | contig 85816 bp, 74 predicted proteins | sample SF_Oct11_sed_USG_4_FD_169105 | JGI IMG/M metagenome (GOLD analysis project Ga0224501, IMG submission 169105) | Sediment microbial communities from San Francisco Bay, California, United States - SF_Oct11_sed_USGS_8_1 | ecosystem: Environmental > Aquatic > Marine > Sediment | place: USA...
TAATGCCAGAAAGAGAAACTTCAATCAGCATGTATAGAACGATGCTGGAGATCAGGCATTTTGAAGAGAAAGTGTACGATCTGTATGGTCAAAATCTCGTTCCCGGAACTATTCATCTATATACTGGGCAAGAGGCCACAGCCGTTGGCGTGTGCGCCAACCTCAGAAAAGATGATTACATAACAAGTACCCATCGTGGACATGGACACTGTATCGCAAAGGGTGCAAGACTGGAGAAGGTTATGGCGGAGATTCTGGGAAAAAAAACCGGATATTGCAAGGGTAAAGGAGGTTCCATGCATATCGCCGACTTCACAATCGGCATGTTAGGAGCCACGGCCGTGGTGGGCGCGGGGCTTCCTATAGCTACTGGTGCTGGCTTGTCCATCAAATTGAGGGGAACTGATCAGGCTGTGGCTTGCTTTTTCGGTGATGGGGCCTCAAATCAAGGAACCTTTCATGAAGGAATTAACATGGCGGCTGTCTGGGCGCTTCCTATATTGTTTGTTTGTGAGAATAATTTGTACGCCATGGGAACTCGCCAGTCAAGAGTGATGGCGATAGAAAATGTGGCTGATCGCGCTGCTGCTTATGGTATTCCAGGCGCGGTTGTAGACGGAAACGACGTTCTCGCTGTGTATGAAGCCGCACACAAAGCCGTTAAGAGAGCAAGACAAGGAAAAGGCCCAACACTAATAGAATGTAAAACTTACAGGCATAAAGGACATTCTAGATTTGACCCTGCCACGTATCGCCCAAAAGAAGAGGTTGAAAAGTGGTTAAAGAAGGATCCCATTCCACGATTTCAGAAAAGGCTTCTAGAAGAAGGCTTCTTAACTGAAAAGGAAGCCCTGCGGATTGAAGAAGAAGTGGCTAAAACAGTGGAGGACGCTGTGAAATTTGCTGTGGAAAGCCCCTATCCTGCACCTGAAGAGGCGTTAGAAAACATATACGCTCAAAAGGAGACCGAGAAATGAGAGAGATCACTTATCGGGATGCCCTTCGTGAAGCCTTGCGGGAGGAGATGCTTCGAGATGAGACTGTGTTTTTGCTTGGTGAGGATATTGGGCGCTACTGGCACGGCGCCTTCAAAGTTACAAAGGGACTTGCAGAGGAGTTTGGAGATGAGCGAGTTAGAGACACCCCAATCTCTGAATCCGCAATAATAGGCGTTGCAACTGGTGCTGCTATCACAGGTATGAGACCGGTAGCGGAAATTATGTTTGGAGATCTCTCAGCTTTAGCCATGGACCAAATAGCAAATCAGGCAGCAAAATTGAGTTACATGTTTGGTGGTCAAGTAAAGGTACCCTTAGTGATTCGGATGCCCTTTGGAGCCGGAGTTAACATTGCCTCGCATCATTCGCAAAGCTTAGAAGCTTGGTTTATGCATGTGCCCGGACTGAAGATTGCGATGCCTTCTACACCATACGACGCGAAGGGGTTGCTGAAAACTGCCATACAGGATGACAATCCAGTGATGTTCTTTGAGCACAAACTCCTCTACGCTATAGGAGGAGTTGTCCCAGAAGAGGAGTACACTATACCCTTCGGGATGGCCGATGTAAAGAGGGATGGCGAAGACGTTACAATAGTGGCCACTTTGTATATGGTTCATCAAGCGCTTGCAGCAGCTGAAGAACTTGATAAGCAAGGAATTGAGGCAGAGGTCATTGACCCGCGAACTCTGGTTCCTTTAGACAAGCAAGCAGTTGTAAATTCGGTTAAGAAGACTGGGCGCATTGTCATAGTCACAGAGGACTGTAAGACTGCTGGCGTAAGTGCTGAAATCGCAGCAGTAGTTGCCGAGGAAGCCTTGGATTATTTAGATGCTCCAATAAAAAGAGTTGCGGAACCAGATACACCCATACCCTTCAGTCCGCCTCTAGAGCAGTTTGTCATACCCAATGAAAAGAGTATAATCAAAGCAGTGAAAGAGATTGTCTATTAGGGCAAGTTAGAAATTAAACACGGATGGAACCAAGTTGGTCACAAAGATTCTGATGCCAAGGCTCAGCCTAGCTATGAAAAAGGGAACCGTGATCGAATGGTTCAAGAAAGAAGGTGACACCGTAGAGAAAGGTGAGCCCCTTGTAGAAGTACTCACCGAAAAAGTGACGTACGACATAGAAGCTCCCTCTTCTGGGGTTCTTCGCAAAATCTTAGTGGAAGTGGGCGCCGAAGTTCCAGTTGCTGGGATCCTCGCTGTCATAGCCGCTCCAGACGAGGAACTCCCAGTACTCGAAGTTGCTGCTGAGCCATCTTTGGAAAGAGTTGAGGAGCGAATCATCGCTTCTCCTGCGGCTAAGAGATTGGCTATGGAGTATGGTGTCGATTTAATTCAAGTTAAGGGCACTGGTCCAGAAGGAAGGATTGTCGAAGAAGACCTCAGAAGATATGTTGAAGCGAAAGAGGTCGCACCGAAAATTCGGGAAGTGATTCCGTTAACTGGAATTCGCAAAACAGCAGCAGAGAGAGTTTCCCTGAGTGCTCGAACAGCTCCTCACACTACACTAAACATGGAAGTGGACATGTCAAAGGCTGCAAAACTTCGTGAAGAAATTGCAGTGTCTTACACCGATATGGTGACGAAGGCTACTGCAAAGGCTCTTGTGGAGCACCCTATCATCAACTCAACATTAGATGGTGCACAAATCAAAGTTTTCCATGACATTAACTTAGGTGTTGCCGTAGCCACCGAAAAGGGATTGATTGTTCCAGTAATACAGAATACTGACAGTAAGACACTTGAGGAAATCGCCTCAAAACTGAAAGAACTGGCAGATAAGGCGAGGCAAGGCAAACTTACAAAGGATGAACTGACTGGTGGAACCTTCACCATCACCAACCTCGGTATGTATGGAGTTGACACATTCACGCCCATTATAAATCCACCTGAAACGGCCATATTGGGTGTCGGAAGATTAACTGAGAAACCAGTTGTGGAAAACAAGAAAATCGTAATCAAACCCATAATGAACCTAAGTTTATCCTTTGACCATCGAGTCGTCGACGGTGCCCCGGCAGCCCAGTTTCTCCGAAAAATAAGGAAATTCTTGGAAAACCCTGAAATTCTGCTAGCTGCGCGTGCTTGATGATTCATGATTCAGATTCTAAATTCATAACCTATTTTTCCAAGAAGAGTTTATCGTTTAAGCAAGACTGCTGGTGCTTTCTAAATGGTAGCATCATCTATTAAATTACGAAATAGAGTTCATAGACCCAAAGAACTACTTGGAGAAATTTATGGGGAGCACGTCGCAGTTGAAATTAATGATTGCGACGTATGTAAGCATGCCATATGTTCGTCCGATGGAATCTACTGTGGCAAATTAAGAGAACATACGAATGGTGTGGTATCTTGTCCGCATTTTGATACTGAACCCTTGGAATACAAGCTATATAGAAGAAGTTAGACTATATGAAGTGAAAAACATGAAGTGTCCCAACCAAGACTGCAATAATGACGTCAACACCTCCAAGCAGAAGAAGGTGGAAGGTAACTTTTACTGTTGTACCGACTGCGGGACTATAATTTATCGAAAGAATGCAAAACACAAAAAGTGACAGTAGCATACACTCGCTTGGTTTTGAACAGAATAATGCTCACTGTTCAAGCAGAAGAGGACACAATAAGGCCATTTAGTTTTCAGGTCAGCAGTCCACTTCTCGATGAGTTTCTGTCGATCACTGTTCTCAGTTTTAACAAATAGACCTGCGCGACGGGCTCCCGTCCGCATTTTCCGTAACAGTTCAATGTTGTTGCAGGCTGCAGGTTGGTCGCAATCACCACACTCGGGTATATTCTTGTTCGAGGCACAGGTTCTCATTTCACAGTTTGACCTTCCATCGCCTTTCAAACATCCCCGACATAAAGGCATGGCTTGTATTGATGTGACTCCCTTCATGAATTCCGTGAAATCGAAGTCTTTGGGAGCCCATTCTTCGAGACCATACCTTCTTATGATCTCCTTGTATCTTTTCGTTAGTTCTCTTAAGGTTCCGTTGCCTGCTACACAACTGCCACACCAGATTCCACAAAAACCGATTTGATTCTTCACATTTTCAAAAGGTTTAGCTTTCAATGAAAATGGCTCCCAGCAAGCTTATCCAGACGTAAGAGTCAATATGATATAAAACAGTTCGCTAGGATTTTTTAGTGTCCTTTATGTTTTCTTTTAAAGCGTCTACAAGCTGGCTGATTTTCCAGAGTACTGCAGCTACCATTACGCCGATTAGAAGCCAAGTTATTGAAGTAATTATGGTTGCAACATCCCCGTTCAGGGTTTCACCTCCCTTGAGCAGTATAAGTTTCTGTCCAATCAGGCTGATGTGGCGCAGTGCCTTTTTGAAGCATCTCATTCCACTCGCTGTCGGAGAGCCTTTGAAAACCTAGCATAGGAAACTCGTAGTAACTGAAGACAGGCCCGACCGCAGCTATTGTTTCTCCTTGAGGCGTTTCGTAAATCACTATGATAAAGGTGACATAGCCTGTTGCTGCGTGAAGCACTTGAGGAGGCTGTCCTCTCGGTCGTAAGTCTCCTGCAGCTGTCATAACATCTGCTATGCACGGAACCTTGCTGTCTTCTATGTTTGCTTTTTCTATTAGTGTTGGATACCATCCGAGTTTTTTGGGTGGTTCGCCGCATATTCCACTGTCTTTTACAACGGCGACATTTCGGATGAAATCCATTTCTTCTTTTGTAAGTGTTGCACCACTGAGTTCTTTTTCGCTGATGTCATAGAGGGTCAGAGTAATATTCGCCATCTCCTCTAGAACGCTCTCCCAAGATGGATTGAGAACTTGAACTTCCTCGAGAAAACTTATGGTTTCTAAGCAGAGAGCTTGCATTCCATTGTAAAATTCCGGATATGGTTCCACGTATCCAGTAGGTATCTCACATATTATTCCTATAGAGTAAGGCTGCTTTGCATACAGGATAGTGTCATGACGTAGCTGAGCCCACGAACCTAAAACCGTATTCAGTTTTTCGTCTTGCCAAGCAAATGTCTGCATGAAAGATGGGTAACATTCATCAGGTATTGTAGTAAGTAAGGGACGAAGGATATACAACCAGGAGAAGTAGAGGCTGCTTTCCCAATATTCTTTTGGAAACTTGGCGAATTCGTTAGTAAGACTGTCCAAGTTGCGTTTATAGTTGTATTTCTGGATTTCCGATTCGAGGTTTTGAATGGCTCTTTCTGATCCTAGCACAGCTGCTACGTCAAGTCCAGAGCCCAGAAGTCTAACAGTATCTTTGAAAGGTGGAACTCGATCATAAGTAACGTTTTGAAGAACGTATGAATCTGGCACAAATCTCTGTCCCATAAATTGGAAAATCTTTGGAAATTCCATAGGCTCATCGTGAATTTTGAGATAAATAACGGAAGAAAAGATTTTGGAGGTAGTATATTGGGGCTTTTCTAGTTCTGTTCTTAATTTTTGGATGTTGTTGGCGTCCTCAAGACGGTTTAGTTGGAAGGGTTCTCCAAAGACCATATTAGTTGCATTATGTAAACTGATTGGAGTTATACTATCAGCAACTCCTGCAAAAAGAGAAGTAACTTGGTAAACTCTCTTCCAAAGGGTTAGAGTTTCTTCGTTAGAGAAGAGTATGTGAGTTGCCACTACTGCCGGAAGAAGGGACTCATCCTTATCTATGGCGAATATTTTTCTACCGAGCCACATCATGCATCTAAAATAGGACTGCAATTCTGGATCTTCTTCGTAGTGACCTCTGGGTTTATATTGTGTATAATCTTCGCCTGGATATTGCTCTACTATTTCGGCATCAAGGATTTTCTGAACAATTGTTGTAGCTTCATCGTGAACTGGTGAAGGTATGTAGAAACCGCGGTCAATGAGAGAGGCAGCAACTGAAAAATATAGGAGTACTTCTTTTGCGGCTTCTTTTAAGTGGCTTGATGGTACCGAAAGATAGAATTCGAAACTCTTTTGGGAGAGCTGACGGGTTAATTGCTTGGTCATGGGAATCAAGTGTTCTTTTTCCACATCTTTCAAAAGATTGTCGAAGATCAAGTGATAAAGGTGAAGAATGGAGTCTGTGGTTATTAAGACTGGGAGGTCTCTACGAAATACTGTGCAATAAACATCTTCCATCGTCTCCATATGAAGGTTAGAAATGACAACAAAGCCGTTCTGAGATAGCATGTCCAAGGCGTCCTCACTGAACTTCAAAGCCGTTTTAACTTGTTCAAGATATTCCACTTCTTCGAGGCTAAGTGTTACAGATGATTGCAAGTTGTCAATGTTTGCCTGAGTAGGTTTCAGATTAAGAAGAGGAAGAGAAAGAAGTCCACTCAAGGATACAGAATCGTAAGTGTCCGAAACAGGCAAATTTGGACCATAGTTGTTTGGAAACGAACAGCAAAGAAGTTGTGCGCCAATTAGTAGAGCCAGAATCTGAATGAAGGGGATATGAAGTTTATGGATGATTTTTTTCAATCAAATTCATCCTGGAAGTACGATAAGTCCAACTATAACCTTTTGAGATTCGTAGGTTTAATACTATGTTTTAGAACAATCTGTTCTAAAACTTAGAACACATTGATTTTCTTGATAAGCAGAGAACTGCAATGGTTAAATGCTTCCCCAAACTTTTTACTTCTAGAGTTGACTTAGTTCCGCACATTACTGGAGAATGAAAGTTGAAGCGTTTCCCGAAAACTGAGTATCATGTTCCCTTTTTTGATGAGGTGGGATACGTAAGAAAATTGTGTCCGACCTGTGGCGTCTATTTTTGGACTCAACATCCTGATCAGAAATCCTGTGGAGAAGCAACTTCAGAAGGCTGCGCGACACAGACTTTTATAGGAAACCCACCTACACGTAAGAGTTACCGTTTTAGGGAAATGCGAGAGGCATTTCTCTCTTTCTTTGAGAAATATGATCATAAAAGGATCAAGCCGTACCCGGTTGTTGCAAGGTGGAGAGACGACCTCTATTTCACCAGCGCCAGCATCGTTGACTTTCAGCCCTACGTTACAAATGGAATAGTTCCTCCACCAGCCAATCCTCTCGTCATAAGCCAGCCTTGTATCAGATTTGTCGATGTCGACAATGTAGGCCCCACTTTCGGTCGTCACCTAACCGTTTTTGAGATGGGTGGGCATCACGCATTTAACTATCCAGACAAGGCAGTGTATTGGAAGGATCAAACCGTACGATATCATCATGAGTTTGTCGTAAAGGAGTTGGGGGTCAAATCCGAGGAGGTCATTTACAAAGAAGATGTGTGGTCTGGAGGTGGCAACGCTGGACCCGACCTAGAAACAATCGTTCGAGGTTTGGAACTCGCCACACTGGTATTCATGAAGTTCAAAGTAATCAACAATGAGTTCGTTGAGTTACCCATAAGAACAGTTGACACGGGATACGGAATCGAACGTTACACTTGGCTATCGCAAGGTGCCTTAAGCGGTTTCCACGCAATCTATGGTACTATTTTAGACGAAATTATGAAAATGGCAGGCATGAGCAGAGCAGATGATAAACTGTTGGCAAAGGTTTCGGAAGTTTCTGGGTTAATGAGCCTCAAAAAGACTGTTAGCCCTTTGACAGCTCGAAAAAAGATTGCAAAATACGTTGAGATGAACTTAGATGAACTTGACAAAGTATTAGTTCCTGCTGAGAATGCCTTTGCTATCGCAGATCACACCAAATGCTTGGTGTTTATGCTTGCTGAGGGTGTTGTTCCCTCAAACGTGCGTGAAGGGTACCTGACTAGACTTATGATTCGTAGAACTTATAGACTTCTAAGAAACCTCACAATCGAAGATAAGATGTTTGACATAGTTAACATGCAAATCTCTCACTGGTCTAAAGATTTCCCACACCTAAAGGAAATGCAAGATGAAATCTTAGAAATCCTCTCGGTGGAACAAGACAAGTTCAAGGAGACACTAAAGAGAGGACGATCTCTGATCAATAGAAGATTAGATGAGTTGTGGAACCCGACAGTTAGTGTTCAGGAAGAGATTTCTAGTGAAATGCTAGTAGAACTGTATGATTCTCATGGGCTTCCCCCTGAGTTTGTTCAAGGAATTGCTGAAGACAGGGGATTTCCTGTTAGAATGCCCGAGAATTTCTATATGATGGTTGCTGAGAGGCATGTTCAAGCTCCCCAAGTTCAGGAAGAAGAAAAAATAAAAGGACTAGAGGCTTTGGTTTCTGATCTTCCTGAAACACGAATGCTCTATTATGAGGACTCGTATATTTCTGAGTTTGAGGCACAAGTTCTTCGAATCCTAAAGGGTCAGTATGTTGTATTAGATAAGACGGCCTTTTATCCGGAGGGGGGAGGTCAACCAGCAGATCATGGCAGATTAGAGTTTAACGGAAAACGATTAGAGATTATGGATGTTCAAAAAATCGGGAATGTTATTGTTCATGTTGTGAAGAATGCCTCGGCTCTTAAAAGTGGAAACATAGTGAAAGGGAGTATTGATTGGGAAAAGCGAAGTAGTCTGATGAAGCAACACACTGCAACACATGTTGTTAATGGTGCAGCTCGAAGAGTGCTGGGGCAACATGTTTGGCAGGCTGGTGCCCAGAAAGATATTGACAAGGCGAGACTTGACATCTCCCACTTCCAGCGACTAACCCTTGAAGAGGTACATAAAATCGAGCAGTTAGCCAATCAAGCGGTGATCAAGCATATACCAGTTGAAACTTCATGGGTGCCTCGAATAGACGCAGAGAAGCAGTATGGCTTTAGATTATACCAAGGAGGCGTGGTGCCTGGCAAAGAAATCAGAGTAGTGAAGACTGGAGACTGGGAAGTCGAAGCCTGTGGAGGAACCCACCTAAAAAACACAGGAGAAATAGGATTCATAAAAATCCTTCACACAGAAAGAATCCAAGATGGCGTTGAACGAATTGTCTTCAGTGCCGGAATCCCAGCACTAAAGGCCGTTCAAAAAGAGGAAGCATTGCTTTGGAAGGTCTCTGAGTTAATTAATGCACCTCTTGAAAAGGTAGAAGCCACAACAAAACGCTTGGTTCGGGAGTGGAAAGAAGCTCGACGTGAAAGGAAGCGTCTTATCAAAGAACTCGCTGCTGGTCATGAGGGCATCCAGGCAGGTGTGAAAAGGGAAGGCGAGCAAATCGGAGAAGTAAAGTTTGAGTGGCTAGAGTTTGAAAAATTAGATGTTGACCGCATGATCGAAACAGCCAGAGAGATAACTAGTGTGAGTCCAGATACAATCACCGTTTGTTCTGGTGTGGATGGAAAAACCGCGAGGATAGTAGTAATGGCTGGAAAGGATGCATTGGATGTAGGGATTAACTCAGCTGAAATTTCAGGTGTAGTAGCATCCGTGTTAGGTGGTGGAGGTAGCGGCAGACCTGATTTTGCTCAGGGAGGCGGAACGCTAGTAGACAATTTATCTGAAGCACGGAAAAAGGCTGAAGAAATAGTGAAGAAACAACTGCAACGTTAACTCTCCAAGCAGACAATAAGATTAAAATAAGTCTTTTTGGTTATAGGTGGATGGTGCTATAAATGAGGGATCGTTTCCTCCAACCCTACTAGTAAAACTTTTAACTCCCAGGGCACCTCAGAGGCTTCCATGAAGATTCTGAAAGGCATCGAAGCAAAATGGCAGAAGGCATGGGAAAAAGCGAAAATCTTTGAGGCTGACCCAGATCCAAATCGAAAAAAGTGTTTTGTAACCTTTCCATACCCATACATGAACGGCCCACTACATGTGGGACATGCCTTCACTGCAGCACGGGTCGATGCCTATGCTCGATTCAAGCGGATGCAAGGCTATAACGTCTTGTTTCCTTGGGCTTGGCATTGGACAGGTCAACCCCTTGCCGGAGCGAGCGAACGCGTAAAATGTGGAGATAAAGACTTCATTCAAGCTTTAAAGGAAATTGACGGGGTCTCAGAGAGGGATTTAGAAAAATTTGTGGTCCCAGTTTACATGGCTTCTTACTATACAAAAGAAAGCCATGAAGTTGCAAAACGTGCCGGTTTTTCCATAGACTGGAGAAGAGAGTTTCATACCACCAGCCCAGCTTTCAACAAATTCATCGAGTGGCAATATGAACTGCTGCGACAAAAAGGATACGTGGTCAAAGGAACCCATCCAGTTGTGTGGTGTGCCCATTGTGAGAGCCCTACAGGAGACGCTGACAGGCAAGAAGGAGAAGGAGTTAGGCCAGAAGAGTACACTCTTATCAAGTTCAAGATGGATGACGCCTACTTGCCAGCAGCCACCTTCAGACCTGAAACAATCTACGGCGTAACCAACATGTGGATAAACCCAGACGCCATCTACGTGAAAGCTAACGTAAATGATGAACAGTGGGTCATCAGCGAAATTGCCGCTGACAAACTTAAGGAACAAAAGCGAAAGGTGGAAGTCATTGAGCGGTTTAAGGGCAGAAAGATCGTCGGGAAATTCTTTGTAAACCCAGTGGATGACAGAAAACTGCTTATTCTGCCAGGCTGGTTCGTAGACCCCGCTCATGCAACTGGAGTTGTCTACAGTGTTCCAGCCCATGCACCCTACGACTGGTTGGCCTTAAGAGACCTACAAAAGAAGCCAGAAATGTTAAGAGAGTTCGGAATCAACCCGGACATGATCAAAGGAATACAGCCAATCTCCATGATTGAAGTGGAAGGATTCGGAGAATACCCAGCTATCGAAATTGTGGAGCAACTCGGAGCCAAGGATCAATATGATCCAAAGGCTGAAGAGGCAACAAAAATTCTTTACAAGAAGGAGTTTCATGGTGGTGTTCTAAAAGACATTTGTGGAAACTATGCCAAAGAAGTTGTTTACGAAATCAAAGACAGCCTAATCCTAGATTTCAAAGAAAAGGGCATAGCTGACTCCATGTATGATTTGCCCCAATCAGTTGTATGTCGTTGCCTAACCCCATGCATAGTTAAAGTGTTGAGGGGCCAGTGGTTCCTGAAGTACTCAGATGAGGAATGGAAAGAGAAAACTAAGGATGCACTGATGAAGGCAGTTGTTTATCCTAACTCTGCAGTTCAATGGTTCATCAATGTTATTGATTGGTTCAAAGAGTGGGCTTGCGCCAGAAAGACTGGTTTAGGAACACCATTGCCTTGGAGTCCAGGTTGGATAGTTGAGACGCTAAGTGATTCAACCATTTACATGGCGTTTTACACAATAAACACGCACATCAAGAAGCACGGTATAAAGCCTGAACAACTAACTAACCAAGTATTCGACTACATATTCTTTGGCAAAGGCGATATCCAAAAGGTGGGCGAAGCGTCCAGTATTGACCATGAAATCTTAGATTCAATGCGACAAGAGTTCCTATACTGGTACCCAGTTGACCTGCGAAACTCTGCAAAGGAACTGGTTCCAAACCATCTAACCTTTTTCCTCTTCCATCATGTGGCACTGTTTCCGCCTGAACACTTGCCAGAAGCAATTGGAGTAAACGGCATGCTAATGATTCAAGGGAAGCCGATGCATAAGTCTAAGGGCAATTTCGTAACCCTAAGAAGTGCCATTAATGAATATGGAGCAGACGCCACACGATGTGCACTGCTATTAGCCGCCGAAGGAATGGATGACCCGGATTGGAGAAGTGAAAACGTCGGTGATGTCAGAAACAAATTGAGGGCTTTCTACAATCTTGCGTCCAACATTATTGAACGAAGAGAAAATGAAAAATTTGGGCATCTAGAAGAATGGCTACTTAGCAGAATGCAGCATCGAATCAACAATATAACGGAAAACATTGAGGTGATGAAGACCAGAACCTCCATAGAAAATGCTTTCTTCGAAGTCTGGAACGACTTTCGCTGGTACATGCGACGAAAGAAAAAGACCAACTCAGACGCTTTAAACAAAGCCTTGGAAACATGGATACGACTGCTAGCACCTTTCGCTCCACACATATGCGAAGAGATATGGAAAAAAATGAAAAAAGAAGGTTTTATCTCGTTAGCCGAATGGCCAACCTACAACAAAAACAAAGTAAACATAAGGGCTGAAGAAACCGAAAGCCTGATTGAAAATGTTCTAGAAGATACCTTGAACATTCATCGAGCAACAAAAATGTTGCCATCAAAAATCTATTACTACTCAGCTGCACCATGGAAGTGGAAAGTTTACATGAAAGCATTGGATAACTCAATGCATGGCAGAGTTGTTGTACGCGACCTTATGAAGGAACTGATGCGTGATCCGGAACTTAGAAAGACAGCAAATGAAGTTGCAAGGTTCATTAATGTCATCGCCTCTGAAGTAAATGAAATGAGCGAAGGTAGAAAGCAGAGACAACTGGAAACAGAAACAATCGACGAGTATCAAGTGTTAAAGGAAGCTGTAGACTTTTTCACAAGAGAATTCAACGCAGAAATCTGTGTATATACGGAAGACGACCCAAAACGCCACGACCCTAAGAGGAAAGCCGCACTCGCTAGACCTTATCGCCCAGCCATTTTCATCAAATTTCAAGGGTCTTAGATCAGTGTTCCTTTGATTCCTAAAATTCTCTTGGAGACGGATTGATTCTTGCTGCTGACATGATGTTGTAGGGGCAGATTTTTATGCATGTCGAGCAGTCTGTGCCGTTTTCCCACCAGAAAAGATAGCATCGTTCAACGTCGACATACCATTTTAATGCTCCTGGATTATTAGATCGGCACGTCACTTCGAAGGTTGGTTCATTGTCCATTGAAATTGCTTCTGTCTCGCAGTGTTTGGCGCACAACTTACATTTTTTGCAAAACTCTTTTACGCCGAATTCGATGGGTTTGTCGTATTTCAGTGGAAGATCTGTGAAAATCTTGCAGAGTCTAATTCGTGGACCGTAATGAGGGGTTATTAACAAGCCGTTGCGACCTAGTTCTCCTAGTCCAGCGTCAATCGCAAGGGGGATGCTTAGGGCTGTATCGTTTCCACATTGGATTGCTTCGTATCCGAGGTTCCGGATAAACTCGCCCACACCAGCAAGTATAAATGCCATTTTCGAATATCCGACTCCCGTGGAAGCTGCGGCAGGAGCAGCTGGAGAGGTTGTAATTCCCCCTGCATCCATTTCAACTGCCATCACAATAGCGTTCTCAAATCTCTCAGGAATTTTAACGTCTGCGTATAGCCAGTTTCTGTTGAGTCTACAGATTCCAATAAGGGATGCACCGAAAAGCTTTGCTGCTCGCTTGATAAAGGCATTTGTCTTCTGGGGGTCATCAACTTCATGTTTCGTTTTTGTCCAGTCAATTCCAATATTGTCTACTGGTGTTCTGTATGTCTTAATTTTGGTCCATGAGAATCCTCCTGCGAAGGCGTCGTGTATTATCCATGAGGCGTAAGCCAAGGCAAAGTCTACTCTTGAATAGCCATCTTTTCCTTGAGTAACCACATCAAGGACCTTTTCGTCGTACCTTTTCTTATAGCCTTCCCATGAAGAGTCCCACATAACTCTTTCAAAGATGATGGCTTTTTGATCAAAACGCTGAAGTTTAGAGTGTTCAACAATATAGGATAGCTTTTGCACAGTCTTTATGGAAATTTTCGGGATTTTTCCTTTGTGCTTGGAAGTTTTTATGTCGTGTGACGTCATAATCTAACCTTCAAATGAAAGATAAGGGGCTTTTGTCAAATTAAATCCGTCGCTGTTGATGTTTTGAAACAAAGAGGGTTTTCGATTGATCGTGCGCGCACATCATAAGAATAACAAAACCTAAAATCATTGAGTGCTTGTTAGCCACTAGTTAATCTAGTTTATGTCTACATATGGGTTAGAATTATATTCGAGCAAATCAAAGACTTCAACTAACAAAGGGCCCGTGGCCTAGTACGGATAAGGCGTCGGCCTTCTATTGTGAGTGGAAGACAGCCGAAGATCCTGGGTTCAAATCCCAGCGGGCCCGCCAATCTTTGCTGCGCGCGCTACTCTAGAGGAGTTCTCCCTCTCCTCCTCCCCCCTAGGGGGTCCCGTGAGCCCTGCCTGCACTCGCCATAGACAACTTACAGTCTTATTTTAATAGAGAATGATTGAACTATCATTAGGTGAGATTGGTGGAGGTTCAGATAGTTAAAATAGACATACCGGAGGGTTGCAATGTAATATTAGGGATGGCCCATTTCATCAAAACGGTCGAGGATCTCTATGAGGCGTTAGTGAACGCGGTTCCTGACGTCAAGTTCGGCATCGGTTTTTGTGAGAGTTCTGGGCCATGCTTGGTACGATGTGAAGGTAATGATGAAGAAATGAAGAATTCGGCCGCTCATTACGCATTAGAATTAGCCTGTGGACACGCTTTCATCATTTTCATGAAAAAAGCTTATCCGATCAACGTTTTGACCAAGATCAGGAACGTGCCAGAAGGATGTTGTATATACGCCGCAACAGCCAACCCTCTAGAAGTAATTGTCACAGAAACCAACCAAGGCCGAGGAATCCTCGGCGTCATCGACGGCATGAAAAGCAAAGGAATCGAAACTGAACAGGATGTCAAAGCCAGAAAGGAGTTCCTCAGAAAGATAGGCTACAAACTGTGACCTTCTCAGCGAAAGCGACCTGATAAAAATGATGAGTAAGAAGACCTATTCACCCTACGTCAAGTGCAATCTTTGGGAAGATTTTGTACAATTCTCTAAAGGGGCCGAGACTGTAGTGTATAATTTTAGTATAAAAGAAGGTTCCTTTCATGTTTATGCCATCAAAGAGAGAATCTACACTCACAAAGAGCTTATTCCTCTCCCTCAGAAAACTGAAATTACAAAAAATGGATCCAAGTGGAAATTCAAAAGTTACACAATAAATAATGAAAAGCAACCCAAAAACTCAAGTGACCTCGTTGTTTTCAGCCGCCAACCTCTCCAGAAAAAACTTGAGTGCGGTATACCATACACCGTGATCCCAAAACTTAGTAGAAAAAAGGGGAAATGGACGATTTCATTCAAGGGTGAACTCAATCCGAAAACAGTGTCTCAATTTTTATCTGAAACGCTAAAGATCTCTAAGGATCGGGTTATTGAAGGAGATGTCTACAGTCTCTAATGAAGTGCGGTGAAAAAATTTTTACCTAAAATGGTACGTTAGTTTGTTAGTCCAGGGAAGAGATTGAGGAGGCGCCACCTTTACAGAAAGAATCTACTCCTAAGACAGACAAAATAAAGCCGCAATACGCACATATGCTAATTGGTGCAGCATTTACCATATTTTGCTTCTACATTTTCACGCATTTACTTGAGGGCCCAGCCCTCGTCACTATCCTAGTTTTCAACCTGTTGTCCATTATCTTAACATTTCCCCTCAAAGGTCCACTTTGGTGCAAACTCACTTGGCTAGGGATGGGCAATTGTGTCGGAATAATGTGGAATTTAGTTCGTTTCTCGTTGATCACGGTCACAACTGGAATCAAACCTGAAGCCTCAACTTTAGTCAACTTTTTCTTAGGACCTGCCACTGATTTCATATGGTTAGTGCCAGTCTGGGCTCTTGGACTTTCTACTTTATCCTCCTTGGAGCACCGAAAGAGGAGATAAAACGAAGTGATATTGAATATAGTTTTCATCCCTTTCGTCATAATTATGCTAACTTATCTCCTTCGCCACTACATCTTCACAATGGTAGCACTCTATTATCACCGTGGGCAACCTCATCCCACGCCGCAAAGCGGGACATATCAACCTACGGTATCGGTTCTCATTCCAGCCCGCAACGAAGAAAGAGTAATTGCGCGAATTCTCCAAAGAATGATTGAATTGACATATCCAAAAGACAAGCTTCAGATTATTGTAATTGACGACGCATCTACAGATAAAACCAATGAAATTGCCGATAAATATGCAGAGAAATGCGAGTCAATGACAGTGGTTCACCGCTACCGTAATGGTGGAAAAGGAAAATCAACAGCATTAAATGAAGGACTAAAGTATGCAACCGGTGAAATAATCTATTGTTTTGACGCCGACTACTATCCACAACGTGACATCATCGAAAACCTGACTACCTATTTTACTGACCCCAGAATCGGAGCAGTGCAAGGAAGAGTTACCGTCTTAAACGAACCCAACACCTTAGTCACAAGACTTGTAGCCTTAGAACGCATAGGCGGCTACCGGATTGATCAAAAAGCGCGAGATGACCTACAACTTATACCACAATTCGGCGGAACTGTTGGAGGGTTCAGACGCAATCTGATAGAATCCCTCGGTGGATGGGATCCCAACATGCTAGCCGAAGACACAGACTTAACCTTCCGAGTATATCTCGCGGGATACAAGATCCGCTATGGCAATGAAGCAGAATGCTACGAAGAAGCCGTTGAAGGCTGGCGATCTTACTGGCATCAACGGTGTAGATGGGCCGCAGGACATATGCAGTGCGCCTTCAAACATTCATGGCCCCTAATAAGAAACAAAAACTTACGGTTAAGAGAAAAAGTGGATGGGTTCTTATTGCTTAACGTGTATTTTATTCCGATCTTTGTGGGGCTTGCTTGGCTCCTTGGAGCAATAATGTTTCTCACGCAATCCTTATCGGGGGCTACGCTATATTGGATTCCTCTTTCCATTACTGTTTATAGCACAACCGGAAATTTTGCCCCCTTTTTCGAAGTTGGTATAGGTGCCTATCTCGATGAACGGAAGGAAGCGTGCCTCCTTATACCTTTGTTGTGTCTAGTCTTTTTATATAACATGTTGATTTGCACGAAAGCTTTCCTTGATCTTTGCATATCAAAGGTTTCGGGAAATAATCAACATAAATGGGTAAAAACGTCTCATAATGGGGGAATCAGTTACCGGGTAAATACATTAAAGGATGATGATGCAGATGCTTGAAATTCCTTGGTTATTTGTTCTCTTGATCATGGCATTATGTGGTTTTACTGTATTCCTTTTCTTACCAAGTATTTTAGAGTTGAAACGCCCAAGAAATCATGGACCACGAAGAATCCTTAAAGATGAGATTAAAGGAATCGATGAAACTGTGATTGGCTCTCGAAGGCTTGAGTTACCATTTTTTGTCAAAGGATACATCCCAGAAAATTTGCAACAAACCATAATGAGCCTTGATGGAAAGAAGATCTCAAAAATTGACGCAGATACTACTAAGATAGTTGGTAATATGAAATTTCCTTCAGGTATTGAAATACTAGAAAATATCGTGATAGAAGGTCATTTAACAATAGGAGATGAGTCTCGTTTTCACGGTAGTGTTCAAGCGTCTGAAAATGTGAAAATTGGATGCAATGTCATTGTGGAGAAAGATTTGGTGTCTGGGAAAGACATCAGCGTAGACAAAAATACGGTGATAAATGGGTCATTGAATGCCAAGGGTTCAGTTCAGTTAGGTCCAAACGCTTTGGTGAGACTTTCTCTTTTTTCTGGAAGAAACGTTGAGTTAGGTCAAGGTGCTAAGGTTACTAAAAATATTATTTCAGGTGGTTTCATCGTATCCCATGAAAATCTAAAACCATAGAAGAGACTTTGATAATAGGTTGAGGTTATTTAGCGTTCTTGTATCTTAGGCTTTTGACACTAAAGATTTGGCGTTTTTCCATTGGTCTTGGAGGATCTCCAGATTGCTTAAGACGTTTGAATGAAGAGAATAGAAAATGTAGCAGAGATAGGCACATTGATTACACTGACTGAATTCTGCTCGAAGGTTTTGGAATTTTGGGCTGTGCCAAACGTCAGGTAGTTCAAATATGGAAGCAACCGGTTCCCGTAAATGACAACCTGCAACATTACCAAGATGATCCACCATTAAGAAACTTTGGAGAGCCTTACATTCCCATATTCTTTGACCGTTCAGGAAGAATTGTTTCAGGGCTTCTAGTGTTTTGTTGGTGATGAAGATTCCTTTTCGCTCTTTTTTCATTTCCATTAGGGCGTCACAGATTTTCGCCATGGTTTCTATGTCGGTGATTTCGAATTCGTCTTGTCTTTTTCCTATTTGAAACAGTCGGTTTTCTGATGGGTAGTCGTACCAGTATAAGCAATACCACACGGGAATGCCGTTATAGGTGAAATATCTTGTGAAGTCGATGATTTCATTTAAGTTCAGTTGAGAGATTGTGGGTGAGACTCCTACATTGATGCCTTCTTTCTGGAGGATTTCTATGCTTTCCATTGATTTTTTCCAGGCGCTTGGAACTCCTTTTATGTAGTCGTTCTTTTCCTCGTTTAACGTGTCTAAGGAAATGGCAACGAAATCTGCATTACGTAAGGCATCGATCTTTTTCACTGCCATGCTACCGTTGTCATAGATGGTCGTTATGAAACGTTGTGAGGAGTAGTCGATGATTTCAGCAATGTCGTCTCTTATCAAGGGGTTTCCTCCCGAGAGAACAATCTCCACTACGCCCAACTTTTCTAGGATGCCGAAGCCTTCTTTGATTTCTTCGGTTGACAACTCTTTCTGGTTTTGTGGTTCACGCCAAACTGTGCATCCTTTGCAGCGGTAATTGCATCTACGTGTTAGAAGCCACTGTGCATGGTAAGGATTATTTGGAGTAAGAGAACGCTTCATCAAACCCAAGAGTTTTCGTGAAGAGAGCCTCATCGTAATTGTGAACTCCAAACACCCTACAGATTAAGGTTGAGCTGACACTCGATGTTTTAAAGGTTTATGTGCCTCAGCGAACTGGAGACCAAACCGTTGATATGGGTTTTCCCCGTAACGTGAAGGAGACGTAGTCTGTTATCCATGTGCCAACAACTTTGAAAAATCCAAGTTTTCGGAACCGCCTCAACGATTCCTGCACAGTGAGGTCTTTGATGAATACAAATTTGCCAAGCTTGGACACGCGACGTGCAAGTTCGTGGTCTTCTAGACAGGGTATAGTTTCGTTAAATCCACCAACGGCCAGAAAGCTCGTTCTCTTGACTGCGAGAAATTCACCTCGAGAGTGAGGCTGGAATTTAGTGCAAATCTGAAGAAGCATATTATAAAACTGGAAGAACACTTTCTCACTGAAAGTTGGATGTTCAGGCACTATGTGACAAGTCGCCCCAACGACTGTGAGATCGTTGAATGCATCAAGGACTTTTTCCGCAAAATCTGCAGGAGGTTTTACATCGGCGTCTAGAAATACAAGAATGTCTCCGTTTGCTTGACGAGCTCCATGATTCTTTGCCTTCGATATTCCTCGTTCTTTTATCAGATATGCTTTGTCGGTGAATTGCTTTGCAATCTCGATTGTGTTGTCTTGACTTTTACTATCGACTACAACAATTTCAATAGGAGGGTCCATCTCAGCCACTCTGGACAAGACTTTTACTATGTATCTTCCTTCCTGAAATGTGGGAATAATCACTGAAATTCTCTGAGTTTGCGTCTGCATAGATCATCTTCACTATCTGTTATTTCTAGACACCCCACATAAATTTAACCAAAAATTCTTGTGTACGCTAAATGTCAGTTGGAGGAACCCTGCGTATCTATGTAAAAGTTTCTAGGGGCACAGTTCTTCCTTTTTCTAAGAATGGAACAATGTTGAAAACGTTCATTCTGGCACAGAATGCTACATCATCTCCGAACCCCTTACTTTTCAGGTATTGGGCGTGACTGCCTCGTTGAATGACTTTCTTTAATGAACGCCTTGCTCTTTCAAAACTCAGCAATGATACTATAGCTGTGTCACTAAGTTGTGCTTTCCCCGGTGGGAAACTTTCAGTAATTGCTCCGGCACAAAGAAAGTCTTCTAAAGAGAATTGCCCCTCTTTGCCAGCTAGCACGAAGGAAACTCCAGTTTTTTCATTTTCAGCAATTTTAAGCGATGCTTCAGCAACAGCTCTGGCGTTTAGAAAGGCGCCGATTAACACCCATTTTCCCTGTTCTGATAAGAGAATGGCTTTTGTTCCGCTTGTTGTGGTTAATATTATCCTTCTACCTCTAACATTTTCAGGAGAAAACTCGAGGGGCGAATTTCCTAAAGCGAACTTTTTTGGTTTTAATCCTTTTCGTTCACCAGCAATCACGAACTCTGGATGTTTCTTCTTTAGCCTTCGTGCTTCTGAAATGGTCTTTACAGGAGTTATATCAGTGGCGCCGTTTGCCAAGGCTGTAACGATTGTGGAGCAACATCGCAAGGCATCGATTACAACCATAACGTCTCTTCTCTTGACAGCTTTAACCGTATCCTCAGTAAAGAATCCCAAGTTTATGGAGGGCTTCAAATCTGCATCTCCGTGGCCAAACAGAATTTGTCAGAATGAACACTAGGTAGGTATGTTATGGCTTTCCAAAATTGTCCACAATTCCTCTTTGACAGGAATCGAAAGATCAAGCGTACTTCCATCATGGCGTAAAATGTGACATCCCTCTTCTTTTTTAAGGGCTTCCCCAACAATGGACGCCTTAATACCCTTCCTTCGAAGAGCATTTACTATTTTTTCTGCTTTGTTTGGATGACAGAAAATTAGAAGTGTTCCAGAACTGATGGTCTTCAGTGCGTCAATGTTCAAGGCGTCGCAGATCGCTTCAGTTTCTTTATGAATAGGGATTTTTTCTTCATACGCCATGATTCCTATGTTGGATGCCCAAGCGACTTCTTGTAAAGCTCCGGCTACCCCGCCCTCCGTAGCGTCATGCATTGCGTGAACTTCTCCTATTTCCATGGCGGTTAAAGCATCGTCCAACACGCTTGTCATCTGGATGAAATTTCTGGCGCTCCGAATTAATCTTTTGTCAACTTTGAGATGCAGAAACTTATCCATTTCAGTCGATAGAATTGCTGTTCCTTCAATCGCGGCTCCTTTCGTCACAATAATGCAGTCACCAATTTCTGCGCCACTTGTCCTCACAAACCCTTCCTTTTCTGCTTCGCCGATGGCAGTTGCAACAACAACGGGTCTGTTGACACTGGATGTAACCTCGGTGTGCCCGCCTATTATCGCTACATCAAGTTTCTTAGCGGCTTTATTCATCTGTTGTGTTATTCTATTCAACTGTTCTGAGTTGAAGTCTTGAGGTAAGAGCATAACAATTAGAACCCATTGGGGACGGATTCCTCTAGTTGCAACATCATTAGTGCACACGTTAATGGCCAACCATCCGATATTTTCAAGAGTACCAGTTATGGGGTCTGAATGGACAACGAGAACTCTATCTTTGAAGTCGATAATCGCAGCGTCTTCTCCTATTTTGGGACCAACGATGACGCGAGAGTTAACTGCTCCTAAACAACCAAAAACAAGCTGTTCAAGTATATTTGGTTCAAGTTTACCCACTGATAATGGTTGCTGAGTCATGTTTAACCTCCAGTGTTGACGTTGACTATTGGTTTTTCTAACTTAAGAATTGAACAGTGTGGAAAGCGGCTTCAAGTTTTGATGGATGGCAGATAACGCCATATTGCCCTCACTATCGGAAGAGCCACTATAAGACCAATTGTCATCTGACCAATGTTCACAGGAATTTCAGCTACAGCTAACACTCCAAGAAAGAATTGTTGATAGAGAAAATACCCAACTATCATCAAGGACCCTCCGAGAAGAATTGAGAAAACAGACCACCCAAATTCCGGGTCAAAAACAAACCCGGTTAAGGAAATCAGCAGTATAACTAAGATCCCTAAAGAATACCAAAGTTCTTTCGGAACAAAGAGATTCAAAGTGGGGCTTTCAGGAGGCGGAATACCGATGTACAGCTCTACTGATCCACTATAATAGAGGGCTCCTATGGTACCTAACAGAACTCCTACGATTACACCGAAGATTACGGTAAAGAACTTCCATTGAAGCCTGGAATGAAACCGTAGTCTTCTTTGAGTGAGTACACCTACTACGGCACCTTCGCATGCCTTTATTATAAGAGTAGCCGGAGCATAGTGATGATAACCTAAGAAAAGGTCAGCAAGCATGGAACCGAATCCTCCAGCAAAAGCACCGACAACAGGACCGAAAAGTAGCGCTGTAGCATAAACCATAGTTTCGCCAATGTTAAAGAACCCCTTTGTTTGGGGAACATATATGGAAAATATTGTGGTTGCAACAAACACAAGAGAAGTGAAAACTGCTGTTGCGGCTATCCGTATAGTTGTCGATGTAGCTGCTCGGCGTTTCATTTGAACCACGTAGTACGGTTGCAACTGTACTAGAATTACAGTTAATAGGTTTGCGGGTTAACAATAAATTGTTGACAAACTTTCGGTGCAAAAAACAATTGTCAAAAGCCCGTTGGATTTTTTACGGTTAAGACCTTTTCGGCAGACTACAGTAACACCTCTAGCTCCTCGATAGCCTTAAAACCCGTTTTCTGCGCCTGGTAATTTTCAAGCATTTTTTCCCTTTTCTTCGTAGGAGACCATAAGTCCCCTTTCAATGAGACGCGCGCTTCAACTATGTATCGTGCGCGCCATGCGTGAGCTAAAGCTAAAAATATTACCACTTAATTCCTCTTCTTGCTTACTTGAAGAGCTCAAGAGATGGGTCTATATGAAGAAAAATCGCACATTATTGAATACCACCAAGGTGAATGGTCGGCTAATTTCTTGTTTTTTCCAAAAAGGGGGTCAAAAGTCTATTGTGTTTGTGCATGGATTCGGTGCTTCTAAGGAGACCTTTCTTGAGGCATTCAGTCATAAGAAGTTTCAATCGTTTAGTATGTTAGCCACGGATCTCATAGGATTTGGTGACAGCAATAAGCCCGATGACTTCTCTTATCTAATGAAAGATCAAGCGAAGATTCTTAAGAAGACGATCGATCTTTTTGGCTTGAATAGATTTCACATTGTTTCCCATAGTATGGGGGGAATCATTGGTATTGAATTAGGTGAAATGATTCCTAATCGCGTGTGTTCATTCGTTAATGCTGAAGGAAACATTACTGCGGAGGATTGTACAATGACCAAACGGGTAGTTGAGATGGGTGCGGAACATTTCATGCAGAACGGATTTGAAGAACTCAAACGTGCAATTGCTCAAGAGGCTAAAAAAAGCCATAGCAAAGCATTAGAGGATTACCTGAAAAGTCTGACAGCAGCCACACCAGAGTCGATGTACCGAAGTTCTTTGTCTACTGTGCATGAGTCAAACTTTGGTAACTTGCTGACACGCTTTGTTAATCACCCATTCTACAAGTGCTATGTTTATGGTGAAAACAACAAAGGTGTTTTTCCAGCTGAAGAGTTGCTAAGACAAAATGAAATCCCTCTATTCTATGTACCTAAGAGTGGGCATTCTATGATGAAAGAGAACCCCAAAGAATTCTATGATATTGTTCTTAAGATAATTAACCAATGATCAAGGTGCGTCTAAAAATGGCGCACACGCTCATATTCATCATCGCAATAGCTAACTACGTGGGTCCTTAAATCTGCAATTTTTTTGATGTGCTCCTCGGCTACCATACGCTCCTTTCTCAATCCTTCTGCGTGGTTCTTCAGTTTTGCGACGCGCGCGCATACCTTCTCTTTGTCAGTTGCTTAACAACGATTTTAAGCAGCTGAATGAGTTATAGGCATGAAAATTTGAGGGGCAAATCTGTTGGATATACGTGACTTGAAGCCAGGCATGGGCAATGTGGACGCGAACGTAAAGGTTTCGGACATTTCAGAGTTAAAACAAATTACAACTGGAGCAGGTGTTGAACATAAAATAATTGAGTTAAAAGTACAAGATGAAACTGGCTCAATAACTCTGGTTTTGTGGAATGATAAAATCATCCCCATAAAAGTCGGCGATATGCTAGAAATCAAGAATAGTTTTGTGACTTCCTTTAAGGGAGATTGGAGAATAAATGTGGGAAAATACGGTAATGTGATGAAGATATGAATCTGGATTTTGTTTTTAGCCTATTACCTCTAACTACGTTTTAGGCATCATGAAAGCTGCTGAGGCAGCTTATCAACCCTTACCGGCGGCTTCGCATAAAACACTCCCTTTTCAGATTCCAAACTCTGAGTGAAGCGTACTTCACCTTCTATACGACAGCCTGACTCGACGCGTATTCTCTGCCCGTAAAGATTTCTGGCTTGGGCCTCTTCCGCCATAGTTATTTCGTCACTATACACATCCTCAACACGCGCTCTTTCACCAATCAAAACTTCATTGGCACGTACCGGACCGGTCACCTTGCCTCGTCTACCAATTTCAATGAAGGAGGCGTTAACGCCGACAACTGTGTTTATTGAACCGCCAACCGAAACTTTATCCCTTGCAGTAACCACGTGAGCCTTGAGGCTACCTCCAATATCAATCGTCTGGGCGGCTAAGGCATCCCCCACTTCAATTTTTCCACCCACATCCAGTTCGCCTGAAAGCTGCATTGATGCCCCGACGTGTACCTTTCCACCAACATCTAGGCTTTCTCCTTCAGCTAAGCCTGAGATATCTATAATCCCACCTACGTCAATATTTCCAAATTTCAAATCACCATCAACTTTGCATGAGCCTCCTACATCTATGTTGCCGCCCTTGTTCTTGTCAGCCAACTTCACGGCCCCGCCTACATCTATCGAATCGAATTCCAAGGAACGCTTTGACTCAAACGAACCTCCAACATCAATCTCTCCAACGTGACCACCATATAATGTCACTGCACCCCCAACATTGATTTCTTCTATTTCAGCTTCAGATTCTATGGTGACAGAACCGCCTACGTCTATGTCTTCTGCTTTCACCTCACCAACTCCTTTGAAACGTCCTCCCACATCAATAGTCTTGACCTGCGTGTTGCCCGTTACTTCTAGACTGCCTCCAACATCTACATCCTCAGCATCCAAGTCTTTGCCAACCACCAAACTTTTGTCTACGTCAACGTTTTTAGCGTTCAACGTTCCTTCCACATTAAGACGACCATGTCGAATCTCTACATCACCTTTAACCTCAAGATCACCCTGAACTATCAGGTCTCCATGTTCTCCTTCAAGGTCCACTGCGGATACATTGCATTCAAACGTACAGTCCCCAGTGCATTCGATTCTGCCTGAAACATTCACTTTCGGAGACACCCCTTCACCTTTTAACGTGACGTCGCTACCAACGATGAGGTCACCGTCGACGAATCCCAAAGTGGTTATTGATTCTGAAGGGACTTTGACAGTTCCAGCCATGTAGTTCACCAGCTAAAACATGTGCTATGGATGTTCTGTACCGCTTATATTAAGCGGTCTTGGAGTCTAGCGAATTGCGCAATTACCTTGGATTTTTGTAATTCAAATTTTCTCTGGTAATCTTCAAACATTTCTACTGTTTGATACCCAGAAAAGACAGTTGTCCCCTTAGAACGAGATATCTTGCGATGTAGACTCCTGATTATGCCGAACAATCCGTGGGTTACGAACGAAGATTTTTCTTCGGGTTCACGTTTTTTCCAACTTGATTCACGATTTGTCAAATTTGCCATTATTATCACCTCATTTTTATTCTGTAAGAAACGTAAGGCTTGAAGAGGCTTTAAAAGGAGACGCACATCTGGAGATTACATTTTGTGGTCACATTTTGTGACTGTTACAGTTCTTCAGACAGTGCCGCAAACATTTTCCTCATCTTCCTAAACGTTTCCAGATATTCCAAGCCTCGCTTGGTGATCTTATATCGCATGGAACCATCTCCTCGTTCTTCTTTTACAAATCCACGGGAGGCTAGAAAACGCAGGAATTTCTTAGCTCGGTCAACAGGAAGGTTAGCACCATAAGATGCTCTTGTGATAGGGCATGACTTTCGTCGCATAACCGTCCATAAGAGGTCCGCGTAGATTTCGTACCTGGTTCTTCGTTCCAAGCCTCTCGCCACTGTTCAGGAGTCTATAATGTAGGTTAGAGATAATAGTTTGGATTTCTAGAGAAAACACTTCAACCGAATCTAGCATGACGGAATCTGGATTCAGAATTCATATTTTCCATTCATAAGTTAGTTAAATGCCAACGTCCAAAGCCACCCTAACGGAGATGAAAGCAACGTGATAGAGGTAGTTAACTTGACCCCTACCCAACGCAAACAACTTCAATTGCAAATAATAAGTACTTTCAAGGAGGAAATGCAGGTCCTTAACCTAGAACTTCAACAAATCTTGGCTGATGATCTCGTAACAGCCTTCCAGAACCGCTTAAAAACATTCATCAAAATCCAGCAAAAACGCACCACTAAACATTAGTTATAATCCATAAATCATTTATATGAAAAATGTGGAGCTAGGGGATGAGAGGATTATGCCAATGCGCAGATCCAAATTAGAAATGTACATTGATATATTGAAGGTTCTAGCCCGAAAGGGACCCTTAAAACTAACTCACATAATGTACAAAGCTAATGTTAACTGTAGCGTCTTAAAGGAGTATCTAGACTTTCTCATAGCGCAAGACCTTGTTGAAGAGCAACATGCGGGCAAGAAGCGGGTGGTTTATGCCATCACCCAACGTGGATTGACAGTTCTCAAGCATTTCCGCGAGTTACGGACAGTTCTACCCATAATCGAGGAAGCAAACAAGAGCATCCCACCTACCCTCTACTAGGCAACTCCAAACTCCCCGCGCATTCTGTTCTAGGCTTATTTTCTAACAACATGGAGCTACGTATCGTAAGACTTAATAAACCCGTATACTCTATTCTTCTGTAGATACGTTAAACAGTTAGGAGAAATGCCATGACAGCCTTTAAGAAGTCACAAAAAAGTGCCACCCAAATATTGGAGCGAATCAGGGAAAGCGTTGATAAATTGAATGAAAAAATAGATATCGTTATTGAGATACAGAGGCATGGTCAGAGAAATAGCGAGGCGATACCCGATGTTCTAGATGTTATGACCCTACTGTCTTTACCTGATCATCTGAGGAAGACGGCTGTCACTCTTTGCAAGATCGGTCAAGCAACCGCTGATGAGGTTTCCGGACAGACGAAGAGGGCAAGGGCTGTTGAAAGTGGCTATCTGAACCAGCTCGTGTTGATGGGATACGTGAAAAAGGAAAGGCGAGGACGTAAGGCCTATTTCTACGTTGAAAAAGAGGAATGAGGTGACAGATGATGGGAAATATTATAGCGGTTCATTCTTACAAGGGCGGAACGGGGAAGACGTTACTCTCAGTTAATTTGGCGTCAACCTATGCGAAGAGGGGTAGAAACATTTGTTTATTTGATTTGGATTTTCGAGCTCCCAGTCTTCATGCTGCTTTTAAGGCGGAGGGTAATGGATATTGGCTTAATGATTATTTGAATGGCACATGTGATATAAAGAAGGTACTAATTGAACTCAACCCTAGGATCAAGGGAAGTGGAAGGCTTTTCGTTGGTTTAGCAAATCCGGCTACAGAGGCCATTCGGGAGATGTCTGCAAAGGACAGAAAGTGGGAGATGAGGGCTCTAGGGCGACTATTGTCCCTTAAGACGTCGCTTTTTAATGATATACACTTGGATCACATTATTTTTGACACTAGTCCTGGGCTTCAGTATTCTTCTATAAACGCTATAGTTAGCGCTGACGTAGCAGTCGTAGTGTCAAGCTTGGATGCATCGGACATTAAGGGCACCCAAAGGATGACTCATGAGCTTTACGATCTCTTTGAGAAAAAGACAGGGATCATTCTTAACAAGGTTCTGGCTGGGATTATGTCAACGCCAAGCAAGAAAAAAGCATTGTTGGAAAAGCTCAGAGTGATACATAACCTCCCAATCATAGACATCATTCCCTGCTTCTGCGAAGTTCTTGAAGCCGGAGGAACTTACGTATTTACGGTAGAAAGACCGGAACACCCATTCACAGCAATCTTAAACGAGGTAGCAACAAAAGTCGAAAATCTAACGTCGAGTTCTTTCCAACAAGTGCACGCGACCGCCTAATTTCTTCTCTGTGCATGCGTCCTAACTACGCTTGCATGTGTTTGCTTTCAGGTATGTTGGGACGTTCCCCATGATTTCTTTGATAATCTTGGGCAGACTGTAGCGTATGAATTTGATGGTTGTTTCTGAAGGATTCTGCTCTACTAAGCCGTGGAGGATAACGTCGGTTATCATGAATGCTGGGTTGCGATCAATTAGGGGATGGAGTAGACTGTCAATCAGTCGGTTAAGCTCACCCTTTGAGTAGGTGTTTCGTTTCTTCTTCCTTCTCGAATGGTGTGGCACACCCTTCACCTAAAAAGGGGGAATTAGGGGTCGGTTGATTGGCGCTTACTTGGTTGTTGGTGGGTCAACTAGGGATATGAGTTCTTGAATGGTTTTCTTGTCCTTGCCCATCAGTTCTAGTCCAGTCTTTAGCTCGACCGCTGCTTGTTTCGCCAGTTCAGTCCGTTGCTCATTAGTCATAGCTCTATAGGACTTGCGTAGTTCACTGATTTTCTGACTTACTAGTTTCGAGCGCGCGCGCGAATCGTCTAAACAGATTTAGTACATATACTATTTCTGTACACCCCCCTCCCACCCCTGTGCGCAATTCGGCAGAGTGGAGTATCCTAGAAACATGGGAGAGCCGTTTTCAGACAGAACAGTGCAAATGCAACAAGGGTTGAAGAGATCAAGTTCTTGTTTATGAGTAGCATAAGTTCTTGCCAACTTGTGTAGTGTATTCGGCTCATGTCGAAAAGCAGCCTTTCGAAATGCAAATCTTTCCCAAGTGTTACTCTCCATTTCGAATCATATCTTCGCAAAAATTCTTTCGAATTATCACCTGTTTCCAATGACTGAATGATGACTTCAGAAACAATTTCTGCTGCTTTCATTGCGTAGTATATTCCGCCGCCTGTAGTGGGAGATACTTGCCCAGCAGCGTCACCAACTGTCACCAATCCGTTGCAGGAGAGATTTCGATGTTGCGAAATAGGTATGCAAGCAAGTTTAGGTTTGGAGATATTCTTCGCGTTCTTTACCAAATCTGAACAAACTGGATGCTTTTCTAGAAACCAGTTGAGACCATTAGAAAGGGTTTTTGTATCTGTTAATTGGGTTGCCAAAGAACCCACACCAGCTGTGAATCCATGCATTTTAGGAAAAAGCCATCCATAACCACATCTCGAAATCATGTTTCCCAAAAATACATGAACTTCGCCTTTGTCCAGTGGTGTTTTCAGGTAGACCTCCCTTTGAAACCCAATCATAAAATCCTTCTTGCTGTACTTCGGTATCAGCCCCGCCGATCTAGCAACCGTAGAATAGAAACCATCAGCGGCAACCGTGATTTTGGCTTTAAATTCCTTTTTTGACTTTTTCGCTGCAAGTTTTATTCCTGCCACCTTTCCGTTCTTTATAATGGAGCGGAGGCATCTTGATGACGTGTGCAATGCGGCTCCTGCTTCAACGGCTTTGTCGGCAAGCCAAGCATCAAACTTCTCTCGGCGCATGGTTGCTCCAGCTTCGTATCCAAACATGTCACTTGCTTTGAGAACAGCATTGTGATTCTTTGTGTGTAGAAAGAAGCGATCAATATGGTAGTCTATGACCCTAGGATCTATTTCGAATTCTTCGATAATTCTTGGCTCTAAGAAGCCACCACAAACCTTCAGCCCTGGCACTCTGTTTTTTTCGAAAAGAATCGTATTATACCCTGCTTCAGCACATGTTCTTGCTACTACACAACCTGCAGGGCCAGCTCCCACTACAGCAACATCGCAGTTCATTGTATCCATCTAAGAAAGTTCTTTTTACAATATAAGTTTCAAGACTGCATGCACCATTCACAGAGATCGCAGAGAACAATAGCAGCAAATTAATTGAGGCGTTCTAAGTTTTATCACTTGGCGCTTGATGTTTTTCCTTAATCGTCTTCGCTTTCTCCATATACCGTTTGAGTCGCCTAAGCTCAATCTGCTTTTCAGGCAAGGTTTCTGGGGCATATAACAGTGGCAAAACTGCCAAGAATAAGAAGAAACTTGCCAAAGAGAAGGCTGTCGAGATAGGGACTAGACCAACGTAAGGTTCGAACAATATCTGTATATAGCTGGAAATGAGAAACGGCAGTACACCGACTAGGTAGTATTTTTCTTTGGTTCTATTCCCAGCTAGTTCTGACCATATTACCAAGTAGAACATCAGTGAGAAGACTCCCCACGCAATGCCATCCAAGACGATATATAGATACCAAGAAAAAACGATGTTTGGAAAAAGTCCTAGCACGGCATATCCAATGCCTAGCACCATGAAGCCAAAGATAGTTATCCGTTTTCGACCAACTGAATCAGCGAACCACCCCCCTATCAATGCAGCAAAAGCGCCAATTCCATATTCCGCGAATGGAACTAAAAATGCAACATTACCAAAAAGGTTGTTTGTTATGGGCCTTTCAAGAAAATTCACCAGACAAAACATAATCCAAGGGATTAGATACAATAGAAAGGATTTGTCAACCAAAATTGATTTGTAAGAAACATGTACCACATCTTCTTCGTGAACTCGATCTGGTTTTATAAGGCGAAAAAGAACGAAGCCAATTCCTCTCCAAGCTGTAAAAATTAATACACCGATAACGAATGATGAAATACTGGTTAGTAGACCGATCAGAAGGATACATATGCCCGATGCAAACCAAACAATTCCTCCCAGTCGTCCTCTGCTTTCTCCAACACTAAGATCTCCGAAATACGCGAGGCAAGAAGGAAAACCTAATCCCAAAGAAATTCCTAAAAGAAAAGGTATTAACCAAACGTAAGCCAGCTTACTTGTCTCTATCACGACCAGCAATGCAGAGACCACCGTACCTATGACCAGCCATATAGATAAGAATAGGGCGCGACTTGCAAATTTTTTTACCAACAATGTACCAGCTATTGCAAACCCTATGGCTACGATATACTGAATACCAAAAATCGCCAAAGATATAGTAGGATCTAATAGGATTTTTCTCAAAGTGGTTTCAAAAAAAACGTATAATGGAAAATACCAAGAGAACGTATTCACAACAAGAACCAAAACAGCCAGTAGGTCTTTCTTTGCAAGACCCCAACTCAAAACAGGTTTTATGGTCATTTGCACGACTCAGTTCTTCCATTATACACTGAATAGAAATAAAATATTTGCTAACAGAAGTCAAAGCCACAATCAAAAGAAGTGTATTTGTGTTCAACAAAGCTTTTTAAGTACGTGTTCTACACATATACAATTGAGTGAGAAAAGATGAAGGATAAAAAGAACAGAAAGAAACCGTTAAGAATTCTCGCGGTCTAGCGTTCTTTCTATATATCTTCTATAGTGCCCTTTATTAGGATTTCCATTTGCGATAACACATTTTTATTCTTGATACGAGAAACATTCTCCATGGCCTCTTTAACCCAACCTTGAAATCTCTTTTCAAACATCTTTACCTCGTTGGCTTCAAAGACAAGATCAACTATACTTTCCGCGTCCTTACTGGAGATGTTGGGTTTTGAAAGAAGGTTTAGTATAGATCTTTTGTTTTGCAGATTCTTGAAGGCGTAAAGGATCGGCAACGGTAGACATTCATTTTTCATTCGATTTTGGAGTTCATCTGGTTCAAATATATCGATAGAATCTTCTCTCACGCCCATAAGAACCCCAAGAATCCTACCGTAATTACCTAGTGCGTCTATATCGTCGGCAGTCCCATTTCCAACGATTGCGCCAACTTGCATGTGGGCTTCGAATGTTGAAGCTTTCTTTCTCAGAATTCCTAGACAGTCTTCAGGAGACGCATCTATGTCACCTTTCAAAGAAACTTCGAGAGCTTCCGCGTCCCCTAACTCAAAAAATCGACTCGTAACTATGTTCCAGATAGCATTCATCATCTCTGTAGAAAATTGGCTCTCCAATTCATGAAGAAGGGCCAGAGCCTTTATCAAGAAGGCATCACCCACAAGAAGAGTAATATCCTTGCCAAATTTACCGAACACGGTAGGCTTCCCATATTTTATCTCTGATCCATCAATTACATCGTCGTGGAGGTCGAAAGCTGCTGAAAGCAACAACATAACAACCTGCACGGGGATTGCCTTCTCGAGATTTCCCCCAACAGCCTCGCAAGCAATGGAGACCAATCCAGGATGTATATAATCGCACCAATTTCTTGTGTAATGCTTAAACGCCTCATTTATCTCGTCACATTCTACAGTACTGCTTAGAATGGCTTCTTTCGCCATCTCAAGTGCTTTCACACTTCTCTCCTGAAGATTTCTTACCACTTTTTCTATAAGTTTGCCATTCTCTGTAGGTATGTCTGTGACTTCTCGGGAGGTCATTACGAAATCAAATCCTCTTTTGTGACTTAGCTGTATTTTGGCTTTCCTCAGTTTAGAGATCAGCCCTTTCTAATTGTTGTTTCAAGACGTTGCAGTAAGATTCTATTATTTGACTTCCCCCGGATGTGATCCTGTAGACCTTTCTTATTCTTCCCTTCTTGACCACTTTTCTGCCTTTGAGAAAACCTTTTGCTTCGAGTGAGTTGAGGAGTGGGTATAAGACACCATGCCTTATTTTCATCTTGTACTTGTTTTCCATCTCTTTCAGAATCCTGTAGCCCCACATAGGTTCAGTCTGGATCAATCGGAGTATTTGAATATCAAGGAAGTTTCTGACTATGCGTTGAACAAATTCTTCTTCGAAGTTTTCACTCAACTTTTCACGTTCCACTTGTTCCTTTTTCTAGTTTTTTGTTGTCTTGAGTTAAAGATTTTGCTTGCTTTTGCTGTTTTACGTATGTTTTCGTATGTCTTAATTATGCATAAACCTTTATATCGGCGTTCAGGTATAGGTATGCTTGATATGTCTGCAAAAGGACATATTGTATACACGTATAACACGCAAACTGTTGAACAAAAAAACAGAAGGAGTAAAAAATGGTAAACAGATTACGGGATGTAGAGGTCAAATTAATGAGAGGACTCCTCGACTTAGTAGTCCTCCAGTTTCTAAAGGCGCACCCCATGCATGGCTACCAAATCATCACCAAAATTCGAAAAGACTTCGGAGTCTACTTTGGACCGAGCACAATCTATCCTCTGCTCAACACCCTTGAAGAAAAAACCTTCATCAAGAGCCAATGGGACCTAAGCAACGAAAGACCAAGAAAAGTTTACGAGCTAACCCGCAACGGTGAAGACTTGCTACGTTACACAGAGGCTTCATTGAATCATATTTGTCGAAAACTATCAACAATCGGTCTAGACAAAATCGTAATCAACGGAGCTATTTCAAATTCCTTGACTATGAAGGCGTCTGAAAAACACTGATATTCGCGGAAGCAATCACAGCCAAAACATTTCTTCCTTTTTTCCACATCTGTTAGACGCATTCATTTGGAAACTATGGAAACCTATACCATTAGGTTGTCGGAAATCGTCGTTTTTGTAATCAAAACATTATCATATCGTCCGTAAATCTATAATTGCGAAATTCTACAATTGAATAGGAGAAGTCCTAATACTTACGGTAAGAAGGGCGATCTTAATGGAAGCAAACATTCTCATATCAAATTGCACAATCATTTCTATGACTGCTAAAGGCATCATAGAAAATGGTGTAATTGCCATAAAAAATGACGAAATAACCTATGTTGGAAAACAAACAACAGCACCAAAAATAACTGCAGAAAAACTTTTGGACGCCCAAGGTAAGGTTGCAATACCTGGCTTAATCAACTGCCACACCCACTTAGCAATGACATTGTTTCGCGGCATTGCAGAAGATCAACCATTAAGAACGTGGCTGACTGATACAATATGGCCTCTCGAAGCAAAACTTCAACCCAAGGATGTCTATAGTGGCGCTTTGCTTGGCTGCCTTGAAATGATAAAGACCGGCACAACAACCCTTGCAGACATGTATTACCATGAGGATCAAGTCGCACAAGCGGTGGAGAAAGCTGGTTTGAGAGCAGTCTTGACACAAGGAACAATTGAAATTGGCGATCCAAGAATAGGAGAGAAAACGCTGAAAAACAGCATCAGCTTTGCCACAAAATACCATGGATATGCTGATGGAAGAGTTACAACTCGTCTTGGCCCCCACGCAGTCTATACGTGCAGCCAAGAACTGTTAGCAAAAGTTCGTGAGACAGCTTCTAAACTCAACTTGGGTATCCAGATTCACTTAGCCGAATCGAAAGAAATGATGAAACAAATAAGAAAGGAACACAACCTGGGAGAAGTTGAACTTCTAAAGAAAATTGGTTTCCTAGGATCTGATGTTCTCGCTGCCCACTGCATACACCTCATCAAAAAAGAGATGAAGCTACTGGCTATGCATAACGTTAAAGTTGCTCACAACCCAGTTGCTAACATGAAACTCGCTCAAGGTACAGCAAAAATCAAGGACCTCAGGGACTTAGGCATAGTTGTAGGGTTGGGCACAGACGGACCAGCCAGTAACAACACCCTTGACATGTTCGAAACAATGAAGGTGGCAGCGCTTCTACAGAAACTTCACTACCAAGATCCAACCGTCCTTCCTGCGTATACAGTTTTGAAAATGGCAACTATAGAAGCAGCTAAAGCCCTCGGTATTGAAAACTCTATAGGCTCCATAGAGATTGGCAAAAAAGCTGATATCCTTTTGATCGATTTCAAGACGCCCCATCTAACCCCACTTCACAACGTGTATGCAAACATTGTATACTCAGCCCATGGAAGCGACGTACACACAGTCATCGCAAACGGAAAGATACTAATGGAAAACCGAGAAGTGGAAACCTTGAATGAAAATGAAGTTATACATAAAGCCCAAACAACGGCTTTCAGATTAGCAGCTAATTAGCTTCTGCAATACTTTTATCTACAGACATGCCTTTAGATGTCCTTCCTAAATCCCGTAGGTTAATGAAATGCACCCCCTTTTTGAGCCACAGAGCGTCGTACTGATTGGCTCAAGCAAAATCCAAGAGAAGGTCGGTATGACGTCACCACAACTGTTTGATGGCGTTATTTACAACATGTTGAAGTTTTTCAGGGAAACGACCTTTGTGTTGGACATCGCCCGAGAAAGAGATTACATGAGGCTTGGGGATTTGCCAAAGATCCCTGATCTGGGTGTAATTATTCTTCCGCCCAGACAATCGTTAGAACAGTTGAAAAAATGTGCTGAAATGGGAGTTAAAGCGATTGTGGTGATAACTGGCGGCTACAAAAGGCAAGAGCGTGAACAGTTAATTTCTCTCAAGAGGGAGTATGGCATTCGTACATTAGGTCCAAACACCATAATGGGGGTAATAAACACAGCAAATGGTCTAAACACAACCTTTGAAAGAGACTTGATGCCGAGAAAAGGCAACATTTCAGTCATCTCTCAAAGTGGAGGAGTTGGCGCCTGTCTCCTTGACTGGGCATGTTTTTACAATATTGGCATCAGCAAATTTGCTTTTATGGGGGACAAAATTGACATCAACGATGTGGACCTACTAAGATATCTTAATGAGGACTCTCAAACGAAAGTGATATGCCTCTACATGGAAGGAATTGAAAATGGACGAGAATTCATACAAGTAGCAAAAAAAGTTGTAGAGACAAAGCCAATTTTAGTTCTCAAGGGTGGAGTGACAAAAGAAGCAGCACAAAGAGCCTTATCTCATACAGCATCCATAGCCGGATCAGACACCGTATTTGATGCCGCGTTAAAAAAGGCTGGAATCATTCGGGTGGAGAACGGCGAAGAGCTGATCAATTCTGCAGTTGCTTTGGCAAAACAGCCTCCTTTACGTGGAGATAACATAGCAATTGTAAGCAATGTAGGCGGGCCAGCCATCCTTGCTGCAGACGCTATTGTAAGAAACAGGTTAAAACTTGCGGTTTTGTCGGAGAAAACTAGAAAAGAAATTGAAAACTGCTACCCAGGGCTGGAAGCAGTTAATCCCATCGACCTAATTGCAGATGCGAGGGCTGACAGATACTCAGTTGTTTTGGATTTAGTCTTGTCAGACCCTAACGTGGATGGGGTCATGGTCATAAACATGTTGAAATCATGCTTTTTCGAACTCGAAGACGCATTAACAATCGCTAAAGTCATAGACAAACATGTTGGGAAACCTGTAGTGGATGTGGCTGCAGGTGGAGAAGACTTTACACTTGTTCATAGAGTATTACAGGACACCAACATCCCTGTCTATAACCTACCAGAAAAAGCTGCCAAGGCATTAAAGGCGTTAAGAACCTACTATAAAAGCATCGAGAAGCAGTTTAGTGCGACTTAAATAACCTTCCTCAAACAACAATTTTTGTACATAACGCGCGCACGCAACATAGATGCTCCAGCGACGGAGATTAAGCCATTTATCAGTATGAGAATACCAGCGATGGGTGATGTGATGACTCCTGATGTTGCTTTTTTCACTGTTTGTTCAGTTGCTGCAATTTTTTCTCCTTTCGCCCCGTGTGTATATCATTTACATTTAGACCCTTCTAAATCAGAAGCCCCTAAATATTCAGTTCCTTAAATTAAGTTGTATAAGCACGAATTTAGAGGTTGATCTGGTGTCTAACCTGATTTTTAGAGTAGCACTTTCAGGTTTGACTTGGGAAATAGTTACTCGAGTATTGAAGTTACATGAACGAGTTAGAGGCATCGGGGACGGAGAAGTCGAGGGCTATCGATACACGATTGTTCAGCGTGCAGATGAAGTTTTGATAATTCTGCCCGATTATGCACCTAGAGAAAAATGCCAAGAAGTGGCGAAGAGAATCTTGTCACAACTCGTGCCGAAATCAAAGGTACGTGTTGCAACTATGGGTTATGCTTCATCTCATTGCAATTTTTGTCTGAAGTCAACTCTAATGCCTTATCACTGTTATAGATGTAGCGGTTGGTACTGTGAAAGCCACAGGCTTCCAGAAAAACATAACTGTCCTGGTGAAGGAGAGAAAACAAAGATTGGTGAGCGAGTGAAACCTAAAAAACAGGAAAAGAAAAGGGAAATAATCGTATCGGAAGTTCCATGTGGCTAAATCGAAATGTGGTTGGGAACAAGGATTCAGACTTCATGTGAAGAACTCGAAGAAAAGGTCTCAGACATTTGTAGGCGTATTGCCGGTACCCGAGAAATAGTTGCCGCGTGCTTTTATGGTTCGCAAATATGTAGAGATACCAACCACAAAGATCACGCAAATATTTTGCTTGTCCTAAAGGATTTCCGGCTTAGATTAAAAAGCTACCAAAAGTCATTGGGTGAAACAAGTATCTTGGTTTTAGTGGTTGATAAGCGTGCCTTCGAACGTGATGTGGAACAGGGATGGCTAGGCGAGTTTGTTGCGGACAAGATCACTATTCCTTACCAATCATTTGAAAATAATGAATATTTATGGCAAAAGGAAGTCAAGATGAAGAAACGAATAATTCAAGAACTTTTGAAAAACATGGTTTTGGAATATCCTGAGTTGTCCCACGAGTTTCTCATCAAAGCAGAATATTTTATGTACAAAGCCATGAAGCAAAGAGCACGACTATTCCCACCTATAGCTTACAGTTATCTTAACATGCTAGATAATGCGGTAAAAACCAAAACCATAGAATCAACCATGAAAGGATACCTGCGAGCACTCAAAGAATTAGCAGAGGAGGATCAGATAACCTTCTCCAATAAATATATCAAAATCACTCCAAACTTCATCAAAACTATAAAAACACAAAAGCTTCGAATCCCAACCTTCCTCAAATCCCTCCAAAAGGCAGCACTCGCCAATCTTCTAAGTGTTTTCCCAAAAATGACAGTTCCCTTCACAAGAGAAGAGGAGATTTTCAGGAAGACACACCAAGAGGTTGAAGTCGACGATCTGAGTGCTCAGTTGGAAGAACCTGAGAAATACCTGTTAATATCAACACCTTTAGGGCTAGTAGCACTCTCAGACGAGACTACCATCGAAGAGTTCGTTAGAAAAACTGTTCCGGATGGAAGAGCTTTAGACGTGACGGTGGAGAAGACCGGAGGTGTTCTAAATGATGTCTATTACCTTAGACTCCGAAAAGGCGGAGAAGAGCAAAGAATTGTAGTGAAGAAGTTCAAAGATTGGCACGGGTTCAAATGGTTTCCACTTGCATTATGGGCAATGGGGACAAAGGCCTTCGCAGTTCTTGGGCAGTCAAGATTAGAAAGAGAATATTCCATCAACCAGTTCTTGAGCAAAAAAGGGTTTCTCGTTCCCAAGATTCTTTATGTAAGCCCAGGAGAAGGTTTAATCTTCGAAGAATACATTAAAGGAGAAACTTTAGTTCACGATATTAAACGGATTATTTCATCCAATAGCAGGCAGGCACCAGAGGGTATTGCTTTAGTTAAGGAAGTGGGAAAGAAAATCGCTGAAGCCCATAGATTAGGAATCACCTTTGGAGACTGCAAACCCGAGAACATTCTAGTTACAGATGAAAAAGGTCTCTATTTTGTGGATCTTGAACAAGCATCAAGAGATGGAAATCAAGCGTGGGACATAGCTGAATTCCTCTATTACTCCGGCCATTACGCATTTCCGTTCTCTTCTACTAAAGGGGTAGAGTTCATAGTACGAAAGTTCATTGAAGGATACTTAGAAGGAGGCGGGAAAGAAGAAACTGTGAGGGATGCGGGTTCTCCCAAGTATACCAAAGTTTTTAGTATTTTTACGCCACCACATATTATTCTGGCTATTTCTAACCTTTGCAGAAACGTGCGCGATTAGCAGATTTTCATGTTTTAAAAATCAGGTATGTTACATAGCCCCATGGAGCGATGCGGAAAATCCAGAAAATAATCAAAACCATGATAATTAATGTAATTACGTATATTATTAATCTCCTTATAATGTAAGTTTCATATTGGGTACCTCGAGTTCTGTTTATACCGTGTATTGGTAGGAGTCTTATTCGGTGAATGGAGAATAGTGCACCTAAAACGATGAATAAACAGCCTGTTAACGTTTGGAGTATCCCAATATTATGTAACCAATTGCTGTACGAGGTTAAGGTTAGTAGTATTGTAAAGATAGCGCCCGTGATCAAAATGATAGAGGAAGCTTTGGAGTTTCTTTGCACAAATAATAGATAGACATAACTAAGAATCAAAATTAAAAATGAGAAGAGAACTAAGGGATTCAAAGCAAAGTTACTTTCGAGTAATCCGCTGAGAGGGATAAGCACTTCTTCTTTTGCTCCGTATTCTTCTAATCTCCAAGGATGCTCAAGTCCACTCCAAAATAGGTAAACACCAACCAGAACTAAAAGTAATGAAATGATCTCTAGTTTTCTAGTTATTGAAAGTTTAGCTTTTCTAACATTTAACAGACCCATCTTATCTATAGGGAAGAACAAAACTGCAGAGAAAAATCCTAGGCCTAATACTAGTGCACTTAAAGTAACAACTCCTGTAGTAGGTCCTGTATGGAATTCAGCGAATATATCGTCATCAAAACTTTCTAACGAACCTTCAAATCTAAAATAATATAGATGTGGGTCTTCTGAAAAAAGCTTCGCTAGATTTTCCTCAATCTCTGGAAAACATGTTTTTTTAATTTGAAATTGGGCTTTCTTTGTAAACTCTAATTCTGAGATTGAAGTAGTGTCAAGTTCGTTGCTTGTTATCATAAACAGAGAGATATCAGTGTTTCCTTTGAAGAGTGAAGAGATGCGCAAGGGATAGTAAAGAAAAGAGCTGTCAAATTCATACTTCAACGTATCAACAGTCTGTACTGGTAAGCTTGCATCTATAACATCTATAGCGAAGAAGTACATTCCTTTCTGCATATAAAAAGAGATTAAATCGTCAAGAGCTGTGGGGAGGTCTGTGCTATATCTCTCGGTTTCAAGAAAATTTCTTAACCATACTGTCAGGTCATCAGCTTCTTCAGCATGTACCACAGTGATGTAATGGATTCCAATGTGCTCTTGAAAAGTTACTGTGACCTTCTGTTGACCCGGAATATCTTCAGAGTCCAATCCTAAGTGTCTTAAGAACGAATAACGTGGTTTAATTGTGGTGAAATATGCGTTGATTAGTTCTGTGACTTTTTTAAATGATTTATCCTCACCCTTAGTTATTGAGGGGTTGGATGGAAGGGGCATAAGTTCAACAACAATTGTATCCTGATTGGAACTTATGTCAGTGGAAAGGATTAGTATCTCATCAGTTCCGTTCCAGGCAATTATCGCTTTTTGTCCAGACTCATAGACATATTCGGTTTGAGGAGAGAAGCCGCCTCTATCTGCAAGTACAATTGAAGAAGATATGTTGATAACGAGAATTATGAAAATGCACGAGTATAATGTTAAAAGAGATTTCATGTTACGCATATGTAGACCAATATTCAGCTTACGGAGCAGTATTTAATACTAGAGTTTAGAACAGATACGCGCGCGGGGCATACATTCATAACATTAAAGGTTAAATTACTACTGAGACTTTGCAGAAAGACTAATGATCATTAAGATCACTTCAAAATAGTGCTGAGGACTGCAGATGACAAAGCATGAGACGACGCTTACATTTTATGGTGGACTAAATGAGATTGGAGGAAACAAGGTTCTCCTAGAAGACAAAGGAGTCAGAATCTTTCTAGACTTTGGGCGGTCTTTCACTTCAGGCACAGATTATTTTACAAGATGGCTTACACCTAGAGCAGTAAATGGCTTAGGAGACTACTTTGAGTTCAACTTACTTCCAAAGATAAAGGGAATATATAGTATGGAGCAATTGGCGTTCACAGACCTTCCTTACACTCGACCGAAGGTTGACGCCGTGTTTCTATCTCATGCCCATGTAGATCACATAGGACACGTTCCATTCCTTGACGAAAAAATTACGGTTTATTGCGGTTACGGAACGAAAATATTCATTGAATCAATGGAATCCACCAGCACCACCAATTTTGGAAAACATCCGTACAAAACATTCAGAACAGGAGACAAAATACGAATTGAACACGTAGTTATAGTCCCTATTCATGTTGACCATTCTATTCCCGCTTCCTATGGTTTCATAGTTCACACTTCGAAAGGCGCAATCGTGTACACTGGAGACCTTCGAGCTCATGGACCTCGCAAGGATATGACAGAAGAGTTCATTGACAAGGCATGTGAATCTGAGCCAGTGGCTATGATAAGTGAGGGAACTAGGATGGTTGAGAATGAGAGAAGAAAGAACTACTCCGAAGTACAAGTAGAGAAACTGAGCAACGATATTGTCTCCAAGACAAACAAGATAGTATTTGTTACCCGCTACGGACGGGACACAGATAGATTCAGAACAGTTTATAGTGTCGCTAAAGACAACGACAGAAAACTCGCCGTATCTCCGAAAACTGCCCATCTACTTAGCAGACTTACTCAAGACAAACGTCTTCTTCTTCCAGATCCCATGAAAGATGAGAACATTCTAATTTATTATAAAAGGAAAAAAACTGGGAAGTTCCATGAAGCAGATTATTACGTTTGGGAACGGGAGTTCATGGAAAAAATGGTAAATCACAAGTTCGTGCACAAACATCAAAGCGAAATTGTCATGGATTTGGATTTTTACCAGTTCGCAGAACTTATCGACATAAGACCAGATCTCAATAGTCACTTCATCCACAGCATGAGTGAACCATATAGTGAAGAAGATATAGAAGATACGATCATGCAGAACTGGCTAGATCACTTCAGAATCAAATTTCACCAGCTCCACGCTTCTGGTCATCTAAACAGACAACAACTAATAGAGCTAATTGACCACATTCACCCAAAAAAGATCTTCCCTATACACACAGAAAATCCACATCTGTTCAGAAAACTAGACAAAGACGTCCAGTTGGTAGAATACGGAAAGAAATATGCGTTGTAGAAATGGTCTATGCATGTAAATGGATCTAAGAACGTAAGTTTCCCAATTCACTGCCTCATCTGAACTTTTGCTAGAGGGGCAGTGAACACTTCAAGCTCGCTTTCTGAGATCCACCCTTCATCTTTCAATTCTCTCAATCCCTGTCTTAAGTGTTCCTTCAATTCATTCGTGCGCAAAATATTAGATTCAGTTCCCGCATCATACATTTCCTTTTCAAACACAGGATTCTTCTCCAACAACATTATGATCTGGCTGATGAGACTGGTTATGGGCCCTGAACGAAACTGCAAAAGGGACTTTGTCTTTGCCACCCCAAAAACCCCTTTGAATTTTGTCAAAATTCCCATGCTTCCCGCAATGGATGGAGGATATATGACGTATCTTCTCTTCGGCCCTGCTTGATAGCAGATAAGGTAGAAGGGTATGTACGTTAGGGCATAGGTTCTCCGTTTTTTAGCCAGACCAACCTGATCAAGATTGCTTATGGTTTGCCTCTTCAATTTAACCAGTTTATTGATCTGTTCCACGACCTGAGAGGTCATATCCTGAAGAGACTCCATTTCTTTCTGCATTATGTGAATCTTGGCATCACGTGAAGCCTCTACGTTCCGCACGTCATCCATGATCTTGTCGACTTCTTTGTCACACTTTGCTCTGATTTTGGATATTTCATCTTTTTTCATCGATTCTGTGTCCTTTACTTTTTGTTGGACATCTTTGAGTTTCTTGTCTAAAGCCGAAATCTCCCTTCTGTAATTTTCTATGTCTTGTCTCCATCGAAGTTCACCAGCCCCATCTTTGCGAAGCCTACAGGACTTTATTTCTACTTCACAACGGTTAATGTTCTCACTCTTTCTTTCTTTTTCTTTCTCAAGTTTGATGTATTCTTGATGGAGAAGATGGAGCTGACCCCCTATGTCTCCAGAATATAGTGATATTTTCTTGTCATATTCTTTCTGAATCTTTCGAATCTTTTTCATAACTGAAGGTTTAAGGACTTCTATTCTTTTGTCAAATTCCTTTCTAACTTTCCCAATTTCTTTTTCAAAACTCTTTACATATCTTTCTGCAGTGCTATTTAGCAAGCGCATGACTCCATGCAAATCTGCAATATCTTGTGTTAACCTTGTTCTAAGGCTTGAAATCTCTTTTATGGAAATAGAGGCCTCTGCTTCATCCATTGTTGGAGATAGAAGAATTTTATTTGGTGCTGATCCATTGATTTTTTTGGCTGAAGAAAGATAGGAAGCAAAATCTCCGACAAAATCTGGACTTGTAACAAGACCTTTTACGGTTTTCCCTTCTTCTCTTGTGAACCCTTGAAAGTAGTTAAGATTGCTGGAAAGAAAGGCAAGGTACGCTTCATGATTCATGGAATCTCCATCAATATTAGTGATAAACGTTCTGACGTCGGGTAACGTGGCATAAGAAAAGGTGTGTGCCATGATACCGAGTCCGTCAAAAATAAGAGTCCCTCTCTTCCATGGAACCAACCACGTTGGGTAACAAGCTTGAGCAATAAAGGCTATCTCCTCTGTCGTTCTTTTCAGAATGCGCCCTTTACCTTTCTTCCGCTCTAACTCTGCAAAGCATAAAATAGCTCCCTTTTCCATCTTCTCTGTGAAGCGTTTTTTGCGGTCCTTTGCGGGGACTGCAAATGAAAGAAGGAACCTAACTAATTTAGGAGGCATGTTTTCCACCATTCGTCCTAATTAGCACAACTTTTCAATAATCTCAGATTGAGGAACATGATCACCAATCAGTAAGGGCTAGATAATTATGAACTTGAACTTTAAATGGGTTTTCCTAACCTAGTTCTCTTTCATAGCATGCTCACAAGATGCCCCGATCCCATAAGTGGCTCTCCACATCGGATTTCTAAGCAGTGCCCATAGTTGCAGTACTACCAGAAATAATTGGTTTTTTGAGTAAACTCCAATCGAAAAGATTATAGCAACTATTGTTACTCACAACTTTTCTCATTTGGTGAAGCATACGCTTCACTCTATGCCTCAGCGAAAACGCTTAAATTTTTCCAAAACGCAATAGCGAACATTCGGAGGATTATCTATGAGCAGTCTCAGAGATAGATTAAGAATCAGAGAAGAAAATCTGAAGGAGATCAACAATCTTCTTCTAAGCGAAGACAACCCCCTTGTAAACGGCCTACTAGAATCTGTTGAGAAATACGGTGGTGTTGACGAAATTAACCGTAAGGCGAAGGAAGCCAGCAAGCTCGAAAACATCATGACTCGACTCAAAGACAAAAATTCTCCTTATGTGAAAGACCTCGAATGGTTGATTGAACAACGAGACAAAAGCGTTTTCATTAACATCCCGGAATATCTCAAGAGAGTTTTAGGAGACAAGGCTAATTCTACAAAGTTTGATGAAACATTCGCCGTAACCCTCGAGATAAGTGCCTGCAACTTTTTCCCATGGCTCATAGAAGAAGCGAAGAAGGCTATTACCCAACAGGACCTTATGCCCGCCCGCTATATTCGTGTCCGTTCGATGAAAGAGCAAGTTCAAGATGATGACATCCTTGCGTTTGCAGCAGCAATGCAAATCATCGGAGCCTCTTACGTGCAAACACTAGACACAAAAGGGACAATGCTCGGACCAGATGGTCAACCAATTAACGTTCATTTAGGAGGCCCTGAAACTATCACAGGCTATTTCGGAGGCGTAGGAGTACCAAATGAATACGCCTTGAAGTGGGTTGATGAATTTCTTTATTACCATACAGAGTATGGCGTTCAGCAGGTATTGAACATAAACACAGGCACTGTTATGCTCGGGTATTGGCTGCATAAACTGGGAATTGACATAGAATTCAAGATTTCGGTTTTCGTGGGCAACGATAATCCTTATTCATGTTTGTGGACTCTCATGACTGCGAAACTCTTTAGCCGAGATGACGGCACAACACCTCTCATTGGCTTCAATCTCTCCAACTCTGCCAATAACAAAACAATTGAACTATCAGCCTATACACGAGAGAACTTCAACTTCGAAGACATTATCCGCATCGAACATCATATTGTGGAAACTTACAAGAGTATTGTCAGGCAACCATACGACCGAATCGAGGAACTTCTGAAGATCTCAGACCATGTCAAAAACATCAGTGCCAAACATGAGGGTGGACTTCCTCAGGTTGAAAAAATTCGAGAACACCCATCAGATATTTTGGACTACTTCATTCCTAAGGAAGAAATTATTGAAAAAGAGTTAATGCCAAAGCTCTTAACAAATTATCTAGACAAACATGATTCACTGAACAGAACAGCCAAAGCGCTTACAGAACGAGGCCTAACGTTCATCGCTGCTTGGAACCTGCACAAAAAGTAATTCACGCACCTTTTAGATTATACTTAGATTTTCAAGATGAACCATATGCAAATCTAAGAGTGTGCGCACGATTTTTACGTCTCAGAAGCCTTTAGACGTTTCCATACCGTGAAATATTTAGTCGGGGCGTATGCAAGCATAAGAATGGTAAAATCATTTCTCCCATATGTCAAGAGGCGGTCTATTTTCAGGGGGTATTGGTGATCTATACTTTTTGTTTCCTACTCTTTGTCTATGTTCCTTCTTTGCCTCGTTAAGAATCTCTTCATTCATCAAGAAATCTAAGGAGGTAGCAGCCATTACCTTCGCAGAAAAGATGAGAGAATTATGTCCAAGTCCAACTGCACTTTGCGCTACGTTTTGCCATGAATGCCCAGGTGTACCTAGAACCCAAGTTGCAGTGGTAAATTCTACAGTGGGTGTCTGCCAACTCACGTCAGCTACATCAGTGCTACCATGACTCACTTCACCTTCACCCCAAGGATCAGGAATTTCATCATCCATCAATTTGTCCACTAGTTTCTCCCATCCTGGGCGCTTAGATTTCTTCAACTGAGCAATCTTCATTTCTAGTGTAATTGTCTTGGCAATCTCTTTTGCAAACTTCAAATCTTCATCACTATATTCGGGAAGCCCGATTTCACGCATATTTTTAACAATTAGCTCTGAGATAGCTTTATTGGGAATTACATTGTAACTTCCTTCAAGAAACTCTGTTCTCACCTTAGTTCTTGTCATGATTGCTGCTCCTTTTGCTATCTCGAGTATCCAATTGTATATGAATTCCAATTGATCTCTTTCTGGCGCTCTTACGTAGTACCAGCTTCTGGCGTATGGGGGCACAATATTTGGCTGGTCTCCGCCCTTTTCAATTACGTAGTGGATTCTTGCATCTTGGATTACGTGTTCCCTAAGGTAGTTTACACCTGTGTTCATTAATTCTACTGCATCCAATGCGCTTCTGCCTTGCTCGGGGGAAGCACCGGCATGGGAAGCCTTACCATAGAAATGAAACTTAATCGAGTTGACAGCCAAACTGCTCCTTAGGTCAGCTGCATTCATAGTGCTTGGATGATGACTGATCACCGCATCAACGTCACTGAAATACCCCTCTCTAACCATGTATACCTTGCCTGAGAAGTTCTCCTCAGCCGGACATCCAAAGAATCTGATTGTACCCTTTATCTTGTGTTTCTCCATAGCGATTCTTACTGCTATTGCTGCTGCCATGCCGCTGGTCCCATGAATATTGTGCCCGCATCCGTGCCCTGGGGCACCCGGTTGCAAAGTTTTGTTTGATGGAACCTTTTTCTGTGATAGCCCGGGTAGGGCATCATATTCGCCCATTATCCCGATGACTGGTTTTCCTGCACCCCAAGTTGCTAAGAAGGCTGTAGGCATATCCGCAATTCCACGTTCAACCTTAAACCCCTGTTTTTTCAATTCATCTGCTAGAAGCGCTGAAGACTTGAACTCGATTAAACCTAGCTCGGCATGCTCCCACACCTTATCACTGATCTCAACAATCTTATCCCTATTTCTCGCAATCCAATCAAGAGCATATCCCTTCTCAACAGACATGGATAACACCAAGAATGAACTAATTCCGAGTAAAAGGATTAAACATTTGCTATACTGGTTCTGCTAGCTCTTTGGACCCTGACGTTTTAGCCTACCTAGTAAATATTGGGATTTTTCTCAACATGATATGAGTGTCGAAGAGTTACTTCATTTTAAAATTTACATTTACAAACTACTTGCTTTTTTAACTCTTCATTAAACATATTAGGCACCAGATTATTAGAATCGAATCTTGTCTATTCTGGTGGTGATAAGGATAAAGAGGTTCAATTTAGAAGGAATTTTTCCTGCATTAGTTACTCCATTCAAGAATGAAGGGGAAATTGATGAAGAAGCCTTGAGATATCTAGTCAATTTCATGATTGAATGGGAAGTAAATGGCGTTGTACCCGTTGGTACGACTGGAGAATTTGTTTACATGTCAAAAGAAGAACGGAAGAGGGCATTGGAGACGGTTATTGATGAGGTTAACGGCAGAGTTCCTGTGATTGCTGGAACTGGTGCGAGCTCAACTATAGAAACAATAGAGTTATGTAGACACGCTAAGGATGTCGGAGCAGACGCCACTTTGGTCGTCACCCCTTATTATTTGCGTCCGGCAGACAAAGGTGCGTATCAACATTTCTATGAGGTTACCAAAGCTGCAGACATACCAATCGTGTTATATAATATTCCGCAGTGTACTGGTGGATTTCTGAGCAGAGAAGTCGTCGAAGACTTGGCTCGGATAGACAACATTACAGGGCTAAAAGATAGCAGTGGACACCTTCCCTACATGCTCGAGTTGCTAAGCTTCGTTGGAGATAAGATCACCATTGTTTGTGGTCATGACGAAGTGGTTTTGCCGGCATTAGCAGCTGGAGCCAAAGGAGCAATATTAGCTTCGGCGAATGTTATCCCGGATATATGGGTCAAACTGTATAAGGCTGTTCAAAAAGGAGATGTTGATTCTGCTAGAAAAATCCAGATGAGTGCCCAAAAGTTGGCAAGAATCTTCTGCAGACATGGCGGAGCCGTAGCCGTTAAAGCAGCCTTAAAGATGATGAGCGTTAATGTTGGCAAAGTAAGGAGACCACTGGTAAGTGGCGGAGTTTTGGCATGGGAAGTGAAAGAAGAGATACGGATGGAACTTGAAAAACTTGGAAAAATAACGGCAAAACAGATTAAAGTCAAAACCGAACTCCCAAAACGCTTAGAGGATAGATTTCAAGATTTGGGGATCACAGCCAAAGACATCGAACAGTCAAAGCTCTTGGTAAGTGAAGCCTCAGTTGGAGAAGGAAGAGAAAAGTTGCACGTCTTTCTGCTGGCTGGTCCAAAGCAAAGTGCAGTGGGTTATGTGTGGGCAAGAGCCTTAGCAAATCCTGAGCCTGGCCACGAAGCCCTAACAGCTATTTTAGAGCCAAACCTCTCTGCCAAACCGATTACGCTTATTGTTCCAGCAATCAAAATTGAGAGTCTACGGCAAGCGAGCATAGTGTACGGCCCAGTTCAATCAGCCGTTGGAAAGGCAGTTTCAGACACAGTTGAGGAAAACGTGATTTCAAAGGAAGTTTTAGAGAATTATGCAATTATAGTTAAGGTTGTTGTTAATCCTGAAGCCCTAAACAGACAGATATTGTTTACAAACACTTACGATGCAGTCAAGTTCGCTCTTTCAAACGCTTTCCGAGTGTGGAGGGGTTAGGATGGAGAAGAAATTTTGGTTAAAGGGAGTGATTCCCGCTCTCGTAACACCATTTGAAAGAAACTTTGAGGTTGATGAGGAGAGTTTAAGGCGACTGGTAGATTTTGTCATTGAGAAAGGCGTCACTGGAGTGGTTCCATGTGGGACAACAGGCGAATTTGTCAACATGACCGTGGAAGAAAGGATGAAGGTTATCGAAGTTACTATAGATGAGGTTAACGGTCGGGTGCCGGTTATTGCTGGAACTGGAGACGCCAGAACAACGAACGCCATAGAGTTTACCAAACATGCTGAGGATGCAGGTGCAACCGCTGCCCTAGTAGTCTCGCCTTTCTACTTCAAGCCCACAGACAAGGAGATCTATGAACACTACGACAAAATTGCGGAGGCTGCAGACCTTCCAATCATTCTTTACAATATTCCACAGGTCACAGGTGTTGAGATCCCTTGGTGGGTCGTGGAAGGCCTATCTGAAATCGATAATATAGTTGGGATTAAGGACAGCAGCGGTAACATGCCTTATATGATGGCTTTATTTGAGAAGGTTTATGGAAAGATTTCAATTATCTGTGGGCATGATGAGATTGCGGTGGCTGCACTTGCCGCCGGTGCTGATGGGCTGATATTAGCTTCTGCGAATCTGATACCTGACCTTTGGTTACGACTGTACGACTTGGTTGAAAAGCACGATCTGGAGGAGGCCCGTAGTCTTCAAAGGAAGGTTCAGACTTTGGCAAGAATTATTACTAGGCATGGTGGAGGCCTTGCGGTCAAAGCTGGATTAAGAATGATGGAGCTGGATGTTGGAACCGCGAGAAAGCCCCTTATGACTGGGGGTGTCTTTCGTTATGAGGATGAAGAGCTACTTAGATTGAGTTTGGAGTGGTTAGGGAAACTTTCCAGCAAAACTCTCCAATTGGAAATTAAGCCGAATCTTGTGACTAAAAGTATGTTTGCTGGGGCTACACCTCAGACCCCCATGAAAATACGTGATTTCTCTTTGAAAGTTGGCGAAGCCTTTGCATCACCCAGCACAGCTGAAGTTGCTCACGTTGATCTTCTCATAGGGTTGAGGAATGGTCCAGTTGGTAGGACGTTTCGGGAAACTTTGGCAAATCCTAGAACTGGTCATGACCCCCAACTTGTAAGATTAGGAAGCAAAACAGTCAAGCCTGACACTTTATTGGTCCCCACAGTCACCATTAGAACTGAGCGTCAGGCTGAATTTGTGTATGTGCATGCGATGAGTGGGGTCGCCAAGGCTGTTGTGGACAGCGTGGAAGACGGTTTGCTGCCTAAAGATGCCTTAGAAGAGTTGGTTATGATCGCGAACGTCTTTGTTCATCCGACTGCGTCTAATCCAAAACGAGTGATGATAAACAACTTCAAGGCGATGGTTTGGGCGATTCGTAGGGCGTTAGAGGCGAGACCTACTTCGGAGGAGCTCATGGAGAGGAAGGAGTCGGCCAGGCATCCGTTCCGTTACGAACCCTAACTCCCTTCACCATACAGTAGTCTATAAGGTTATAATCTCCAAATGAGTTTTAGAGATGGTGTGTGAGTCCAGTTTGTCTGAAATCCACGAAGGTAATGACGTTCTTCTCTACTTAGATCGGAAGAGAACTTACCTGGTTAAAGTTGAGCAGGAGAAGAGTTTCCACACACATAAAGGATTTGTGCAACTAGAAGAGTTGGTTGGAAAACAGTACGGGACTCGCATAGCCAGCAGCATGAACATAGAATTCGTAGCCTTGAAACCCACGTTACGAGACCATATTTTTAAGATGCAGAGAAAGACCCAGATAACGTATCCAAAGGACATATCTCTCATCCTTATGTTCAGCGATGCTGGTCCAGGCAACAGAGTTGTTGAGGCGGGAACTGGAACTGGCGCCTTAACCACATCTCTCGCCTGTCATGTCCGCCCCACAGGTCATGTGTACAGCTACGAAGTTAGAACGAAGTTCATGGAGTCGGCGCTGAAAAACCTGAAGAGAGCAGGAGTTTCAGAGTATGTTACTGTCAAGAACAAAGACATAACAGAAGGCATCGATGAGACAGAAGTCGACGCAGTAGTTCTAGACCTCGCAACTCCATGGCTGGTCATTCCTCACGCCTACGCAGCCCTAAAAGGAAGCGGCGTACTTGTCTCATTCAGTCCGACTATTGATCAGGTTGTGAAGACAGTTGAAGCCCTAAAAGAAAACGGGTTTGTAGCCATTGAAACTGTTGAATGTCTTATGCGTGGCATGCAGATTGAAAGAGGAAAAACTCGACCGCAAACCTTGATGACCGGGCACACGGGCTACATCACCCACGCACGCAAAGCCCTCAAATAACCCTTGCTTCAGCTGGGCGCGCGCATTATGAACGGAGGAAATATTGAGAATGACGATACGATACGTCAGGTCGGCGTCTTCTAAGGAGTAAGTACGCAACTAACGCTACGAAGAAACTAAGGGCTAACGCCCCGACAAAGGGATCGGTTGGATGAGTGGCTACTTTTTCAGCGTCGGGCGAGCCCCAACTCGCTAACTGGTCAGGGGTTCTGATGTAAGGTGCGTTGCAGGTGAGTAGCCCTCCCTCTCCTTGAGAGACATAGAATAGCTGAAGCGGAGAAAGCATTATCACTGATCCTAGCAAGACTGCAGTGAAGGTATATGCGAGGATTTTTTTCAAGTCCACCTTCTCCATGGTCACGCGGTATAGTAGGCTTTCAACTCACGCTGTTAATCAACATAATTGTAGAAGGTGGGAGTATATAATTCCACGGTTTAGAACAGCAAGTTCTACGACTAGAACAACAGACTTTATTCGTTGTTATTCTCCTGTGCGCGCGCTATAAATGAAAAAATCACCGTGAGAATCAGCGCCTATTTAACAGATGCAACACAAATAAATGTTGCAGACTACATCGGAAACTCGAGAACGGATTTAGATCCGACTTTTGTGTCCATGGACTTTGACTTCAAGCCCAAAAGAGATGAAGATATATCAGAATGGTTTCATTGAAAAGAAGGGACCACTGTTTTGCCTCGTAGGATCCAATTCTCAGTTGCAAATTTCTCCATGCAAAGTTTTTCTGCGAGGCCTTTCTCGTAGCTTGTCAACTTCCCTTCAATTAATCTGATTTTCAGTGCATTCTGGAAACCTTTGACTAACGCTTCGTAGGCATCTTGTATAGACGTGTGTGACTCAAGTTCGTGTTTCATTGAAGTTATCTTCTTTCTGGCTACAGGAACTACTTCCGCAGAGGCTGTAGCCCACGGAACCTTCAAAAATGTAAACATCTTCTCCAAGTCCACATCTATCAGGAATGTTCCATGTTGAAGAAGAATCCCTCCTCTCTGATACTGAGAACTTCCAGAAATCTTTCTTCTGTTCACCAACACGTTTGGACAATGTTTCAGATTGCCTGAATCAAAATCGGCTTGGACTCCTAAGATATTCGTTGCCTCCACTAAGCTATTACAAATTAGTCTATAGGCATGAAAAACATCGGCGGTTTTCAAGTCCCTTTTGCCCACAATTGCACTATAGGTTATTTCTCCCTCATAATCGTGGTAAACAGCTCCTCCACCCGTGATTCGCCTCACAAAATCAACGCCATACTTCCTGCAGTTTTCCACGTTAATCTCCGTGAAGATATTTTGGAAACGACCAAAGGAAACGGCTGAGGGCTTCCACCTGTAGAAGCGTAGAGTGTTTGGCACCATTTCTGCGATTCTAGCTCTCAAGATGGCCTCGTCGATAGCCATGTTCATGAAGGCATTTCTTACCTCAAGCGTTAGAAGCCTCCAAGTATTCATCTGTGCCGCACCAAGCAGTATAATTGTGAGGTAACAAGAGATGAGTGTTGATGAGAATTCCTACTTTCGTTTTCGTGACAGCATTTTTTCCAGTATAGGCTTTAATTTTCCGTTCTCCGTGTTTATCTTGTCCTTGCCCAGTGTGTGCATTTGTTCTGTCATGTCGTTTACGAGTTCAGCGAATTTGACGCCTTCGGCGGCAGATACATAGTCCACTTTGAACCTTTCTGGGCTAAGACCTAGTTTTTCCAGCATGCCCGCTAAGGCTTCCATTCTTGTTTTCATTTTCCAGTTGCCAGAAATGTAGTGGCAATCATAGGGTAAATGGCAAGCAGCAACCAGCACCATTCCTGCGCCAAGTCTGAAGGCTTCCATAACGAAGTCTCTATCAACCCTTCCGGAACACATGACTCGAATGGGACGTATAGTAGGTGGATACTCGAAACGACTTGTTCCAGCCAAATCAGCTCCCGCATAACTACACCAGGTACAGAGAAAAGCCAGAATCTTATCCTCAGGATTTTCTTCCAAAGCAGCCCGGATCTGAGCAAAAATCTGAGCGTCAGTGAAATGCATTTGAGTAATGGCGTCAGCTGGACATTCAGCAACGCAAGTGCCACATCCATGACACATAGCAGTAGCAACTTCTGCTGGCTGCCCTTCAGGAGCTTTAATGGCACCATAAGGACACCTTTGTGAACAAATGCCACACTTCGTCTTGACATTTCTACATTCATCAGGATTAACAACAGCAATGATAGGTTCGATTTCCCACGTTGACTTTGAAAGAATTGTTGCAGCTCTGGATGCAGCTCCACTTCCTTGTGACACACTGTAGGGGATGTCTTTAGGTCCCTGACAGGCCCCAGCTAGAAAGGTGCCATCCACAGCTGTGTCGAGGGGCTTAAGTTTTGGATGGCTTTCCATAAAGAAGCCGTCGGCTCCTCGGGAGATGTTGAAGATTCTGGCTATGTCTTCGGACCCTTTACTTGGAATCGCCGCTGTTGCTAATACTACCATGTCAGTCGTTATCTTCACTGAATTGTTGCCTTCTGTTTCTGCATATACAGTCAAGCTTTTTGTTTTCGGGTTTTCTGTAATCTTTCTATTGGTAAGCTTTGTTCGTATGAAGTTGATTCCCATATTTTGGGCTCTTCTGAAGATCTCTTCGTACCCTTTCTTGTTGGTGCGCATATCCATGTAAAGCACATTAATTTGTAGGTCATCCCCGTACTTCTCTTTGAGCAAAATCGCGTTCTTTAGTGTTAACATGCAACAGAAGCTGGAGCAATACTCGTACTTGTCAACGTCTCGTGAACCAACACACTGAATGAAAGTTAGGCTGTTGGGCTTTTTGCCGTCTGAAGGCCTTAAGAGTTCGCCTGTAAGTTGAGTGCCCGTGTTCAAAATTCGTTCAAGTTCAAGTTCAGTTATCACATTCCTATATTGCCCATATCCATATTCTTTTAAATCATAAGGTTCGTAAATGTCGAATCCAGTCGCAATTACGATAGTCCCTACTTCAAGTGTGATCTCTTCGGGTGTTTGCCCAAAATTTATCGCGCCTGCTTCGCATACATCTTTACATTCAGTGCAACTACCATCCTTGAAGTAGAGACAGTTCTCTTTATCAATCCTGTAGACCAGAGGTATAGCTTGGTTGAATGGCATGTAGATTGCCTTCCGCATATGTACACGTGCGTCAAATTCATTTGACACTTGAACAGGGCACTTTTCTTCACAAATGTTACAGTATCCCAAACACTTTGACTCGATAACAAATCTCGGGTTCTTAACGACCTTGACCTTATAGCTTCCAATAACACCTTCAACCTCTTTAACTTCAGAATAAGTAAATATCTGGATATTTGGATGCGTAGCAACATCTCCTACTCTCGTAGCAACACACGAGAATCGTGGACAACGATTCTGTTGTGGACAGTTTGAACACTCAAACATCGGGAACGTTTTGCCCAGTTGAGCCACGTGGCCCCCGATGGTCTCAGCTTTGTCAACTAAGTATACTTTGTACCCCATGTCAGCAAGGGCCAACGCTGCACTTGCACCAGCGACCCCACCGCCCACTACTAACGCTTCATTGGTAACTGGAACTTCGATGATGTCAAGCGGTTGTAGCAATCTAACCTTTGCAACAGCCATTTTCACAATTTCTTTAGCTTTTTTTGTGGCCTCTTCTGGTGTGCTTGGATGACACCATGACGAAAACTCCCGGATGTTGGCCATCTCAAAGAGAAACGGGTTCATACCAGCTTCCGAAACGGTTCGCCGAAACGTTGGCTCGTGCATCCTTGGAGAACAAGCAGCTACAATCACTCGGTTTAACTTGTACTCTGCTATTCCTTTCCTAATCTCTTCTTGTCCCGGGTCAGCACATGTGTACCGGTTGGTCTTCACATAGACTACATTCGGCAGAGAGCGAGCGTAATCTGCCACATCCTCTACGTCTACTACAGCGCCGATATTAAGCCCGCAATAACAGATGAATACACCGATTCGTATCTCTTCTATAGCTTGAAGAGAATCTTGTACCATGTCACATTACCTCTTCCAGAGCTGCTCTGACTTGCGCAATAACTTGCGCATCGGTATAAAGGGGCATTGTTATAGCTCCCGTAGGACATGCTGCACTGCAGGTGCCACATCCCCTGCAAAGACCGTCTATAACTTTTGCCAACTCCTTTTCGTGGGTTTTCTCGATTTGCACGGCATTGTAATCACAAACAGACTTACAAATCTTGCACCCACTACAGATGCCCTCATCCACTTTTGCAATGAAGGGCTCGATAATCCACGTAGACCTACTCAGAATTGTTGATGCTTGGGCTGCTGCACCACTTCCTTGTGCCACACTATACGGTATATCTTTCAACCCTAGACAGGCCCCCGCTAGGAATATTCCCGGTATATCCGTGTCACTAGGCCTAATCTTCGGCTGGCATTCTACGAAAAAGCCGTCTGTTTCGATTGGAATGTTTAGGAGTTTCGCTAGATCTGCTGCGTCTTGGACTGGAATGGCTGCGTTTGCCAGAACCACCATCTCAGCCGCTATCTCCACTGGTTGGTCGCCTTCTGTTTCAGCGTGCACAATAAGATTCTTGGTTCCCGGATCTTCAGTTACAGACCTGTTTTCCAGTTTCACTCGTACAAAATGAACCCCAGCTTTCTGAGCTCTATTGTAGAATTCTTCATATCCTTTAAAATCGCTACGCATGTCAGTGTAGATGATGTAAATTTGAATATCATCTTTATACTTCTCCTTAAGCATAACTGCGTGCTTTAAAGTGTACATGCAACAGAAGCCAGAACAATATTCGTACTTGTTAACGTCTCGCGAACCAACACACTGAATGAAGACTATAGAATGAGGTTTCTCACCGTCGGAAGCCCGAATGACTTTTCCACTGGTCGGACCTGCTGCCAGAATCAGTCTCTCAAATTCCAATGCGGTGATGACATTATCGTATTTTCCGTAACCGTACTGGTGATCGGTGTATGGTAGATAACTTTCAAAGCCTATCGCAACGATGATTGCCCCTACGTTTAATTCGATTTCTTCAGGTTGCTGGTCGAAATTTATGGCTTGACGGGCACCGCAAACATCAACACATTTGTAGCATTCGATGCAATGATCCATGTTGATCGTGTAAACAAGTGGGACCGCTTGATCGAAGGGGAGTGAAATTGCCTTTCTAACGCCCATATTCAAGTCCCATTTGTTGGGAAATTCGATGGGGCAGACATCTCGGCATTCGCCACATCCTGTACAATTATCGGCAATTACGTATCGTGGGTTCTTTCGAACTTTGACTCTGAAGTTTCCAACAAATCCTTCTACGTGGAGAATGTTGGCGTATGATATTATTTCGATATTCGGATGACGAGAGACATCCACCATTTTTGGGCCTTCAATGCAGATGGAGCAGTCAAGGGTCGGAAAGGTCTTGTCGAGTTGGGCCATATGACCTCCGATACTTTCGCTCTTTTCGACTAAATATACTTTGAAGCCCATGTCAGCAAGATCTAATGCGGCGCTTATTCCAGCAATTCCGCCACCTATAATGAGAGCCTTATTGGTTACTGGGAATTCAATTGTTTCGAGTGCCTGAAGTAGCCGAGCCTTGGCTACTGCAATCTTTACAATTTTTTTTGCCTCATTAGTTGCTTCTCTGGGAGTGCTTAGGTGGCACCACGAAGAAAATTCTCGGATGTTGGCCATCTCAAGAACGTAGGGGTTTAACCCGATTTCTGTGATACATCTTCTGAATGTAGATTCGTGAAGGCGTGGTGAGCAGGCTGCAACAACAACTCTATTTAACTTGTGCTCTTTTATTGCCGTTCTAATTTCGGCTTGTCCGGGAGCTGTACATATATATCGGTTGTGAACGGCGAGGACTACATTAGGCAACGTTTTGGCGTATTCAGTGACTTCTTCTACATCTATCACTCCTGCTATGTTAAGTCCACAGTGGCAAACGAAAACTCCAACTCGCGGTTCTTCAGACACTTATGATACCTCCTTATATGCAAGTCGTTTTTCAACTGATCCTCGCGCTTTCATGGAGCCTTTTGCTCTCAACTCCTTAGTCATCTCTGTTGTGGATGTTAATTTTTCCAGTGCCTTATTCCATGCGCCAGAACGAACTGGTGTATGATGCACAGAGGTTCTTTGTAATTCTAGAGCTTCCTCTTCTGGGCACACAAGTTTACAAACACCGCAGTAGATGCAGTATAACTCGTTAACGTGCACTTTCTCATTGTCGCCTAAGTAGAGGGCTCCTGTGATGGGGCAAACGTCAAGGCAGTCTTGGCAACCTTCTGGACATTTCTCTTGGTTTATTTTCATAACTCCGTGGAACATTTTGCGAACACGGACAGCACCTTCTGGACATTGCATTTCACACAACCGACAGGAAGGACATAAATCTGTTTTAATGTCAACATGAACTGACACATTCTTCTTTTTGGACTTTGCAATATCTGACACCTCTTTACCATCAGGTGTTCGTACACTAACCTCGATAATTTCCAAAGGACAGGCCTTCTCACATTCCACACAATCCAAATCGCACTTGGTTGTGTCAACCTCAATGTCGCGGATAAGTTGAGGGAAGCTCTCAGTTTTAACTACTGAAATCACGTGTTCACCATCTACTCTTACTTTTAGGGCGCCAAAGGGACAAAGAGTATTGCAGATTCCACAGTACTGGCATTTCTGCTCATCAACATCAATGATTGGCTGCTTTGCTTTTTCTCCGTTTACCTTCGGAACAATTTTGATCTCAATGGCTTCTCTTGGACAGATTGTCTTGCAGATCTCACAACCTACGCATAAGTTCCTGTCTAATGTTAAGGAATATCGTTTAGCATGTAAAATTCTTTCAACTTCGAGCTCATTTTCACTCTCAGTTTTTACCAATTTCATGGGCATACTATTTTTCTCCAGCAATCTGGGTTTGAGAAATTCTGGGAATGTTACAGACTTGCATGCTTGGTTCGATTCCAGTCGTTGGAAGGAGTTAATTTGAGTTTGTGTTTTAAATTCTTTATGTTTTAAGTTCTTTCTGCCACCATTTCATAACATTGTTATGACACATATCAGTCTTTACATTTGTAAACTACTCCCTCAAGAAGAAATCTAAAACTTCGGCTCCTCATCTTCCAAAAGAAAATGGAGAAAAAACGTATGATAGAAGAATGCCTTACACGTTGATTGAAACCATGCCTGATTCTCTCCTAGTTGAAATATCTTTTGTAGACAAAGATGACAAAGTTCGTTATGCGCGTGCATACCTCAACCTTCTTAAGACCCTTAATTCCTCTCTTCTTCTCGATCGCTAAGGAGGATTAGAATTGAAAAGGATCACCATGGCTCATGGCGCTGGCGGAACAATCATGCATGACTTAATCAAGAAACATATCGTAACGCATCTGGGTGGAAGTGGCTCTGAGGTTCCGCTGGAAGCATTAGATGATGCAGCCGTAATCGGCGACATTGTTTTGAAGTCGGATTCCCACGCGGTCAAGCCCATCTTTTTCCCGGGTGGGGACATTGGAAGATTGGCAGTTGCAGGCACGGTAAACGATATTGCGGTGATGGGGGCAGAACCGATAGCCCTTTCTTGCGGCTTCGTCCTAGAAGAAGGACTCCAAATAACTGACTTCGAAAGAATTCTCGAGAGTATGAAACAAACCTGCAAAGAAGCAGGTGCCTACATCATTACTGGCGATACAAAGGTCGTGGAAAAGGGAAATTTAAGCGGATGTGTCATCAACACATCTGGAATTGGCAAGAGAAATGAAGCCTTAGAAGGAAATATTGCAGAAGTGAAAAAATACCGTTCTTTCAATAGCCGTTGGATTCTTGACTCCAATTTACGAGAAGGCGACAAAGTGATAGTTTCTGGCACAGTGGGAGACCATGGGCTTGCTGTTTTGTCGGCGCAAGAAGGCTACAATTTCGGAAGCCAAATCAAATCTGATGTAACGCCTCTAAACAAGCTGATTATCCGACTCCTGAGTGTGGGCGGAATAGTATCGATGAAAGACCCCACAAGAGGCGGTTTAGCCAACGCCTTAAATGAGTGGAGTGAAAAGTCCAATGTCGGTATACTAGTGCAAGAGGATAGGATACCCATACGTGAAGACGTTAAAGCCGCATGCGAAATGCTGGGTATTGATCCCCTCGAAATAGGGAACGAAGGGAAAATACTGATAGGGATGGTCCATGAGAAAGCCGAAGAGATACTGTCAATACTAAAGAAGACAAAGGAAGGCAAAAATGCACAGATAATAGGAGAAGCGACAAAACAATTTAGAGAAGTCGCTCTGGAGACCGAAGTGGGTGGAAAAAGAATACTAGCACCACCAATAGGAGATCCAGTTCCAAGGATCTGTTAAACCAAGCAACTAGGCCTTGTGTCTCGCCCATATTCTACAAGTGCCTTCCATAGAAACCATGCAGGCTCCTTTCGGCGACTCTGGTCTACAAGTCTTCATAAAGAGACCACATTCGGAGGGCTTAATCTTCCCAATCATAACCAAATGGCAGAGACAGCCAGGCAATAAGTCTCTTGAACGCTCAATCTTTATACCATACTTTTTTCGCGCATCATAAGCCATAAATTCTTCCTTCAAAGCTAATGCAGATAACGGAATTTTCCCAAGTCCTCTCCAACGCCCACCCACGACGTCAAACACTTTCTCCATGAGTTGCTGCGCCTTAACATTACCTTTCCAATCCACGGAACGAGTATACTCATTTTCCAACCTTGCCTCCCCAGTCCGTAACTGTTTGAGAAGCATCGAAACAGCAAAAAGAACATCTAAGGGTTCAAATCCTGCTACTATGGTTGGCATGTGGTAGGCTTTTGGAAATATCTCATAAGGTTTCACTCCAATAATGGTTGATACATGTCCTGGCGCAATGAAGCCATCTATGTGCAAGTCTCCCACACCTAACAATAGCTCCATGGCTGGAGGAATTAACCTATGGGAAACTAGAAAGCTAAGATTCTCAAGCTGTTTGTCGAGAATTTCTATGGCTGTCAAGGGAGCTGTTGTCTCAAAACCTATAGCAAAAAACACAAACTCCTTTTCTGATTCCTTTTCAGCCATTTTCACTGCATCTCTTACACTGTAAACGATTCTAACGTCTCCACCAGAAGCCTTAGCCTCCTGAAGGGAACTCTCTGAGCCAGGAACTCGAATCACATCGCCGAAAGTTGTAACCGCTATTCCGTTCAGCGCCAGTTGTATCGCCTCATCTATCTCAGCAGCAGGGAGAACGCAAACTGGACAGCCTGGTCCAGCGATTACGTCAACTGTTTCTGGAAGAAGTGCTCTAAGTCCATAATGGGTTATTGTCCACTCGTGGGTTCCGCAGACATGACAAAACTTAACTTCGTAAGGAGGAGCCAGTTTTCGGATGTAACCTGCAATTTTCTTTGCGAGTGTTGGGTCCCTGAACCGTTCTTTAATCTGCATCCGTTTTGTCGTCCTCACTTATGAGAAGTTTCATGTCTCTTATTGTACATTCTCGTCCTCCTTCGATCTCAACTGTTTCTCCACAGTTTGGACAACGGAGTGTAGGTGTAGGAATGTGGTAAATGGGGTCATCTTCGTATTGGAACCCTCCTTCATACCCACAACTGCGACAGTTTACAATGCCATCTTTTTCTTCGATGTAGAGCTTTGACCCTTCCAGTATCGTGCCCTTAACAAGTACTTCATAGGAAAACCGAACTTGCTCTAAACCTAAAAACGTGAGTTTTCCTATGTCCAAATGAACAGCTACGACCCTCTTTGCGTTATGTTTCCCAGCTTCCTTTAAAATAGCCTCAACAATTTGAGAAGTCACAGAAAATTCATGCACGTTCAAATGCCTCAAGATTTCTTCTTAGAGTTCTAATGCGTTAATGACGTTGATGATGCCTTCTCCGCTTCTGCAGTTTGTTGCCACAACTTTCACCTTAGGATTAATCGTTTTAGCATCATTTTCCAGTTTTTTAACATCCACTCCCATTGCCTGTGCCAAGTCCAATTTGTTAATAACTACGACATCTGCGTCCATGAAGATGAAGGGGTGCTTAACCACCATGTAAGGTCCTTCGGTAATGCTGACTACTACAATCCGTTTGTCAGAGCCCAGAGGAAACTCTGCAGGACAAATAAGATTCCCGACATTCTCAATGAATAGCAGATCAATGCCCTCGAGGTTGATTCTTTTGAGAGCCTTTTTCACTAGATTTGCGTCTAAGTGGCATTCTTTTCCGGTGTTTATGGGGATGACCTCGACTCCATGTCTTGCGATCAGTTCGGCGTCAATAGTTGTTGTTAAATCACCCTTGAAGGCTGCCATCCTGTACTTTCCTTTCAAGTTTTGAACTAACTTCTCGATGAGGGAGGTTTTTCCTGATCCTATAGCACCCATAACGTCGATTGCTTGTACACCGTTTTTCTGTAGGAGTTCCTTGTTTTCATTTGCGAGTTTCCTGTTTGCCTCAAGAATATTGACATCTAGTTCTATGTCGAAGATTTCTCCTTTCTCAGCCTCAACCACGTCTTTCACGCAGACCACTTCCTATGATTGAAATGCATCCGTAGAAGTTTCTTCATATTTAAGAATCTCATTCCAGAGTTGGAGGGTTTCTTCAGCAGCCTTTCTGTCAATAACCTGAATTGCGTATCCAGCATGAACCAGAACATATTTCCCGATTTTGGCGTCTACAAGCATGACGTTTACGTCTCGAAGAACGCCTTCGCCAAAATCAACTTTGGCAACATCGCCTTGCACTTCGATGATTTTTGCTGGAATCGCAAGACACATTGTACATCATCTAAAAGACGAAGCATCAGGAATAAATTCATTACGCATTATGCCCCGCTCTTTCGCATGACTAGAAATGCGATCTTCCGTGCTTTGGAAAATCCCAACTTTTCATATATGTGAATGGCAGGGGTGTTATCCATTCTCACGAACAAACTGACAGTTCGCCCTTTGGAAGCCAAATCTGCTGCTAAAATATTTGTGCATGCCGTTGCGAAGTCTCGATTTCGATAAGCTTCATCTGTGACGATGTTCCCAAGCTGTGCAATTCGAGGCGTGACCAGATGAACCCCAGCGGCGCTAACTATTTTGCTATCGTGTTTTACACAGTAGTATGGTCCAGCTTCAAACTGTATTGGAACCCATGCTTCAGCTTGATGATTAGCGTAGAATTTGCTTAGCAGTTCTAAATCATCTCTGCCAACTTTCTCAACTTTAACATGACCACAGTCGATATTTCTTGGAGGATCTGCGACCATCTGGTACTCTGAGTGAGAGTGTAGAATGGTTGAATGTTCTTTGAAAAAGATGGCGTCATTTGGTTGACAGAGCGAAATGAATTCACTTGAAACTTCACTTACTGCTTTCTGAACAAGATGTTGCTTAACCTCTGACTCGGCTGCTCCGAAGACTATACTCGGCATCGGGTATGCACGGTAGATGGCACATACACCAACAACTTGATTGTCCTTGACAGCACTGTAGACATCGCTGACTTGAAGAAGCGGCGTATAGAGGTCACCTAGCGGCAAAACATTGGCAATCGGATCCTGTACGAGGAATCTTCTACAAGCCCTTAGCTGGTTCGCCGAGATGACTTTTCTTATGTGCACATTCTTATCCCCTGCCCTTTTTTTGGGCTTGGAAGCTAGCCGTCATTGCTTGACCGAAAGATATTCCACCATCTCCAGGGGGGAGCATACGGTGAACAACAAATATGAACCCATTTTCTTCAACCAGTCGCTTGATGGTTAATGTTATTTCTTCGTTATATGCAACCCCCCCGGAGAAACCTATTGTCGTAATGTTCAGTTGTTCTGCCTTCTCTATGGCAAGTTGAGCAAGACTCCTAGCGATGTAAGCTTGAGCAGAATGGGCTAGATCAGCAACAGGGTGTTTGCCTCTCTGCCGAAACACTCCCTCAACCATAGAGGTTGTGTTGATTATATTTCCATCAATCTTAGGCTGCAAGTTCAAAACATCTCGCCCTCCAAGGGCAGCTGACTCCAACTTCATGGCAGGTTCACCTTCATAGGTACGTTCATAACATATATCCAGTATAGCTGAGACCGCATCTAAGATCCTTCCGCAACTTGTAGTCTTGGGTATCACGCCTCTTTCCAGCTGTCTCATGAGAATCTCAACTTCCCTTTTGCCATGAGGAAAATGGTGGCTGTGAGCTAATACCCACTCTTCGACATTTGCAGACTTGTAGAGTATTCCAGCGGCCATTCGCAACGGATACAGCGTCGCCAAGTCACCTCCAGCCATAGGTTGCTCTTGAAGATGACCTAGACGTTGGACTCCATGACGATCCCCATACAAGATTTCTCCACCCCAGGCAGTTCCATCTGAGCCGTAACCAAAGCCATCGCAGATTACGGCAATAATTTCGCTGAGATTGTGTTCACCCATGAGGGCCGCTAGGTGAGCATGGTGGTGTTGAACTGGAACAACTGGACGCTGAAGTTCGTTTCCAAGATCACTAGCCATTTTTGTAGTAGCAAATTTTGGATGCAAATCACAAGCTATGATGTCGACTTTGCTGTTGAGTAGTTTGAGTAAGTGGTTGATGGATTCTTTCAGGAACTCGAGTGTTTCAACATTTTCTACGTCTCCAATAAACTGAGAAATGAATGCTTTGTCTCCTAGCAATACACAGGAAGTTACATTTTCTTCGGCACCAACGCCCAAAACACATTTGTCTACTGAGTACTGGAGATGAATAGGTGCTGGAGCATATCCTCGCGATCGACGAATCATACTTGGGTTTTTGCCATGAAGTCGAACGACTGAGTCGTCACATCTTTGGGCAATAGGTCTGTTATGAAATAGGAAGAAATCGACTATTGATCCAAGTTTCTTTATGGCTTCATCGTTTTCTGTAACTATGGGTTCGTTAGGAGGGTTGGCACTGGTCATCACGAAAGCTGGTTCTTTCACTCTGTCAAATAGCATCACATGTGAACCGGTATAGGGAAGCATCACTCCAACGTTATGGAGGCCAGGAGAAATTAGTTCTGAGAGGTAATAGTCATCTCGCTTCTTCAACAAAACGATAGGCTTCAAGTAAGAAGTAAGCAGTTTAGCTTCGTCCTGATTCACTTCAGAGAACGACTTGACAGTTTGAAGATCTCTGGCCATGATTGCAAAGGGTTTCTGGGTTCTGTATTTCACGTTTCGTAATCTTTCTATTGGTTCTGATTGGGTGGTGGCAGTTGCAACGTGGAAGCCGCCATTCCCTTTTATTGCCACAATGTGGCCTTCTTCAAGGAGCTTGCTAGCCTCTCCAATTGGGTCGTTATAGTCTAAGAGTGCGCCGGTTCTTGTGGCGAGATAAACTTTTGGGCCACATTGACTACATGCGACTGTTTGGGCATGAAACCTGCGGTTAAGTGGATCACGATATTCTTTTGAACAGAAGTCACACATTGGAAACTTCGTCATAGTCGTGTTAAAACGGTCGTATGGGAGATCTCTAATTGTTGTAAATCTTGGACCACAATTTGTACAAGTTATGAAGAAATAGTTGTGCCTTTTGTCCCTAGGATCTCGAAGTTCCTTCAAGCATTCGTTGCAGATCGAAACGTCTGGTGGAATGACCGAACCTGAAAGTTCGGCGTTCTTGGAACTGGCTTCTATCGTGAAGTTCTCGAATCCACTCTGGTTGCCCGTGTATTTGGTTGCGATATTGTATATCTTGGCAAGAGGCGGTTTTCTTCTCTTCAGATCGCTAAGAAAGCGCTTGATGTTATTTTCTTTACCTTCTACTACTATTTCAACAATAGCGTCTCCCCGATTTCGCACATAGCCCGTCAAAGCGTTTTCTACAGCCACACGATAGACAAAAGGTCGAAAACCCACGCCTTGTACAATTCCACTGACTTTGATTTCGGCATGCAACTGCAATCGACTCTACTGTGCAATAGTGTCTCAGGTTAGGTGTTTGTCAAAGAAATTAGACCTATTCACATATTTAGTCTTTTATAAAGACGAGTCGCGCGCATACTTTTAAAAATTGAAGCTACGCGTCTGCTTAGTTGCTTGGGACAAATGTGGAGTTTACGATGGTGGACCGGGCGGGATTTGAACCCGCGGCCTCCTGAGTGCAAGTCAGGCATTCGTTCCAGACTGAACTACCGGCCCATGGAAGACATGAACGCGTATGTTGAAGTAAACTTTTTCGATTTACGGTTCCATTGACTAGGAAACGATCTTATCAAAATCATAACTTATTGGCGCACACATACGTTCTGCAAATTCAACGATTATCTGACATCTGGGTATTTTTCTCTAATCTGGGCATCAGCCATCTTGGCAATCATTTTCTTAGAGATCAACACATATGGAACTCCTCTAAGATCAGCAAGATCTGCAGGTTTTTGATCTTGAGTCACTATTAATACGCCGCTCTTCTCAGCGTACTCTATGACTTTTCTATCTTCTGCTCCCTTCAATCCGACATCTTGGACGGTTAGGACATCCCACCCCAACGTCTGAAAATATTCTTTAAGGCCTGTGTACATTTCGTCAAGAAGAATCTTCAAGGCAACTTCTCCCGTACCAACACTTCACACGTGTGTAAAAGAAGAAAATATCGTTTCGCTATTGCTTTGAGCGTTTCTCCTTGCGCTTTTTTCTTTTCTCTGCTCTTTCCTTCTTGGTCATTGGTTTCTTTTTAGACCCTTTTCCCATACCCAATTTGATCACTGCCAAAATAATAGAAGTAAGGAATTATATGTTTTATTCCGTTTGCAGTTGACGGACTACAGAACTATTCTGCCACATGATATGGTCAGATAGATATGCTTTTTAGTAAAAGACTATCACTTTTTTTTCTTATGTCTTTGAGGAAGCTCAGTATTCTTCTTTTGTTTCTTCTTCATTTTCTTAGATCTCTGCAATTGTCTATGCTGTTCTCGACCTGCAGCTTTCTCTTTCTTGCTTTTTTTAGCCAAATTTGGACCTCCGCTTTTGTGGTGTATCCCATGCATGCACGTATACTTATTAAAAAAGATTGCCATTCTACACGGGTAGCTGTTCTTTCCGAGCAATCGCCACTGTCATCGTTTATATAGCTTTATTCAAGCTTATTGGCTTCAAGAGGAATCCAGTAATGTCTAAGACTGCAAGATTACTTGTTACTGTTTCCAGACCAGAGTTTCTTCCGGCGAATTCGGCTTCGCTCATTATTGGGCTCTCATGGGGCATTGTTCCGCCCTTGGATGTCGTTTGGGATTTGGGAATTCCAGCAACTTTAGTCTTCACTATAATCACACTTGTTTCTGCTGTAGCGGCCCAAGTGAACACAATATCCGATTACGAATTGGACTCACGAGACAGCCGGAAAAAGGAACTCGTTAAAGCCATGAGCCACCTAGGAAGAGGCAAGCTCAAATTGTTTATAGTTGTCGAAGTTCTGCTGAGTTTGGTTTTCATAGCAATGTTGTTTCGAATTCAGGGAAAACTTGCTTCAATATTTATGTGGATGGCAGCCGTTTTCTTGGCTTACGCCTATTCTGCTCCACCCCTTAGGTTGAAGTCCAGATCATGGCTTGCTGTAATCACACTACTTATTGTCCTTAGCATTCTACCGGTAACATTTGTGTTTCACACCTTCACATCTGAATTGGAGCCTTTGTTCCTCATTTTCCTTTCAGGGCAGGCTTTGACGGTTTATAGCGTAATTGTGCCAGCTGAAATCCGGGATTACTTTGGAGACAAGGCATTAGGCATCAAAACTATGACAGTGCGGCTTGGCTTGGTCAAGGCTTCATTCTTCAGTATGGTGTTATTGAGTTTGGGAGGTTTCCTCTGTGGAGCAGGTTTATTCCTAAAACTGGCATATGCATCTCACCCGATATTAGTAGGTTTTCTGCTTGCTATGGCAGTTACCTACGGTTTTGTACTGCAAAAATACAAGACCCTTTACCATCTTTCCAAAAGACACGCATCCTCAGAAAATCAGAGTTCTATCGCACAAGAGATCGAAAATTTGTCTGCACACAATCCGCAGTGGATCACCTTGGTGACCAAAACAATTGTCTTCATGTGTCTTGTGCTTCTAGTGAGCAAACTACTGTCATAATAAGCGCATGGATTTTAGCATCAAACCAAGTTCTAGATTCACTCAAAGGCACCCTACTAGACGTCTGGTACCTGTGCAAGTGCATGTCTATTTCGTTCAAGTGCTCGCTCATCCCACAACTAACTCAGGCATTCCTGTTTGGGACAAAGAGTGAGATCATTGAATGATCAACGAGCTGATCACTTTTCCCCAGAATCGTTAACTATTGTGACCATTGGTGATGTCTAACTGGTGATAAGAAATGGGATGGAATAGGATGATAGACAAAGACGTGAAGGGAAAATCAGCATTACAGAAGGCGTCGTGCGGATGGATCTGCTCACGTCTCAAACACGATGCACAGCACATATATAATGTGATGGCTCATTATCTGATTCAACATTGCTAAATCTATGAGGGGTTGTATGTTAGGAAAATTACAGAAGTGTGTGGAACTGGGAGAGAAGCTGGGCGCTGGTTTTGTTGAAGCAAGGTTTGATGACCTCACTCTGAGAACACTTTACCGCGTAAATGGCACGTGGAAGGACATAATACTACGATCCCGTGCTGGAGTCGGTGTTGTATGTTATTATGGTGGAGCCTCGGGATACTCCTTCACAAGCAGTGATGATCATGAAGAATTAGAGCAAACAGTTAATAAAGCATTCAAGATGGCTAAAGCCTCTGCTAGGGCAGTTTCGCTAAAGCTAGATTTTGACAGAAAGCCATCAGTCAAGAGTCAAAGGGCTGACACATTTCAAGTCAAGATTCACCCTCAAGCTGAAAATCTGGGATACAAGACCGAATTGGTTAATAGGACGGTTGAAAAGGCCCAAGAATCTGGCAAAAACATCACTAACATTATGGGACTATATGGAGAGCTTCATGGACGCAAACTCTTCACAAACAGTGAAGGCTCGGTGGTTGATTGGAATTTCGAAATAGTCGATCTACAATGCCGTGTTACTTCTAAGACAGCATCAGGAGATCTTGTGAATGGGGCTGGTCGAGCTGGCGGAACAGTGGGTCTGGAGCATTTCAACACTGAAGGTTCAACTCCAGAAGACATTGGGAATGAAGCAGGGGCACACGCAAAAGAACAATTGAAAGCGAGACCCTGCCCGGCTGGTGTCTTCAGGGCGCTCATAGAGAACAGACTCGCAGGTGTTCTGGCGCATGAATCCTTTGGGCACCTCAGTGAAGGTGATTTTGTGGTTGTCGGTGGTTCTCCTTTAGCTGGGAAAATAGGGGCAAGACTCGGCACTGAACATGCTACGATTATTGATTATGGAACTCCAAACATTTCGGAACTTGGTGGCTTGTGGTTACCGTACGATGATCAAGGTGTGAAAGCAAACGAAACCACTATTCTGGACGCTGGAATACTCAAACATTATCTACACAGCAGAGGAACCGCCCACCATCTGCATCAGGAACCGACGGGAAACTGTAGAGCAGTGCATTTTGGTTTTGTGCCAATACCAAGAATGACAAACACTTACTTCGCTCCAGGAGACCTCACCAAGGAAGAGGCTCTGGAATTGTTGAATACTGGGGTCTATGCAATTCAGACTTTAGGCGGTCAGGTTGAAGGCGATGGAAGCTTTCTGTTCAAGGCGATACGAGGCTATTGGGTGCAAAATGGAAAAATCAAAGAGCCTCTCCGTGAAGTATCTCTATCGGGCAACATTCTTGATCTTTTATCCAAAGTAGAAGGCGCAACCCGAGATCTTAGCATACACGCGGGATACTTTGGAGGGTGTGGAAAAAGTGGTCAAGCTCCCTTGCCTTGTGGATTGGGTGGCCCAGAATTGGTGATTGGCGAAGTTAGGTTTGGAGGTAAGGCAAGCTAAAGGAGGAAGGTGTAGTAATTATGGAATATGAGAACTTGAAGAACGCTTTACTTTCCAATGTTGATATGGGTCTGAAATATGCTTCAACCGTCGATAGGAACGCAGAATTCGAACTATACTTGTTTTATCAGCAAAGAACTTTAGTGAACATCACGCAAGGAGTGGTTGATGCCGCCGATGGAATTGTCGAAGGAAACGCGGTGCGCGTTGCCAAGCAGAACCGACTCAGTTTCACCTCATCCAGTGGAATTTCAATTGAGAGGATAAAGAGGAGCGTCAATGAAGCGGTAGCCAGTCTAAGATCAGTCTCCATCAAAGACACACGATTCAAACGTTTCTGTGAACCTAAAAAACCAGGAAAGGAAGGAGCATTTACAGATAAAATATTGAATTTAGGTAAAGAAGAACTCATCGAGATCGCTAACGGTATGGTCAAAGAGGCCCAAGACTTTGACAAAAGAATACACACGGTAGGAAGTGAATGCGCCGCAGAATGGGGTGGATTCGCTGTGGGAAACACGCTCGGGCTCCAACAAGCCTCGAGATCAGCCATAAACCGCTGTGAAGTCTACTGCATTGCGGTCGCGGGAGAGGAGCGCAGAACAGCTTGGGAAGCCGACGTCACCCGCGAACGTCTAATCAAGACTAGTGGTGTGGGGGTGGAAGCTGCACGGAAAGCCGTCAATCTACTGGGTGCACAGAAACTCAACAAGACAACGGTTTTGCCAACGATCTGGAGTCCTGTAGCTGCTGCTGCTTATGTTGTTGCAGGCCTGGGACAAGCCGCAAGTGGTGAGCATGTAGTTGAAGGGCGCTCACCTATTGCCGACAAACTTGGAAAAGAAGTTGGCAACCCAAAACTGACGATTACGGACAATGGACAGAGCCCATCGGGCGTAAACACGGATGCTATCGACGCGGAAGGGCACCCGCAGCAGAAGACTACTCTTATAGCAAAAGGTGAGCTTAGCCAATTTGTTTTTGACACGTACTATGCGCACATTTATGGCAGCGAATCAACAGGTAATTGCGCACGCCACAGCCGACCTTTTGGCTCTACCCTCCCCTATGAAACCTCGCCTTCGATCCTTCCTAAAAACATGGAAGTCGAACCTGGGCGGAAGAGTTTAGATGATCTGATTGCCTCAATCGATGGACAGGCTATTTTGATAGTTGATACTCCTATAGGGATATTCCATAGCAATGTAGCGACAGGAGAATTTTCAGCAGTTGCTCAAAGCGTCTTCCTAGTTGAAAAGGGTGAGAAGAAGTTTCCACTCCAGCCAGTCTCGGTCTCGGGCAATTTCTATGCAGGGCTTAGACAATTACTAGCTGTTGGAGACGATTTGGAAAAAACTATTTTCGCTGTTGAAACCCCCACCTTGATCTTTGATGGCTTTTCAATCGTTGGATAATACGCATGTACGGTGTCTATGATATTAAGCTCGTAAACTTCTGAGAGATCGCCAATCTCACTTGTTCAGCATAGCGTGTTGTGCATGCCTCGCTCCCCTTGCTTTCTTTCGGCATGGGGATGTTCAGAAGATGCATGGCTGAAATGCGATAGAAATTTCGTACACATAGGTTTATTGGACTTGAGTTTCAGCAAGCGATGTAACTTGTTACGTATGATCAGGCAAAATATCTTCAACGTTCCGCACAACACGGAAGATGTAGCCCCCTAGGCCTACTAACATCCCCAAACATCCAGAGATGATAAACATCAGCGCCATGCCAGCACCTGGACCAGTACCGACTAACCAACTGAGTGCGGGTACCAGACTGCCACCCGGCATCATGGCTGGCTCGAAGACACGATCGGCCAGAGGACCAAGCACTAATAACGCCACAGGCCGACTGATAGTTGCAATTATTCCACGGGTTGCAAATACCCGCCCTTGCACGTCTGGAGCAACCTTGGCCTGCCAGATAGCATTACTCGATCCCTGGACGATTGGAATAAAAAACATTGTGAAAAAGGCGGCCAACGCCCAGACATAAGGATTACGTCCAAAGCCTATGAATAGAACACCCAGCATGACAAGTACTAATCCACTTAAAACACCATGTATCCTTCGCTTTGGACCACCCCAAATACTGAGTACTATGCTACCTACCACTCCACCAACTCCGATAGCCGACTGGACAATCCCTAGCGCAGTTTCATCGTTTCCGGTTCGGGCGAGAATCATAGGTGCCAACAGTGTAAAGGCGAAGGTGGCAACAAGATTGATCCCGAAGAAAACTAGTAACAGACCGAGTAGACCTCGTCGCTTGAAGATATACGGGAACCCATAAGCTGACTCTTTCCAAAGACTACCGCGGCTCTTCTGTCCTTCTGCAGTAATCACGGGTTGAGGCACATGAACGAAAAGCAATGCGCCAATGGCGACGAAGAAAGTGATGATGTCAATTGTCAAGATGCCGGCAATGCCGATTATGCTCAAGAAGATTACAGCAAGTGCTGGACCGAAGATGTTGGAAGCAAATTGAGCTGCAGAGAGCATGCCACTTGTGCGACCGTACTGTCTCTTGGATACCATGTAGTCACGGCTGCAGAGTATGCTGGGAATTGGAAAGCTCCAAAAGCACCGGCAAACGCTCCTGTTAGGTAGAGATGCCAAATCTGCAGGTTTCCGGTTGAATACAGTAGTAACACAACTACTGTTGATGAAACCGCAGCGAGATCGCTGAGCATCATGACGAATTTGCGGCTCCAGCGATCCACCAGTGCCCCTGCGAAGGGACTGGTCAGCAAAGTTGGCGCAAAGGTAAAGAATCCAACCAATGCTAAGGCTGTGGCCTCTCCAGTGATTTCCCACGCCCAGATTGTGAGCGCGAATCCTGTCATAGCTGTGCCTAGGAGGGAAATTACTTGACCAATCCAGATGATGGTAAATGCCAACATGCCTGTGGGACCAGTGGTTGCTAGTTTGTGGTGTTCCTTGTTGGGCTGATTCATTTCCTTTGCAACCTTTTAGTTTGACTTCATGCGCTTGGAAGTATGAATGCAAGGAACGCTTGCAACTTATAAGCCTGTGCACATTGTTGCAATAAACCATCGCTGACAGTTTGAATAAATCCTGCATAGAGCTCTAACCATCAAGGAAAGCCGCAGGGCGATCACGTTGCAGTTAGTTTCTTACTGATCGGCAACACAACACGCTCTAGCCACTGACCGCGCGCATTTGATGTAGTGTTTGAACGTTTTTCTCGTCTTGATTAAGTAACGAAGGTTTGGTGAGCCCGGTTCTGTTTTTCCTTCCACTTTTGGGATGTGTATCGATAGCTTGGTCACTGCGTAATTCTTGGATAACCTTTAAATCCAGAATTAACTGTCCACGAGTCGGTTGCGTGTGGCCGTCAAACGTCTTAGGAACGCGTTGAACCTTGCCTGGTACCCCCTCGGTTTTCATGTTTCATGAATATTTGGATCCAACTATGCTTCCCCACGCCGTACGGCTAATGAAAATTGCGGAGATGTACCGACTAGGCCAGTGCGGCGCGTGCGCAAATGGTACCGTTTTGCAGCCGGACAACAGAACAATTACCACTATTTTATCATCAAACTGTCTAGCGTGTGCATACATCGACAAAATCCCAGAAATGGATTTAACAGATTGGACTACGACACACGTCACGTGATTGCTCAATCAATAAATGGGGGAAAACTCTCTAACTCAATGACCACTAACGGAGTGATGTTATGTCGCTTGAAGGGTTAGGAATAACGAGAAAGACGACGGAAAAGATGTTCATTGCCAGTATAAATTTTCGAGACGACTATGAACGTAAGAAGATCCCTTCAATGTTCGAGAAACTGTTCAAACAATGCAAAGAATACGTCTGTGGTCCGGCAATTACTCTTTATGATTATGGTGTCTATAGCGATGGTATTGATGTAGAGGTGTGTTTCCCCGTAACTCAACCTATTGAAACGGATGACGTCAGAAGCAGAAATCTGGAAAGCGTAGAAGTATTCTCCATAATACACAACGGACCGCACGAAAAAATTCGGGAAAGCTACAGCAAACTCTACGGATATTTCCGAGAACATGGGATCGTGGGCACCAATTTTGGACGAGAAATCAGGCTAAAATTCAATTCTGATAACCCTGAAGAGAATGTTACTGAGGTTCAAGCGGTTTTACATAAATGGGATGAGAGATTCGCCAAGAACCTAGATCGCGTTCTTGGTTCTGATGCACGAAAAGAGATAATGCAAAGTAGTGATAAGCTGTTTACGCTGGAATCCACAAACGATGAACGAGCAGCATGGGTTAAGATTGCAATGAAACGACTGGATGAACGAGCCGACGAGGAACAAAAGTATGACACGTTGTCTTGTTGTGCCCATGACTTCTCTCAAAAGCGCATCGCAAAACTGAGAGCCATCTACAAACAAAGTGAAAACATAGACGAAGTCATTAAGGCAATGCACAAAGATCCCGCTTGGTATGAGAAGCCACGAAGGGAAGGGAACACTATCTATGTTAGAAAAATCCCCTTTGACTCTGAGAATCACAAAAAAGCAACAGACAAAGATGAGAAAAGAAAGTACTATTGTCATTGTGCCATGGTGAGAAACCACCTAAAAGAAGGAATATCTCCCACTTTCTGTTACTGTGGATCTGGATGGTATCGTCAACAATGGGAAGGTATTCTTGGAAAACCAGTACGCGTCAAAATCCAAAAATCACTCCTTAAAGGCGATGACACCTGCGAATTCACCGTCCACCTGCCTCCAGATGTTAATTGGTAAAATAAATGCGATCGAAGTCGCCACTTTTTGTGCTTAATTTAGATCTTTTTACGTAGACGTCCGCGTGCCGCAGAGCATGCTAGTTATGTCACTACCTCGGATCGTTCCTTAATGGACATTAAATAGTCCATTACATATGATTCCATGTGGAAGCATATTGCAAAATGTGGAATGGGATTTCAACTTGTCTTTACATTGATAGCGCACGTGCAAGAAAAAGCAGGAATAGTTCCCTTCAATTGCGCTTGTAGGTAAGGTTTAAATCATGACTCGCTTTGACTAGGAAGGAGGATAATTACAACCAGAAGTGGCAATATGCGTTGTTTGTATTGGGAGTGTTAGGTTGTTGACAGGAGCCTTCTTGATATTTGAAGGAAGTATTTTGTGTGCGCACTTGACGAAGGGTAAAGCGTTGATTAACAGAATTATGAGATGGATTAGAAATTGACAGTAAAAAGTGGAAAAAGAAAAGTTTGTCGTAGGTGTGGGGCAAGTAGATCTGGATCACATATGCGGAAATTGGATGGTCTATGGTTCTGTTTGGCGTGTTACAACAATGAAATAGAGACGAATAGGTTAATGACAAGAAAACAGAAAAAGTAGTGTTTGTTCAGAGCGCACGCCACGTTTTTATTGCGGTTTACCCAATCTTCCTTTGCCGGATGACGAGAAGGCATTAGTTTGACATAACAGGATGATCTCTCAGAGTTACTCTGACGGCGCCGCAATCCAGCTACTATCTTTCTTCTGTTCCTGCAGGGTTTGTCAAGTGGCCACGAGCATCAACTGTCCTGACGGGGTCAAGAGGTTGCCCTTGTGGACGGTAGCCCTGACGTCGAGTTTCATTTGGAACGTAAGTCATTCAGACGCGCGCAGTGTTATGGTAGTTCTATTTCGTTGACAAGCGATAAATCTGAAAGTAGGTTCAGTTTGATTTTTCTGTTTGAAATTGTGTAGAGCACGTTTTCTATGTAGAGCGACCTTTGAATTGAGTAATGAGATTGGGAGTAATAGTGGCTTAGTAAGTAGTTATCATCTTCTAGGTGAGTGATTCCTCCTCTGAACATAAGTCCCTGCTCCGAAGTTACATTAAATACGTAAGCACCTTGCCAGACATAGCTTCCTGATCTATTAGGTGGGACACCGTTAGGGTAATTTTCCTCGTTTATCTCTGCTACCAAGACTGGTATGACAAGCAGGCTTCTTGTTTTGTCGAATAGAAACGCTTTGTGGTCTCTTAAAACTGGTGAATCTGTTCCTCTGTCACCAATCTCGTACTTTGAGATTTCCATTGGATTTTCAACGTTACTGACGTCAAACAAGGAGATTTTGACCCCTTGAAACCATGCAAAGTCACCCGTTTCAGCTTCAATGGTTTCCTTGCCAATTCCTATAATGTGGTTTTCATCGTAGGGGTGCAGGTAGTCTGAGTACCCAGTTATTTTCAGTTCACCGAGAACATTTGGGTAGAATGGGTCTTCTAGGTCTATTACGAACAATGGGTCAATCTTTTGGAAGGTTACGAGGTAACATCTATCACCCATAAATCTAGCTGAGTAAATCTTCTCTCCTGGAGCAAGACCTTCTAATCCTCCAACAAGGTTCATGTCCATGTCAAGAACATATACGTGGTTTAGCGAGGTAGCTGCTTCAAATGTTCGTGCTATCTGTCCTGTTGTAGTTGCTATCCTGAAGTACCCGTTATGCTCATCCATTGAAAATTGATTCAAAATATGGCCTTGAACTCCACCGTTTGCAGCGGACTCGATGGCACTTCCCTCTATATGGAACCGATAGATGAGGGTGTTTCCGTTTTGGGGAAAAGTTATGTAAATGTTGTGTAGAGAAACATACATTTCGCTTGTCTGTCCCAATAGAAACGTCTTGTACGTCGGTTCTTCCTCATCATTTTGCATATTCACTGAAACTATTGTTGTGAATCCATAGGAATAATCTGGAATATCAGAGTAGTAAATTTCTGAGGCATCTACTGTCTCAACATAGTTGTTTGAACAGATGATGGGCAAAGAAATTTCTCCCTTGTAGTAGATTGATTGCGTAATCACTGCGTAAACGTAGTCCCCTATCATTCTTGAATTGAAATAGCTACCATTCACAGATACGACTCGCTTTGAGGTGGGATTTTCCTTATCTGAAACGTCATAGATTCTGACCAGAGTTTCACTCCCTTGCTCAAAGACGGCCAATTTATTCCCATTTATGAAAGCTCCCTTTATGGTTGCGTTGAACCTTATCTGAGAGAGAATTTCAGCTTCTTCAGGAGGATATGCTCTCAGAATAATGACGTTCTGGCTTGAAATGAAATAGATGTACTTCCCGTCGGTTTTTACGATGTCAGCTTCATCTACTCCCTCAACTTGGATGTTTGTTGCTGAGTAGTCAGGAACCGTTGACTTCGTGTAACTTTCCGTACCGCTTCTTGCACTAAGAAGAAATGTGGGGGAATAGGAATATCGATCGCGTAACCGAGCCTTCACAAAAACTTTCATCTCTTCATATGAAGAGAATTTCTTCAGAGGGGATGCCAACGAATAATAATGCGACTGAAGACAGAATGGCACTATCGCACCGGTCATTACAGTAAACAGTAAGATAATTCTGACTATTGTTCTCATGTTTTCACCCATAGGTCTAAATTCACTATAAACACGACATCTCGAGATACTTAATGCCACGTTTTAGAACAGAGTGTACTAAAAGCAGAACAAGTGAAGAATGGCATATAGGTCTAAGCTCCATTTTTCTCGCCTTGAATTTTCTTACTCATTACTTCCACAAGTATCGCTATCCTATAGACAACGTAGGCTAGCAATATTATCACAACGAATATTCCAAAATCTTGAAGCGCCCGCATCAATTCTGTTAAAGTCAAACTTCTAAGACACCTCCTCCCACCGCATCTTTTTATGTATCCTCTATAATGCCGAATATTTAATACCAGAGTTTAGAACAGCTAAGCACGCGCAGTGACCTATAAAGAAAAATGGAAGATTTCCGCGCGCTGCGTTAAGGGTGTGCGTTATTTTTTCAGTTTAACAGCTGTTCCATAGGCAGTTACGAGAATGAACCCTTCGAGAATTTCTGCGGTTTCAAAGTCTATAGAGAGAACTCCGTTGGCGCCTAATTTTCTAGCTTCATTCTTTAAGTCTTCTAGCGCTTCTTTTCTCGCTTTTTCGATTTCTTCTGCATATGCTGTTCCTTTTCCTCCAGTGATAGATTGAATGCCTGAAACGAATCTACCTCCCAATCCTCTTGTCCTGGTGCTGGACCCATATATGACTCCGAAAACTTCCTCAACTTCATATTTCGGGATCATAGGCATCGTCGCTAAAATGAGGTCTTTTCCCATTGACTCACCTCCAACTAGTTCATGACTCATTTATCCATAATGGCTTTCTTCATATTTATTTCTCACCCGCGCGCGCAATCTGCTTCTATTGTATGACGTAATCGCTTACTACTTTGGCCTTGGTCTTCAACATGGCTCCAACAGAGCAGTATCTGTCTTCGGAAAGCTGTATAGCACGTTGGATCGCATTTTCTTTGATGTTTGTTCCCATGATTTTGTATTCTACGCGGATGTTGTGGTAGATTCGGGGTGGGTCCTTAACTCGGTGTCCAGTCACCGACACCTCAAGACCATTGACCTGCTGCCTTTGTTTCTGCAGAATATGTACAACATCCATACTTGTGCAACCTCCTAAGGCGATTAGAAGCAATTGCATAGGGCTAAAACCTGACCCTTCACCGCCAGACTCCGTTGAAGCATCCATCACAATAGAGTGTCCCGTGCTGTCTGTTGCCACAAATCGCAAACCATCTATCCACTTTATTTTGACAAGACTGGGCGCAGAAGGATCACTCTTCTCAACGTTCCTCATAAATCACCCTGCAGACTATGTTGTGTACTATAGCATATATTATGATTACCTCATAGGGTGCAAAACCCTTTAATGCGCACGTGGCAGGATCGTTTCAGAGAAACAGACGAGTATGGTTTCAAAGAATGAAGGGCGCGCGGAATTTCCCTAGGGTCAGCCTACTAGACTCTCGCGCGCGCTTGGGTCTTTTTCATTAGGTTAGTCAAGATTCGCCTTAGATAATCTTCGAAAGCATTAACTTCTCTCGGAGCAAACCCACCGTAAAACAAATCAGTCATCTCATTGGAGACTTGGGTGTATTTCTTCTCAAGGATTCTGTCTTTTTCCGTGCGTTTTATTAGAATTGTTCGGCGATCTTCTTTGGAACGGACCCGAGTTACATAGCCTGTTTTTTCGAGACGGTCGAGCATGCTTGTCAAAGTCGATTTGCTCAGCAGTGTTCTTTTTGCCAATTCGCTGATAGGAATTTCATCGGTCTTCCAAAGGACGAATAGGATTCGCCCTTGTGCCGGATTGATTTCGTTGATACCTGCCTTCTTCAATATTTTGCCAAATATTCTTCCTGATATGTGATGGATTTTTGCAATGAGAAATCCACCTTCTCGTCGTTGTCTCAAAGTAATCAACTAATCTTGAAGGCAAATGTTGTGAATTTCTCGCCATTCCATCCTTTGGCTATTTGTGGACGAAGCCGAAGAATGGTGTGGTCAGGATCATCATAGCCACCTGGATAATACCGCTCCATTCCATCTTCCCAGATGGCTCGTTTCAATTCAGCGTCAAGGACAATTTCGATCTCGCCTCCAAACATTACGCCTTGCCATTTCTCAGGGCGACTGTAGTACACCGAGACTTTGGGATTATCTTTGACATGTTTAACTTTTGTTGACGAAGTATTAGTCGAAAAGATGATTAGATAATCTCTTTGATGATCACGAAACAGAGATATCAAGTGTGGTTTTTGTTCTGTGTTTCTCAAATTGGTCATAGCCCGGGTGTGAGGGAACCCATTTGAGTCAATTGTCGTGAGATACGCAGCTTTTGACATCTCCATTAATCCAAGGCTTAATTGCTTTGCTTCACTTTCTTCCATCTCGAACCACCGAATTCGATCTACTTATTGTTCGATATCAGATAGTACGATATAAAACTATATAAGGATTGTGTAGTGAAACGGAAATTCCAAGCATGTTCGGTGAGAAGAACTAGATATCGCCAATGGCTCGCGCGCGCAGAAGTAGATGTGTATTATTTTAGAGAATTTGATGTTAAGCTTGCCTCTAATTACCCTCTAAAACCCTTTTTTGGCAAAAATTCAGAATTCTCTATTGAATACAATGTGAAACTTGGTTCCAATCCGTTCTGATTACAATTCTTTGGCATTCCTGAAAAGAAAGAACGTAAAACCCTGAATTGAGGTTCTTTTTGCGAATCTGCAGTGAATAAACAAATTGACAAGCTTTCAATAGTTTTGAACAGTCTTTTTGCAAAGACTTTCACGTCACTTACAATTAACAACCAGCCCAAAGAGTGAATTTGTGACTGAAAAACAACGTTTATTTAAAGACAAAAATGAACGACTGAATATTTGAATTCCGCAAAATTTGAAAGAACGGTTCACTGCGCGCACAAGTCCAGGTTTCCCTATGGGTGTTTGAATAATAATAAAAATAAGGGGAGGTGAATGTCTAACTCGTTTTCTCTCGCATCTTCTCTATCAGTAATTCTCTTTGCTCTTTTCTGCTCATTTTCCCCAATTCATCCTTGTGTTTCTCGCGAAGCATCTTGAATTTGCAGTAACTGTAGAGCGCATTGTAAACATATGCAGCTTTCCTAACCGCTTCGAAATCGTCCTTCACATTGAACCATGCCCCAGTCATCATTGCACTTAACCCTAATCCTTCAGGCGCCAGACCTGTGTCACGAGTATCTGCGGAATGTACTATTTTCGCGAGTTCATGGAGCACTGGGTCTTTCAGCTTGTATTCCTCTATTATTGTTTCGAAGCTGCACTTCCCGTTTCTATGCCCAAGCTTGGCTCCAGGTGCGTCAAAGGGTGTCGCCCCTTGTTTTTTCGCGACTTCTTCTATCTTCTCTGTAGGCACAAAAATGAATTCAGCTTGTGGATCTATGAATTCTCTGATTAGCCAAGGACATGCCGTTCTGTCTACATGAACAAAATCGCGGGTCACCCACTTCAAATCGTTCACCTTTCTAAGATAGGCTATAACTAGCATAAGCCAATTTTAGAATTTTCAGAATTGGCTGAGTTAAACTTGTGAAGGACGTATAGCTGAGCGAAAAATAAGCTTAATTTACGCTTGAATTGTAACCAGATTGTAGGGTTTTTGTAGCCCGGGGGATTCGAACTCTCGTCAGTGGCGCCACGCGCGCCACAGCTGCATACACCAACAGATGTTGTTCATAAATTCTGCTAGCGTGTCCCTGAAACAGAAAAAGAGGATGCGCGGTTGGCGATATTGCCAATAATGTAAGAAAAAGCAATATTATGGAAGAAACATTTCAAAACTTGTTTTTCTGACATTTCGTAAAACCTGTCGGTGAGTGAAGTGTATGCACGCGCGGCAGAGAAACTGCCTAGAAGTTGCTTGAAAACTGCTCAGTTTTGTGGACGGGGCTAGGTCATTTCCTCGTTCGAATCCTCGAAGAAGTACATACAGTTAGGTGATAAATAGCAAGAACACAGATGTGATTGAACAAACCAATCCTAATAGAAAGGTAATAGCAGTGCCAGTCCAGAGTTTTCTCCTCGTTGGATAGATGGTGTAAAAGAATATGAGAAACGCTGAGAGAAGAAACATCATGGCGCCCAGTAACAGGACAAACTTTAAGGTTGTGTGGAGGCCTGTCCCACTGACCTGTAGCACAGCCAAACTCAGAGCGGCTAACGTTCCAGGGTAAGAAGCATTTATGATAGGTTTGATGAACCTCTTCTCAAACTCCTCAGACATCAAAACACCCCGTCATAAGACAGTGTATTACGAGAGTCTGATTTTAACCTTTCATCGCATTCCTTTGCAGCGTTACTTCATGCAATTGGGTTAGTTATCTTTCTCCTTTGATCCAGCCTTTGATTCCTAATTCCTTTCTACGCTCGTGTTTTTTCTTTCCGTTTGTTGCAGAGCGGAATGTGATTCCCCAACAGCTGAAGTTGTGATGGTACGGCTCTTGAAGAAGATGAGTGAACCATAATTCACCATATGCTAGGAATCCTATCATTTGGGTTGATGACAGTTTCTCTTTTATAATTTCAGCTTCAGTCTTTGACTTGCATCCAGCCAGTATCTCCGCCAATCTTCGGGAAATGCAAGAAACGAGGATGGTGACGTCTCTCTCGGCGAACCCTCGATCTTCTCTCAGCATGTTGTATACGTTGCGTGCTCCCTTTTGGACCTTTGTACAATCGATTTCGGCGACGTAGCCCTTCATGGAAGCCTCGACGCTTCTAACTGGACGAGTGAGTTCAAAATCTTTCTTAGGGGTCACTCTTAAAGGAAGCACAGGAGCATAGTTTCCAAAAGGAAACGCAAAACCGTATTTGCCCAAGGCCGGGTGGACTGGTAACCCTTCAAATTCAGAAACGAATTCAAAGAACACCTTTTCATCAATGATGGGTCTTCCCTGTTCACGGGAAATTCTAGCTTCGTTCTCGTAGATTATCTTGGCGAATAGTTCCCTGGGATCCTTGTTGCCAATGCGTTTGAGGTGCATGAACTTTGGTTCTGCTTCGCGATCGAAATGAAATATATAGGATCTCCCAACTTTCTTGGTAGGTGACACATCGTTGCCGATGGAAGGTTCATGTAGATTAGGGACCAAGGCGCATATGGCCTCGTTGTTAAGGACTTTGAATTCCGATTTTTCATCAAGCTTTCCATAGAATTGACGACAAAGTTGGGCAATCAATCCGTCACCAGAGCTTCCACCAATTACGTTGATTATTCTTGCCTCGCGCGAGCCACCCATGAAATTTGCGATTCCTTCAGCCAAGAAATGTTCAAATCCTTTTTTCCCCGGCCCATGCACGCTTCCAGCAGTTGGTCCTTGCGTCAATACTAGGAGGGTCTTTCTCTTCTGAATATGCTCTTTGAGATCTGTGTTCTGGTTCAGGTCAACCCATGCATCATGAGTCATCTCTCTCCCTTGTTCTATTGCTTCTTCCTTTGTTCCAAACCCCCAAGTTCGCCCCACGCCGATAGGAAGACTAGTAACTAAAGCCAGGAGAGATAAGCCGTTGTATCCAATTCCTGAGACTTCCTTCAGCTGAAGGTCTTCGTTTTCTATCTCACCAGCAGTTGTATGACCGATCAAGCGAAGCTGGTTCGTAGTAGTATGTTCACTAAATCTTTTCTCTATGGCGCTCAGAATTCTTTCACATATGAGTCTGTCTTTTTCCTCGGGTTCGCCTCTATAACTCAGATAGAGAACTAGAAGCTTTACGTCCTTCAGGTTGTAACCGCCGTTTGAGATGTCTTTTTGAAGCTTGTCAAGAACTGCTTTTGTTAAGGTCTGGGCTTCTTCTGGGCTATTTCTCCTCCTCAGCTCCGTCTCCTTATCTTGATCAGTTTCCAATCCGCTTTTGGTGTGTGCATGAGCTGTAAATCCCAAGAAGTAATCACTAACCATGACTAAATCAGCTCATGATATTAACTGAGCGTAAAAAGTAAAGTCTTTTGGTTTTGCCGCATAGATTTTTGCAAAGCTATGTTGCTATGCACATATGATATCCAAATGCGCACGCGCATTTGGTAGAAAGACATTTTTAATATTTTGCGCACACTAAAAACACTTATTAGTTAATGTTCCTCATCCGTGTTCAAAGTGGAGTGTTTCTTATTGGTGAATACATCTGGAAGGACAAACACATTAGGCACTGAAAATGCCTTTACAGTTCTGGCTGAAGTCAGTAGAAGATTGAGAGAAGGAGCAGACATAAAGAATTTCTGTATTGGTCAACCGGATTTTGACACGCCTGAAAATATTAAGCAAGCAGCAATCAAAGCAATAAAAGAAGGTAAGACTGGCTATACGCCTTCTGCAGGCATTTTCGAGTTGCAGAACGCTATAGCAGGTAGATTCAGCAGGACAAGGGGAGTTGAGATCAAACCTGAACATGTTGCAGTTGCGTGTGGTGGCAAGCCCTTCATATACTGGAGCATCTTGTGTACAACGGACTATGGTGTGGGTGACGAAATCATCTATCCAAATCCAGGTTTTCCTATCTACCGAAGCCAAATTGTTGCTCATGGCGCCAGACCTATTCCGCTTCCACTAGTTGAGGAGAAGGAATTTGCGTTTGATATAGAAGATCTCAAGAAAAGGATAACCGCGAAAACAAAGATGCTGATCATCAACTCTCCGCAAAACCCGACAGGTGGAGTTCTGAAGAAGGAAGAACTGAAAGCAATAGCAGACCTCGCGAACGATCATGATTTTTGGGTTTACTCTGATGAAGTGTACTCAACGTTGGCGTACGATGCGCCCTTCCAATCAATAGCTTCGATGGATAGCATGCTTGATAGGACAATAATGGTTGACTGCGCCTCAAAAGCATATGCAATGACCGGTTGGCGGCTAGGCTATGCTGCAAATAAGATGTTGGCCCCGCATTTCGCCAGGTGGATGACGAATACGGATAGTTGTGCCAACCAACCAACTCAGTGGGCTGTTGTAGAAGCGTTGAATGGTCCTCAAGATGAATCGGAAAAAATGGCAAGAAGCTTCAAAGAACGGAGAGATCTGATTGTAGGATTACTAAACCAGGTTCAAGGAATAAGATGTTTGAGTCCAGGCGGAGCATTCTATGTGTGGCCAAATGTAACACAAGCCTGTAGAAAAGTCGGAGCAGAATCATCGGAAGAATTCAGAAAAATGCTGCTTGACAAAGGAGTTGCCTGTTTAGCCGATATTCATTTTGGAGAAAAGAATCCAGGTCAAACCGAGGAATACATAAGATTCAGTTATGCTACGGCAAAGGATGAAATTGTTGAAGGAATAAGACGAGTCAAAGAGTTTGTGGAAGGGTGAAAAGACAGCTATTGAGGCACGCATCAGCTCCCTTAAAGCTGACATCTGTCCACCCTTCTCATCTCATTTTTCATGATCGAAACGCGTGCGCTCTTTGAGATTCGATTGCGACCCCGACATGTTCTTTTCAGAGAAGATAGATAAATACGGATTTAGAAGGTGAGGACACTTGAAAATCCCGGGGTCAACCTACTGGATTCGCGCGCGCCTTAAATTATTAAAGCAACTTGAAATGACTTTCTCGTAGGGGAACAATGAATGAAGGCAGTTGTTTATGAGAAATTTGGATCGCCTGATGTTCTTGAATATAGGGAAGTAGAAAAGCCTACGGTCATGGAAGATGATATACTCGTAAAAATTCACGCCTCATCTATGAATGCAGTAGATTGGCACATTCGAATTCCTACTCCATCCTTTGCTCGATTAATGGGAGGTAGTGCTAAAACCTTTTTCATGAAACCAAGATTCCCCATATTGGGAGCTGATTTTGCAGGTAAGATTGAGTCAGTAGGAAAAAACATAGAGCAATTTAAGATAGATGATGAGGTTTTTGGTTCCGTAAACGCTGGTTGTCATGCAGAGTACATTTGTGTTTCTGAAAAAGATGCAGCATTAAAACCTGTTAATATGACATTTGAACAAGCTGCAGCAGTTCCTACATGCGGGTTCATGGCACTACAAGGTCTCAGGGATAAAGGGAATATCAAGTCTGGACAGAGGGTTCTTATCAATGGAGCATCTGGAGGTGTAGGAACTTTTGCTGTTCAAATAGCTAAATCCTTCGGGGCAGAGGTCACCGGGGTATGTAGTACAAGGAATTTGGAGCTTGTAAAATCCATTGGAGCAGATAAGGTTATTGATTATACAAAGGAAGATTTCACAAAAACTGGTGATAGCTATGACCTTATTTTCGATGTAGTATCTAAGAGTACGTTTTCAAAATGTAAAAACTCATTGAAGCCTAGAGGCATTTACGTTACACCAAAGTATGGTCTTAGACCTATTCTCCGAAAGTTTTGGACTTCAATAACCAGTAGTAAGAAAATGATTCCATATTTGGGGAAACATAGCAAGGAAGACGTAATTTTCGTCAGGGATCTTATCGAGGCTGGAAAAGTAGAATCTGTAATAGACAGGGTTTATCCGCTGAGGGAAGTTGCAGAAGCTCATAGATATATGGAAAAAGGGCATGCAAGGGGAAAGGTAATAATAACAATGTAGAATTTGCGCGCGCTTCTATTTTTGGATGAGTGGAGAAAATAATAGCCATCCTCCCAAGACCATTTCAAAAAGCAAAATTAACAGACCCACACGGAAGATCTGTAACGCTTTGTTAGGTTTCACAAGTATTATCCCGTTGCCGAAGCCGTAGAGAATGCTGGCAACAATTCCAAACCATCCAATAATTGCTGGTACTGGTACAACTTCAGAGGTAACAAACAGTATCGAATATGAGAGCGTACCAATGGAGAATAGGATTTGTGCAAATGCGAAAACCGAGTTTTTTGTTTTGAGAATGTTACGACCTAATTTACTTAACGAATTTTTTTCAGCGCCACTACTGCTTGAATATTGTCTTGCTATGTTGAGTAGTCCCCAGTAGTTCTTTTCATTATATACATCGATCAAGCCTTCTCCTATTCGAGCGATGGTCCAAACAATTCCAAGTATTAGGTTATAGGGACTAAAAGCGATAAACAACATTAAAGCAAGAGCAATTATGCTAAAGTGCTCTATGAGCGCTAAAACGATGCTTATTTTAAATTTATTTGGCTCATCGTTAATCTTCTGCAGCCTAGCGTCTGAATCCAAATCACTTATTACTTTATTACCAAATGCCTCACTTGCAATGAGTGTAATTATGATAAACAGAAAGAGAAAACCAGATAAGACCATTTCGATAATCAAAGGGAATCCTCCAATTTATTCTTCTATTCCTCTTCACTTCTTCACATTTTAATTATTACTTTTCCTCGTTCGCGCGCGCCTTGCCGCTACCTCGGACTCTTTCTTAGAGGGCAATAAATAGCCCTTCGCGCATGGCATCATATGGGTGTAAATGATAAATGGGAAGCAGGAAATCGACTTGCCTTTACATCGACAAAGAAGTGCTGGAGACCGCCAAGAGAATCGGGCTGAACGTCAGCAGGGTGTCCGAAAACGCCTTGATCGAAGCGATAGGGCGGCTTGGGAGACCGGAGCGAGAAACTACTCTCGGGAACGAGATAGAATTTGAGGGCCGGGGCCGGGATTTGAACCCGGGCGCCAGGCTCCACAGGCCTGTAGGCTACCAGGCTACCTCACCCCGGCCACTTTTCTGCTAGGGGGCTATTGGATTTGTTGATTTAAGGGTTTCTTTGTGATCCTTGAGGTTTTAGGCTTTAATATTGGTGAATGTATTATTACTGGTTCAGGGAGGCGTGTCTGATATCGAGTGATTCTGCAGTTGATCTTTTGTTAGCTGAGTCTGAGTTAAAGGGAAAGACGCTCTTGGTGTATTGGTATTTGCTGAGGTCTGTCGGTGTTGGTGTTGGGGTGCGGGAGGTTCAGCGCTCCTTAGG
>Ga0224501_10000107_pt1 | contig 85191 bp, 73 predicted proteins | sample SF_Oct11_sed_USG_4_FD_169105 | JGI IMG/M metagenome (GOLD analysis project Ga0224501, IMG submission 169105) | Sediment microbial communities from San Francisco Bay, California, United States - SF_Oct11_sed_USGS_8_1 | ecosystem: Environmental > Aquatic > Marine > Sediment | place: USA...
CAAGCGATTCGGGATACGATACAGAGTACCCGTATTCAAAACCTAAAACGGCGTACTCTGAAAGAGGAGAATTAATAATTTCGATTTGGGCCTGTTCAGAAGAAATATGGTTTAACGGATTATATCTTAAACCCGTATTTATGTCATTTATAACCGCCTGCCTGTGCGAAAAAGTTCCCCTTTGCGCGTCTTGGCCCGACATTCTTATTCTTATTTTATCTTTTAAAAGAGAAGCAAACGCAAGAGCTTCTGAAAATCCCCAGTCGATATTTTCTTTGCCTTTGCCCATGTTTCTGCGGTTTTCAAGAAGTTTTATAATCTTAGTATGCGGGGTAAAATCTTTGGGATAAGTCGTGATTTTATCTGATAATAATTCTATTTCTTGTTTTGAAAGCTTTGTTTCGGGCTCTTTTTTATCGGGTTTAATCGAAAAAGACGCCCATCTTTCGCCCATGGTATCTACTTTCATACGGATATTTTCTCTGTGGGCCGATTCAAAGGTCGATTGAAGAGAATTTTCGACGCCTTTTTTAATGAATTGTATATCGTCAGCCGATATGTCTTTATCGCTTAGAAGCTTTTTTTCGTAAATCTCAACCGCGGTAGGATGTTTTTTTATATGGCCGTAAAGAACAGGCTGGGTAAAAGAAGGCTCGTCAATTTCGTTGTGCCCGAAACGGCGGTAGCCTATTAAGTCGATGATAACGTCTTTATGAAATTTATTTCTATAAAGCATGGCCAGTCTTGCCGCTCTGTAAACCGCTTCAGGATCGTCTGCGTTGACGTGAATAATGGGAATTTGAAAGCCTTTGGCCAAATCGGTAGCGTATAGCGTAGAGCGCGATTCTTCAGGGTTTGCGGTAAAGCCAATCTGGTTATTTAATACGATATGAAGCGTGCCGCCGGTAGAGTACCCCGATAAATTCATTAGGTTCAGGGTTTCTGCGACCACGCCTTGCCCGACAAAAGCGGCGTCGCCGTGAATTAAGATACCCATATATTTTTGGCCCGTCTTATCGCCCGCCCAGTCTTGTCTTGCCCTTACCTGACCCGTAATAACCGGGTTTGAGGCTTCAAGATGGCTGGGGTTAAAACCGAGAGAAATCTTAACTTCTTTTTTCGCTTCGGTCATTACCGAGCCCGAATATCCGAGGTGGTATTTAACGTCGGTATAATCGATTGTTTCGGGGTTGAAATTTTCTTCAAACTCGGCAAATAAAAGCGAGGGATGTTTTCTCATTATATTAACAAGCACGTTGAGTCGGCCCCGGTGGGCCATGCCTATTGTAACGCCTTCCATTTGAATAAAACCGGCGGTTTCGACGATAACGTCTAAAAGGGGAATTAACGACTCTGCGCCTTCAAGAGAAAAACGCTTTTTGCCAGTGTATTTTTTGGCTAGAAATCTTTCAAGATATTCGGCCTGGTATAATTTTTCAAAAATGCGCAATTTTACCCATGTGCTTAGATGCTGTAAATTGGCAGGCGATTCAATTCTGGCAGAAAGCCAGTTTCTTTCGTTTTCGTCTACAAGATAAAAATGCTCGTATCCCGTAGATAAACAATAGGCCCTTTCAAACCACGATATTATTTGATTTAGCGTATTTTTAGAGGCTCCCGATATGAATGAATCAAAAGAAATTTTATAATCTTCGCCGTCGAAGTTTTGTATAAGCCTGTCTATGGCCTCTCTGTTTAACGGCGTCAAGTTTAAGGGGTCTAAAGAAGCCGCTAGATGTCCCGTTTTTCTGTAAGCGTCAAGCAATGCCAAAAGCGCCATGTTTCGTATGGTTTCGCCTTTGGGCAAGGCGGCGCCTGAGGTTAATGAAAGAGTATCTTGCGGTTTTTCGTCTTGTTTTGATCCGTTGTTTAAGTTTGAAAAAAGAGAGCGCCAGTTTGCGTCTAATATTCCGTCATTTTCGCTGAAGCTTTGATATAATTCTTCTAAAAAAGCCCGGTTATCGCCCGTTAAAACGCTGTAATCCACCTACACAATTTACTTATTTAGTTTAGAGACGACAAAAAAAGAGGTCTAATTATATAGTAAGATTATATAAATAAAAAACGCGCCCAATAAGCGCGTTTTTTATAAAACAGCTTTGTTTGATTAAACTATTTTTTATTTTGAGTCGGCGCCGGTTTTCTATTCGTTGAAGCCGTTGTTTTTTTATTCTCTTTTTTGCCGTAACTTGAAAAATCTTTACCTTCTAGTTTAACGTCTACCTCGACTTGATGTATGCGGCTATAATTATCGTTTGCGTCTACTTTGTACTGATCTGGTATTCTTGTGTCAAAAACAGGCTCTAGCTTTTTTTCAAGCAAATAAGGGTTTTCGCGGTACTGTGTTTGAACCGAATAAATATCGTTTCTGTTTTTTAATTGATAAATATTGATTACCTTTGTTTTGCCTTCGCGGCATAATTTTATAGCGACCATGTATTTTTCAATTCTTTCTTTACGGTGTCTGGGGGTTATTTTTTGACCCTCTTCAAGGTGTTTTTCTATATCAATGGCCCCTTGACGAATTTTCTTTGCGTCGCGTAAGTCTTTGTAGCCATAATCGAGGCTGTTATAGATGCTTCTTCTATCGTAGGTAAAATGATAATCTAAATGATTATACTGTCTTGGCTGGGTTTTTACTTCTCTGTCTTTTTTTGTTCTTTGGGCAAAATCTGATCGGGCGTTGAATTTAACGTTAACGTCTACTACGTCATTTAATACTTCAGAAAGCATTCTTTCGGTTCTTTCAATATATTGAGCGCTTAAAACTTCAAGCGATTTTTCAAGCTCTTCTTCAATTTGAAGGTATTGTTTATATGATTCAACATAGTTTTCTTCATAATATAAAGATAAAGCCTTTGTGTACATCGCTTTAAACTCTTCATATTTATCTTTTTGTTCCTGAGAGCCAAAGTTGGCAATAGGTACCTCTAAAAAGAAAAAGGCTTCCATAATTTCTTTTCGTTTATCAGTCGCTTTTTCGGCGGCAGAAATTGCCTCTATCTTAGAGCCGCCAAACGAGATTGTTGCGGCCAGCAAAATCATCCCTGATATTTTATTTAATTTGACATTTTTCATATATCACCTCATGCGATACTTTAATTTATTTCAGGCATTTACTTGTATAAATAAAAAACTCTGAAATTTCACTCTTATTATCGGTAAATATAAGCATGTTTCTTAACTAAACATATTTTAAATTTATACCGATTCTGAAATTATGAACAAAAAAATACCCTTTATCGTACTATCAACGTTTTTTTTATTCTTTTTATTAAATTTAAATTGCGGGTCTGCGCCCGTTAAAGACGAAAAAAAAACCGTACAAGACGCTTTAGACGCCGAAACCGAAGAAAAGTCGGTCGATGCCGGCGATTATGCAGAAACGATTGAAATCTTAAAAAAAGTTATCGAAAATCCCCCGCCAGATAACCCGAATTCGCGTTTTGCAAATCTTGATAAATTAAGCGAAATTCCCGATAAGAAAGCTCTTGATTTGCTGGTACAATACGCTTCGCATAAAGATATCGCCATCAGAGATAAAGCGGTGACAAGTTTAAGAAAAAGGCAAGAAAACGCTCCGGCTGAAAAAATTGAAGAAAAACTGTTTGAAATAATAGAAAACAATAATAAAACTTACGGTAAACTTACCGCTTCAGAAATACAGGCGCTTGGTCAAATAAGCGACAGTCGAAGCGCCTTTTTACTTGAAAAAAACTTAGGAGTCTCAAAAGAAGACGACGCGCTTATCATACAATCATTGGGCAGAAGGCTCGAAAAACATGAACAGCAAAAAGATAAACCGGCTTTAGTTTCGGCCGAAGAAAAAGTTTTGCAAAGTTATTTAAAAAGCGCCGACGATAAGACTCTTGAAAAGCTTGCCTTAAGCGCTTTATATTTTTCATCGCTGAAAGGCAGGCAGAAAGTATTTGATATAGCGGCAGACGGCGAATATAAGATATCTACAAGAGAGGCGGCTATTGCGCTTTATACAGACAATAATCCGGCGTCTCAAGAAAAAATAGCGGGCGATTACAGAAGTTTATATTTAAAATCAAAAGGAAATGTTGACCTTAAAGAAGTTCTCGTAATTGAAATGGCAAGAATCATGGGCAAAAGCCCCGAAGAGGTTCTTAACTCTTTAAGAAAAGAAATAGAAAGAAGAAATCGCGCCGAAAGACTTCGAAAAGAAGCGCTAGAGAAAAAAAGAAAATGGCTTCTTTTTATGAAGAATAAATCGCCCAAAGAAGCTCTTGGCTATTTCATGAGAGAATACGGCATTAACGCCGGTACCGTCAAAAAAATGGATAAAAATCTGCATCGTCACATCTCTGAAATGGGCGAGGTTACTACAGCGTCAAAAAAATTCATTTTTTCGGCTCTGCGCGCGCTTCGCCCCAAAGACGATTATTATGCCTTAAAAAAGACGGGCCTAAAAAGCCTCAACAATAAGGGGATCTTTTCGGCTCTTATGCGCGAGGTATTGGGTTTTCATCATTCTCAAGATTTACAGATAATAAGCCTAAAGCAAGTCTGGGGCATTAATTACTCTGAAGCCGTTCAGTTAAAGTTTTTTTTCAAAGACAAAAGAAAAACGCTGAAAGAGTTTAATTTGTAACGTCCCGCGCCTGCACAGGGGTGAGGGTTTATCTTCTTAAATCTGTGATTCAGACAACCCTACTTACTCTTCGCGCAACGGAAGCCGATGTACATGTTCGAGTTAGATGGGCCACTGTCTAGAGCCAAAGCGAATACGCCAGCGCCCGAGCCACTTGACCAGCTGCTGCCTCGAAGAGCCGCCGCAGGTAGGCCGTTAACCCATGCGGTACCGTTAAAAACCCTGCTACCCAAATTCCATGTTGCATCACAACTAGTACCGCCTGAACAAAGGCTGCCATAACCATCTGGCCATGTTGTATATGCATCATTATCGGCGCCACTATTTATATAATTTGTACCGCCCACAAACCAATCGGCTGTCCATTCTACAACATTACCTACCATATCATAAACGCCGTCGTCTGCTCTGTCTGAAAAAGGATTAGAAATACAATTTGCGGCGGTTCCTGTTTTATGGGCTCCGGTGCCTGATGGGTGTACCGCCGCCGATGAACCAGAAGGTACAACACCACTGTTTACATTACATGCGTCATTAATTCCACTTCCAAAATTATCAGGCGTTCCCATGGCGGCTATCTGCCATTCCTGATTTGTGGGCAGTCTTTTGCCTGCCGCCGCGCACGCTCTGGCAGCGTCAAACCATGTGATATTCACATAAGGGTCGGTGCCTGATGCCGACTGCGCGGCATAAATAGCATCAGTTGTACTGCCAGTGCCCCTGTCAATCGCGCCGTTTAATGCCGTGGCAATTACTCTTGATGTATCAGCGCTAGCTTCATATTTATCAATACAATACGTTCCCATATCTACCATATCGTCGGGGCATGTTTCGATTGTTTCGATGGCCGTTTTTAGGCTCGTGAAGTTTTCGTTCATCTTGGCTGCGTCAAGCGTCTCGCCAGAGCTGAAAGTGTTCATCACTCCCGAAACCGTCACGGCAATAAGAGTCGTTACCGCAAGGCCAAGTGAAATTCCTATGCTTAAACTAAAACCTTTTCTTAAATATTCCATTGAAAAAATATTTTTTATTTTTGTCTTTAATCCCATTTTTGTTCTCCTCTTTTTAGATTCAGTTAAATTTACATCCGTCGTTAAACTTGCTTTCGTTAAATTTACATGTTTCGTCGATTGAAACCGGCGGTTCATAATTATCGCTTTTAGGGTCGGTAGGGTTGTCTCTTTCCATATCAGAACAGGCGAATATAATTAAACCCATCGCGATTGCTAATATTGTTTTTTTCATTTTATTCTCCTTTAAAGTTTCTTTATAAAATCGATTTGAACTCCTGTGGCTTTAAAATTACCTTTTTCGAAAAATTGAGCGATCTTTATATCAAAGGCAGATGTATAGTTTGAAACATAGTCTTTTCCCGTAATGGCCATGTCGGCTATTATCCCGGCTGTAAAGGCGGCAAAGGCGGTGAAAAAATATCCGCGGGTTTTATACATAGAATTGGCGCTGTCATACAGCGCGTCATGATTTTCTGTCGCGTCTGAGTATTTTTGTTTTTTTGACTTAAAATCAAAATGCGACCACAAAAGAGCGCCGGTTGTTAGGGCCCAAATTCCCGAATAAATGTATCCTCGTTTTTGGCCGGCATATATATGGCCCCAACCGGGCAGAACAAAACTGCGCCACAGCATACCGGTATAATTTGCGCCGTCTGAGCCTATTTCTATATCGTTTGCGCCTTTATAGCGGGTTGTAAGCTTTGTTATCATTCGTCTGGCCGCCTCGGGAAATTCGTCTTTATTATTGATGGTTTCGTCTTCAGCGCCTTCATATTGCTGAGACACCACATCGAGAATTTTACCGTTAATTACAAATTCCTTAAAAGCGCCCTGTGCCGAGCCTACCAGCATTTTTTCGCATTCGAGTGCGTTGCCCAAATCGATAATGCACTGTTCGGTATTGCATGAGCCCGGGCCGATGCCCTGTTTTTTTTCTTGAGTTTTCATCATGGTCTCAATTTGATCGTTGCTGATGACTTCAAAAAGACCGGTTTTAATAAGCTCGGTTCTTACTCGTTCGGTTAAATATTTTGCTTCGCCTTTTGTAACGCCTTCGCCGTTTTCAAACGGCATAACGGCTATACGCTTTTTGGCCTCTTGCGCGAAAAGCGTAGACGAAAATAATACAATTGAAACTAAATAGATGGTTTTTTTTAAGAATTTCATGCGCCAACCCCCTTTATACATGAACTATCAAGACAATATCGTTTTATCTTAAAAAGCGTCAATTACTTTTCTTGAAAACTCATTCTTCATAAGAAACCAACGTTTTATCAATACCAATCTGCCGAAAAATTCTATCGACGATAAAATCATAAATGTCGTTTACGCTTTTCGGATGATGATAAAAACCAGGCGAGGCGGGCAGTATGACGCCGCCCGCGAGAGTAACTTTTTTCATGTTTTCAATGTGAATTAAATTATAGGGGGTTTCTCTTACGACTAAAATCAGCTTTCGTTTTTCTTTCAGGGCAACGTCGGCGGCTCTATCTATTAAATTCGCGGCGACGCCCGAAGCTATCGAGGCAAGGGTTTTCATGCTGCACGGCAAAATAATCATCGCTTCATAATTTGAGGTTCCGCTTGCAGGATTTGCCTTTATGTTTTTATGATCGTAAATCTTAAAACTATGATTTTGCTCTGCGGATGGTTTCTCGTTAAAAAAAGTTGAAATATTGCGACTGATTTCGTTTGCATTTATATTTTGCCAGTCAAGAGAAAATTCTTGTTTTAGAACATGAAAAAAATTTTCAGAAGCAATCCAATGCGTTTCGCCTTTGACAGATAAAAGATGATAAAAATATCTTAAAAGATATCCGCAGCCCGAACCGCCCGTCGAAGCTAATAAAAATTTTCTTTTTCTTTCTTCGCTTTTCACTTGTAGATTTATATTAACTGACAACCGCCCAAATTACAGGCGAACCAATATTTACCGGTAAATGTCAGATATTAATATATCGGCAAGCGTAAAAGCAAAAAACGATATACTGACCGCGCTGTTAAAGTTGAAAAAAGCCATGGGAATTTTTTCTTTTTTGATTTTTTTTCCCCATCCGACTATGATATGTTCAGCGGCGATTAAAATTGTTACGACTATCGCGCCTAAAAAGTAAAGATTTCCCATCGACATAAGATATCCCAGATAAAAAATGCCGGCTATTGTAATTAGGTGCGACAGAGCCGATATAATTACGGCTTTCGTTTCGCCTAATTTTGAAGGAACCGAGTGCAGTTTTAATTCTTTATCTACTTTTATATCTTGAAGCGAATATAAAATATCGAAACCCGCAATATACATGCTAAGCGTTATAAACAAAACCCATGACTCTATGGGCAGTTTTTGGGATAAGGCGATATAAACGCCGAGTGGGGCCATGCCGATGGCGAAGCCGAGCCAGAAGTGACACAGCCACGTAAAGCGTTTGCTGTAGCTGTAGCCTCCCACTATAATAACAGCGGGAAAAGAAAGATAAAAAGCTATAGGATGCAAGAGCCATGCGCATATCCACAGGGCAACCAATGAAAAAAAAGAAAATATGAAAACCTGTTTTTTTTTAAGAGTTCCCGACGGAATTTCTCTTTTAGCGGTTCGCGGATTTTTTGCGTCAAATTCTGCGTCGGCGAGACGGTTAACTCCCATGGCAAAACTTCTCATACCCGTAAAGGCTAAAATTATATATACTACCTTGTAAATATCAAGCGATATTTCTCCGGCTCGCCAAATCAGTAAAACGGCAATAAGAGCGAACGGCAGGGCGAAAATGGTATGTGAGAATTTTATCATTCTGCCGAATTTTAGAGAAGCCTGTATCATTATACCGTAAATAAAAGCCCGTCGTATAATTTGAAGCGTTTATCGGCCTTATCGGCCAGATTCATATCATGCGTCACTACAAGAACGGTTAAGTCTCTTTCTTTTTGAAGTCGGGCAAATATGTCTACAAAGTTTTCGGAGTTTTTTGTATCAAGGTTGCCCGTAGGCTCGTCGGCTAAAACGATAGGGGGTTCGTGTACAATTGCCCTTGCTACCGCCGCCCGTTGGCTTTCGCCTCCTGAAATTTGAGAAGGGTAATGCTTTGCTCTTTCTTTAAGACCCACGTTGTCTAATACTTCAAGAGCCTTGTTTTTTGCGGTTTTTCTATCGACGCTGTTTAGTAAAAGCGGCATCATTACATTTTCTAAAACGGTAAAATCTGACATTAGATAATGATTTTGAAAAATGAATCCGACCTTTTCTCTTCTGTAAAGATGCAGTCCGTCTTCGTTAAAATAGCTGTTTAAGGTCTTACCCTCTATGCATACCTCTCCGCTGTCGGCTTTATCAAGGGCTCCTAAAATATTCAGCAACGTACTTTTGCCGACGCCTGACGAGCCTCTTATCGATAAGAAATCGCCTTTATTTATTATTAAATCGACGCCCTTAAGAACCTCTACCTGCACCTCGTCGCTCTTATAGGTTTTTACCAGCTTTTTCGTTTCTAAAATGACGCTCATGTATCGGAACCCCTGATGATATCAATGGGTCTCATTCGGCTGGCCGACCATGCCGGTATAAACGCCGCAATGCCCGACAACAAAATAGAAACAAAACCGGCTGCCTGAAGAAAATCTATGTCGTAATGAATCGGCAGATGATCAAAATAGTAAACATTTTTTGGTATAAGACGAATATTTTCCCAATAAGCGTCTCCTGTGGCTATATCTGTAACGTAATATAATCCTATTTTATTGATTAGACTTTCAAAGAACAAAAGAATGGCCTCTAAGTTATCAGATAAAAAAATTCCGAACATAATTCCCATGATTGTCGCAAAAATTCCCGTTAAAAAACCGTTTAAGGTAAAAATCATCAATATGGCGTTTCTTGAAATTCCCAAAGACTTTAAGATACCGATATCTCTTTTCTTTGATCGAACCACGTTATATGTGGCCACGACAATGCCTACCATTGCCGCAATAATGAACATAAACACAATGGTAACCTGAACGGTCTTTTCAATGTTTAACGCGGCAAAAAAATTTCTATGTTCGTCTTCAATTGTTCTTATGCTGTAGAGAAATCTATATATTTTCGAAATTTGGCTTCTGGCAAAATATAAATCGTTCATATCATGAAGCCTGACAATAATTTGCTGAACCGCGTCAGATATTCCAAAGAGTCTTTGGGCGCTTTCTAAGGGAATTATCACAAGGCGGCTGTCATGATCATAGTAGCCTGTCTTAAAGAAACCTACAATGGTATAAGGGCGCATGTTAGGAGGCACGCCCGTTTTTAACGTAAACTGCCCGCGCGGCACCACGAGTTCAATTGTATCTCCTATTTTTAAATCGAGCAGAAAGGCCATTTCTTTGCCCACAACGCAGACGTCTTCGTTGGGCAGAGATTCAAGTTTTTTTGGCTGAACAATTTCGGGAAAATTTTCAGGAATACCCAGACGGTTATCGCCTAGATCTTTAAATTGCTGAGCCCTTATAAATACATAATCAATAATACTTTGTTTTCTGACAATGGCCGGGCTTTGAATCATGCCTTCGACAGACGACGCTTTTTCTTTAAGCGCAGATTTTGTCTTTTCGACTAACGGGCGCCAGTTTTTTATTTTTCTATCGCCGGTTTCGTTTTTTATAATCAAATGCGGATCAAACTCAAAAAGGCTTTTTTTAAATTGTTCCTGAAAACCTCCGAAAACCGATATTACAACGACTAATAGACTTGTGCCGGTAAAAACGCCTATGAACGAAAGTCTGGTGTTTACACTTAATAATTTGCCGCCCCGGCCCTTTATGTATCGAAATGCAATAAAAAACGGAAGCAGCGAAAGTCTTATTTTCTTAAAGATGTTTCGCGTCTCTTTCATAAGCGTGTTCAACCAGAGAGATTAAACGAAAATCATCGACAATCTGAAAACACTTTTCTATGTTTTTGCCTAAAATTGAATAAAAAGTTAAATTCTTCCATGAGCTTTTTAGTTCTTCGGCGAAATGCGCGGGAATTTTTAAGATTTGAAATTTTTGTTCGTCGCTCATTTCGTCTTCGGCTTTTTTTAATAAAAGATGCAGCCTGTAAAGATAAAGACCGCCTGTCTGTAAAAGCTTTCTTTCAATGTTATCTCTTTCGTCTTCGCTCTTTTCGGTTACCTCGTCGATATAGTGTTTCAGGAACATGGTCATTCCTCTGTTGTTTGCCTGATAAAATCTTTCTAAGTCGCCGAAAATTGCTTCAAGCTCGTTCCAGTAAATTGTTCCTCTGAGTACAGCTCTTATGACAGGATAGTTATTGTCGATAAATTCAGATATGGCTCCCGAAAATTTTCGAATTTCGTAAGAGGCCAGATTGTCAATAAACCTGTCGGGATATTTTTCAATCAGTTCGTTATTGGCTGCCATGATTTCTTCAAGCTTTTTGTTTAATTCTTCTTTCTTTTTATTTTCATGCTCTTTTTGCAGGGCTTTTTCTTCAAGCTTTACGTAAAAATAAATTTCGTCTTTGACAAACTGGGCCAAATTAACCCGGCTCGTAATCATATGAGTAATTCTTGATTCTAATTCTTTGAGATTGAAAAATCGTTCCCCAAATTTTTCGGCGGCTTTTTTAAATTTTTCTCTTAGAAGATTTAAAACGGTTTCTCTGTCAAAGTTTCCTGAAAATTCGGGAAAAGCGCTTTTTATAAGTTTTAATTCTCGGGTTTCAATCATTATCTTTCTTGAGTTTCTATTCTTTGACGATTTATAAGTTCCAGTAGTTTAAGCGTTTCAGGGTCGATATTTTCAAGACTGTTTACGGTGAAATCGGCGTCTTCTGCCTGCGGTATTTCTTCTTCAACAGGCGCTATATGCAAAGCGCGGTAAACAAGGCGAATAAATATCCATATTGAAACCGCCGATAAAAAAATTCCGATAAAATAAGCCGTAGGCAAAGCAGAGGGCATATCTCCCAGATAATGTCGGGCTATTATTCCCGCGTCGGTTTTTAGAACGTCTCCCCTGAAGAAATCTCCTAAATCGTAAACGGCGTACAGCGACGTTAATCCGCCCATGAAAAAAAGCAGAAAACGATTGACTTTTAATATAAAAAAACATGTCGCAAGAAAAAGAAGCCCCCAAAGCAGTCCTAAAAAGAAGATAGAAACTTCCAGGTCGTCAAAATAACGAAAAGTAAAATATAAAAGAATAGAGCCGGTTAATGACGAGATTATTCGGGGCGCTTTATTTTGAAGCGAAGAGTAAAGCATAGACGAACCCCAGACGATGCTTCCGAGATATCCCGAAGAAGCGATTGCCAGAAAATTACCCCCCATTGTTTTTGTCAGCCCCGATTCGTTCCATGAAATTGTTATTTTATTTACGGTTCCTCCGGTAAGAATCGCTCCCATGGCGTGGGATATTTCATGAAGAAAGACGACAAAAACCTTAAAAGGCGCCAAAAAAATAAAATCCCAGAAAAAAATAAAAACGCCGGCAAATAAAGCCAATAAGAGAAGTCGCCAGTAAGAAACCATTAAAGTTTATACAGAGCTCCCACTGATAATTTATTTTGAATTGAAAGCAGATTATTTATTCCGACAAATTCGCGCGTTCCGGGCGTTAAATTTAAAGAAAAATTATATGTCAGAATCATTGAAATTTTATGATTAAATGGTAATTGCATATATCCGCCAAGGCTAATTAAAAGATCGGCATATTCTGAATTTTCTTCTGCCATATTTTCATAATATTTGGCTCCAGCGAGAAAAAGATCAAAGCCGCCTCCCAATGAAAGGTTGATTCTTTTTTGAAAAAATTCATAATAAAATCTTGCGTAAAAATTGTATGTCGACCATGAATAGTTTTCAAAATCGATTTCTATGTCGTTAACCGTTAAGCCTATAACGGGATTATACGAAAGTCCGAAATTCAGCATATATTTTTGCATTAGTTTTTTATAAAGAGCGATATCGGCGCCATAAAGCGTTGCCGAAGAATAGCTTTCATATTCAGAGGCTGATTCATAAAGATTTATATAGCTATTTTGTATTGCTATGTAATTTTCAGATTTATTTTCTTTAGAAGCTTCTTTTGAAAATAAATTATGGGGAACACAGAATAAAAAAATTAAAAGAAAAATTAATCGGGAAAATATGATATTCTTTTTAATCGATTCTTTAATGTAACTGCGCATTGTTTTCGCCTGTTTTTTTCTTGCTTTCATTCATGTTATCAGACGCCTTTCTTAAAAATTTTTTTTCATAAGCAGAAAGGCTTTTAATTCCGTGACGGCTTATCTTATCAAGTATGGCGTCGATTTTTTCTTCCATATGCATCATATCGTATTTTTCCTGCTCTTTCTTTTGCCATTCGCGGCGTTTTTTTGCCGTTTTATACCGCTTAATAAAGTTCCATTTATCTGTAAAAGAATGAGGATGCGGATGGTTTTTCTTTTTCACCAGATAAAACAAGTAAAAATATCCGGTTAAAAGACCTCCAAAGTGCCCCACATGGCTTATACCGCCGGCTGTGCCGGTCGTCTGAAGGGTAAAATAAAAAGAGACAAGCCCCATAACTAAAACAAAATATTTTACTTTCACCGGAATAATAAACATGAATAAAAGATATCTGTCGGGCCAATAAACGGCATATGCCAGTAGTATTCCGTAAACTGCGCCTGACGCTCCGATGGTCGGCAGAGCAAACTCAACCTGACCCAAAAGAACGGGAATTAAGAAAATAAAAACGCCGGCTCCCGTGCCGCAAACCAGATAATATCGGGTAAAAAACTTTTTTCCCCATTTTTCTTCCAGCTCAGAGCCAAACATCCATAAAGCAAACATGTTAAATAATATGTGCATAATGTCTCTTTGACTATGCAGAAACTGGTAGGTAAAAATCTGCCAAAAATAAAATTTATTGACAATAATTTTCGGATCCAGCGAAAAAATATCCTGAATTTGATTTGAAGCGCCGTAATCTTGCATGACCAGACTTGAAATGAACTGTACAATATAAATTACAACGTTAATTATAATAAGCCCTTTAACGGCGGGCGTTATTTGCGGACCAAAGCGTACCTGACTCATAGATTATCCGTCGAATTATAATTTTTTACCAGCATATCAATAGCCTTAATATAATCAATTGTTTCGGGCACATCTTTTAAATACATCTGGTTTGTGGCGTCTGATTTTGCGTCAGGCGGGTTCGGATGCGCCTCTAGAAAAAAACCGTCTACGCCGACAGCCGCCGCCGCCCGGGCCAAGGGCTGGGCCATTTCGCGTTCGCCGCCCGATACTTCGCCTCCTCCGGGAAGCTGGGTTGAATGCGTGATATCCATAACGACATGAACATTTTGACTTCTTAAAAAGTCGATGCCTCTCATATCTACAACTAAATTATTGTATCCGAAAGTGTATCCTCTTTCGCATATGGATATTTTTTCAGAGCCGGTTTTATGAAATTTTTCTACGACTTTTAAAGCGTCAGAAGGAGCCATGAATTGCCCCTTTTTTATGTTCACCCAGAGGTTTGTTTTTGCCGCTTCTAATATTAAATCGGTTTGTCTTGATAAAAAAGCGGGAATTTGAAGAATGTCGGCTACCTTTGCCGCTTTTTCGACATGTTCAGGCAGATGTACGTCGGTTAAAATAGGCAAATCAAATTCTTTTTTAATATCTGCCAGCATTCTTAAACCTTCGTCAATGCCGAATCCGCGAAAAGATTGAATACTGCTTCTGTTGGCCTTGTCATAAGACGACTTAAAGATTAAAAATATATTTTTTTCTTTGGCCGTCTTTTTTAAGAATGACGCCGTTTCGGTTAAAAGTTCAAAGCTTTCAATTACGCAGGGTCCCGCGATTAGAAAAACCGGATTTTTTCCGCCAATTTTTGTTTCTCTTATGAAATCAGATTCTTTATTCAGTTTGACCATTGTAAAATCTTTTTAACTCTTCGGCTGAAAGGCGCACTATTAACCTGCACCCGCCGTTTTCAAGATATAGTTTGTGATAGACTTCAATTTGGGGATGTATATTTTCTGCGTTTTTATATAAATCGTGAAATTTTGGCATAACTTTTTGGTACGCTTTATTGCAGCTCTTTTCTCGTCTTTCGACATAAGTGTCCTGATAGTCTTTGGCGTCTTCTTGCACTGAAATTTGAAGAGTTGTTTTATCAATCCACAAATTATCTTGTACCTCTTTTGAACGCTCTTGGTAAATTATCTGTTTGCCTGCGCAGGCAAACGCAAAAAAATATATAAAGGTAATATACAAAACGCAGATACCATTGAAACTGTTTTTTTTATTCATATAATTCAAATGCATTTAGATGCGCAGCCCGCTTTTTGCTCAAAAATCGAAAACGCACCCAAAGTATTCCTGTATACTATAAAATCTTAAATTCTAAAGCGCTGTGTCAACCATAATTGTTTGAAAGTTTTTTAAAATTAAGTCGATAAGAAGAACATTGATAAATATTAATGAGCGTTATGAAATTTCTTGAAAAAAAAGTAAAAATTTGTTATAAAATATTCTATATTGCGGTTTTACTCTTTACCTTAAAAAATCCTTATCTTCATGCTCAAAATTTTAAAAAGGGTCAACATGAACAATCAAATATTCAGGTTGACTGGCAAAATTATTTTGTAATTGTAAATGCCGAGTTTAAACTGAGTAAAAAAGCGCCCATAAGCGAGAGAGAGCTGTTAAGAGAGCAGACAAAAGAAGATATTCTTCAGTTGATTAGTCATTATCTTGAAAATCTTGTAGTAGACGAAAACCGTTTATTGAAAAATATACTCGCTTCTAATGACGAATTTTCACGCGAATATTCTCTTTTCCTCGAAACTCTTGAAATGCACGGAATGTTTTTTCGCGAAAATAAAATTATAACAAGCATGAAAATACCGTTAAGAGGCAAAAACGGTCTTTTGGCGCGGGTGCCGTTAAACTGGAACCATTATAATTATGAAAGTTTGAAAAGTAACGAGTACGTAGGCGAAGCGTATCAAAGAAACTCGTATAATAGCGAATATATTAAATCTCTTTCTCCCGTGAAATATACAGGGCTTATTATTGACGTAAGAAATTTAGATTTTAACGTTTCGTTGTCTCCAAAAATCTTTGATCAAAACGGAAAGTTGATTTATGGCGAAGAATTTATTCCGCCAAACGCGGGAAAACGTAGAGGAATTGCGGCTTTCCTGACAAATCTCAATAATTCTGAAGTTGAAAGACGGGTAGGCAGAAGACCTTTATTGACAACAGCGGTAGAAACAAGCGGTTTTAATAAAACAAACGCCGTTTTAATCATAAGAGACGCAGCCAGAATTTTTGATCATGAAGAAACAGTTAAGAACTTAAGAAAGTGCCGCGTTGTTTTCTTGATTAACGAAAAAAACAAAAAAAAGTAATAAAGCTTTTTTTTGTTGTTCCGATCATACAAATAAGGGAAAAAAGTTTTTTTTTCATAAATCTCTCTAACCGTATCGTAACTTCGCCTATCTTTAGTTAACCTTCAATATCTTATCTTAATCTCTCCAGGCTTGAGTCATCTTTGTTCATGAAAATATCCGACATTGAAGTCAGGAAACTAGAACAAAGAAATATTATAAAGAGTTTGTTCTTAAAAATCAAGCGCCAGGAAGCTTGTAAAATATAGAACAAAAGTTTTGTGTATTTCTAAAGAAAATCTTGTTCGTTTGGTTTTGATAAAAAAAGCAAGAGGCTTTTTCAAAACAGGTAAACAACAAAGTGATTCAAGGAGGAATCGACAATGATAATAAACCACAACATGTCGGCTATTAACGCCCACCGAGTAATGAAGTTCAATACTTGGGATGTTGATAAGTCGATGGCAAAATTATCAAGCGGTATGCGCATTAACAAATCAGGAGACGACGCATCAGGTATGGCCGTTTCTGAAAAAATGCGTACCCAGATAAAAGGTCTGCGTCAGGCAGAGCGAAATACTGAAGACGGTATGTCGATGATTCAAACAACCGAAGGTTATATGGATCAGATATCAAACGTTATTCAGAGAATAAGAGTGCTTGCCGTTCAAAGCTCAAACGGTATTTATGCCGACGATGACCGTCTATTAATGCAAATTGAAGTATCTCAGCTTGTAGACGAAATAGACAGAGTATCTTCTCAGGCCGAATTTAACCGCATGAAACTGCTTCAGGGCGATTTCGCAAGAGATTCTCGTACGTCTTCAATGTGGTTTCACATGGGACCAAACCAGCACCAGCGTGAAAGAGTTTATATTCGCACCATGACCGCTACCGCTTTAAGCTTTAAGAAGATTGACGGAAGCATCGTTAGCGTATCAACCGCAGGTTTAGCAAATGAAACTCTAGGCGTTATGGACGCCGCTCTTGATCAACTCAATCGACAAAGAGCAAATCTTGGCGCATATTACAGCAGACTTGAATTTGCCGCTAAGGGTTTATTTGCGGCATATGAAAATATTCAAGCCTCAGAGTCTCGAATTAGAGACGCCGATATGGCTGAAGAGATGGTTGATTATACCAGAACGCAGGTATTGGTTCAGAGCGGTACGGCTATGCTCGCGCAGGCAAACATGAAACCGCAGAGTGTACTGCAGCTTCTTAGATAATAAAATTTAAGAGTTCAAACCGCCGAATTTTAAGAATTCGGCGGTTTTGGGTTTTAAACCCTATTGACATAAAAAAATGGGTCCATAATAGGATATGGCAATCTGCCGTCATGCGACGGCAGATTGCCATATCCTATTATGGATTTGAAGGCCTGAAAATCAGAGACGGCTCATTTGTTAATCGGGCGTCCAGGTAGTGTGCGGGGTTAATTCTGCGCATTACTTCGTGGACGCCTGATTTTAATTTTTTTAAAATTAAACAAGCGTTCAAAATTGTGACAAAGGAGTGTCTGATGATTATCAACCACAATATGTCTGCTATCAACGCTCATAGAGTGTTGAAATTTAATTCATGGGAAGTAGACAAAACCACGGCGCGGCTTGCTTCGGGTGAAAGAATCACAAAAGCGGGCGATGACGCTTCCGGCTTGGCGGTTTCTGAAAAACTCAGAACGCAGGTACGCGGGTTGAGGCAGGCAGAAAGAAACACAGAGGATGGAATGAGTTTCATCCAGACAGCTGACGGGTATCTCGATCAAATTGCGAACGTTCTGCAGAGAATTCGTGAAATCGCCATTCAGGCGGCAAACGGAATTTACTCAGTAGAAGACAGGCAGCTTATGCAAGTTGAAGTTTCGCAGCTTATCGATGAAGTTGACAGGGTCGCCTCTCAGGCAGAGTTTAATCGTATGAAACTTCTGATGGGGCACTTTTCTCCGACCAGCAAATTAAGATCAATGTGGTTTCACATGGGACCAAACCAGCACCAGCGAGAGCGGGCTTATATAGGAACCATGACGGCCGACGCGTTTAGTTTGCTAAAAGGCGGAATACCAATTTCTGTATCTTCAGTCGGAGAAGCCAACGAAGTGATTGGGGTAGTCGACGGTGCGTTAGGGAAAGTAACCAAGCAAAGAGCTGACTTGGGAGCCTATTATACGAGGCTTGAAATTGCGGCCAAGGGCTTAATGAGCGCTTATGAAAACGTTCAGGCCAGTGAATCTCGAATCAGAGACGCGGATATAGCCGAAGAAATGGTAAAACATTCGCGAAATCAGATTCTAGTTCAGAGTGGTATGGCGATGCTGGCACAAGCCAACTTGAAGTCGCAGTCAGTTTTGGGTTTACTGCAAAGATAAATCCATTTTTTGGGGTTTCCCCTTGAAACTGAAAGCGTATAAAAGATTTATGCGCTTTCGTACGCAGCTTAAGGCAGAAAAAAGTATTTGCTTTTTTCTGCCTTTTTTTTATTTTTACTTAAAATATATTTATAAAAAGATCATATTCATGTTTAAACAAAAAACGAAGCGCCTCCTGAAGAATTCTTACTCTTATTTATTAACTATTATTTTATTCTTTTGCTTAGCTTCTAATGCGGAATTTTCAAAAGATAGAAATTATATGGATTTTTACAATATTTCAGATTATTTATCTTGTTCAAACGAATTAAATAAAGAAGCCAAAATTCGAAATCTTACAGAAATTCAAAATCTGATTTTTGGAGAATGCCTGTTTCAAATCAAGCAGTATAAAAAATCCGCTTATTATTTTAATCTGATACTTGAAAAGAAATCTCAAAATTCGTTAAGAGCCGCTGGCAGGCTTGTTGATATCTATAATCTTGGCGCTCAAAATATAGAAATTGATGCGCTGATGAATTATCTTTTAAATAATGAAGAGGCGGTAAATTTAGGAAGACAAATTCAAAAAACTTTAATAACGAGAAATCAGATAGATTTATTTTTGCCTTTGTATAAAAAATATCCTATTCAACTGAGTGACCAGCAATTTAATACGATATCGGCTGCTGTTGATTCTAATACTTTTGAAAATCTAATTAAAGATAATCCCGATTATATGCAAAACTATGATTTTCTTTGGGCTAAATATCAAATCACTCACGGCGAATCAGATTTAGCGCTGCAAATACTCGATAAAATTCTTAAAAAATCGTTCGACAGAGAGGCCGTTTTGCTGAAAGCCTCTATTTATTGGAACAATCAGAAAACAAACGAAGCGGTTGAAACTCTAAATATTCTCAAGAGAATGGGAATTTTCGGTTATATGTCTATTTCTGATTTTTATTTTGAGAACGCCGACTTAAAGCGGGCTCTTTTATGCGTTCACGAAGGTATTGAAAAAGGATACTCTCTTTATGACAGAGAAATATTATACGAAATGTCTTTGCAGAATTTTGAAAAGGCGGCGTATCTTCTTGAAAAATACGTAGATGAAAAAAAAATATCGGTTTATAGGCGCCAGTCAATGATGAGAGAATATTTTTCTCAGGGGACAAAGCAAGACTACTGGCGCGGATTAAAACGCTATGAAAAAGAAAATCCCGGCATTTGTCTGAAAGCCGTTTTTGAACAAATGCCATGGGATACTGCTGAAAATATTCAAAAAGAAGTTAAGATATGCCGTAAAAATATTAAATATGAGATTCTTGAAAAGATTTTATTTCATGCAGATTCTATTAAGCGATATGACGTCATAACCCTTTTTCTTAAGAATAAAAAAAAAATATCTGAAATTGAATCGTATCTTCTTGGAAAAAGTTTATATTTTCAAGAACCTGAAAATATAAATTTAAGCTTAAAAAAATTTGAAAATATTTCTTTTTTAAGCAATTTTACATATACTAATGAAGTAAGTTATTATAAGGCTTTAATCTATTTAAAAACACATAAATTCAGTCAAGCTCAGGTTATTCTTAAAAGTTTAAACTATCAAGACGCTAATTTGCTTTTTCTAGCCTGTTTATTTTATCAAGATAAACCAGATGAACTAGAAGGCGCCTTAAACGGAGTTTATGGCGTTAAAGCGGGCGTTGAAAAGTTATACTTTCAAGCGCTTTGGAGCATGCAAAAAAAACAAATGAAGCAAAGCAAAGAACTGTTTGAGTCTTATCTTGAAAAATCGGGCAGTTTCGGCAATAAAGCGGTATATATATTATTTTTGCTGAAATATTTTTCTAACTCTGAAGAGCTCAGACAACTCTGTATAAATTTAGCGAAATATCCAAACGGATTATCTGATAAAGACTGGAACTTCGTTAAAGAAGATTCAGCCGCTGAAAAACTCTCTGAACTTCAAGCTTTTTCAAGATACTGGTATGCCCGTTATTTAATACTGACGAAGAAAGACAATAAGGCCTATGATATGCTCAGAGAATTAAAAGAAAGCGAAAACGCGGCTCTTCTTCAAAGCGAAATAAATTATATATTGCTTTCTCAAAACGAGAAGAATATTAATAATCAAAATTCTATTGAATATTTAATTAAATTTCCGGCTTCGCCTTTTCGCGTTTTTATTAAGCCATAAGCCGGCGGCGTCGCTCTTATTATCGTTATATTATTTTATATCTGAGTTTCTTCTTAAAAATTTTCTCAAAGTAATCTTTTTTTCTTTTCAGGCTCCAAAGTTCAAGACTTAAATCGGCGTCGGTAGTTATTTCAAGAATAATTTCTGTTTTATTAGAAACGACATTAATATCTTTAACGCAGCAATTGTAGCTTCTATCTAGCGCATCGGCTATACGAAGAAGCGAGGCCATCTTCAGTATAATCTCTTTTTTATTCTCGTCTAAAGACTGAAATTCAAGATGCGAACCTTTAGGAAATCCTTTCCTGTGATACCGGGCGATTAGGGCGATAAGAATTTTCTCTTTTTTTGAAAACCCTAAAAGTTCAGTGTTCATTATTAGATATTGTGTATGCTTGTGGTGCTGCGAATAGTCGATAAAAATGCCGCAGTCATGCAGCAGTGAGGCGGCGTATAATAAAATCTTATAAGATTCGTCAAGTTTATGATTTGTTTGAAGTTCATCAAAGAGACGAGAGGCTAAAAAAGCGCAATGTTCGCCGTGTTTTTTTTGCAGGTTATATTTCTGGGAAAATTTTTCAAGAGAATTATATCGATATTTTTTCTTAATTTGCGTATAAATTTTTTTATTGATATTTTTATAAATATAATCGACTAAAATTCCGTCTCTTAAGCCTTTATTTGAAATAATCAATTTCTCAATTTTCAATTCTCTTAATATCGAATACATGATGACTAACCCTGAAAGTATGATATCGGCCCTTGAAGAGTCGAGGCCTTTTAGTTTTTTAAGCTCTTTTAACGAGAGTTTTTGTATTTCTTTAATAAGTTTTTTCAAGCTGCTTGAATATAATATGGGCCGGTCGTTTTCAAATTCAATATTTTCTCTATGTTTAAGTATTTCAAGTATATTTCTCGCAGTACCCCCCGTGAAAATTCCCATGTCTATTTTTTCTGACAAAAGTTCGGTTAGAAACGGCTTTATTTCTCTTTTTAAGTATTTTGAGATGACTTTGTTTTCTGAAGAGTTTTTTTCTTCGGTTAGAACTTTCATCTTTACCGTTCCAATACGCAGACTTTCGGCAAAATGTATTCCTTTTTGACTGCATATTAAAATTTCAGTCGAACCGCCGCCTATATCGGCAAGAAAGAACGTTCTATCGTTAAACTGCATATTTGATAAAACGCCCGAATAAATCAATTGCGCTTCTTTTTTCCCTGAAATGATTTTGACATTAAATCCGCATTCTGTTTTGACTCTATCTAAAAAATTGCCTATATTTGCTTCTCTTAAGGCGGCGGTTCCCACTGCGATAATTTCTATAGTTTCGTGAAAATCTATTAATTTTTTAAAATTTTTAAGACCATCGAGAGCTATTTCTACATTTTCTTCAGAGAGCTTGTTATCTAAAAGCAGGCCCGAAGCTAAACGCGCCTGAATTTTATCAGAACAAATAAGCTGATTATGACCGTTTTGATCAATATCATGTATTTCAAGTTTAATATTATTGGAGCCTATATCGATAATTGCGATTCTAACCATTTTGCCTTAAAAATCGGATTTTATATTAAATAAATCAAAAATATTTCTGGGAACATGATAAATGCTTTTGATATTTTTTTTAAATTTATCTGCTCCTTTGCCGTATAAATAAGTAGGCACTTTATTTTCAGTATGTTTTGAATGAGACAAATCTTCAAAATTACCATGATCTGAGCATATGACGACAAGTTCCCTTGTTATGTCAAGTTCTTCCCATATTCCTTCTAAAAAACATTCTATATCGCATATTATTTTTTCAGGCTCCATGAAAGACGTATCGTGCCCTACCATATCGGGAAAAAAATACTCATAGACAATTAAATCAAAGTTTCTGGCTAGAGAAACCAACTTTCTGCCTGTAATTTTCGCCCCGATGATTTCAATATCTACTCCCTGACTTCTTAAAAACCAGTTTGTAATATCCATGTATAACGCTTTTCCTTTTAAGTAGTCGTCAATTGTATAAAATGGCTGTCCGCTTGATTTTTGCATAAACGAAGTCGCAGACATAAATCTTTCGCCTTTAGGTTGTTCTATTTTATTCAGGTATTTTTCAGAATAAGAGTTGATTAAAACCGATTTTTTATTATTATCTATGAAAGATTTTATAAGATTATATTTTATGATATAGGGCCTAAGAGAATAAGTAGGAAATCCGCTTACATGACGCCCCATTATTTTTGAAGCGTTATAGCCGGTAAAGAGAGCCGTTTGACCCGTGGCAGACTGCGGTACGCCTTCAACGCCCATATGCGCGTCTGTTTCAATAATGTCGCCATTTGCATGAAACCCGCCGCCCGCAAGCGGAGATAAGAAATATGTTTTATATTTCGCTAGAGGATTTTTGCCCGAGTCGGAACTTCCGAATCCTATACCGTCAAAAAAAATATAAATCAGCGTGTCAGGAGAAGACTCTCCCATATTTTGCGCCGCTTATGCCGGTTGAGCCCCTAAGTTAGGTATGATAGAGCTTTTTTTGCCCGGCGATTCTTTTTTTGACGTTTTTTTACCTTTGTCGCCTTTGTCTTTTGTATCAGGTTTTTTCTTTTGACCCGAAACAGATTCCAACTTTTTTGAGCTTATTTTAACGCCGTACTTTTTGGCGATTATAAGCAGTTCGGCCCCTGTTATTGTTTCGTTATCAAGAAGACTTTTTGCGATAGCGTCTAGAGCCTTTCTATATTTCAGAAGAAAACTTTTACCTTTCTTAAACGACTCGTCAATTATTCTTTTAACTTCTTCGTCAACAATTCGAGCGTATTCTTCAGAGTGATCGGTATGACGCGTGTAATCTCTGCCTAAAAATACCGCGCCGCTTTCTCCGCCGCTTAAATTTATGGGACCTAATTTTGCCGACATGCCCCATTCTACAACCATTCTTCTTGAGATAGCCGTCGCTCTTTCAATGTCATTTGAAGCCCCTGTCGTTACATCTGAAAATACTATATCTTCGGCAAGACGTCCGCCCATTAAAACGGTAATTTCTTCAATCCAAAAGTTTCTTGATCTCATGTGTTTTTCTTCTTCGGGAAGATGTTGGGTAATGCCCAGGGCTCTGCCTCTCGGAACTATCGTTACTTTATGAATCGGTTCGGCATAATCAAGAAGCAGACTTAAAAGAGCGTGCCCGGCTTCATGGTACGCGATAATTTCTTTTTCTGAATCGCTTATAAAAAATGATCGTCTTTCGGGACCCATTAAAACTTTATCCCGGGCGTCTTCCATATCGTCTTGAGCTACTTCTTTCTTTTCGCGTCTTGCGGCTAAAAGCGCCGCTTCGTTGGCCAAATTTGCAAGATCGGCGCCGGTGAAACCCGGCGTACCCCGCGCTACTTTTTTGAGGTCAACATCTTCAGATAAAGGTATCTTTTTTGTATGAATTTTTAATATTCCTATTCTTCCTGTAATGTCGGGAGTATCAACCACTACCTGTCTGTCGAATCTTCCCGGTCTTAACAAAGCCGGGTCAAGCACATCGGCTCTGTTTGTGGCGGCGACAATGATGACGCCTTCATTTTCTTCAAAACCGTCCATTTCTACTAAAAGCTGGTTTAGCGTCTGTTCTCTCTCGTCATGACCTCCGCCAAGGCCCGCGCCTCGAAGCCGCCCGACAGCGTCAATTTCGTCTATAAAAACAATGCAAGGCTGACTTTTCTTGGCCTGCGTAAATAAATCTCTGACGCGGCTTGCGCCGACGCCCACAAACATCTCTACAAAATCGGAACCCGATATAGAAAAAAACGGAACGCCCGCTTCGCCCGCTATCGCTTTTGCTAAAAGCGTCTTGCCTGTTCCCGGGGGGCCTACAAGCAAGACGCCTTTTGGTATTTTGGCGCCAATGTTGCTGAATTTTTGGGGTTCTTTTAAAAACTCTACAACTTCTTCGAGTTCTTCTTTGGCTTCTTCAATGCCGGCTACATCTTTAAAAGTTGTCTTGTTTTTTGTATCGGGGCTTAGTTTTGCCCTTGATCGTCCGAAGCTCATGGCTTTATTGCCCGTAGATTGAATTTGTCGCATCATAAAAAACCAAATTATGACCAAAAGCAATATCCATGGAAGAAAAGATAGAAAAGGGAGCAATAGACTTTCTTCGCGCGGGCGGCCCTGAAAGTACTGAACTCCGTTTTCTTTTAAAAATTCAAGAAGCATAGGGTCTCTATGCGCGATATAGCTTTCAAATTCAATTTTCTGACCTTCGCTGTGATAAAAACCGGCAATAATATTATCCTGAATGATCAAAGGGGTATCAAGCGTTGTAGGGATTTTTTTTTCTTTAACAAGACGTATAAATTCTGAATAGTGAAGATTTTTTTTACTTGGAGGAGGCTGCGCAATTTTATAAAAAAGCACGCCTAGAATAATAATTAATAAGAATAACGCAAAATTTTTTGATCCTTTGTTCATTTAGTAAGTTCCTTTTTAATTTATTGCATACTATATAAAAATTTTGATACTCTTTGTAAACTTATATCCCAAAAAATATAGAATCAATTAATGAATCTAAAAATCATGCAATAAACCAGAAAATTTCAAAATTATTGCCCTATAAAAAACGCTTGCTTTTTTGTCTAAATTATAATATTTGCCTTTTTAAGGCAAATATTATTGAGAAGTCAGGATTGTATATTATCCGAAAACTTGTTAATGAATATCATAATAAAATCTTAAAATTTTATTAATTAATTGAGGAGAATCCATGAAAGAATCATTTATAGGAATAGATGTCGGCGCAGAAACAATTAAAATTGCAAGAGTTAGTAAAGAAGAAGACAAAATACAGCTTGAAAATCAGGAAATCATAGAACATCATAATGAACCGGGCGCTTCATTATTAGAACTTATTCAAAAATTTGACTGGAACAATATACAAGGGGCGGCTGTTACAGGGCGATTTAGCAGGGTTGTTAATCTGCCCAGAATTCCCGCAAAGCAGGCTCAGGCCGCAGGTTTTAGATATTTATTTGGCGATAAGCCCGCTACTTTGGTATCTATAGGAAGTCACGGTTTTTCGGTTTTAGAACTTAGAAAAAAAGAACTTGAAGTCTTTCGATCTAACTCACGATGTTCTCAGGGTACGGGGAACTTCTTAAGACAGTTAGTAGAGCGTTTTAATATGAATATAGACGAAGCCAGCAAAGTATGCGAAGATATCGAAGAGCCGGCTCCTTTATCGGGAAGATGTCCGGTAATATTAAAAACAGACATGACCCATCTTGCGAACAAAGGCGAAAGCAGACCCAAAATATTAGCGGGGTTATACGATGCGGTTTGCGAGAATGTTCAGGTCTTGATTAAACCCGGCATAAGCCCTAAAGAAATGTTATTAATAGGCGGCGTAAGCCGTTCAAAAAGAGTCAGAGACAGATTTAACGAGTTTTCTGAAAAAAATGAAATGCAATTTATAGAGGCCGAAACAGATAAACGTGTTTTTATCGAAAGTATCGGCGCGGCTGTTTATGCCGCGTCTGGAGCGGGAAAAGTAACGTCTTTAGACGATTTAATCTTAGATCCCGAAGAGGTAGAGATGGAAAAAGTGGCCGGCTTGTCGAGTCACTTGTCTAAAGTAAAAAGAATGCCAAAACAGCAGATTTCTATCGAAAATTCAAAAAGCGGCAAACTTATTATCGGTTTTGATATCGGTTCTACCGGCTCAAAAGCGGTTGCCGTTGATCCTGAAAATAAAGAAACAGTCTGGGAAGGCTACATCAACACAAACGGAAACCCGGTGGGCGCGGCCCAGACATTAATGAAACAGTTTATAGACGGTCCGGCGGGAAAGCTTACTGTAGTCGGGTTATCGGCAACGGGAAGCGGTCGGGAAATCGTAGGTTCGCTTATGACAACCTGCTACGGTAAAGAACAAATATATGTGCTAAATGAAATTGCGGCGCACGCAGAAGGCGCCCTTCATTTTGATAACAGGGTAGATACCATTTTTGAAATAGGCGGTCAAGACGCCAAGTACATCCGTCTTTCTGACGGTAAAATTGTAGACGCCGCCATGAACGAGGCCTGCAGCGCGGGAACGGGTTCTTTTATTGAAGAGCAGGGCAAAAAATTTTCAAAAGTTGAAAATGTGGTACAGTTAGGGCAAGAGGCCTTAAAGGCCGATTGCGGCGTTTCTTTGGGGCAGCACTGTTCGGTATTCATGGCGGAGATTATTGACGAGGCTGTAGCGGCAGGCGTTGAAAATAAAAGCATTATTGCCGGAATTTATGATTCAATCATACAAAACTATTGTAATAGAGTAAAAGGAAGCCGTTCTGTTGGCGACGTGATTTTTTGTCAGGGTATGCCGTTTGCCGCCGATGCATTAGCAGGGGCCGTAGTGGCCCAAACAGGAAGCGAAGTGATTATTCCGCCGAATCCCGGTACTGTAGGCGCTCTTGGCATCGCTTTATTAGCGAAAAAGGCTCTTGATGAGTCTGAAAAAAATCTTGAGGCGTTAGACCCTCAAAAGTTTTTAAGCGCTTCCATTGAAAGCAAAGATACATTTGTCTGCAGTTCAAATAAAGGATGCGGCGGCGCCGGTAATAAATGCCGCATTGACAGAATTGCTACAATTGTAGCAGGCAGCAAACAAAAATTCACCTGGGGCGGCGGTTGTTCGATGTGGGATAAAGGCACCAGAGTGGCAAAGTTACCCGATAGAACCCCTGATCCATTTAGAGAAAGAGAAGAGTTAATTGAAGAAATTCTGGCAAATGAGAGCCAGACAGATTCAATGAAAACAATTGCTTTAACCGACGAATTTTCGCTTAAAGGGTTGTTCCCTTATTTTATAACTTTTTTTAGAGAGCTTGGTTTCGCGGTAAAACCATTTATCAAAGCGAGTCATAGCGTCTTAAAAAAGGGTATAAAAAAAGCAAACATTCCTTTTTGCGCGCCAATGCAAATGTATCATGGTTTTGTCAATGAAATGGCCGAGGCTGAAAGCGATTATATCTTTTTGCCGATGTTAAAATCAATTTATAAGGCAAAAAACGAGCCCAGCTCATGCGTATGTCCGATTGTTCAGGGAAGTTCTGACATTATGAAATGGGATATCGGAAAAGAAAATGAAAGCAGGGTGCTTACTTCTGTTATTGATATGAATGACGGCAATTTAGATTCAAAGCTTTTTCAAGACTGCGTTCAAAGTATTGCCCAGTCTCTCGGTATAAACGGAAAAAACTGGCAGAGAGCCCATGAAAAAGCGGCGCAAAATCAAAAAGAGTTTGATAAAAAGTGTATTGACATCGGCAATAACGCTCTTGCGTTTTGCAGAGAAAATAACATAACTCCTATTTTGGTTCATGGCAGACCGTATACAATTTATAATAAAGTATTAAATTCAAATGTTCCCGCTATTTTAAGAGAGCAGGGATGCGTCGCGATACCGATAGACTGTTATGAAATTAAAGAAGAAGTTCCCGTATTTGAAGACATGTTCTGGGGACAGGGTCAGAGAAATTTAAGAGCGTCTCATCAGGTAAGAAGAACAGACGGAATTTACAGCATTTGGTGCAGTAATTATTCATGCGGTCCCGACAGTTTTAATCTGCATTTCTTCAGTTATATTATGCAGGGCAAACCCTTTGCGGTTATTGAAACAGACGGTCATTCGGGCGACGCCGGAACAAAAACACGCGTTGAGGCTTTTCTTCATTGCGTAAAAGAAGACATGAACAGAATACAAAAGACGGCAAAAGAACCGGCCGACTTTAAGACAAAACAACGTACTTCGTACTCATTAAAAGATATTAGAGAAACAAACGCCACAGTGATTATTCCTAGAATGGGCGTAGGCGCTACAGCGTTAACAGCGTGCCTTCGTTCGGTAGGCATTGACGCAGAAGCGTTAGATATGCCCAATCATGAAACGGTGAGAATAGGCAGACGCTTTACTTCGGGAAAAGAATGTCTTCCTATGACGGTTACAGCGGGGTCGTTGATCGATAGAGTAGAAAAAGAGCCAGATAAAAATAAAAAATTTGCTTTTTTTATGCCGACCGCCGAAGGGCCGTGCCGATTCGGTATGTATAATAATCTTCATAAAATTATTCTTGAAAGAAAAGAGTTAAACGACAGGGTAGAGGTTTGGTCGCCGAACGATTCAGATTATTTTGACGGCCTTCCTACCGGATTTTCTGTTTTAACCCTGACCGCATTTGCCGCTGAAGATATGCTTCAAGCGGCTCTTTACGACGTTAGACCAGTCGAATCAGAAAAGGGAGCGGCTAAAAAAATATATGATAAATACAGAAAAGAACTGCATAAAGTATTAGAAGCTGCAACGAAAGGAACCGAGCTTTCAGGCGGTAACGCGCTTATGCATGTGGCCAATAGAAAGCTTTTTGGAGTAAATTCTCTGTTAAAGAAAGCCGCTAAAGAATTTGCGAAAATAAAAACAGATAAGAAAATTCCGAGAGTTTCTATGGTCGGAGAAATCTATGTAAGATGCGATGACTTTTCAAATGATTTCCTCGTCGATAAATTAGAGGCGCGGGGCGTAGGGGTAATATTTGCTCCTTTTACCGAATGGCTTGAATATACCGACCATTTTAACATCAAAGAAGGCAGAAGCAAGGGATTTGACGTTTTCTTAAATTCATTTGTATTACGCAGGGTACAGAGTATGCTTTACAATGTTTTCAAAAGCAAGCTAAAATGGCACAAACGTACAGAAGTAAAAGAATCTCTAAAAGCGGCAGAGCCGTATATTCGCGGTAAGTTAAACGGCGAGGCCGTGCTGACCTTAGGCGGCCCGCTTCATGAGTGGAGAGAGGGGCAAATTGACGGCGTCGTCTCTGCCGGCCCTCACGAATGTATGCCCACAAAAATAGCCGAAGCTCAGTTTTTTCATGTCGCCGAAAAAGAAGGACTGTTGTCTTTAACAATTCCTTATAATGGAGATCCTATTGATATTGAAATTATAGAAAACTTCGCTTTTGAAGTTAAATCTAGATTTCAAACTAGAATGGGAATAGAATATGATGTCGCTGAAGAGATAGAAGAAATAAAAGCCGAAAGAAAAGCCGGTTAAATATAAAAAAAAACTTGTAAAATAAAATCGGCTAAATTATTGTACCTTAATGAAACGAGTTTGCGGGCGTTACGCCGCGTAAACTACTTCCTCTTCTGTCAGTAAAAAAGGGCCTTAAAAGGCCCTTTTTTTTAACTATATTTCTTCGTTTAATTGTTTTATGAAATTATCAACGCTTATAGAAGGGCTTGCGTTTTCGCCTCGTTTTCTTACGGCAATCAACTGTTCTTCCATTTCTTTATGACCTAATATTAAAGCATAATTTGCCTTTGACCGGTTCCATTCGCGAATCTTGTATCCGATTTTCTCGTTTCTGCTGTCGAGAAAGACCCGAAATTTGGCGGCTGTTAACTTTTCTTGAATCGATTTCGCGTATTCGTCTATGGCAGAGCTGATCGTTAGAATGCTTATTTGTTCAGGACTCAGCCACAGGGGAAGTTTTCCGCCATAATGCTCAATGAGAATTCCCATGAAACGCTCAAGAGAGCCTAAAATTGCCCTATGAACCATAACGGGCCTGTGTTTTTTGCCGTCGGCTCCCGTGTATTCTAAGTCAAAGCGCTCAGGCATTGAAAAATCGACCTGTATGGTGCCGCATTGCCAGTTTCTTTCAAGGCAATCTTTGATGTTAAATTCAATCTTAGGACCGTAAAAAGCTCCTTCGCCTTCTTTTATATCGTATTTAAGATTTATCTTTGTTAAAGATTCTTTCAATGATTCGGTGGCCCTGTTCCAAATTTCTTCAGAACCCATTGCTTTTTCGGGTCTGGTCGCGATGTATATCTTTATATCTTCAAAGCCGAATTTTTTATACACGTCAATGGTAAATTGAATGATATCGGTAATTTCTTGGGTTAATTGTTCGCCAGTACAGTAAATATGCGCGTCGTCTTGTGTGAAAGCGCGAGCCCTGAAAAGTCCGTGCAGCACCCCCGATAATTCATGTCTATGTACGGTTCCTAGTTCGGCAAGTCGAAGGGGAAGGTCGCGGTAGCTTCTCATCTGACTTTTATAAATAATGTTTGAGCCGGGGCAGTTCATTGGTTTTATCGCAAACCCGCGATCGTCTATACTGGTAAAATACATATTTTCTTTAAAGTTTTCATAGTGTCCCGACTGAACCCATAATTCGTCTGAAAGCACGGCGGGCGTTTTAATCTCATGATATCCGCGATTTTTGCATTCATTACGTATGTAATCTGTCAGGCAGTTAAATAAAACCGAGCCTTTGGGGTGATAAAAAGGAAAACCGGGGCCTTCTTCATGAAAGCTGAACAAATCAAGTTCTTTGCCTAATTTTCTATGATCTCTTTTTTTTGCCTCTTCGATTTTATGAATATATGCCTTTAATTCTTTTTCAGAGGGAAAGCTGATTCCGTAAATTCTTTGAAGTATGGGATTTTCGGGGTTGGCCTTCCAGTATGCGCCCGATATCGCCGTGAGTTTAAAAAAACCAAGCTTATTGGTAGATTGCACATGGGGGCCGCGGCAGAGATCCTGAAAATTGCCCTGCGTATAAATTGAGATATTTTCTGATTCGGGAATTTCAGATATGATTTCTACCTTGAAATCTTCTCCCATTTTTTTAAATTCTTCAATGGCCGCATTCCGCGGAAGTACTTTTCGCTCTATTGTATGCGCTTCGTCTTTTATTTTGCGCATTTCTTTTTCAATGGCCGGTAAATCTTCTTCGCTGATGGTTTCTTCAAGAAAAATATCATAATAAAAAAAACCGGGTCCCGATTTTATTACTGGCCCAATGGTTAGTTGGGCCTTCGGATAAATTCTTTTTACGGCCTGAGCCAAAAGGTGTGCGCTTGAGTGCCAGTAAATTTCTCGGCCCTCTTCTGATTCAAAATTTAATACCGTCAGTTCTCCCGCAGCTTCGGCTTTGCCGCTTAAGTCGTAAAGCGCGCCGTTTACTTTAACGGCGATAGCGCCTTTTACGATATCGGGATGGTTTTCTTTTAAAAGATCAAAGTACGACTTTTGTTCGTCTGTTTGTACTTCTTTGTTGTTAGGAAGTTTTATTGTTTTCATATTATTTTGGGAAATACTGGACTCGAACCAGTGACCTCTTGCATGTCAAGCAAGCGCTCTAACCACCTGAGCTAATCTCCCCGTTTTTGCCGATACGGCCCCCTATTTTGCAGTTAATTTAGACAAGCAGAATTAAGCCATGATCAAGGCCACCGTATGATGAATTAGAAACAAAGCGTCAAGTTTGTTTTTGAAAAGAGGATGTTTGGCCGCAAATTTCGATTTCGCAAATTTTTAATAGTTGACGATTTGTTAAATGTTTTAATTTTATCTTAAAGTAACCTCTGCGGAGAATATTCAACTGGAGATAAATAAGAATGAAAGAAAAAGTATATTGCGCAAATTGTGAACATTGTATAGTTGTGAGAGTTTTTGAGCCCGATAATATAAAATATGTATTAAGAGTAAAATGTAATAAAAAAAGATGGGCAAAAAGATCAGGCGAAGAAAAGCAATATAAATACTTTACCGTGGCCCGCAGAGTGCATACAGACTGTCCCGATTTCAGCCAAATGGGCGATCCGAATCCGTTTATTAAAAATCTAAGGCGCGAACTTCCCGTTAAAGACGAAATTTATACTTTGAAAGATTCAGAGTAAGTTGAATAAAGGGGGAAGGTCATGAGATTATCAGAAATTCTCGCCCCCTCTTCAATAAAGCACGGATGGCCAAGTAACGTAAAGTCTCTAAAAAAAACGAAATGGTCGCTATTTGAGGCGATGATTGATCTTGCAATTATAGAGTCAGATAAAAAAGATGAAACTTTAAAGCAGGTTAAAGAAAGAGAAAAATCTATGACGACTGGCATTGGCGAGGGCATTGCCATACCTCACGCCTCTCTTCATTTTCTACAGGAACCCGTCGGCAGTATGGTGATTTTGCCTGAAGGTCTTGACTTTGACTCTATCGATCAAAAAAAAGCGCAGTTTATACTCTTGATTTTATTGCCAAAAAAAGATTTTACCTCTCATATTCGAACCCTGGCTTCGGCTTCAAGGTTTTTACATAATAAAACGGTAAGAGAAATACTCATTGCCGAAAACGATTCTGAAAAAATCTATCAAGTAGTTTCTGAGTACGATAAAAAAACATAAAAATTAAAAGCTGTCGTTATTTGTTTGAATTTTTTATCCAAACGTTGATGCTGGCTACTTTTTCAATAGCGTCAGATGTCCATATTCCGGCGGGATCTTTTTTAATAATTTTTGCGAGCAGGCTTTTACACTGAACCAGTTTTGTCAGAAGCGATTGATAATTTTCATCAGAAACGCTTAAATTTACTTGTTTTACTTTTTCAAAATAATCTTCTAAAGCCTCTGAATAAATAATCGACGCTCTTTTATAAAGAAGATAAACTGCGTCAGAGACCGGCTTTTTTATAGATTGTAAATCTTCTTTTTTCGGCTCTCTTTTAGAGTTAAAAACAGAAAATATTTGGGGATTAGTATCTAAAGCTTTTATAAGGATGTCGTATGATTTCTTAAGATTTAAAAAATCTTCTTTGGCCCCTTTCTTATCGGGATGAAGACGAAAAGCAAGTTCATGATATCTTTTTTTTAATGTTTGAGAAGTAATCATAAAATTATTGCTTGAGGGAAAAATATCCATACATAGCATAGCTTCTTTGACAGATTGCAGATTTTCTTTTGAAAATAACATGTTTTTTTTTATAAATTTGCGGGAACCTTTTTTCGCTTAATCGAATATAAAAATAAACTAAAGAAGAGGGTCAAACTTTTTTTTATAGACATTCGGCGCCGCAGAAAAAATAAGTACATTAATGTTCGTTTCGTAAAAAAATAACAAAATTGAGGTTGAATATAAATATGGCGGCAGACTTAGAATTTCTTATATAATATTCAATTATGAAAACAGGCGCAAGTAAAAGAAAAAAAGGTTTTTTAGTCTTAACGTTGACGGTGACCATGATATTACTTATTTTTCAGGCCGCCATACCTTTTTGGGGGGCGGCAAAAGACGAATATTATACGGTCTCTTATGAAGCCGAATATACAAAAGCCAGATATTTGGCTCAAAGCGGTCTTGAAATGGCCTTGAAGCTGTTAAAAAGTATTCCTACAAATATTCTTTATGATTACGGCATTATGAGCGGCTATCCCATAGGCCCTATACCGCTTATTGGCGAAGCTGCTTTTACTTTTCAAATTGAAGAAGCGGGCGGTAAAATTAACCTGAACTATCTGGTAAATTCGTTTGACGACAGCGCCAATTCAAAAATATTAGGAGCGCTTAATGGCTTGTCAGAAAAATTAAATATTCCTCCCGATAAATGGGAAGCGGTTATCGACTGGATAGACGAAAATAACGATAAAAGCCCCGGGGGCTATGAGAAAGACGATTATTTAATGATGCAGCCCGCGAGAAGAATCAAAAACGGAAAAATGCATTCCATTGACGAGCTGCTGCTGATTTCGGGTTTTGACCAAAGAATTATTTATGAAGACTTAAGAACAGAGCAAGAAAAAGAATTTTATTCCGATAGTTTTTTTACAGAAGAAGAAAAAGAAGCCGTTACAGATGAAGATTATAAATTAATCAACAATATAACCGTCGATATGCCCGTAAATCCGTCTTTATCAGGGGGGTGGTCAAAAATAAACGTAAACTCTGCGCCTTATCATGTTCTATTATCCCTTTCGTCTTATATGACGTCTGATGCCGCAAAAGAAATTATCATGAAAAGAAACGAAAAAAGGTTTAAAAACATCAATGAATTATCGGCTCTGCCGAGTTTAAAGATAAATACTTCGGGTGCGCTGACTCTTTTTCATGAAATAAAAGATTTACTGACCACTAAAGATATATTATATAAGATAGTTGTCAAAGCGTCTCTGGAATCGCAAGTTGCGCAGGTTGTGGGGTATTATGACCCGCAGGCAAAAAAATTATCAACATATTTTGAATAAAGATGTCTAGAAATCCGGTAATATTAGAAATTAGCCATAAGAAAGTAAAGGGCATTGCCTATCGCTCTGGGGTAAAAGGCAAAACATTTCTTGAATCAAATTCGCAATTTTTTTCAAGCAAAGATAACGCTATTCGAACCGAAGAAATTATTGGTTTTATTAAAGACAACTATCCTGAAAACGGGGGTATTTATTTGAATTTGCCCGCCGAAAATATGTTCTTTCGAGAAATATCTCTGCCGTTTATTGAAAGAAAAAAAATAAAAGAGATTCTGCCTTTTGAGTTAGAGTCGATGATATCTTATGAACTTGACGAAATTGTATTTGATTATTACGCTAACTTAAATCTTGAAAATAACAGTACCGACGTTTTGATTGTAGGCAGTTTAAAAGCGCCGCTTTTGCCGTATATTAATCTGTTTAAGCAAAATAATTTTCAATTAAAAGGCATTTACGCCCCACATGACGCTTTGTTTCACTTGTTTCCTTATACAGGCGAAAGAGCCGGGGTTTTAATACATGTATCTTCGCTAATGAGTTATTTGGTTGTTATTGAAGATAACAGGTGGGTGTATTCAAGAATTTTGCCTATCGGTTATGATATTCTGGTCAGCTGGCTGGCTCAAAAATGGAAAAAAACAAAGACAGAAAGCGAAAATCTGCTTTTAAGTCTGCCTAAAGGCGAAGAAGAAACTCTTGACTTTGATTTTTATAAAAAACATTTTCAGGTGAGCCGTCCGCAGGCAAAACTTTTTATTCAGACAATTCAAGAGTTTGGCGAAGATCTGGCTCGCGAAATTTCTTCAAGCGAAAAAAATATTCGTTCAAAAACAAAAACTAAGCCCGATACCATGCCCATATACTTAAACAGCGAATTAAAAAATCAAACCTTTTTAGAAGATATAATATCAAGAAAATTAAAAAAAGAGGTTCTTCCGTTTCCTGTCGAGAAAACTCCGGTTTCTATTTTTTCTAGGGACTATTCTGTGGCGGTAGGGGCCGGCATTGCGCAGTCGTCTTCAAAAAGAATGAATTTCTTATCGGGAAATCTTAAAAAAGAAAGCATGGTCGAAAATAAAAAAAGCATGGGGGTTATCTTAAGCGCCGCGTTGGGAATTTTCTTCTTTATGGCCTCGGTATTTCTAGAGTATCGACAAAAAGCGTCTCTTATTGACGAATTAAGAGAAAAGCAGATTGGCGCGTTTAAAGAATATTTTAAAGGCAAAACCCCCGATATTAACAGATCGCTTTTGGCGCAGGCAAAAGAAATTGTCGAAAAAGAAAAACTTAATACAGAGATATTAAAAAAAATATACGAAAATATACCCGTATCACAGATTCTTTTTGAATTGCATCAATTAATACCCTCTGAAAAAAATATTGAAATTGAAAATATAAACTACGACGGTAAAACGCTTAGACTAATGGGGACCATCGCCGATTTTGAATCATTAAATTTATTTGAAACGACACTAAGAGAATCTGAAAAATATAACAAGGTTGAATCAAGCAAAAGATCTTTGCCCGCCGGCAAGGGCACAAATACCGTGAAATTTACCCTTACCCTTGAGCCTAAAAAAGAATCAAAGGAACAAACCTAGAATGGAAATTACCGCAAGAGAGAAAATATTCTTATCGGTAGGAGCCGTATTTATAATATTAATTATAAGTTTTTGGGGTCTTAAGTCTCTTCGAGAGCAGGTTTTTAATATAGACGTAAAAATTGACGAGCTTAGGCAGGAACAAAAAGACATAGAAGAGTATGGCGAAGAATATGAAAAACTACAGAGCTTAAAAAGCGGCGCTCCCGAAAATATTGATAAGATGCTGCCCGATATCGACAGAATTCTTTTAAGCCTGAATTTAAAGGCAACCTCGTCTATTAGCACGTCAGATTCTATTGTTGAAAAACGTTATATTAAAAGACAGGCCAATATCTCTTTTCGAGATTCTTTGGCCGAACCGGTTATGCAGTTTATTAAACAGATAGAAAGCGACCCTTCGTCTATGTATACGGTAGAAAATTTTTCGGCAAGAAAGTTGACAAGAAAACCCGGATATTATTATTTTACAATAAAAGTAATTGGTTACAGCAAAAAATGATAAACGAAAATAAAACAGAAGAAAGTTTAGACGAGATAATTGAGCCCGTTTTATTTCAACCGGTTCTAGAAGAACTCGACGAAGCTGAAGCGACTGAAGCTCCGCCATGGCGAAAAAAAGTAGGCCCTATAACCGCTGGCTTATTCAGTTTTTTTCTCGGCGTTCTTTATTTTCTTCCTCTTGAGAGTTTGGCAAGAGAAGCTTTAAAGACGGTTAATAAGTCTGGTACAGAAATCAGCGTAGGCGATATTTCTCTTTCATTTTCAGGAAATATAAGCATGAAAGATTTTCAAATGCCTATTGACGAAAAACAAAGCGATAACGACTTAAAAATAAAAAATATATCGGGCAATTTATCGGTATTTTCTCTTCTGTTTTCTGACCTTCTTATGTTTCAAACAGAAATTAGCGGTTTAGAATTATCGGCCGCTCCCGTTGAAATAAAGGGCGGTACCTGGCAAATTGAAAACAATATTGAAAATATTAAAAAGAAAAAAGATTTCTGGAAGGGCGGCTTAAAGATAACAGGCTCGCAAGTTCAGGTTTATTATAATGAAGAACTTCCCGTGATCTCTGAAAAGCTTGCCGTATTGGTCGATAAAATAATCATTGAAGGCGATTTGAAAGATAATACCTTTTATATTACGAACGCCCAAATTGAAAGCTCTGATTTTAACGCCGATATTACGGGCAATATAAGACTCATGAAACAGGCGATATTAAATGCGCTTTTAACGATTCTTCCTAAAGACCCATTTTACGAAAGATATAAGCAAATGGGACTAAAAGAAATGATAACATCAATGGGATTTATGAACGCCGACGGGAAAATACAAATTAATCTTTCGGGTAATTTAAGCAACCCCAGACCCGTCGTTAAAAAAGCTTCGTCGACGGCAAAATAAGCATGCAAAAGCATGACAAAAGAAAACTAAATGTAGATCATATATTAGGTCAAATTTATATTTTGCTTGAAAAGCAAAAAGAAAAAGACGGAGTTCTTTTAAGTAAACTTATTTCGGTCATACATGAAAAAGACGAATTTGCCACCGTTATTGAAGAAATTTATGAAAGAAAATTCGCTAAAAAAAACCAGAATAAAGTCAAGCTAACGTCAAAAGGCGTTAAAAAAGCCGAAGCGGTTGTAAGAGCTTTTAGGCTTGGCATGCGTTTTATGACAGATGTACTCGGTATATCGGTAAAAAATGCCGAAAAAGCCGCAGATTTAATGGAGCATCTTGTAGAAACTGAAACTCTTGACGCTTTATGCACTTTCATGGGACATCCTGCTTCTTCACCCGCAGGCGAAAAGATGCCTTCAGGAGATTGCTGCCGCCGAAAACTAACTTCGGTTCAGCCGTTAAGCGTAAAATTGACGGCGCTGCAGCCGGGCGAGAAGGCTCTTGTCAAATATATTCAAAATCCCGAGAGTTTTTTATCAAACATGGGAGTAATTCCCGGAGAAACGATTAAACTTCTTGAAAAAAGGCCCTCCGCCGTTATAGAAGTAGGCAGCACAACTCTGGCTCTTGATAAAAAAGCGGCCGAGCATATTTATGTGAAGCCCATTAAATAAACTAAACGTAAAAAGACTAGAGTAAATACATTTTTTATTGACGGCGGGTGTTAAAAATATTTTATGCATTTCAGCGAGGCGCTAGCTCAGACGGTAGAGCAACTGCCTTTTAAGCAGTGGGTCCCGGGTTCGATCCCCGGGCGCCTCAAATCTGCAGATCATACCGTCTCTGCAGGTAACAGTAAAAAGACATTGTCCCCTTCGTCTAGTGGTTAGGACTCGGGATTTTCATTCCCGCAACAGGGGTTCGACTCCCCTAGGGGACGCAGTTAAAAAGGGAGGCCTTGTGCCTCCCTTTTTTTATGTCTCTGGGGTGTCGAACCCCCGGTCGACCCGAGTAGTTCGCTGACGAAGCCGCAAGGCTGAGTAACGAGCAACGCGAGTACTCCCCTAGGGGATGCTTCGGCTTCGCTCAGCATAAGCTCCGTTAAAAAGGGAGACCTTGCCGCCTATTTTTTAATTAATAATTAAAATTTCAAGGTATAAGAATCAGGAAATATTATTTTTACTATTTGGATGATTTCAATAAATTATTTTTCATTCAAACGAGCAGGTAAACCTCGAAAAAAGGGTAAGATTACGATATAAGAAAAAACTTGACGATATGAACCTTTTAGGATAAAAGATCAACAAAAGGAAGCCGCAGAAATTTGGCTATTTAAGAAATAGCGTTGTGAACGGGGTTAATAAAGATAAAAACACGTTAAAATAAAAAAAAATTATACATATTAAATTTCTTACTAGCGTTATATAAATACGGCATGAAATACAAAAAAATTCTAAAAATATAGAATAAACGAAGTAAAATCGCTAGTAAAGAGGAGAAATTTAATGATGAAAAGAAATACCTATAAATATTTCAAGAAATATGTAACTATCGCGCTTAGCGTGATAATCATGTTTTTGTTTTGCTCAAAAGATACAGACGAGCCTGTAGAAGAAACCGCTGTATGCGGCGATGGTGTGGTCGAAGACAGCGAAGTATGCGATCTTTCCATTACGGGCGTTTGCACGTCAGACTGCACGGGCTATGCTTCTGACAGTTATGAATCTGACGATACAACAGGGGCGGCGCAGGCAATTGTTGCCAACGGCACAGATCAGCTTCATACCATTGATTCAACTTCAGATATCGATTATTTTTCATTTGTAGTTCTTTCGGCAGATATAACCAATAAGACAATCTTTAGCATAGAAACTTCAGACGGTTCAGGCGGCTGCGCGATGGATACCTACATTCAGGTATATGACATCGCGGGAGATAAAATACAAGATACCGATTGGTTTAACAATGACGGCGGCACGGGTACATGCTCAAAGCTTAGAATACAGTTTGACGGCGTAGCCCATACTGCGGGTACCTATTATTTTCAAGTAAGTCATCGGTATCATACAGAAAATATATCTTTCGGAGGAGGAACCCCGACAGCCGGTTATTATTATGTAAGTTTTACAAGCGAACAAATCACAAATACGGCGCCTGTGGCAGACGCTTCGCGTTCTGATGTCGAGGGATTTTATGACAGCGCAGCAGGTATCGGCCTGCCAGTTATTCTTGACGCAACCGCTTCATTTGACCCCGATAAAGACGCCTGCAAGGCAGGCGGTTTAACTTATTCATGGAGCGTAACTGATTCGACGCCTGTAGAGGTATTTGTCTCTACTGACCCGATGGCGATTTTTGTGCCGGGGCAAGCCGACAACTATTTGGTTAACTTGACCGTTACTGACAATGCCGGATGGTGCAGCGGGGTTTCTGAAAGTAATACATTAAACTCAATTCCTTTAATTGTTGCCGATGAATTGCTTTCTAATGTGGTAGCACCCTTTCTTTTAACGGGCGGGGTAAACGAATATCCACTTAATAATACAGCGGGATATAAAGATTACAAATGGTTTTCTTTTACCGTATCGGCTGCGAATGTAACTAATGGAGAATGGTTTGCGATGGAGTTTTTAGAACGCGATACGTCTTCAGACGCCCTTACATATGTACATACGCCTTGGATTGGAACACAAACAGGCGATGTAAATGTTAGCGTCTTTTTAAATAGCCAAATTGTATCGTTCTATAAAGAAAGCGATTTCGGGTTTGCATGGTTTTTCAATGCTAAAGCGGGTAGTGGTTTATCAGAAGGAACATATTATATAAAAGTAATGGGCGATACAGGTACGGTTGACGATAATGGATCATATGCTATAGGGTTAGGCTGTTATACGTCTTCTCCATCTGACGATAGAACCGGTTTGGTATTGTGTCCCTGATTTACCGGTAATGTTAAAATCGTTTTAATACAAAAAGGAGTTAAAAAATTATGAAAAAAATTTATTTTATCGGCTTATCGGTTTTACTTATCTTTGGTTTATCTTGTTTCAGGGTAAACGTGAAAAAAAATAAGGGCAGAGACAACGACTCGCATAAAGAATGTCTAGACAATTGCAAGAGAACGAAGGGCCCCGATAGAGCCGATTGCAATCGAAGATGCAATCGATAATCTTTTTTTTTGACGGTTCATTAAAAATGATATAAAATTAAAATTAATGAAACAGAAAAAATATACAATCTCCGTTTTATTTTTCTTTTTTGTATCGCAAATTGCGGCAATAAATATGCCGCGTTGCGATATGCAGACGAATCTTAAAAAGGCTGTTTCAAAAGAGACACCGTTTATATTTCTTTTTGTTCTTATCTGCTGTAAACCTTTCTTAAGTTAATAATTTAAGAAGGCTGACCGTTAAAGCCTGATTTGCAAATTTAATTTAAAGAGGTAAATATGCGTTTTTTATTTTTAAGAAGATTGCCGGGGCCATTAATATTCGATTCGGCCAAAATCGCGCTTTTTTGTCAAATATCTCTTTTTTTAAGTTCTTTTAATTTTACTTTCGCGTATGACGCGCGATATTTTATTGAAAAAGCCTTTGAAAACAGTCTTTCGCTAAAATCTGACAGTCATATGAAAGATAAGGCAGAGTTTTCTTATAAATCTGAAAGCTATTTTTTAAACTCTCTTCAACTTGAAACAGGGTACAACAACGCGCCTTTATCGTCATGGCCGTCTTTAAGCTCTCATGCGATGTCGAATATTTCAGTGGGAATATCTCAAAATATTGCCATGCCATGGGAAAGCGAACTTCGAAGTTCGGCCTCTTTTGAAAACTATCTTTCTGAAACAGAAAAATATAATCATCAAAAGAATATTCTAGCTTTTAATGTCGTTAATTTATACGAAGAAACTCTTTTTATTCAAACCAAAAAGAAAATACTGAAAGAAAACGCGTCCGCTCTCGGTAAAATATTAAAAACCGCAAGGTCTTTAACGGCCGTTAATAAAATGGCCAGCTCGCAGCTATTTAAAATAGAGGCCGATATCGCTTTTTTAGAGACCCAAATTCTTCAGCTTGACGCCGAGCTTGAAAAAAAACGATTTAATTTACGGGCCCTGTGTAATTATGATTTTGATTGGAACAAAATAGAAGCCTCGTCTTTAGAGTGGATGAACAAATCTGAAAAAACGGTTTTGTCCGAAGATTTTTCGGCTGAAAATACTTCTTTTGTGAAATTTTATCAAAAACTTTATGAGAGCCAGAAAATAAAAGAATCGTTGTCTTACGCTTCGCTTCTTCCTTCGGTAAAAATAGGCATAAAATATACTATAAGACAAGAGATACCCGAAAAAGACACAGGCGAAGATTTTATTTCAATTCAGGCCTCTATGCCGCTGCCTTTGCACTACGCGTATAAAGATCGTCATAAAATTTCTGAAAGCGGGGCGATTGCGAAAAGTTATTATGAAAAATGGCAAGACGCGAAACAAAACCTGCTTTTAGGCTGGCAGGGCGAAAGAAAAAAGGCCGTTAAGTTAAAAGAAGCTTATGAAAAAAATGAAATAATAGTCTTGCCGAAATATTTGGCCTCATATAAAGCGCAAGTGGCGGCTCTTTCGGCGGGAAATTTAACGCTTATTGACGTTCTTGATTCGTACAGAAAATATTTAGACGCCTCATTAGAGCAGGCAAAACTGTACCTTGTTTTAAGGAAATCAATCGCGCTTCTTGATTTCTACCGCGAAGCGTACGTAAAAAAAGAAACGAACAAAGAAAAGTAAGAAAAAATAAAATAAAAGGAGAATATAAAATGACAAAAACGATGAAACTAAAAAAACTCATTCTTTTGACGGCGATAATGGCCCTTGTTTTTGCGGGCATTATTCATTGTTCAGAAGAAGCGAAGGCAGACGGGGCCTATACGTGCCCCATGCATCCCGAGGTAAAGAAAGAGAAAATGGGCGAATGCCCCATTTGCGGTATGGATCTAGAGCCTCTTGAAAGTCACGGCGCAGACCATAAGCATGAAGATATGAAAGAAGAAAAAAAATAGTCGAAGTAAAAAAAGACACAGAGGAAGACGTATGACAAACGACGCTTATTGTAAAAAAGAACAAACATGGGGTTTTTTTAATAAAAGTATGTTTAAAGCGCGGTTTCAAAAAACTTTGAGCCTCTGTGTCTCTTTGGCTTTTTTTCTTTTATTATTTTTGCCGTCAGCGTCGTGCTCAAAAGAAGAAAAAAAAACAAATGAAGAGGGCTATTATACGTGTCCCATGCATCCGCAGGTAATAGAAGATAAACCCGGCAGGTGCCCCATATGCAAAATGCATCTGAAGTTTGTTAAATCTGAAGAGTCGTCACAAGAAACTCATCAGGGGCATGAACACGCAGGGCATGAAAACGGCTCTGAAGAGAAACAATCCGCCACAAACGCAGCGCTTAGCGAAAAAGAAGAAAATAAAAGAAAAGATAGTTTTCAATTTTCGCTTTCGGCCGCCGCCTTAGGAAACGCTGGAATTACGACGGTTGCCGCTGAAAAAAAGAAATTTGAAATAAAATCGGTTTTTTCGGGCCATGTAGATTACAATGAAGATCCGAAGCATCTTGTCGTTATAAACACAAAATATGACGGATGGATTGAAACGCTAAACGTATCAAAAGAGGGGCAGTACGTAAAAAAAGGAGAAACGCTCTTTGGCGTTTATAGTCCGCAGATATTAGCGGCAAAAGAAGAGTATTTGACGACTTATCAAAGCGTAAAAGAGCTTTATCAAAATCAGAAAAAATCTGCAAATAAAATATTTTCTGATCCTACTTTGATTTCAGCCAGAAGAAAACTTTTGTACCTTGACGTTTCTTTGGCGCAGATAAACAATATTGAAAATAAAGAGACGGTCTCAAGAGTCGCAAATTTTCAATCGCCGATATCGGGCGCGGTGATATCAAAAAATATGCTCAAGGGCTCTCATATAAAATCGGGGCAGGAGGTCATGCGAATTGCCGATTTAAGCCGTTTATGGGTTTATATTCATATTTTTGAAAAAGATCTATCTTTTGTCTCAAAAGGTCTTGTTGTCGATATAAAAAGCGCCGCCTATTCGCAGAAAAAATTTACCGGCAGGGTAGATATGGTTTACCCTTATTTGGAGCATAAAACAAAAGATATCAAGGTTAGAATTGAAATTGAAAATAAAGAAAAACTTCTAAAGCCCGGCATGTTTGTCGAGGTTAACGTCAGTAAAGAAATCTCTAAAGAAATTGTCGTAATACCCGAAAGTTCGATAATTTTCTCGGGAGAAAAAAAATATGTTTTTGTATCGTTAGGAGGCGGAAAATTTGAAATAAGGCCGGTTGTCGTTATCGCGATGTCAAATTCTCTTGCGGCTGTATCTGAAGGCGTAAAAGAAAAAGAGCTTGTGGCGACAAAGGGACAGTTTCTTCTTGATTCTGAAGCTTCATTAAAAGAAGCTCTTCAGAAAGGATCTTCGGCCGCTCATGCTCATTGAAAGGTATGGCTTATGCGAAAAATTATAGATTGGAGCTTTTCAAACAAAACGCTTGTTCTTCTCGGGGCGGTAATCATATTTTTTGCGGGACTTTGGTCGGCGGGAAAAATTGAAAAAGATGCCATACCCGACTTATCAGATACGCAGGTGATTATAAAGGCCGATTATCCCGGGCAGCCCCCGCAGGTAATCGAAGAGCAGGTAACGTATCCTTTGACGACAAGAATGCTTTCTGCGCCTTTCGCGAAAAATGTAAGAGCTTATTCTTTTTTCGGCTATTCTTTAATTTATGTTTTATACGAAGACGGCACGGATCTCTACTGGGCAAGAAGCCGCGTTTTAGAATATTTAAACGGAATTCAAGACAAATTGCCTCCTCAGGTTTCTCTTGAGCTTGGGCCCGACGCCACGTCTATCGGATGGATTTATCAGTATGTAATAAAAGATAAAACGGGCCGAAAAACTCTGGCCGATTTAAGAGATATTCAGGATTTTTTTCTTCGCTATGAGCTTACGGCAATAGAAGGCGTAAGCGAAATTGCCGCCATAGGGGGGTTTCAAAGACAGTTTCAAGTCGAGGTAAATCCCGAATTATTATACCAGTATGGCGTAAGGCTTACAGACATCGAGAAGGCGTTAAAAAAAGCGAATATGGAAACCGGGGCCAGATTGTTTCAGCAGGCCGAAACCGAATATATGGTTTTGGCCCGCGGTTATCTTCGCTCAATTGAAGAAATAAAATCGATACCCATAAGAATAAGAGAAGGCGGCGCGGTACTGCGAATGGAAAATATCGCCCATGTTAAAGAGGGGCCCGATATAAGGCGCGGTATTGCCGATCTTGACGGAGAGGGCGAAGTCGTAGGCGGCATTGTTATCATGCGCCCTGGCGAAGACGTAAATAAAACTATCAATCTCGTGAAAAAAAGACTTCAAGACATTAAAAGCTCTCTTCCCGAAGGGGTAGAGATAATTACCGTTTACGACAGATCAAAGCTGATTAATAAAGCGGTTTCAAATTTAACGTTTAAGCTCATTGAAGAGCTTCTGGTCGTGGCGATTGTAACGGCTTTTTTTCTGATGCATTTTCGTTCGGCGGCCGTCGCTTTAATCGTACTGCCTCTTGGGGTTTTGCTTTCTCTTCTTTTTATGAATATTCTAGGGGTTACGGCAAACATCATGTCGTTAGGAGGCATAGCCATCGCCGTAGGCGTGATGGTAGACGCCAGCGTTGTTCTTGTCGAAAATACCCATAAACATCTTGAAAAGCTTCAAATTTCAAATCAAGGCGACGATTTATACTGGCAGGCGGCGAGAGAATCGGCCTATGAAACCGCTCCCGCTCTTTTTTGGTCCATGATGATTATTATTGTCAGCTTTCTGCCGGTTTTTGCTCTGCCCGAACAAACAGGAAGGCTGTTTACCCCGCTTGCTTTGACAAAAACTCTGGCAATGGCCTCGAGTTCTTTTCTTTCAATACTGTTGCTTCCCGTTCTCGCCGGATATTTTGTACGCGGAAAAATCCCCAGCGAAGAGAAGCATATTGTCAGCTCTTTTTTAATTCGCCTATACATGCCCTCTTTAAGATGGGCGTTAGAACATAAAAAAACGGTCTTCGGAGTTTCGGCGGCGGCTCTTCTTTTAAGTTTTTTACCCATTACCGGCCTGAAAATTCCTTTTGCTAAAGAGATGCTTATAGAGCCCATAGGCGGCGAACTGATGCCGCCTCTTGAAGAAGAAGATTTATTATGGATGCCCTCGACAAATATACCGGGAATATCAATTTCAAAAGCCAGAGAAATTCTTCTTAAAACCGACAAACTCATAAAAGAAGTTCCCGAAGTAAAACGCGTCTTCGGCAAAATAGGCCGCGCCGATACGGCTACCGACCCCGCGCCTTTGACGATGATTGAAACCACTATTTTATTGAAAGAAAAATCGGCCTGGCGAAGCGGCATGACATCCGAAAAAATATTCGACGAAATAGACAGAAAAGCGAGGCTCCCCGGTTTGACGGCCGCTTCTTACGGAATGCCCATTCGAACCCGCATTGATATGCTGGCCACGGGAATAAAAACTCCCCTTGGCGTCAAAATTTTAGGAGATAACCTGCAAAAACTCGAAGATTTGGGCAAGCTGCTTGAAAATGAGATTGGCAAGATAAACGGCATAAGGGCCGTCTACGCAGAAAGAACCATGGGCGGCAATTATATTATTTACGATATTGACAGATACAAAGCGGGCATTTACGGGCTTGAAGTGGCCGATATTCAAAACGTTTTAGCGACGGCCTTAGGCGGCAGAAAAGTCACAGATATCATTTATGGCCCCTACCGCTGGAGCGCGAATATAAGATATATGAGAGACTACCGCGAATCAATAGAGAGTCTAAAAAATATTTACATACCATTGCCCGGCGCAGGCGGCGGCAAGATTCCCATATCTCAAGTCGCCGATATTCGAATTGAGAAAGGGCCGGCCGCCATAAAAACAGAGAACGCCCGCAAAACGCTTTGGCTCTATATTGTTCCCGATACCGGCGATATGGAATCTCTAGCGGCCGCCTTAAAAGAAAAACTTCAAGAAATAAAAAATATCGAAACGTCTATCTGGCCCAAAAGCTATACTTATATCATAAGCGGACAGTTTGAGCAGATGAAACTCGCTTCTGATCGCATGAAAATATTAATACCCGTGGTTCTTTTAATCGTATTTATTATTCTTTTTTTGCATTTTAAAAATTCTTCGCGTCCCTTATGGGTTATGTTTACTGCCTTGTTTTTCGCGCCTCTTGGGGGGCTCTGGTTTATGTTTTTAGCCGGATATAACCGCTCAACCGCTTCAGACGTAGGTTTTATCGCTTTAATGGGTCTTGCCGCCGAGACGGGTGTTTTGATGTTAATTTATTTAGATTCGGCCCTTGCCAATATTAAAAAAAAGAACTTTAACGCCAAAGCTTTAAGAGGGGCGGTTCTTGAGGGCGCCGTCTTAAGGGTACGTCCGAAAATAATGACCGTATGCACCACCATTTTAGGGCTTCTGCCAATTTTCTGGGGAGACGAACCGGGAAATTCTGCCATGCGCCGAATAGCCGCCCCTATGGTAGGCGGTCTTATCACCTCGACAATTGTAACCTTAATTTTACTGCCTGTAATATTTGAATGGTATTATAAGAGAAGCGAAAAGAGCGGATGGTTTGGCCGAGCTTAGCAATTTACTTGATTCTTGGCGATAGCGATTTCATGGGTGCATTCTATGTTCATATTTTCTCATTTGTAATCTGAATTTAAGGTTTTAGTACAAAGATAAAAGAATAAAGTATTGACATAACACTTAATGAGATATTTGTATCATTAATTAAGGGACTATGTAATAAGTCGTATTTCGATACATTTTTCGCCGTTTATCGAGTGAAAAATGCCGAAAATAAGGTATTTTTCGTATCGTAAGCAAAGCTCGCCGCTTGTACTGTTATGACGTTGTCGCAGACATGCTGTGCCGAAGTGAAGGCCGATGAGGCGGAAAACACTCAATAACCGACTTTTTATACAATTCCTTAAAAATAAAATCAAGAGGTTAAAAATATGAATAAAATTAAAAACGGAGCGCTTTTAATAATTCTTTCGATTCTGTTTTCTTCATGCGGTAAGAATGTTGTTAAACCTTCTGTTCCCATAAAAAAGGTGGCGGTGGTTCAATTTTCGGTTTCAGATTACGGAGGAATGGTTGAAGCACAGGGTTTAGGAAGCGAATCAGGGGCAGTGTTAATGCAGAGTCAGTTAAATCAATTACTGATAGAAACAGAAAAAAGTATGGCTAAACTTTGGTCGGTAAAAAATTCAGACGGGTTTGCTTCAAACTCAAAATATTTAAGTATTTCAATTGAAAATCCCCACCATAATGTGTATGTTCCTTATAAAGGGAACGGCGCAATGCCGATATTTATGAGTCATAGCGATCTAAAACAAGGGATGGTGCCGCCTCAAGTCGCCATGGATATTTGCGATGCTCTGGGCGTAGACGCCATAGTGTTTGTTTTTTCAGAGTGGGCCCTTAAAACAGGCGGATTTATTCCAACGACTAAAGCTTTGACAAAAAACGTTTTTTCTATGTGGGACAAAAACGGCAATCTTATTGCCTGGCAAAGAGCAAATAAAATGGGCCAGCGTACTCTTGGGGTAGGAAGACTGGTATTTGTCAATAGGGATACAATTGGTCAATGGTCAGACGCATATCTAGAGGCTCTGGATATGATCTTAGCCAATCCTGAGATTCAAAGTATTCAATAAAAAGAATTTGCCGCGGCTATTTTAAGCGGCGAATTTCTTCATGAAGAAATGACGCCGCTTTTTTCGCGGCGTCTTTTTCTCCGAGAGCCTTTTTTATAACTACAAAATTATTTCTCATGTCAGTTCTGTAAAATTCGTCAAAGCTCAGTTTTTTTAATTCGGGCAGGGCGTTTTTTAAGGTCATTTCATGCTGCAAAAATTCTCTGGCCAGAAAATCTTTAAATATCATGTTTACGATGCCTATATAAGGAATCTGCATTATCATTTTTCCTATGCGGTAAGTGAGCCACGATGTTTTATAAAAAATGAAAAAAGGCGTTTCAAGTAAGGCGCATTCTAAAGTAACCGTACCCGAACAGGCCGCGGCGCAATCGGCTTGCGCCAGAGTTTTGTGGGTTCCCATGGCCGTTATTGATACATAAGAAGGTAAATTAAAGCTTTTAATTAATTTTTCGGCCGCTTTACCCGATGCGGGAACCTCAAATTTTGCCTCAGGATATTCTTTATGAAAACTTTGCGCCAATTCGATTAAAAACGGCATATGATTTTTAATTTCTGAAAAGCGCGAACCGGGCAAAAGAGCGATTCGAGGACGGTTTTTAATTTGAGAAGTTTTTCGAAAGGGCGCTTTGGCAAGTTTCATTTTTTTTAGGCTTTCTTTTACGTCGTCGGCCAAAGGATGACCCATAAAAAAAGCGTTTGCTTTTTCTTTTTTATAAAGGGTTACCTCAAAATCATAAAGGCACAAGACAGATTTAAAAGCTTTTTTTATTCTGTGAATTCGCTTATAGTTCCATGCCCAAAACTGGGGCGATACAATTTTATAACAGGGTATGTTTTTTCTTGAAAGAGCTTCGGCAAGGCGAACGCTGAAACCCGAAAAATCGACCAGAATAACGGCTTTTGGCTTTCTTCTTTCGGTTTCTTTGACAATTTGATTTATCAGTTTTTTAAAAAACCGGATTTTTTTTACGCCCTCCCAAAAACCCAGGGTCGACATCTTATCAATATGAAGAAGAATATCGGTTCTTTCTTTTTTCATTTGATCGCCGCCAAGGCCCCAGAATTGATAATCGCCTTTCTTTTTTAATTCGCGTATGATAGAGGATCCAAGAAGATCGCCCGAGGTTTCTCCCGCCGTTATAAGCAGGTTAACCGGCTTTTTTTCGTTAATTTTCTTCGACTTCATATTCTTCAAAAAGAGTTTTTTGGTTAGAATAAGAATCGGCGCTATCTGAATCTAAAGGTACGGGATAGTTTCCGTCAAAGCAGGCCATGCAGTAATTATGGCCGCCCCCGCAGGCTTCGCTCATGCCCTCTATTGACAAATAAGCGATTGAGTCTACCCTGAGATATTTCTTAATTTCTTCAAGAGTATGCGTAGAAGCGATAAGTTCCGATTTTGTGGGAATGTCAATGCCGTAATAACAAGGGTATAATGTTGGGGGCGATGATATTCTAACATGAATTTCTTTGGCGCCGCAGCTTCTCAGCATTTTAACAATTTTTCGCTGCGTGGTGCCGCGCATGATGCTGTCGTCTACAACGATCACTCTCTTGTTTTTAACGACGGCCTCAATGGCGTTGTATTTTAGTTTCGCGCCAAAATCACGAATTTTTTGGTCAGGTTCAATAAAAGTTCTGCCTATGTAATGCGAGCGAATGAGCCCAATATGAAAGGGAATGCCGCTTTCGGTAGAGTAGCCAAGCGCAGATACGGTAGACGAATCTGGCACGGGCATGACCAGATCGGCTTCTACGGGAAATTCTTTAGATAAAGTGGCGCCTAATTTAAGACGAACGTCATAAACCGGACGGCTGAAAATAGTAGAATCGGGTCTTGAAAAATAAATATATTCAAATATGCATAAACTTTCTTTGCACTTCTCAAAAGGAAAAAACGACTTAAGCTCGTTATCTTCAATAATTATAAGTTCGCCGGGTTTTACTTCTCTTTCATATTTGGCGTCTACGATATCGAGGGCGCAGGTTTCTGAAGCGATAACCCATCCGCCCGCTTTTTTGCCTAATACCAGGGGGCGAAAACCGTTTACGTCGCGTACCGCGTACAAGGCGTCTTTGGTAAGGGCCAAAAGAGAAAATGCGCCTTTAATTTTTGTAAGAGCTTCAATTAAAGCGGCTTTGAAAGTAGTTTCTTTGCTTCTTGCCAATAAGTGTACAATAACCTCTGTATCAACCGTCGTTTGAAAAATAGAGCCTTCTTTTTCGAGTTCAAGGCGAAGCTTCCATGAATTTGTTAAATTTCCGTTATGGGCCAGGGCGATAGAGCCGAACTTAGATTCCATTCGAATAGGCTGGGCGTTTCTTAAAAAGCTTGAGCCAGTTGTGCTGTATCTATTATGCCCAATCGCGACGTCTCCTTGAAGCTGCCTAAGCTTATTTTCTGAAAAGACCTCGCTTACCTTGCCCATATTCGCGAATCTGAATAAATGATTTCCGTCGGTAGAAATAATGCCGGCGCTTTCTTGCCCTCTGTGCTGCAAAGCGTGTAGGCCCAAATAAACAAGATTAGCGGCCTGTTTTTGTTTATAAACAGCAACCACGCCGCATTCTTCTTTCGGATATATGTCGATTTTTTTCGTAGACACCTGAAAAACTGTATTACCTTAGAAAAAAATAGAAACCATGCGGCAATTAATTATATTTTGCATGGGGCTTAATAAGTCGTATTTCGATACATTTTCTACCGTTCATCGAGTGAAAAATTCCGAAAATAAGGCATTTTTCGTATCGTAGCAAAGCTCGCCGAAGGCTGATGAGGCAGAAAATACTCAATAACCGACTTATTACACAGCCCCATGCAATTATTTTTACTTCCAGCTGTCTTTGATTTGCGCCCCGGGATAATGTTCCTGGCTTCTGTCGACGAGAATAATGATTTGATCGATTATAAAACGATAAAAACCGCTTTGTTCTTTAGAGCTGCTTTTTAGTTTTAAACCGTGAAACGTGAAGTCGTAAAGGTGAGCCTTTTTGGGATTTTTTGCGGCAAGGCTCCACGGTAAATTTATTTCAAATCTCTGCCAGCCGTTAAAATCTAATGTTGAGATTTTAACGGGTAAAAAAACTCCATTGCTGTTTGAGAATAAAGCGTACAGGGTATGTTTTACCGGCTTGTCGTTGTTTATCCACAAGGCAATGGCTCTGGGAATTCCTTGTATGGTTTTTTTTAGATTGTTTGCCGTGGGCAGATTTAAAATAAGCAAATCTTTTCCCGGATTTTGAAAATGAAATAGAATTTCATAAGAATATTTCGGATCTTTAAGCGCATTTCGTCCGCTTGCTTTTGCCGATCTATTTGCATATTGACGGTCAAGCATAAACATAAGGGCCTTTTCTCTTTTTACGGGATTTTTGCTTTGCAAAAAGAACGGTTCTTTTTCGATAAATTTGGCCGTTATTTCATGAGCCGAACGTTTTTGAATAGACCAGTGTATTTTCTCTTCAAAGTCGTCTATAAGATAGAAATCAAAGGCTTTGCCGGGTAAAATGCCCTGCCACATGGCTGCCGACTTCTTCTCGACATTTTGAAAGTCGTTTATAGGTTGGCTGGCTAGGTTAAATTTAGGGTCAAAAGGCCCCGTTAAGATAATAAAAAAAAAACCGATAAGCAGAAGACTTTTCAGGGGAGAGAGCCTGGTCATATTCTGCTTATCGGAAAGTTTTGTTCTAACCGCAAGCTAATTTCAAATATACAGGATATTTGATAACATAGTAATTTAGGGTTTAATTTAACCCTCTTTCGGCAAATTCCCAATTTGCCAGTTTTTCAAAAAAAGTATCGATATATGCCGGTCTTTTGTTCTGGTAATCAAGATAGTAGGCGTGTTCCCAAACGTCTATCGTCAAAATAGGCTTTTTACCATGAGCGAGGGGAGTATCGGCGTTTGAGGTTTTTTCAATTTTTAATTTACCCTGATCTAATACAAGCCATGCCCATCCGCTGCCAAACTGTGTCGCGGCCGCCGTCTTGAATTCTTCTAAGAATTTTTCAAAGCTTGTGAAATCTTCGTTGATTTTTTCGGCAAGCTTTCCCGAAGGCGTTCCCCCGCCTTTGGGGTTCATACTGTGCCAGTAAAATGAGTGGTTAAATACCTGCGCTGCGTTGTTAAAAATTCCCGCTTTGCCGGCGTCGCCTGCCGTATTTTTAATAATATCTTCAAGCGATTGGTCTTTATGTTCGGTCGCTTCTATTAGTTTATTTAAATTATCAACATAAGCCTTATGATGTTTTTGATAATGAAAACTGAATGTATGAGCCGATATATGGGGTTCCAGAGCGTTTTCTGCATATGGCAGCGGTTTTAATGTAAAGGGGGCCTTTTCTTGATTTATCACAAAATCTCCTGTTTAATTTTATTTTTACAAATATATTATTAAATAAAATAAGATCTGTCAAAAAAAAATATTAATATATTGCCAGTACGAGTTTTTTTTGCAAATTGACGGTAAATATTCTATAAAAACGGCCTCAAGCGGCAACCGTATGCGTAAAAAATATAATGAATAATATTTTAATAAAACTTAACGAAAAAAAAGACGCTTTATTTGTAATTTTTCTTTTCTTTGTTTATTTGGGTTCTATCTTATTTGCTTACATGGTTTTTTTCTGGGTTCCTTCTGACGCAGAGCAGGGGGTGGCCCAAAGAATTTTCTATTATCATGTGCCGACCGCTCTTGTCTCTTTTCTCGGGTTTTTTATCGCCTTTATTTACTGCATTCAATATCTAAGAACGCGAGATTTAGCTTTTGACAGAAAAGCGGCGGTTTATGCGCTGGCCGGCTGGGTGTTTACAACAGGCGTTCTATTAACGGGGCCGCTTTGGGCAAAGCCAATTTGGGGCGATTTTTGGAACTGGAAAGACCAAAGGCTTATTAGTTTTTTTGTTTTATGGATGATGTACGCCGGATATTTAATATTTCGCATGGGAATCGTCGAGCCGCATAAAAGGGCACGTTTCTCGGCGGTTTTAGGCATAATCGCTTTTATGGACGTTCCCTTGGTATATTTTTCAATTCGTATATGGAACACGGCGGTGCATCCTCAGGCTGTGCTGGCCACAACGAAAAAAGGCGCGGGGCTTTTTGACCCTTCTATGAAAATTACTTTTTTCTTCGGCATGTTTTTATTTTTATGCAAATTTTTTATTACAGCATGGGTTACGGCGCGCTATTATCTGTTAAAGCAAATTCAGGCAGAAAAAGAAGCCGAAGAAAATTAGTAATTATACAAAAGATAAAAATAAGGAAAGAATCATGAAAAATATACTAAAAATAATATTAATATTAATGACGGCGTCTGCAATGAATTCTACAGCCGCACAGGAAAGCCGCGTTGACGATATAATAAAACAAGCGCCAGACAATATGAAAGAAAAGATGAAAAAGTACCTAAGCGTTTCGACAAAAGAGGCGCAAGATATGATAATCGACTTTTCTGATATGGAACTTGTAAACATGAAGCAGGCTTATGAAAATGTACTGAACAACGCCAAAGATAATGAGAAGAGAGTGCTTTGGCTTTATCAGGCAGCCGAGGCGAGAAAAGCCGATAAAATAGCGGCCGATAGATTATTTTATGTGGCGCTGGCTTTAATTCTTTTAATGACATTATTTACGACCTTTGTCGGATATATTTATTTTGCGCAAAGAAGACTAATCTCGCATATGAACGAACGGTAATGCTTTTAGGCGTTATATCTGATACGCATGGCAATGCGCCGAATACGCAAAAAGCTCTCAATTTATTCAGAGAAAAAAAAATTAAAATCATATTACATGCCGGAGACTTTGGATCGGCTTCTTTTTTATCTTTATTCAGCGATTTTAGGTTATATTTATCGTACGGCAATTGCGATTCGACGTATGAGCTTTCGGCAAATTTATTTGCGTCTGAAAACCATCCGTCGCCTGAAAAAGAACAAATTATTTCTTTTAAAAATAAAAATATATTTTGTCTTCACGGAGACGATTCATACGCCTTAAAAAGAGCCGTAGAATCGGCGAAATATGACTATGTGATAAAAGGGCATACTCATTTTACAGAAGATTATAAATTTGAAAAAACAAGAATATTAAATCCCGGAGCTCTTTATAGGGCCAATATCATCTCAGCGGGTATTTTAGATATAGAAAGCGATGATTGGCAGGTGATTTCGATTTAAGATACTACTAAGCGAGAAAATTGATATGACCGTCTGAGATACCTTCAGGCTCTTTTTCTTTTGAAACTTTTTTTTCGGTTTCTTTGTCTTTTTGTTTTTTTTCTTTTTTTCTTTTTTCTTTTTCGTAAATTTCGGCTTCCTGCTCGGGAAGAGTTTTTAACCCGAAATGCGACTCGGTATCTTTTAGCTTTTGCCCCCCTTCAGAAGACTCGCTCTTGTTTACCTGCTCAGAACGCTTTTGGGCCTCTTTTATTGCCTTCATGTCAATTTCTCTTTGCTGTTCGGTTCCTTTCGCGATTCTTTCTGCCTCTTCTTTACCTACATGCAGGGTCGCGTTAATGTTTACCTGTAAGTCAAGAGGTTTTATTGACATTTTAAGTATCATCTCCTTTTTCGGGAAAAGTAATTTTATCTTTATCTTTTTCTTTCTGGTACGGCACAATTTTTATGTTGCCTTTATCTTCTATAAGGGTTACATGCTGGTATTCATCTCGAATCGCGAGTCTGGCGTTGTTTATTTCTACCGTAACGCCGGGAAACAGGGTTTTTTCAACATGAATTTTTCCGTGAGTGGCCAGAGTATCCATATATTCGCGCAGCTGATCTTTTTCATAAGTGGCTTCTTCAAGTCTTTCTTTGAGCTTTTCTTCTGCATGGACCATCTTTTCGAGCATTTCTTCTTTCTCGGGAGAAAATTCTACGGTAGTGCTTTTCTTTTGCACGTTTAGCGTTCTTATATTTTGTTCAATTTTATCGAGTTTTTCTTTTGCCTGATTTTCTATCTTTTCAATTTGCTTAATTTGCTGTAATATTTTCGGATTAATTCCCACAATCACCGTCGTTGGGGTTGAGGCCTGGGCGCCTAATTGTTTGCATCGAATTTCTTCGCCGGCCATGATTTCGCCGCCCACGATTTGGGCGCGTTTACCGTTGCAGACAACTTTACCGGCGGCGTCTATCTTTGAATGCATTAGGCCTTCAGATATTACCACGTCTTTTTCAACGCTTACTTTGGCGTTTTGAATAAATTTGGCGTAAACCGAGCCTGTTGTCGATTCGATTACCGCCTCGTCTCTTCCCATTATACCCGAGCGTATTACAATATCGCCTTCGGCTTCAACGCGAGATTTGCCTACGTTGCCCCCTATGTCGATATTTCCGGCGGCTTTGACTTCCATATTGTCAGAAACAGAGCCTCTAACGACAACAGAGCCTAAGAACATAATATTTCCCGTATCAAGACCAACGTCGCCGCCTACGGTATAGATTTCTTCAACATTTAACTTGCCGCTTACAAAAACAACCTGGCCGTTTCTTTCGGCGATGATGCGGTTTCCGTCGTCTGAGACGATGGTTCCTTTGCCCGGTCTAAGTTCCGCCGGTCTGCCGTCTTTGGCCGGCATATATTTATTGGTTACGGTCTTTCCGTTTTTACCTTTTTTTGCAGGCATGAGTTCTGCAAGAACCTGACCTTGAACCACGTTTTCAATTAAGTCTTTGGCCAAAAAGTCTACGCGGCCGCTTTCGTCTTCTTTGAACTCTATTTTCTTTTCAATTCTTACTTTATAGTCGACATAACCGTCTTGACCGTCTTCTGCATGGTCTCCCTCGGCTGCTGTTATAGGCTGTCCATATTTGTCGCTGTCTAGAGCGTCTTGAATTTTTTCTTCTTTAAAACCATATTCTACGCCTGATACCTTAAGGGCGTTTATTATTTCATTTGCCTGAAGATGTCTACCTCCCGGTCTTGGGGCGGTTACCGTTACAAACGCTTTCATCTCGTCGTTGCTTAACTCTACAGACATGGTAGAATCGGCTTCAGGTTTTGGAACCCATTCGGCTATTTTTATTTGTTTGCCCTCGGGCTTTTCTACGGCTTTTTGAACTTTCTTTTCGTCAAAGTTGAGTATACCCACTTTTCGTATTTTGGCAAGAACCATAGGCAAAGCGGTTGGTTTTCCGTCGCCTTTCGGCGGATGTACGGTTAAAAAACATCCGTTTTTATAAATTCTTGCCATAAACTTACCGTCTTGAGAAAGATTAATTTTTGCTTCTCTTTCGGCGGCGGCTACCGAGTCTGCGCTGGTTAAAGAAAAATTTAAATCTTCTAAATCGCTCCAGCGGCCGCTGTCTGTACCCGGCATGATTTTAACTTTTACCTTGTAGGGAAGGCGTCCCAAGCCAAGAATGCCCGGGCTTCCTTTTTCAAGAATTTCATAGTCCAGATCGGCCAATGAAGCTTTTAGTTCATGAGCGGCAATTTGTAAAGCCTGCTCAAGAGAATCAGCATATACCTCTACCGAATCAAAGTTTACCGGTTCTTCTTCGTCGTCTAAAAGCTCTAGAGCCAGAAGATTTCTTTTGAGTTTTGAAAATGCCATGTTTTTATATAATACGTTTTTACTTCATTATCGGCAGAAATATTTTTGAAGTTCAAATTAATATGGCGCTTACTTTTTTGTAAGCCCTATAAAATTACGATATCTTTTTCTTCTGAAATATCGTTTAAAATGATGCGCCATATTTTATCGGTGATAAATCTGGTCTGCATTGGGTCGGTTAAATGTCTAAGCGTCAGGCGTACTTTCCCTTCGATAATATCTACATATACGCTAGGATTTAGTTTTTTATATTTTATGGCCAAAAGTTCTTCTGCCTGTCTAAGTCTTTTATCGTTAGGCGATACTTTTTCAATGATATTTTCGGCAATATTCTCAAGAATATCAGCCGCTTTTTGCCAGTTGCTTTTAATATCTATAAAAAGATATATTTCGTTCCAGTTTAAGGCAAAATCTTTGCTGGCGTTATGAATGAGATCGGTAAAAACTTTTGAATTGGGAACATGAACAATTCTTCCGGTGCTTTGACCGCCTTCTTCTCTTGATTTTACCTCTATCATACTGAAAGCCATGATTCTTTGATCTAAGACGTCTCCTATGGCGTCGCCTAGTTGTATTCTGTTCCCCGGAACAAAGGGTCTTCTTGAAATAATAAAAACCCATCCCGCTAGGTTTAATAAAACTTCTTTAAAAACAATCAATACGCCTGCGCCAAAAAACCCGAGAAACGCGGTTACCGACTGAAGCGACGGCAGCCAAACCGGCATTAATATTATAAACATCAAAAAAGTAAAAATATATGAAACGGTTCTTTGCCATTGCAGGCGGCTTACAGAATCGTGAATCTTTTTTAAGGCAACTTTTATAATAAGACTTCTTATGAAGCCAATAATTACCAGAAGAATTATGGTATAGATAATTTTAGGCAAAAGTTCAGGCAGAGCGTCCCATAATTTTGTGACGCTCTGATCCCAAAGGTCGATGAAGGTTCTTTTTGAATAAACGTCTTGCATTACAAAAAGTATTGAATTTTTTATTTAATAACCCCGCATGCCGCTCTTTTGCCCGCGTTGCCCTCGGGCTGTGTTCCAAAATCGTCCGGATCTTCATGAATGATAACGGCTTTGCCGATAACGTCTCGTTCGCCGCCTAGAGAGAAATTTTTTGTGACGATTTCAGCAAAAACATTGCCCGCTTTATCGGCTGATATATTGCCCAGATCGCCCGCATGACCGCTGCCATGAACTCCGTGGTCTACATCGTCAGGGTTCCAGTGACCCCCGGCCGATTCTGCGTCATGCGCCGAGCAGTCTCCGTTTTCATGAATGTGAAAACCGTGCTGGCCATATTTTAACCCTACAAGTTCCACTGTTAATTTTAATTCAACTTCAGAAATTTGCTCAAACTTTACAGTTCCAAAGACATTTGTTCCGCTTTTTGAAACAATATCAGCTTTTACGATTTTGCCTTGTTCCGGTTTTTTTGACGCTGAAGAGCATTGCGCCATAAAACCAAAAGCGGTTGTCGTAAAAATTGTTAATAAAAATATTTTTTTCATTTTTATCTCCTTTTAATTATTATAATATATTTATTATAAACAAATTTATATTTTTTTTGACAAAAAATTATGCGCTTTTTTTAATAAAAATGATATATCTGATTTTTGAGGGCATTTGTCAAGACATTCGCCGCATAAAGTACACCTGTCGGCGTCTTCTCCCTGTATCCAGTGGTCGTCGGGTTTCATATCATTGTATCTTTTTTGACCGTATTCGGTCATATCATAGGCCTCTTGTAAATTATAAAGTCTCATTGTTTCGGGAATATTTATTTTTTCAGGGCAGGGAAGGCATTTACCGTTTTAAGCGGAGGTAGATAATTTCTTCAAAAGAAGATTCTTTTCGATAGGCCGAAATTGAAAAATCTAAAAGATTAGAAAGGTAAGGCAAATAGCCCATAATCATCATTTTGAGGCTTGTTGTATTTAAATATTGAACCGCTGATTCTAAATTAAAAAACATTGTCATAATAAGATTTTTCTCGTCTTTTTCATCTAAAAGTTTTAGCCTGCTTATTATCGTGTCTTTCTGTTTGCTTAAAAGAAGATCAATATTCTTTTTTGAGACGGTGACGATAGCTTCGGCATTATCCAGATAAAGAAATATAAGATCGACTTTGGGTTTAGCCGCCGCTTTTTTTTGACCTGACGTTTTTTTAGGCGGCGTTATTATTTTTATAGTAAAAAGCTTACCTCTTTTATAAGAAGACGCCGTGATCGAAAAGTTTTTATCTTTTTTGTTTTTTTCTTTTATTATGGCGATAAGATTTTCGATTCCTTTTTTTTCTTTGGGGTTTACTCCAAACGAAAAATAACCCTGCCATTTGGCTATTTCTTCTAAATCTTTCTGGGGCGGAATTTCTCCTAAAACAAAAGAAAACCGGCCGTTTAGAGCCGGCAGTAAATCTTTTTCAACGTTATATTTTCCTGTCGCAGAAATTGTTTTAGAGAGATTGTTTATTTCAGTTTGAACCTTTGGGTCTATCTCTTTGGCCAAATTAATTAATTCTATAAAGTTAAATTTAAGAGCCATATAAAACATCAAACTATTTGAGTAAGAATCGACCAAAAGAGACGGCGAAGAGTTTTTAATTAAAGCAGCTGTTTTATTTGCCGTATCGTCTAGAAAACCGTCTTTATATCGGCTTTGCATGATTAGACCAATACCTTTTTCTCCCGAAAAAATAACGCTGCCCGTTGAAAGAAGGTTGTCTAAATTTTCTTTTTCAAGGGGATTTTTTTGTTTCGGTAAAGCCGCCGCCCCGGGAATGTTTTTTAGAAAACTATCGGTCATACCTTCTGTTTGTTTCGGATTTAGCGCAATAATAAATAACATTTCATCTTTTTGGTTTGAATTTTCGGCAAAGTTTTTTGTTTGAATATAATAATCGGCCCTGGCGACAGGTTTAGAGTTTTTTTCGGCGATGATTTTATATCTTTCTTTTGAATTTGTAACGCCTATAAAATTATCGGCTCTGACATAGTAATTTTTTTCTGAAAATGATTCATACTCAAAAGACTCTCCCTCGTCTATTTCTTTTATCGTATTAATTTGCATGTCAGGGGTCTGGTTTTGGCCAGGAGGCGGTTCGTTCATATTTTTTATCGTGGTTAGAAGGTACTTATATAGCGTTTTTGAATCTTTTGCGGGAATATAAAAAACCCACTCGTCTATAATCTCGTTTTGAAGATTTGTGTTTTCGTCAATTGGCGCAAATCTTAAGGTAAAACCCAAAGGCGATTTAATATCGACTCCCGTTTTTTTCAGCTCGTCTATATTTAATAAGTTAATGCCCAGTAAGGCTTTAAAGTTCATTCCGAAAGCGTTAAGTTCCTGCTCGCCCCCTGTCTTTTTTAGCGACAAGAAAAAAGATTTCAGGTTTTTAAGCATATCTTCATATGCGGCAGATTCAACAAAAATAGAGTCGGTCTCAGGCGCGTATAAAGAAGGTTCAAAATCGGCGGCGTATAAATTAACCGGAACAATAAAAAACAATCCGAAAAGGAATAAGGCCACAGAATTTTTTGTTTTTTTATTAAATATATTTTTCATTGGGAATCTCCTTAAAAGAAGGCGAAAGAAATCGGTTTTGCCGAAATACGCTTGCGAGTATATGGGCCAACAAATCGAAACCGCGCCGGCTTGCCGTTTTAGTCTTGCATTCTTTTTATGACACTATTAAATTCTTGAAGTATATTTGCCATAATTTTTTTTGCGGGAAGAATGTTTTTTATCTGCGCCGTTGCGTGGCCGGCCGAGTAGATTTCTTTCCAGTTTTTTAGGTCTTTATTTTTAGAATTTTTCCATATATCATAGCTTTCTTTGAGCCAGTTTGCGTAAACGCCCGAGATTTCGTCGGTATAAATTATATCTTCTGGTTTAGCGTTTATGATCGCGGTTTTATAAGCGTCAGAGGCTTTTGCTTCTGTCGAAGCGATGAAACGCGTGCCTATAAAAGCTCCGTCTGCCCCGAGAACCATAGCGGCGGCCATTTGCCTTCCCGTGGCAATAGAACCCGCGGCAATTACAGGCAGACCCGTTTCTTCTTTAAGATAAGGTATAAAGCTGAATGGAGATATTCTGCCTGCGTGGCCTCCGGCGCCGGCGCATACGGCAATTAAAGCGTCGGCGCCCGCTTTTGCTACGGTCTTAGCGTATCTTAAGTCGATGACATCGCAAAAAATTTTCGCATTTGCCGATTTTACTTCGCCGATTATTGTGCGGGGAACTCCCATGCTCGTTATGATAAGGTCTACCTTATGGTCAAGGCATACCTTAAGCTGCTCGCTCCAGTTGGGGTTGTGCTCTTTGTATAATACAATATTTACGCCGATAGGTTTTTGGGTTTTCTCTTTGATTTCAAAAAGGGCCTCGTTTAGCTCTTGCGTTGTTCGGTAGTTCATCGAGGGAAAACATCCAATGCCACCCGCTTCTGAAACAGCCGCCACAAGTTCAGGGTATGATACGAGAAACATAGGCGCGCCAAAAACAGGATATTCTATTTTCAGCATTTGCGTTATTTTATTTTTCAGCATGCTAAAAATCGTTTGGGTTTATTTGAATTCTGCCAAATTCGACGCCTTTGCTATCTTTATAAATATAAATAAGAGTTACGTTGTTATCTCTTTGAAACTGAAGACTGTCATTTGTTTTATAGTTTTTTATAGCTACAGGTTTCATGGCAATATCTAAAAAGTTTTGCGAAAAAACCCGTTTTGGAGCGGTTTCGATAACTGTATAATAGTAGTAGAATATGCGGCCCTTATCTGATTTTGTGGCGTCTAATCGCATGAAAGAATCAATCATCATGGGCAGAGCCTCATTGGTTGCCATAGATATCTTTTCGAGTTTTTCTTCGGGCGATTCTTCGGCAACAAAAAAAGAGGCGCATGAAATAAAAAAGGATATGAATAAAAACGACAAGTATTTTAGCGTTAAAAGTATCTGAATATTCAATTTCGTGTTCATAAAACAATTATACAAATGAATCTGTTATAATTATAATAATAACGCTTTAATAAAAAAAATCAATTTTTTTTATTATAAAACCAATATTTTCTTGATTCATTATTCTTGTTTTTGCTCAAAAAGAAAGTCAAAGAGAGAAAAAGAATATTTCTTTTCAAACGGTGTCAAAGATATAAAATTGCCCATGTCAGCCCTTATACAAAGAGAAATAGAAGAGTCTTATGAATCAAAGAAAAAGCTTTTAACTCTTTCAAGCGATATTGAAAAAGCCGGTTTGATGGCGGCAGAAACCTTAAAAGCAGGCGGCAAGCTGTTATTATGCGGCAACGGCGGCTCGGCCGCCGACGCGCAGCATATCGTCGCCGAGCTGGTTGTTCGTTATAAAACAAAAAATGAAAGAAGAGGGCTGCCTGCGATTAGCCTTGCGCTTGACAGTTCTACCGTTACCGCCTGCGGGAACGATTACGGTTATGAATTTATTTATTCAAGGGCCCTTGAGGCCATAGGCAATGAAGGCGATTTATTAATCGCGATATCGACATCGGGAAATTCTCAGAATGTTATAAACGCGGTAAAAAAAGCCAAAGAAAAGAAAATCAAAACTCTTCTTTTGCTGGGCAATACTGGCGGTAAATTAAAAGGAACGGGCGATTTTGAAGTTTTAGTTCAAGAGAAGTATACAGCGCGCATTCAAGAGTGTCATATTCTTATTGGTCATATTATATGCTCCGTGATTGAAAAAGAGCTTTTTAATCTTGATTGATTTTAAAAATTAGAAAATCAGAATCTTTTGGTAAATGTTCCTGGCGAGGTCGCATAGCTGTTAGTTTTCCGTCTATATTATATAAGCTTCGTTTGCCGAAAAAATCTGCCTTGGTTTCTTCAGGCAGGGCGCTTTTTTTTAGCTCGCCTCTCATATCATGGGCCATGTTTATTTTTTCTCTGAGAATTTTAAGTTCTGAAGGGTCTGCGCTTAATTTATGGTCTGGGCCGGGTAGATTTTTATCAAAAGTAAAATGCTTTTCAATGAATACCGCGCCCGTTGAAACAGCCGCGAACGCCGCTTCGTATCCGATAGAATGATCAGAAAAACCGGTTAAAGCGTTTAATCTTTCTGAAAGATACGCAATATTGATTAAATTAAGCGATTTTTTTTCAACTGGATACATGGATACACAATGTAGAAAAACTGCGTTTATATTCGGCCAAAGCCTACAGAGCGCAGACGTTTTTTCAATTTCATCTAATGACGCTGCGCCGGTAGATATAATGACGGGTTTATTGGTTTTTAGAATTTCTAAAATAAGTTGAAAATTATTGATATCTCCCGACGCTATCTTGAAAAAAGGAACATTCAGTTCATTTAGATTTTTTACCCAGTCAATTGATAAGGGGGTAGAAAAAAAATCGATGCCTTCATCGTGAGCCGTTTTTTGAAGAATAGAATGAGCCTCTTTTGACAGTTCATATTTTTGAAAAATCTGATATAATTCTTTTATTTTTGGCTCGTTTTTATTTATAAAGAGATCGGTTGTGTATGATTGAAATTTTACGCCGTCGGCGCCGGCCTTAGCCGCTTCTCTAATGAGTTTTTGGGCAAGTTCAATGTCGTTATTATGATTTAAACCTATTTCTGCCGTAAGATAAGGCTGCGATTTTAAAGATATGCTTTTCTGTGTCTTTTCTGAAACGATTTCAGAGGCGAAAAAACGCTCGGGCATTGAATTTATCTTCTGCCGCGAAGCCCCCTTAAAATCATTCTCGGATTAATGTTGCGGCCTTGTCTTGATACTTCAAAGTGAAGATGGGGCCCGAAAGAGTAACCTGTATCGCCTGTTATTCCTATGATTCTGCCTCTTGATACGCTTTGCCCTTTTTTAACGTAAATTTTACTTAAATGAGCATACAGCGTTTTATAACCGCCGGGATGTCTGATTACAATTGCCTTGCCGTATCCTCCGAGCCACCCTGAAAAAGTTACCGTACCCGCTTTCGTTGAGCGAACAGAAGTGTAGGCCGCTTTAAAATCAAGACCTTTGTGAAAGGCTTTTCTGGGATATTTTCTCCAGCCGTAGCCGCTTGTAACATAGCGGCTTGTAACAGGCACCAGCCACGCGTGAATCAGGTTTTTTGGTTTTGCGTCGGGCAGAAAAATTTCGTCGCCTTCTTCAAGTAAATCTGGATTTATTATATTGTTTGTTTTTAAGAATTTTTCGGGAGAAATCTCATACTTATCAATAATATTAGCAAGTCTGTCGCCTTTTTTAACTTCATAAAAAAAACCTTCTTTAGAAGGAATTTGAAGGGCCTGCCCTAGTCTTAAATCGTCAGGATGGCTAATGCCTGAAGAACCCGCGATTGCTTCTACCGAGACGTTAAATTTTGCCGAGATATGAGAAAGCGTATCGCCTTCTTGTACGGTATACGATATTTTATACGGACTGTTTGCGTCGTCTTCAGGTTCAGTTTCATTTTCTACGGCGTCGCTTAAAAGTTCGTCTTTTAGTCTTTCGCTTTCTGCAATTTGTTCAGAGGTAAGGCTTTTTAAATTGGTAAGTTCATCTGAGGCGTTTATTTGCCCGATACCCCCGATGCCGCCGGTTGAAGATTCTATAACGGTATTGTTTTCGTTTGATAAATATGTAAACTGTATATAAGTAAATAAAATACATCCGCCCAGAAAAGCAGCCAGTCTTAATTTAGCGGTATTATTAAGTTTTAAAGAACCTGTTTTAATAAAATTTCTTTTAGGATAAGAATAATAAAATTGTCCGCTGCCTAAATATTTAAATCTGATTTTTTTGATATTAAATAATTTAGTTAAAAATATTTTTTTTAGATTTTTTTTAGATTTATTTGATAAATATTTCCACTCCATCTTAACCCGCTTTATTTATTTTCGGAAACTATCGCGTTAAACGTTACCCCAAATTAGGCGTTATACAAGAAAATTTACTTGTTAAGCGACGGTTTTTTTATCAATTTCTTTTGTGCCCCCAAAAGATTCTTCTATAATTTTTTCGCTGTCTTTCTTTTGCCCGCCGGTAATATTTATACTGCCTTTTATGACAACCCCTTTTGCAAGTTGAAGCGATGGCGATACAATATTGCCGAGCATTCTTCCCGTTTCGGTAAGTCTTACCTCATGGTCGGCCTGAATATCGCCTATTAAGGTGCCCGATAATATGACTTCTTTGGCCTGTATATCTGTTTTAACTTTACCCGTTTCGCCGACAAATAAAGTTTCGTCTGTTTTTATTTCGCCTTCAAATTTACCGTCAATTCTGAGACTTCCCGAAATATAGAACTTACCTTCAAAAACCGAGCCTTCGCCGATTATCGAGTTGCTTTCATTATACTTAGCCATAATTATAGGCCAAAGTGAGAATTTTAAAGAAAGCGGCAAGCATAAAAATAAGACTATTTTCGGGGATTTTCGATTTTTAAGAGAAAGTTTACTCGATAACGGGAATGGGCCCGTTCAGGTTTCCTTCGCGGAATTGCTGAATAAAAGAATCGCTGGAATTTTTAAAATCTTCGACCGTTGATATCGCTTTAAATTCTCCGTTAACCATAAGAGCGATTTTATCGGCAAGTTTATAGGCTAAATTAAAGTCGTGAGTTACGATAATAAATGCGCTGTGAAGATTCTCTTTGATTTCTAAAATTAAATCGGCAATGGCGTCGGTTAAAACAGGGTCAAGCCCGGCGGTGGGGTCGTCCATAAGAAGAAGCTTGGGTTCCATGGCGATGGCTCTGGCTATGCCGGCTCTTTTTTGCATGCCCCCTGAAAGTTCTGAGGGAAGTTTGTCTTCGACGTCTTTAAGCCCCGAACGATTAAGAGAGTTTACGGCGATTTCAAACAGTTCGTTTGCGTCTTTTTTATAAAAACGTCTGAGGGCGAAAATAACGTTTTCTGCTATGGTCAGAGAATCAAACAAACCAGACTTTTGAAAAACATAACCTATGTCTTTTCGCAGGTTAGCCAGTCTTTCGTCTTTAATCTGATGAATATTTTGATCAAATATTTTGACGCCCCCTTTTTGGGGCCTGAATATGCCCGCCAGTGTTTTTAAGAGGATGGTCTTTCCGCATCCGTTTTTTCCCATGACGACAAGGGTTTCTCTTTTATTTAATCGAAAACTGATATCGTTTAAAATTAACTTATTTTCGAGAGTAAGAGATATAGAATCTGCGTTAACGATTGTATTTTTATCTTCTGTCATCTTGTAAGCTCAAAGTGTATTTCAATTTCGCCTTTATCGCGCGTCATGTCTTTGCCTCCGGGTATGGCCGAAAACCGCGAATCTCTAACGGCATTTTTTGCCAAAAGATCAAGTTTGGTATGGCCCGACGATTTTTTTACTCTTACGCTGACAACCTTGCCGGCTGAGTTTACTTCAAAAAGAATAACGACAGAGCCCTGTATGCCCCTTTGGCGAAAATATTTTGGATAAGCGGGGTAGGGTATATGCGTTAAGACTCTTTTATATCCGGTTTTCCATTGAATGCTGCCCGCGCCTGTTTTGCCCTCGGGTATTTTTACCGTTTCAGAGCTTTCTTTTTTGCCCTCTGAGCCGGCGCTGGTTTTCTTGGCCTCTTTTTCCCATGACGAGGATTCTGCCTGGCCGCCAGTTCCCGTTCGAATTGATTTTTGAGTTTCTTTTCGTGAAAAAAGGGTTTTTTCAAAATCGTCCGCAAATTCATCGGATGATTTAGCCGGTTTTTTAACGCTCGCATCGGGCGCGCGCAGTTCTAAATCAGAGCTTTTGCTTTTTAGGCTTTCGGTTGTTTTAGCGTTTTTTGTTTTTATTTCAGGTTTTTCTTGCTTTATTTTTTCTAATTTTTTTAAGTTAGATTTTATTTCTTCGATTTTAGCTTTAGGTATACGTTTTTCAGTCTGCAATAATTTTACGTTAAAACTGATTTGCACGGGCTCTTTTTCTTTCATGTAGAGAAGAAATAGAAAGAAAAAAAGGTGAGCCGCTATAGAGACAAAAAAAGAGTACTTTGTATCTTTAGAACGAGCGATTGAATAAATTTCTTCTCTTCGCGGTACAAAAAGGTGTTTAGGAGCAATGGTTTTTATTTTTTTCATTTGATGTGTCGAAGATTTTGTGAATTCATGTTTTGAATTAAACTATAAACAGTAAATCGTTTTCTTACTTAAGATAGCCTTGGGTTGTTATTTGCGGCCAGTTTGCCTATATTAAAAAAAACGCCATAAAAAATAGTGTACATCTCGTCTATTGAATCTCTGTTTGGGTCTCATATTAAGGAGCTGTTTTGAAAATTGAAAAAAAAGACAATGAATGGTTAGCGCTTATTGAAGACGAAGACAACCAGCTAGGTTTAATAAATACCATTCGACGGCTTGAAAAGTTAAATAATGAAATTGACGAAGACGTTAAAGAACCGGTCATCTTATCTATTGATCTTCAGCGGTTACAGGCGGTAAACTCAGAGCTTGTTGCTCAATTTGTAATGCTTCAAAGCAATCTGGTAAGAACAAACGGACGTTTGCAAATTATCAATACGAACCCAGAATTGAAAAGTTCTTTTGACGTGGTAATGCTTGATAAAATTATCAGCATCGAATATTTCGGAAAAAATAATTCTTCTTCAGATACGGCCGAAGAGCCTGAAGACGACGATTTTGATGATGATTTAGATGACGACTTCTCAGAAGAATAATCTTGACTTTCTCATTATTGCGCTTGATTTTCCCGATTCTTTGTCGGCGTTAAACCTTGTTAAAGAATTAGGCGATAGTGTCTCTTTTTATAAGGTAGGCATGCAGCTTTTTTTCTCTGACGGAAATCATGTCATAAAGTCATTGAAAGAGCGCAAAAAAAAAATATTTCTTGATTTAAAACTAAACGATATTCCCGAAACATTGTATAAAACGGCAAAGGTATTGAGTTCTTATTCTGTCGAATATTTAACCTTGTTTTCAGAAAAAGAGGGGTTAGAAGCCGCCGTCAAAGGGTTTTCAGAAGCCAGATCTCATACAAAAATATTAAACGTAACAAAACTTACAAGCGCGGGAAATTTAGACGGCAATAATGAAGCCATTGTAAACCAAGTTTTATACAGGGCAAAAATGACCAGCGAAGCGGGCGCGGCGGGGGTTATTTGTTCTGGTAAAGAAACAGAGGCGATAAGAAAAAGCATCCCCGGCGATTTTACTATTATTAACCCTGGCATAAGACCGGCGGGAAGCTCGCTTGACGATCATCAAAGAACGGTAACACCTTCTATGGCCTTAAAGGCGGGCGCCAGTCATATTGTCGTAGGAAGACCCGTTACCATGGCAAAAAATCCTCTTGCCGCCGTTGAGAATATCGTTTTAGAATATAATTAAATTATAAATTAAGAGTTTATAAATATCTACGGCAGAATATTTTCAATGGCCTGAAGTTCTCTTGAATACATATATTCATTCAAATCTTTTTTTATTTCGTCTCTTATCTGTTTTGAAATATAGTACATGCTTCTTGAAAATACCTTATCTTTGTAGGGCTCGAGCCATTGTATTAAAAATCCGTCTTGCAGATCCCATAAAAACGCGCCTCTTAAATCGTTATCAAGCGTGCTTCGGGTGCGCGAACCGTATTTGTTTTTAAGTTTATTATGCAAATCTCCGGCGTTAACCAGCGTAAAGCGGCTTTCCATAAAAAAGAAACGGGCCGTTTCAGATTCTTTTTTTGCCTGCTGTTCGCCCTCTGCCGGTTGCGCCTGCCGGTTTCTTTGTTCAAAATTTTGTCTGCTTTCGGCGGCTAATTTGGCAAACCTTCTTGTATCTTCTTGCTTGGGCTTTTTATAAAATAAATAGCGGTACATGATTCCTTTGCGCTCCACAATAATTTCTTTTTCAGGATCGTCCTTTGTTATTTGTATGGCATCTTCGGTATTAGAGCTGTCTGATAATATTTGAAAGCGGCCCTTCACGTCTTCGTACTTGGTGCCCCATAAGATTCCGTTAAAACCGGGAACTTCTGCTTTACCTTGCCCTTCTGTTTCAATATTTGGTTGATTATTCTGAGCGTTTATATTAAAGAAAAGACCCATTACCGCCATATAGATTACTGCTTTTTTCATTTTATTAATATCGGTACTTTTTTATATTTTTTCAATCTTTTGCGCGGTAAAAAAGTTTTGACGCCGTATATATTAATAGGTAACTTATGATTGTGCTGTTTAAAACTCAGCGAAAAGACATCGCTACTCTTCTTAAAGCGTCTCAAAAACAGACCAATAGACACAAGCGTTCTCTTATAAAAAAAGCTTTTTTTTTGGCGACCGACGCTCATAAGTTTCAAAAGAGACTTTCAGGCGAGCCGTATATTGTACATCCTTATAATGTAAGTCTTACTCTTGCAGAGCTTGAGATGGATCATGAAACTATTTGCGCGGGGCTCTTGCACGATGTATTAGAAGACACAAAAATATCCAGAGAGTTTTTAGAAAAAGAATTCGGTCAGAATATTACCCGTCTTGTAGACGGCGTAACTAAAATTTCGGTATTAAAAACCGAGAGCATCGAGAAAAAACAGGCTGAAAACATCCGCAAGATGATTCTCGCTACCGTTCAAGACGCCAGGGTCATTGTCATAAAACTGGCAGATAAGCTTCACAACATGAGAACGATATCTTTTCAACCGCCCGAAAAAGCTAAAAGAATCGCGAAAGAAACTCTCGATATTTACGCGCCTTTAGCGGGCAGGCTGGGTATGTTCAAGATAAAATCTGAACTTGAAGATTTGGCCCTGTATGTTCTCGAAAGCGATATTTATCAGCAGATCAAACAAATGCTGAGCCAGAAGAAAAAAGAAAGAGCCGATACGGTCAACCATATGGTATCTGCCTTAAAAGAGAAATTGAAAGAAAGTAAAATAAAAGCCGATATCGCGGGCAGAAGCAAGCATTTTTATTCTATTTATCAGAAAATGAAAGATAAAAATAAGGCTTTTGAAGAAATTTACGATCTTACCGGCATTCGCATCATTGTTGAAAATATACAGCATTGTTACGGCGCGCTGGGCATTGTTCATACAATATGGAACCCTGTACCCGGCAGGTTCAAAGATTATATATCAATGCCAAAATCAAACGGTTACCAGTCTCTTCATACCTCGGTAATAACTCCCGACGGAAAAGTCATTGAGGTACAAATTAGAAGCCGGCAGATGCATCAGATAGCCGAAATAGGCATTGCCGCGCACTGGACCTATAAAGAAAAGAAAGACGACAAGGTATTAATAGAACGATTTAATCTTTTGCAGCAAATAGCCTCGTTAGAAGAACAGGGCGAAAACGCCGGAGAGTTTATTGAAGAGCTGAAAGAAAACTTAGGCGGCGACGAAATTTATGTTTTTACGCCCAAAGGCGAAATAATCGCGATGCCCAAAGACTCTACGGTTCTTGATTTCGCTTTTCGAATTCATACCGATATCGGTCTTAAATGCGCCGGGGCCAGAATAAACAACCGGCTTGTATCTATTCGAACGCTTTTAAAAAGCGGCGACCAGCTTACCATACAGACAAATTCATCGGTAAAACCGTCATTAGGATGGATTAAGTTTTTAAAAACGACGCAGGCGAGAAATAAACTCAGGGCCTATTTGAGAAAAAATGAGATTACTCCAGAAAATAAACTATATCCCAATGAAATTATCGACGGTCAGAATTTAACCGAAATACTGAAAGCCAAAAATAAGAACAAAGAAAAAACAAAAACAGAAAAATCAGGCGGGGCGAAAAACAAAGAAGAAAAAACTAAGCCCGCCATCGAGTGGCAGGGCGAGACAAATATAGAAACCCGTTACGCAAAGTGCTGCGCTCCGCTTCCCGGAGATAAAATCATGGGATTTATCACCCGCGGCGCGGGCATTACCATTCATAAAAACACATGCAATTCATTGATTTCTCTGATGCAGAATGATTCGACAAAAGACAGAATCATTAATCTTAGATGGAGCGGAATGTATGAACCCTTTCCCGTACATATTGCGGTAAACGGCAACGATAGAAGCCATATATTTTTTGAACTGGTCAAGGTATTGACCGATTCGGGCGCCAATATCATTGACGCATGCGCCTCAACCGCCTCTAACGGAAAAATCTACGATTCATTTACCATAGAAGTCGATTCTAACGAGCATCTTGAAACAATTCTATCTGAAATTAGAAAAGTCAAAGATATCACATACGCAGAAAGAATAAAATCTTTACGCAAAACCGCCGGATAAATAGAATTAACCGGCCCAATAACGCTTGACGCCTTTTATGAGAGAGATAATTTGCCTTTATGGCAGAAAGTTCATTTGATATAGTTTCTGAAATTAACATGCAGGAACTCACCAACGCGGTAGATCAGGCAAAAAGAGAAATTCAAACGCGCTTTGATTTTAAAGGCAGCAAGTCAAGCCTTGAGTTATCAAAAGAAGAGCTTATAATGTTTTCTGACGACGAAGGCAAGATGAAACAGCTTCAAGATGTATTAGACAGCAAGCTTATAAAAAGAGGAATTTCATTAAAGGCCCTGACTTACGGAACCCTTGAAAACGCGCAAGGCGGCGCCGTTAGAAAAAAAGCGGGTTTTGTATCGGGGCTTCCCGACGATGTCATTAAGAAAATAAACAAGATTATCAAAGAGTCAAAATCAAAACTGCGGTCGCAAACTATGGAGCAAAAAATAAGAGTAACGGGTAAGTCAAGAGACGATTTGCAGGAACTGATTAAAACTCTCAAAGAGGCGGATATTTCGGTGCCCTTGCAGTTTGTAAACTACAAGTAAAAAATCTTTTTCTCTGTGAACTCAGTGTCCTCTGTGGCTTTTTTTATATCGCCAAACATGAGAATTTATGAATTTTTTGACGACGCCGAAAATCTTAAAAAAGCGTCTATAAAAGCGTCAAAGTCGCCGTCCATAACGGCTTGGATATTTCCGGTTTCATGACCGGTTCTTAAATCTTTTACCATATTATAAGGGTGAAAAACATAAGACCGAATTTGATTTCCCCATGAGATATCTTTTCTTTCTCCTGATTTTGATTCGATTTCTTTTTGTTTTTCTTCTTCGGCCCTTTCGTAAAGTCTTGCTTTTAAAAGTTTCATAGCGGTAGCCTTGTTTTTTGTCTGGCTTCTTTCGTTTTGGCAGGCGACTACAATGCCGGTAGGCGCGTGAGTGATTCTTACCGCCGAATCTGTTTTGTTAACATGTTGGCCGCCCGCGCCGCTTGCTCTGTAAGTGTCAATTCTTAAGTCTTTTTCTTGAATATCAATTTCAATATCTTCGCTTATTTCAGGGCTCACATGCACGGCAGAAAAAGACGTATGGCGTCTTTTGTTTGAATCAAAGGGAGATATCCTTACAAGTCGGTGAATGCCGTTTTCGGCCTTTAAGTAACCGTAGGCATATAGACCTTTTACGAGAATGGTCACGTTTTTTATGCCCGCTTCTTCGCCTTCTTGGTAGTCGATAATATCTACCGCAAAACCGCTTCGTTCGGCCCATCTTAGGTAGGCCCTGTAAAGCATATCTGCCCAGTCTTGAGACTCTGTGCCTCCCGCCCCCGGATGAATATTTAAAAAGGCGTTGCAGGTATCTTCGGTACCCGAAAGCAGACTTTGAAGCTCTAAGCTTGTAAATTCTTTTTGAAGCTTTTCAAGTTTTTTAGAAAATTCGTCGGCCATTTTTTCTTCTTTTTCAAGAAGGGCGATTTCAATATATTCTAATAAGTTACTTATTTCTTTTTTAATCTTTTGCCAGCCCTCTATTTTTCTTTCAAGAGCGGCAATGCTTGTCTGCGCGATTCTCATCTCTTCTCGCCTTGAATTGTCTTGCCAAACGTCGGGGTCTTCAAGTTTTTTGCGCAGCTCGCTAAGCTTTGCAACGTCTTTGTCGATTTTTAGACTTTCATACAAACTTTCTACTTCGCCCGCAAAATCGTTAAATTTAATCTGTACTTCTTTTAGGCTTTGTGTCTGCATAAATCCAGAGGTTTTTTCAGAATCAAGATGTAAACGCGTAAATGTAAAAGAAAATAAAGTCTACTTTAATATATTAAAAATAGTATCTTAATAATAAATCGGCTCTATCTAATTTGTCAAAAAAACCATATTGTTCTTTCTTTTTTTGAATAACAATTCCCGTATATTGAGTTATAAAAGAAAAATTATCTGAAATAGAATATTCAATTTGAGCGCGCGCTATCAGGTTTTCAATACTTTCGAAAAATATCATAAAAAGCGCGGTTTTTATCGTGTCTCTGTAAAAAGAGCCCGTCCATCCGGCGGCCGTCATAATAACAGGGCTGCCCTTAAAATCGCTTTCGGGCAGAATGAAAGAAGATTCCAGAATAAAAAAACCGACGCTATCGCCTGCGTTATAATCAAGGCCCGCCGTCATGGCCGCTTCGTCTTCTTTGAAATATCCGTCAGGCAAAGGCGAGGGAAGACAGTCGGCTGTAAGACAACCTGTTTTTTGAAAGGCTTTGTCAAAACTATAGCGCGATTCGAATTTCAAAAGAAAAGGGTCAAAAGCGTAACTTGATTCAAAAGCGGCAAAAGGCGAAGGCTTATAAACAGAGTCAAGGGTTGTGACAGAATCTGTTGCTTCATATATGGGGTTACGGTTATGAACATAACCCGCTAAAGCTGATATAGAAAATGCATCTCCTATATATCGAAGTCTTATCGCCGCTTCAGGCTTTCGTTTTAAAGGCGCGTTTTCTACTTTGACGCCGACAGTATAAGAATACGGATGATCTTGATCTACCATTCTATTAAATAAAGGGTATGGCACAAAGACTAAATTTGCTTCAAAACGTTTGGCAAAAAAGTCAAGCTCAATAATGTTCTGACCAAGTCTGGCTTCTTCGGGGTTAGCGAATAAAGCTTCTGTCATATCGGCCACCGAGATAAGGTCAACAACAGGCAGAATATCGGCCTGCGACCAGACAACCATTTTATTGCCAAGAGTCAAAGTAAACATCCCCATATTCTTTTGCAGATAAAGTTCACGACCTATTACTTCAAAAGTATAATTCTTTTTTACTCTTTTAGAGTCTTTTTCAATATAATAAGCCGAATTTATGCGCCCGGTAGCTTCTGCGTATAATGAAGCAAAGCTGTTAGGATAATCTAAAATCAAATGAAAAGAAGGACCAAGTCTTATGAATCTAAATTCTTGAGTTTGAACCGCCGTTTCAAGAGCGAAAGAACCGCGCAGTGAAAAAGACGATTTTTCTTCTTCTTTATTTTCTTTTTTTGAGGAGTTGCCCCCGACAGAAGATTTTGTCTCGCCGCCAAAGTCGAAATCATCTTTTGAATTTTCGTCTTGCGCCAATACTACAGCGGGTAAGTATAAGATAAAAAGTACGATGAATACAGTTTTATTAATATTTTTAATCATTAGAGCTTATAGTTATTTTGCCTTATTTCTTACCGGCGCGATAAGGGCTTCGCGGTAACCCGTTTCTTTTAGGGCTCTCGGCGTAAAAACTTCATCTCTGATATTAATATTAAGCGCCATTTTTGTGATTTTCATCATAGACATGCGGCTATTAATATGATTTACGACTATAATTTGACGAGCCACGTCAATACCGCTGAAATTTTCAATCTTACGGAAGAAAATTGTTTTTTTCAAGTTATTCTGTTTATTAAAAAGCTCTATTTTTAGAGCCATGTTTTTTTCTTTATCAACATACATTCTTGATTTGCCGTAAGAAGTTTTCGCTTTTCTTTTTTTAATAGGATAACTTTCAATAACCCATACTTTTTTACCGTCAACAATATCTTCGCTGATTAATGAATATTTGTAATCAGAAAGATGCGTTTTTTCCATATCTTCATAAGAGAGCTCTGAGCCGAAAACCGTACCGGTTTTGGCCTCGTTTGCACCGCTTGAGACAATACGTTTTAATTTTTTCATGGCGGGCAGATAAATCCACTGTTCGCCGTCTTTATTTTCGTCGTCATAATCTTTTTGAAGAAAAGCCACGCCTTTTTCAGAAGACGGTTCAATTAAAATACTGACAGAAATGGAGTCTTTACCGTTTTTGCCGACATCTTTGTTGATGCCTTCAAAAACCTTTTTTCGAGGCGATGAACTGCATTTTCTTTTGCCGCCAAGTTCTTTGTAGGCGCAGCTTACAAGAAGAGTTTCGCTGTAGCCCGACTTTCCGTCGTCGCGGTCTAACATTTTACGCACGATTTCTTTTGCCTTGTTTTCTTGCTTTAAGACGGGTTCGGCAAGAATGGGTTCTTGTATAAAGAAGATACCAGCTAAAACAGCAAGAATTATCATTGCAGATTGTATTTTTTTATTTAGAATGTTTGAATCAGAGTTTTTTCGGTTGGCCGAGTTTTCATTATAAAAAGTAAGCAACAGCGCCGGCAGTAAAAACAAATCGGCAAGCAAGGCGGTAAAAATAGCTACTGCCGATAAAACCGCAAAATTAATATTCGGGATGTAAACTGAACCGGCCAGAACCATGAACCCTCCAATAATTATAAACGATGTAAAAGTTACCGCCTGTCCCACTTCTTTTAGACTTATGCGAATTGCGTCTTGAGCGTTAGAACCCCGCGCCAACTCTGCTCTGTAATGAGTTAGAAAATGAATAGTATCGTCAACCACAATACCCATCGCTAAGGGCATCACAATAAGGGTGTCTACATCAAGCATAATGCCAAACCATCCGGCAACGCCTACAATAGCTGTCATAGGAACTAAGTTCGGAATTATAGCGAGAATGCCAAATTTTATGGAACCGTAAATTAATAGAAGAATGATACATACAACAAACAGAGCCATTGCGAATGATTGAATTTGCGAATGAGCCAGAAAACTCATGGATCTCATCATAAGCGGTATGCCGCCAGTCATATACACCTTAAAATTGGGATTTTCTTTTTCAATTGAATTAAAATATTCAATTTTATAGTCGTTTAAGTTTCTCATGAACTGCTTGTATTCATAAGAGCTTTTAGTGTAAACCATTAACGAAAGTCTGGCCGACTTCCAATCGTCGTCTACCATAAGCCTTCGATTTTCAGGATCAGCCGAGTCATACATAACCAGAGTTTGCCGCAATATAACGTCTGTTTCGGGTAAACGGTAATTATTTTCCCAACCGTCTGTTAAAATTCGGTGCGACTCTTTGGCGGCATTTACCAGAGAAAAACCGCGCGGTACAAATTCTGCTTCGTCTTTTAATACACGTTTTGCGAACTTATCGATGGCCAATAATAAGTCAGCTTTTTTTACCCCATCGATTTTACCGGTATCAAAAATTACTTCAACAGAACTTGCCCCGCCGAAAGAAGAATCGATCAGATCAAATATTTCAGAAATGCCATTACCTGGTAAAACTGCTTTGTTAAAACTTGTATCAATTTTTATATAGCGAAATCCGATAGAAAAAAACATCGCTCCTAGAATAAATATTATTAAAATCTTTTTAGGATGTTTAATTGTTTTTTCAGCTATATTCGCTAATATTTTCTGAAAAAAGTTTTCAATTCTATGATGGTTTTTATTGCTATTTTTTATTTTCTTTTCATGGGGATGCCAAAAACTTAAAAGAACGGGCAGTAAAAAAAGCGTAAAAACCAACGCGAAAAAAATACCAAACGCGGCCATATAAGAAAAATTAGCGATAGGCACAATGGGTACAAAGCTTAGAGCCAAAAGACCTCCCATTGTGGTTAAAGAGGCTAGAATTATCGCAAATCCCGATTTCAGATATGCGGTTGAAAGCGCTTTTTCGCTGTCATATCCTTCGCTTAAAAACATGCGAAATCCCGATATAAGATGCACCGACGAAGCTACGCCCAATACTAAGATAAGAAAAATAACAATATTAAGCATCATAGTAGCCGGTATGCCAAGATGCGCGATGAGTCCTATGGTGCATATTTCAGATAATACAATGATTACAAACGGCCATAACAAAGCCGAAAAAGATCGAAACGAAATTGCGAGCAGGGCAAAGGTAACAAATACCGCTAGCATCATTATTATTGCCATATCATGCTGCATTAAATATCCGATAAAATCAAGAAACCACGGACTACCGGCAATAGCATATTTTGTATTATGGTCAACCGCTTCTATATCGCTAATTCCTCTTTGTTTTAACATGGGCGACCATTGGCTGTCTTTAAGGGTTTGCCTTAATTCTTTCATAAAGGGCATGTAATCAATAGGCTGAAGCGCTTCATATTCAATTCTTTCTTGTTCTTGCGTTACAGTTTTAGTTTTTCTATCTGTTTGCGCGTCTTCTATTTCTTCAAAATCAAATTCGTCGTCTTCAGATGATGTGGATGGTTTTGTCGTACCTTTTTTTTGTTTTTCTGATACGATTTTTTCGTTTTCTGTTTTCTCGGTCTTGGCCAATCGGGTTCCGAAATCGGTGGTAATGACAATCAATCCGTATTTTAGATCTTTTGAGAAAAAATTACCAGGATAGTCTTTATGTTCCAGAGCCTGCTTTTTTATAACTTCGCTTTCTTTTTTTGTTTGGGGTATATTATCGCCGATAAATTTTCTGTTTATAAGGCTGTCGCCGTTAGTTTCAAGATAATCGGCGCTTACAATTGATCGTACTCTTTTTATTCTATCTAAAGGAGAACCTGATTCATTTCTTTTCGCGTTAATGGCGTCTTCAAGTTTTTTTACGCTGGCAAGCGATTCTTTTGAGAAAATATCTTTATTTTTTGGTTCATACATGATTACCAGACCCTCGTCAGAACCGAAAGTATTTTTAAAAACCCGATAATCTAAAAATGCCGCATCATTTTCGTTGAAAAATGATTCTAAAGAATGCTCCATGCGCAGTTTGCCGATGCCTGAGGCCATTATTACAGTAATTGCCGTTATAATCAGAAGTATTATTAACCTTCTTTTTTTCGCAAAAGCCGGTATCTTGCCAATGGTTTCGGTTATACTTAGTATTAACCGGTTAACCGTTCCGCTTGTTTTACCTGTCTTTGAATTATTATCCATTTAATTCTCCTGAATTTTTATTTTCTTTTCGTTCTTAACAATTTGATTTAATAAATCGGTTACCATAATTTATTTTTTACAAATGTATCTTATATTGCCTTTTTGCCATATTTTCATCATTTAATAAAGATATGAATTTTCTAAAAACCATGGGATCATATATTTTATAAAATTTTTCTATACTTATGCTCATAAGAACTCCATTTTTTTATCCTGCTTCTTCGCTAACCACTATTTCAAAAACTGACCAAAGGTCATATGATGAACATAATAAACTATATGACATATCGTCAACTTATTTATTCGTTTTTATAAAAAAACTTGCCGGGCTGTCTATCTTTTGAATAAATACTAAAAAGTAAATTACTATGGGAATCGCTGAAAGAAAAGAAAGAGAAAAGGCTCAAAAAAAAGATGCGATTATAGACGCCGCAGAAAAAGTATTTTTTGCCAAAGGCTATGAAAACGCGACAATGGATGAAATTGCCGAAGAAGCCGAATACAGCAAAGGCACCATCTATTTATATTTTAAGAATAAAGAAGAACTTTATATCGCCATATCGGGACGCTCGGCGGATATTTTTTATGATCTATTAAAAGAAGAAATCGATAAAGGCAAAAACGGAAAAGAAAAACTCGATGGCATTAAAAAAGCTTATTTACGCGTATTTTTAGAACATCCTAATCAAATGCAAGCTATTTTACATGCTTCACGTTATCCCGCCATTACCGATAAAATGTTAAATGACGAAACTACCAGAATGCAGGTGCAAGAGAAACAGCAAAAACTGCAGGGGCTAATTTTATCGGCTATAACTATGGCTATTGAAGATAAAAGCGCTCCTGAATTAGCGTCAATTAAAAAAGAAGACTTAATGATGACATTTTTAGGCGGGGGTATTTTATTAGAAGGCATGTATAAGCATATGTTTGATATTAGAGATTTTTGTGAAAAATATTATAATATAAAACCGGAAGTTCTGATAAAAGCGGCATATAGCTTGCTTAAGTTTTAATTAAATAATTTTCTTCTAAGGTTGTTTCAAAATTCTCTATTAAATCGGCGGTATCTTTTGTTCATCTATAGAAAAAGTCTAAGTCTCTATTCAGATATTTTTTATGTCCCATTTCGAAAAATCATTGACGCATGATAAACTTAATTACGAATTTGAGGCGGCGGGCGCCTGAAACATGCTTAAAATAGAATAATGACCGAAATTAACGAAATTTTCAAAGAAATTATACGCTCAAGCGATCATGATATTCAAGATGAGGCCGCTGAATTTATCGAATCTAAAAAAATAAAATTCATTGAAGGCGTAAACGAAAAGGCGTTTTTCATTGTTCAAAACGAAAAAAATTATCGGCTATCGATAAATTTACGCGATAAAATAAGCCAATGCGGCTGTTTTAACGAAAATTCATGTGTTCATAAATGCGCCGCAGCCTTGTATATGATTTCGAACCCTTCAGAGGTTTCGATGCTTAAAGCTTCGGCGTCAAATAAAGGAGACGAACCTTTTTTAGCAGATTTGGCCGTTCAGCTTTCAGAAGATTTTGAAAGTTTTACTTTTTTATCGGTCTATAGAAATAACTATAAATTTATCAAAAAAGAATCTGATATTTATAAATTAAAAGAAAATAACTACGGAATTTTTGATTTTTTGCCCGGAACTTTTCGCGAAAAAGGTTTTTCATACAATATTAAGGTTTTGTATAAAATATTAACCGAGGCGTCATTTGCAGGGGAGATTAGGTTTTTTTCAAATGACGGTCTTCCTCTTGAGTACGGCGGATGTATACAGGCAGAACTGGCGCTTGCTCAAAAATCAGAATCTCAATTTTATATTCAGGCTGAATTTGAAAATCCTGAGAACGCCAAAAAAAAAGTTTCGCTTTTAAACTTAAAAAACAAAGACGATTTCCCTTTGTTATACAGTTTTGAGCTTGAAAAAAAAACAAGACCAGAAAATAATCTTATCAGCTATTACTCAGGATTATACGGGTCTTCTCAAAAAGAAAAAGAACCTGTCATACAAAAGCATTTAAGAAAAAAATACAAGTTTTATTTTATTTCGCCGCATGAAAAATATAACCGGCTTATCTTAGACCGATATGATTTTTTATCGCATATCGACCTTGTTCAAAATAAAGAAATTTTTATTGAAAATGAAATAAAAAACTGCGAGCTAGTTCCCGAAAAATGGGATACATCTGCCGAACTGGTTCTTTTAATATCGCCCCAGATTACGGCCGGCGAGCTTGAATTAAAATGCGAACTTTATATCGCCTACGGGGCCCATGAGAACATTGTCAGAAAATTAAACTTTTCAGAAAGAAACAATACGCCCGTTGTTTTTTTCGACCCGAGACCTGTATCTGTAAAGCACGAAGGCTACGCCGCCGCGAGAACAAAAGATAAAAATATTTGCGTTTACAGAAATCATCGAAAAGAAACGCGGCTTTTTGAGCCAAGGCTGCCGATTGTTTACGGCAAAAACGGAGATTTTTGGGTAAACGAATTAAAAATAAAAAACTTCATTCTTGAAAAACTGCCCGAGCTTAAAAAAAGAAACGTTAACATAGGCGTTCATAAAGACATTACAACCCTATTTGAAAAAAAACAAACGGCGTCTTTTCAAATAGGTTCGTCTTCGGGAATGCCGTGGTTTCAGGGGCACATTGAAATCATGGGACTTTCCAGAGACGATAAAAAAGCTCTTTTTAGCGCGGCCAAAAAACGCAAAGATTACTACCGCTTAAGAAACGGAAGCTGGCTTTCTCTTGAAGATATAGGATTAACCGAAATTCTGCGCCGCGCCGAAAAACTTGGCCTGAAAATAAATCAGAACTTTGAGGTAGAAAAAATCTCTACCGGCCAGTTGATTGCCCTTGACGATTTTCTTGAAATGCGCGCAGATAAAAAAGCAAAAGAGATTATCAAAAAGATAAAAAACATAAGCGAAATTTCGGGCGCAAAACATGAAGACGCCGGCCCCGATTTTCAGGGCGAGCTTCGATCTTACCAGAAAACAGGCGTCGCTTTTTTTCGAAAACTTTACGAGCGCCATCTCGGCGGAATCATGGCCGACGACATGGGTCTCGGCAAAACGATACAGACCTTGTCGTTTCTCAATAAACTTTATTTTGATTATCCCAGATTAAAACCGTGTCTTTTAGTAAGCCCGCTTTCTGCTCTTTCAGTGTGGGAAAACGAAGCGAAAAAATTTTTCCCGCGGCTTTCCATATACAGGTGGCACGGTTCTCAAAAAAATTCCGAAGAGGCCAAGAAAAGTCACATTATTCTTACGACGTATCCTACGTTAAGTCAAAATCATACGTTTTTTAAAGAAGAAACTTTTGCCTTAATGTGTCTCGACGAGGCGCAGACGATAAAAAACTACGCTTCAAAAGCGGCGACATCGATTCGAAAAATGAATATTGAAAGAATTTTCTGTCTTACGGGAACGCCTCTTGAAAACAGTTTAAGCGACTTGTGGTCGCTTTTTGATTTATCTGTTCCGGGGCTTTTGGGAACGCGAAAAAGTTTTCTTGAAAGTTACGACAATCAGGCTCTTTCAAAAGACGAGGCGTCTTCGCTAAGAAGGCTCATAAAACCGTTTCTTTTAAGACGGCACAAAGACGATGTCGTAAAAGATTTGCCCTCAAAAACAGAAACTGACGTTGCGGTGATGATGACAGCAAGGCAAAAGGCTCTTCATGAAAAAATTCGAAGAGACGCCCTAAAGGCTCTTGAAAACGCCGATAAAAACGCTGTTTTTGCGGTTTTGCCTTTCTTGACGAGCCTTCGCCGCATTGCCTGTCATCCCGATTTAAAACAGGAACAGGGCTGGGATATGACAAATTCGGGCAAGCTTGAGTATTTAAGAGACGCTCTGCCCGAGCTCTATCAATCGGCGTCGGGCGTTTTGATTTTCAGCCAGTTTACAGATGTATTAAACCTTGTGGGAAAGCTTTTAGAAGAATTTAATTACGACTATTTTTATCTTGACGGTTCGGTCTCTCATAACAACAGAAAAGAACAGGTAAAACTGTTTCAAGAAGGCAAAAAGAAATTTTTTCTTATAAGCCTGAAGGCTGGCGCAAGCGCCTTGACCCTTCATCAGGCAGATACCATCATACATCTTGACCCGTGGTGGAACCCCCAGCTTGAAAACCAGGCCACCGACAGAGCTTATCGCATTGGTCAAAAAAGAAAAGTTTTTGTTTACAGACTTTTTTCAAAAGACAGTATTGAAGAAAAGGTACTTGAATTGAAAGCAAAAAAACAACGCCTCTTTGACGCCGTATTCGCGGGAAAGAGTTTCAAGAAAAACGCGGTAATCAGTAAAGAAGAGATTATTGATTTACTCTCGGGAGGGTAGATATTCCCGCTTGACCTCCAGCAAAATTATTTCTTCTAGATAGGTAAGTTCTTTATCAACATGAGCCGCTCTTGTCATCATTTTGAAGATTTTTTGGCGGGCATTTATATCTGTAGGCATGCGTATAGAAAGACGTTTTGCTTCGGCCAGTTGAAATAATTTTTTTAGCCTAAGACGCGAATATAGCATTTTTAAAGCCATTCGTCTTGCGAATTTTTTTCTTTTTCTGCGTAATCGTTATATTCCTGAACAGACATTATATTAGAAATTATCCATTCATGTTTGGTAGAGTTGAGAATTAGCCCGCAGTATTGACGCTCAATGTTCAGGCTGTCTTTTATGACAGCCCCGAATGAGGGACATAGGGTTGTTTTATAGATATCTTTTGATTGAATGCCGTCTTTACTTTTTCAAGCAGTTCATCAATGTTGTATCCGGGATTTCTTTTCAAAAATAACGCTTTGCTTTTGATCTTAGATAATACCGCAGTTTTAGGAGCGTCTTTTATCTCTATGCCGAACATTATCGCGAACATGGCTGATATGAGTAATATTGTCATAAAGCAGATGTATAAATAAAGCGGCAGCAATATTCCTATAGCAAAAATTATGAAGAAGAAATTAAATATATAATTAACAGGAGATGGATATTTATTATGAATGATTATTATTTCATCAATTATGTCTGGTATGAAATAAATAAGATCAGAGATGTCGCCGGTTTTAAATTTAAGAGATACCTTATCATAATAGGTGTAATATAAAATTATAAAATAAAATGTCGATTGCTAAATAGATAAAGAATTTATTGAGCTTTTATGCAGGCAGAGTTACTGTTAAGCGAGTGCCGTCTTTTTCAGAGGTTGTAAAAGAAATATCTCCATTATGTATTTTTGCTATTAATTTAGCGCTATAAGTTCCGAGGCCCGTTCCCCCAACTTTTTCGGCAGTTGTGTATTTTTCAAAAAAATTTTCTCTGATTCTCGCAGGAATAACGCCTTTATTGTAAATTTCAATTTCATAATGTGTTTTATTGATAAATAAATTAATGTTAATATCTTCATTTTCAGAAGAAGCTTCTATCGCGTTTTTAATAAGATTGGCAAAAAGTTTTTTAATATGAATTTTTTCACCATGCATTATTATGGTTTCATTCAGATTTATTTTTTTATTTTGCTTCTTTAGGTTTATACAAATATTTTTTTGTTTTTTAAAAATTGTGAATTCTTTTTTTATTTCTTTGAAAATAGAAAGAAGATTAAATTTTTCAGTTTTTAATTTATAACTGCCTTCTTCCATTTTGATTATATCCTGGTAATGATCAATCATTAAAAGAAGTTCCTGAGAATTGCTTTTGATTAAAGAAAGATATTCAATGTCATTTTTATTTAATTTTAAACGTAATTCATCTAATAATAAATCAGACAAACCGATGATTCCCGTAATAGGATTTTTCATGTCATGACGAATTAATCTTTCGGTATTTTCTCTCATTGTTTCTGAACTTTTTAATTCAGCCGTTTTCTCGGCTACTTTTTTCTCCAGATTTTCAACAAAACTTTCTTTTAATTTGTTGACCTCTGCCATGTTTGTAACGGCCAGCCGAAGCGACTCAAGCGCGGTTTTTTCATGCCGCTTTATTTTCTCGCCAATAGCAAAAGAAAGCAAAACGGCCGCTATGCTAATTCCAAAATGGACAGAATAGCTTGTAATAAAGTTATGCGGCACTATTCCAAATAGATTTAAGAAAAAAAGTATGTATCCGATAAAAAAGAATCCAAATATGTTTATAAAATAAATTGCCGGTTTGTAGCCTTCTTTTGCCCTGTAAACAGCCGCGAAAGAAGCAAGAAGAATGCACGAAATGGCAATTATACTGGCAATTTTTATCAGTACCGCACTCGTTGAAAATAGAGAAAGAAGCACTCCTGAGCCTGAAGATATCATGAGTATTTGCATTAATGAGTATAAGTTTTTATTTTTAGAGGTGATGTTTAAATATGACTTCATGAACAGCAGGCCCCATAAGATAATAACCGAAAGAAAAAACAGATAATTGTTCGTTATAAATAACGCGAGATTGTCTGAAAAGTATTCATAACCAACAGAATCAAATGATAAAAAACCAAAGATCATGCTGAATATAAAAAACGAATAGTATAGATAACTTTTCTCTTTTATGAAAAAATATAACATAAAATTATATAATCCCATAACGACAAGAACCCCATAGAAAAAGCCCAGCCATAATTTGTCTATTTTCGAATGATATATATAATTTTCTTGGCCTGAAGCAAAAAGAGCAATGGCCATAGACTGGCTGCCTTCAATTCGCAAGTAATATGTTTTATGTTCAAAAGGCCCTTCTGTCAGCGAAAAAACAGGAAATCGGCATTTTGTTTTAACTGAACTTGGCGGATGTAAAATGCCCTTGGCTTCTTTGTAAAAATCGTTATTTTTACCGGGAGTGTATAATTCGATATTTTCAATTCGGGTGTGATTTTCTTTTAGGTACCATTTAACAGTATTATCTTGAAGATTTTCTGCGCTAAAACGAACCCAGTAGGCGCTGTCAGTGAATCCGTAGTTTATACTGTCTTTTTCTACCGGTTTAAATAAATACTCATATTTTTTATCTGTAACGTCTTTTATGGTAAGTTTTTTTTCTTTATCTTCCATAATAGATATATGTTTGCCAAGGGGGTAATTATTTAATGAATTAGAAACACTAAGAGGCGTCTGCGCAAAAACAGGCGAAATCAAAGCAGTAAGAAGAATCAATTTATTTAATATGATAGGTCTTTCCATTTTGTAAAGTTCATCAGGCATTTTCATGCCTAATTAGTATCTGTCT
>Ga0224501_10000109_pt1 | contig 83131 bp, 90 predicted proteins | sample SF_Oct11_sed_USG_4_FD_169105 | JGI IMG/M metagenome (GOLD analysis project Ga0224501, IMG submission 169105) | Sediment microbial communities from San Francisco Bay, California, United States - SF_Oct11_sed_USGS_8_1 | ecosystem: Environmental > Aquatic > Marine > Sediment | place: USA...
CACCATCATAAAGGACACGTTACTTTGGGAACCCAGTGGCGGCGGCGGTGGCTGTCCAATACTAACGGTTTACGACGGAACCGACTACGTTGAGGAGGGCCTGCTCGACATACACAACCCCGAAGGCGTAGACGTGGTTTACGAGCACACCCTAGCTGCGACGCCTCAGCGCGTGGACGGCACCTATCTGCTAAGGCTGACCGAGCATCCCAAGACCCACAGCTACATAGACCAGGTCAAGCTTTACGCGATGCTTGAGGACGGAACCCTGAAGGAGCTTCCGTTGATCTGGGCCTGGCACTCGGAAGACGACAACGTGCTGCCGATGCTGCTTCACAGCGACGAGTGGAAGACAGACACGCTGGGCGCGGACCATAACGACGGAACGAGCCAGAGCATAGACCTGAAGTTTGCCGCGCTCTCACCCAGCCTTGAAGTCACTGATTTCATGTTCCAGATCGAAGGAAACAACTGGTACGTCAAATAAGAAGAAAAAACCTTCAAAACCCCTTTTTTTTTCTGTTTTCCGAAGCTTATGACCAATGCTTTCTTATACTTTCTAAATAGACCCTTAAAGGGTCAAGCCCCATTTTCCACCACGTAAAACACGACTTGTAATTTGCTTTAACATAAAACAAGACCCCCTACCGAAAGCACGCCCAGTTTTTCTTCAGCGGCCTTTTCAACTCACTAATTGTATTTTCAACTTTTTTGCGGCAGTAAGGCGGCTCAATTGGCGGAGCATAAGGGTCTTTAACGCGGATTTCCTCTAGACCAACTACACCAGCGGCAAGCGCGTACCAACAGAGCGGCAAAACCGTTGGGTTATATCCGCTTCCGGGCATCAAGACAAGTTTTCCATCGCAAACCTCGTCTGTAGTTTTCCTGATTAAACGGGATAGGTCAAAAAAGCCCTTAACGGTCAGCCTCAGATTTCCAAGCATGTCCGCAAAATGTGGATCGCTTCCACCGTTTGCGATAATGATTTCAGGCTTAAACTCCTTAGCCAAAGGGACAAAAACTTCGTTTACAGCATAAAGATACGTGCTGTCGCTTGTTCCGGGAGGGAGAGGCACGTTAACATTGTAGCCTTCTCCTTTGCCCTCTCCAATCTGCCAGGTAAAGCCCGTCCCTGGATAAATCGTGTGGGGATCTTGATGCAGAGAAATGTAAAGCACAGCAGGGTCTTTGTAGTAGATGTCGCTTGTGCCGTTTCCAAAGTGAACATCATAATCCAGTATCAAAAGACGTTTCACATCGTACTTAGCCCTTAAATACTCAACCAAAACTGCCACATCGTTGAACAAGCAGAATCCGCCACCGTAACTTCTTCCAGCATGATGATAACCACCCCCTAGAGAGATCGCGCGTTTCGCCATCCCTTCATAAACCGATTCACCACACTTGGTTGCACCGCCAACAATAAGCAGCGCAGCCTCAAGAATTTCCCGAGAGACAGGCGTTTCAATGTCATAGGGCTTATTCTCTTCAGCTAAGCTAAAGATCAGATCAACATAATCTTCTTCATGAACCATCAACAAGTCCTCTCTTGAGGCTGGCTGAGGTTCGACGAGAACCACTTCAGAGAGACCGAGCAAGCCTTGGTTTTCAAAGAATTTCATGACATTTACAAACCTGTCTCCCCTAAAGGGATGTTCCTCACCTAGATCATACTGCTTAAACGTTTCATGAAAGGTCATGACAATCTTTTCAGGCAATTATGGTTCTCTCAAACCAAGATAAGAAAACGGTGAATATAAAACTCTGCATCACGCAAATTGAATTTTATCATAGAAAAAGGGAGAGGAGATGATTACTCTTGGTTTTCTTCTCCTTCAGCTGCCGTCTCCATCGGTTGTGTTTCTTCCGTGTCTTGCGACGTTTCTTCCGTCTCTTCCGTGATTTGTGATGTTTCTTGCCAAGTTTCCTGTGTTTCTTGCGTCTCTTCCGTGTCTTGTGATTGCCAAGTTTCCTGTGTTTCTTGCTGGCTCTGAAGGGAGTCTGTTTCGCTAACCTCTACGGATTCAACTGGCGGTTCCGGTAGATTATGCTCCACAGTTTCTTCAGCAGTTTCCTCGGACTCAACCGCCGGAACGGTTTCTTCCGCGACTTCGATTTCAACTTGCGAAGGAGTTTCATCACTTTCTGTAGGTTGTGGTTCTATCTCCTGCGGTTCAGCTATCTCAGTTGTTAGAATCTGTATGCTGCTTGAAAGTTGATTTCCAGCTTCCGTGACTGCATCCAGTTCCCGTCTTGCAACTTCAAGTCCCGTGGATAGAACGTCGATTTCACGCTGGTAAACTTCTTCGTCTATCTCGCCAGTCACATGTTGAATTTCGAAGTTTGCAAGAAGCATCTCCAACGTCTTAATCTGTTTTTTGAGTTCCTCCGTTTTTGAGTTCATTTTCTCCAGCAGAGCCCTATGCTGTCTTTCAATTTCTGCAACCGCCTCATCCATCTCTTTGTTGAACGATTCGTATGTGGACTGCGAAATCCTGCCAGTGTTCAACAAATTGTCCAAAGCTTGCTTCTTTCTCTTCGCCATTTCATATTCTTCGTTTAATCTCTCAAAAGAGTGCTTCCACCAAATCAATTTCAACACCATCCATTTTTTAGCCGTTAAGGAAAGAAATAACGTTTATCAATATTCAGATATATCGCTAACTGTTTAGAACAACGTTTTTCGTCGTTTAAATGAAAGATTAAGCTTTAAAAACTGAACGTACCATCAGCTTTCCATAGCACTGAAAATTGCAACATTTATTTAGAAAGTGAAAGGGTTGGGAGCTCTACGATGTAAAGCCTTCTTAACTCAAACTAAAGCTAAGATTGTCCTCTGTGCGTTTCCTATGTTGGAAACGTTCAATTTTCTCATATTCTGTTTCAACTTTTAATTTGTAATTAGAAAAAAGTTTAGATGTTTATATCTTACGTACAATATTGAAACGTGAATAAATGCGGCCGCGTTGACGATCATAGTTGGCTGTGGAAAATTGGAAGGAGCACGTGGGCTAAAATCGAAATACTAAAAAGTACCTTCCCAAGTCTTAAAAGCGAAAGAAAACAAGGGCCCGTAGCTCAGCAAGGATAGAGCACCGGGCTTTTAAGCAAGCCTAAGATTGCATAGAAACCCGGGGGTCCTGGGTTCAATTCCCGGCGGGCCCGCTAACTCCCCAAAAATTAGGATTTGATTATAAATCAAAATGTTTGAGGTTTTGTTTTCAAAAGCAAGGGTGATGGGAGCCTTCTCCTTTCCCGCTTGGGCTAAAACCGTATAAGGATTTGATTTTATAAAACGCTTGCTGTTCACGTCGGTATATGTCGTTTTTGAAAGTATGCCTTTCCTGGAGATCATTTCGGTTTTGGAAACCCTGCTTTTGGGTTTGTCTGAAACCTAGCGCGCGCGCCTTTTAAATATCGACTTTTGTTTCCGTAGATTTCTATTGCAGTGGATATAGCTGCTGCCATAGCGCGCGCTGGGTTTTCATGGTGAAAACTGACTTCCCTTTTTACATGGATAAGAAGAAGGGGAATACATTAAGAATATACATTGCATATAAAGATTTGAAAATAACAAGGTTTACGTGTGTGCTTTCTATTTCGGTATAAGCGAGAGTTATGTCTTTCAAAGAATATTTACACGAGTGTGCAGAGAATTCAAGGCGCGATGAGGTTAATAGTTACATAATGTTTCTGGCGGGTGTTATGTTTTTTGTGGGTGGTGTATGGGGATCGTTGAAGTTGGCTGAGAATCCGAGATGGTTCATTTTTATTCCATACCACACGGAACCGCTGGGTGGAGCGGCTCTGGGGTTAGCCTTGACAGTTACTGGTTTGACGCTGATGGTTTATGGGATAACTGCGGGGTTAAATTGTTGGAATGACAGAAGATGGTACATGCAGGAGATGCGAAAAGCAACAGCTTTTGAGGAGATCGCTCTAAGGGTGAAAAAGGACTCGATTAAACTCGAAAAAGACCCTGGAAAAGTCAAGAAGAGATTGGAAGAATTCAGAGCTAAACTCAGAAGAAAACGAAAAAGGGATAGACAAGAGACTTATTATGGCCGTAGTTAAAGACGGAACAGCAGAAATCGATCATGGACCAGAACCGAAATCGATCAATTGAGTATCCAAACATTTTCGGATTTAGAAAAGGTTGAATCGGTACCGTTAGAAACAGAGGAAGTTTTCGAAAAGCTGCTGATCTAGCAATAGAGAAGCGGAAATAGAGTTTTGTTCTATAACATTCTTCTAGCTTAAAGCTTTACTGTGACTACATTTTTTGCATAAGAAAGTACCCTGAATGTGTTAGAGATAGTCACTCATCAGCATTGGTTGAAAGGTTAACTCAACGGTTTGTGAACGACACGATTTTAAGTTCAAAATTCAATAGTAATATCTTGGATGAATGGCGGGAATAGTAGACGAAGGGTATTTTCCACTTCTCCTTTCTCCTCGCTTACTATTCTCCCACGAAAATAAGACATGAGGCTTTCACCTACATATGATTTATGGAGGAATCTTCTATAAGGGTAGCCAAGTTTTTGGCGTTGTTTAAGCGCTCAGCTTTGTTGACTTAAACATGTATAACGATTTTGAGTTGATGTTGTCTTTCATGCTTCTGTGGATAACTGATACGAAACGCATAAATCCGATTATCTTATCTAGAAGTTTTGGTCGGGCGGTAGCTCAGCTTGGTAGAGCTTCCGAGCCTGCTAGCAGGGCTAGCTGGCGGAGACGCTGTAGACATCCACCCGCGGTAGGTGTCACCCAGCCTGCCAAGCGCACAGAAACCGGAGTGTCGCAGGAGAGCTGCAGGGCTGATCTCGGCTCGGCGATTTCAAAATGAAGGTTTCACTTCATGAAAGTCCTGCCCGCCCGACCACCAACTTGCAACGAACAGAATATCTTGCGAATTGACTGCTCGAAAGTGTTTTTCTCGCCTCTTTCAAGGGTGAGAATTTCTGGGTGGGTTTATCTTTGCTGTTTTCATCAACATTCTAATTTATGGTTAAATTTAATAAGACTCCGAGAAACTCGTTTATTTACTGAAGGGATTGTGGTGAAAAGAATAAATGTTGGCGTCTTGGGTTACGGTCTTGTTCAGTCATTTTTTCACATGCCTTGTTACAAGGAGATTCCTCAGGCAAACGTGGTGGCCGTAGGGGGACGAAGGAAAAAGGCTCTGGTTGAATTTGCCGATAGATGGAGAATAAGAAAGAGATACTCTGGGGACGACTTCATTGAAAAGTTATGTGCAGATTCTAGGGTAGAGGTAGTTGATATAGGATTACCTAACTTTCTTCATGAAAAGGCGGCGAAAGTGGCGTCTGAGAACGGAAAGCACGTGATATGTGAGAAACCGTTAGCGCGTAGCGTAAGCGAGGCTAAGGCTATGCTCAAGGCTGTTGAAAAGGCGAAGGTGATCGACTGTTACGCTGAAAATCAAGTATTCATTCCTCACGTTGTCAAGGCAAAGGAATCGATTGAGAACGGTGTTGTTGGCGATCCTTTCTGGATAAGAAGCAGAGAGGCCCATTCTGGACCACACTCTGCTTGGTTTTTGGATCCTGAGCTCGCTGGTGGAGGCGTCCTAATGGACATGGGTTGCCACTCAATTGAGGTAGCTAGATATCTCTTTGGCGGAAAGCCTGTTCAAGCCTGTGCTTGGGGTGCTTCGATAGTTCACGAGACAAAAGCCGAAGATAACAGTCTGGCTCTCGTTAAGTATGAAGGCGACAAGCTCGGTCAGTCGGAAAACAGTTGGGCGGCTCACGGTGGCTTGGATCTGAGATTTGAGATATATGGGTCTGACGGCTCGATTTTCATAGATCCTACCAGGGAGACTGGTCTCAAGGTTTTCACGATTGCCCCGGAGGAGAAGGTGGGATACGTTGTTGAGAAGGCGGAAGTCAAAAGAGGTTGGCTGTACCCCGTGTGGAGAGAGCATGAGGTCTATGGATATTCGTTTGAGCTCCAGCACTTCGTGACGTGTCTTCTGGAGGGTGAGACGCCGAAAGAGACCTTTAGAGACGGGTACATCGTTAACTGTATAATTGACGCTTGCTATAGGTCGATGAAATCTGAAAAATGGGAACGCATCCGTATGACATAAGAGCACAAGTGTTCTGCGTCAGGTAGCTTTAAACAGTAATTCACAGTATTGCTTTGGTTGTCTTCTTATCAAACAGATGTATTTTGCTGAGGTCCATTTCAATGCTTGCTTCTTGGCCGACTCCAGCTTTTGTGTGTTTGACTCTTGCCACTAGTGAAAGGCGCCCTTTCCTTAGGTATAAAAGCAAATAAGGCCCCACATGCTCGATGATGTCTACGGTCATTCTAAACGCGTTTTTCTGCGTACCCTCTTTGACGAATTCCCTTTCATAGAGGTCTTCTGGCCTGATGCCCATTATGACATCTTCGCCAACGTAGCTTTCCAGTTTGGGGACGATCTCAGCAGGTACGGGTATCTTAAATTCCTTGGCATCTAACCACAGTTTCTTTCCGTCTTTAATTAGAGTGCAGTCTGTGAAATTCATTTCTGGTGATCCGATGAAACCTGCAACGAAAAGGTTCGCAGGCCGGTTGTACAGTTCATCAGGAGTGCCTATCTGTTCGGTCACTCCATCTCTCTGAACTATGATCCTGTCTGCCATGGTCATAGCTTCTACTTGATCGTGAGTCACATATACGGTAGTCACTCCTAGCTTCCGCTGCAATTCTTTCAACTCTGTCCTCGTTTTAACTCTCAGCTTGGCGTCAAGATTTGCAAGGGGTTCATCTAATAAGAAGACCCTGGGCTTTCTAACGATCGCCCTCCCCAATGCTACTCTCTGCCTTTGACCGCCACTGAGCTGTTTCGGTTTCCTATCAAGAAGTTGGGATATGCCCAGGAGCTTGGCTGTCGTCGTAACCCGCTCCACAATCTCACGCTTGTCCTTTCCTCTAACCTCAAGCGGGAAAGCGATGTTCTTAAACACAGTCATGTGTGGATAAATGGCATAATCTTGAAACATCATCGCCACCTCTCTCTTCTGCGGCGTCACGTGCATGTCGCGCCCTGAGGAGGAGACTAATTCATTTCCCAGCCACACCTCTCCCTCGTCTGGTTTGAGCAATCCTGCGATGCATAGAAGAGTCGTAGTCTTGCCGCAGCCTGAGGGACCAAGTAAGATGAAGAATTCCTGATCCTTTATCTCGAGGTTCAAATCCTTAACGGCTACGGTTTCTCCATATTTTTTCGTCAAGTTCTTTATGGTCACGCTTACCATTGCACATCACTTCATCCCTTGACAGCTCCGGCCATATATCCCCTCATGAGGTATTTTCCCAGTACGAGATAAATAACTAACACGGGTAATGCGTACCACAAAGTTCCTCCCATTAGAAGATTCCACATAACTGTGGTAGTTCCCTTCAAATTCGCCAGAACCACCGAAGCCGGCTGGTTCTGCCCTCTGGTCAATACCACACCGAAGAGAAAATCATTCCAGATGCTGGTGAACTGGAAAACTGCCGCGACCACGAAAGGAGGTAGGGAAAGTGGCAATACTATGCGTCGGTATATCGTCCATGTCCCTGCCCCATCCGTTTTAGCCGCCATTATGAGGCTGTTGGGGATAAGTCCGTAGAAATTCCTGAAAAGGAGGGTAGTTATGGGGATACCGTATGCGGTATGTGTTAGGATTAGTCCTCCTAGGTGGTTGTACAGCCCTAACTTGGACATGGTCAGAACTAGGGGGACAAGAACCGCTTGGTAGGGGATGAATATTCCGATGGTAAAGAACAGAAACACTGTATTGGACCCCTTGAACGTGATCTTGGTTAATATGTAGCCGTTGATGGAACCCAAAAGGCAAGATAGGATCATAGCAGCTACCGTGAACGTGAAACTGTTCAGTAAGGATCTCTTCATGATGTTAAAAGCCGTTATCAATGGCTCCATAGTCGGGTAGGGCAATCTGAATAAGGGACCCAGCGGCGGTTCCACGGGCGTCGTATCAATCACACCTTTAAGAGTTTTAAAGGAAGTCGTGATGCAGGTCCACAGAGGAAGCAGAAACGCGAATATGAAAAAAATGAGCAGAATGTAAAGGGTTACTCGTCCTAGTTTGGGAAATCTCATTCCTTTTCCCTCCTAAAAGACAGGTACAGATACGGCACGACTATTACCAGCGCGAGCAAGAACAGTATGGTGGCGATGGCGCCCCCATAGGCGAACTGGTTCTTCCTAAAGGTCTCCTTAAACATCATTAACGCCAGAACGTATGTGGACCATCCAGGCCCTCCGCCTGTTAATATATAAATGAAATCGAAAGCTTTGAGGGCAAATACCATGAGAACAATAAATGCGCTCAGGGCCGGGGCTTTTAATTGCGGGATTACAACATACCTATAGAGATCAAAACCGGACGCCCCATCCACTTCCGCCGCCCTTATCTGAGACTCAGGAATCGACCTTATCCCGCCCAAAAAAATCAACATCGTATATCCCGAGAACTGCCATATAAGAGCCAAGACGACGCAGTACATTGCTATGTTAGGATCCGCAACCCACATTGGCCGTAGGAATCCAAGCCCAATTTTCTCCAACAAGGTGTTTATAACCCCCACGTCAAGGTTATACATCCACGCCCACAAAGTTGCGGTGATCACAAACGAGAGAGCAAATGGCAGTAGGTAGATGCTCCTAAATGCTCCCTCACCTCTCACCTTCAAGTCCAGCAGTATGGCCAAAAAAAGACCCAAAAAAAGGCTCCCGGGCACAAAAAGTAGTATTAAGATCAGATTATTTTTTAGGGAGGTTAAGAATACCTGGTCGTGAAATAAACTCAAGTATTGGTCGAACCCCGCAATATTGTAACTTGGAGTGAGGCCTTTCCAGTCAGAAAGGGATACAATCACATTCCATCCGATGCAGACATAGACAAAGTAGCCCACAAGCACCAGGGATAGCAATAGAAAGAGTGAGGTAACCATCCAGTCCTTCATGAACACTTTTCGAGAGGGAAACCTCATTTTCCAACCATCCTAAGATTATTTTTAGTGTCTGGCTGTCGGAGAGTACATTCCCCTCAACATTTCACTTGCTACCGAGCTACGACCCCATTCAAGATAAAAGAGCCCGAGGAGTTAAAACGCTTTCGTTGGAGCATCTTGACATGGCTGTAAGACGATGTTCAAGGCGCTTCTTGTTTGTGGAGATCGATTCCCTTTTCTTCTTGGTTCTATAAAGATAAAAAGGGAAGAGAGCGGATTCTTCTCTTTTTGCCCGTTTCACTTGACTAGCGTTTTTGCGTTTAATCTAGGTCCCACACTTTGATGTAGTCATCACTTGCGGCATTTGTTGCGGCAGTCAGAGCACTTGCTGCTGCGCTTACGTCCTTGTCTGTCACGAAGGCGGACATTATGTCGTCGAGCTCTGCGGTGAACGCCTCAGGCGCACCGCTTCCGTGAGCCACGCTTGGGTACATGTATGTTGCTGCTGTAAAGTCCGCTATGGCCGCCGCTTGGTATGGGCCGTATTTAGTTGTATCTGAGTCAGTGCGCGCTGATATGGAGCCCTTTATCGGGTTGAATGCGTCTTGTCCCTCTTTGGAACCAACAACCTTTAACCACCTCAAGGAGTTCTCGGGATGTTTTACGCCTTTTGGATGCTGGAAGCAATCTATGCAAAGGCCGTACATGACTCCGGTTCCCGGGGTTGGGATCGTTCCGTAATCCGTGTCGTATACCTTTCCTGCTTTATAGAACTCTCCGTTGGCCCAGTCTCCCATGACGCTGAACGCGGCGTCTCCCGTGATTACCCTTGCTATCGCCTCATCCCAAGTCAGGGTGACGTGATCCACGTTGACGTACCCTAGGTATGTTGCAAACGTATTCAATGCGCTCACGAGCTTCGGGTCTGTTGCAGATGTGACTTGTCCATTTACCCAATCCTCGTAGAAGTCGATTCCTTCTCCCGCTATGATCTGCTCGAGAACGTGTGTGTCCGTCCACTTGCCTATATCTCCTAGAGCTATTGGATGAGCTATTCCTGCGGTCACCAGCGTATCGCATGCGTCAAAGAAAGCGTCCCAGGTGGTCAAGGTAGCTGGATCTACGCCGTTGTCATCCAGAACGTGTTTGTTGTACCACACCACGTTGACCCTGTGGATGTTCACCGGAACGGCGTAGTATTCTCCGTCGAACTTCACCATGTCCTCGACTACGTCTGGGATGACTGGTTTCCATCCCTCCTCCTGCCAGAGGTCGCTTATCGGTTCCAGGTACTTTCCTTCAAAATAGGGTTGGCCCTCGTATCCGGCGTGCATCTGGAAAGCATCCGGGGCCTCTCCGGCGAGCACTAGGGACTTCATAACTGCCTTCATCACGTATCCTGCTCCGCCGGCCACTGGACTCTGTATCACCCCTGTGTCGGGGTAGTCATCTGCGAAAACATCGACGAGGGCGTCTATCGCGTCTTTTTCTCCGCCCGATGTCCACCAATGGTAGATTTCAAGCACATCTGCGGGTGCGGGCCTCATGACGTACCAAACGGTTGCAGAACATATTAGCGCGGTAATGATGACAGCAACGGCTACATACAAAACTGTTTTGTTCATACAATATTCCTCCGCATAGACTATCTTTACCTTTCAATAGTATATTAAAGTGTTTCGATGGTTGTCATAAAAGGTTTTAATTCGAGTGCTCAAGATCTTTGGATATTCTCTTTCATTGATGATTCAGGTCTAGTTATGAACTCCGTGAATAACTAAGGAGTAAATCAAGCGTCAGACTTTCACCGCCGCCAACACCTCAATTTCCTTGGCTAGAATCCAGTTAAATCATCTTGCAGATTTCGGTTTCGCACTTCTTCAGACCTCGTATTTACGAGAAATAACGCTCCGGAAAACATTCGGTGTCCTTGCAACCAAGCCCGTGAGGCAGAAAACTTAAGATTCGTGAAGACGAAACCGTCGAGAAGGACAGCACGAGCATGCGCGACGTGAAACCTAACTGGAAGTTGGTGTGCATTAACAATTTCTGATTGCACCCAAAAACTAACCAGAGAATTCTTTGAAGGGTCGTCGTGGAGAAAGTTTTCTGTGTCGAGGCATTTGCTACGAGATTTTACGTGATAATCGTTTGTGAGTGGTCTGTTTAATAATGTTCGGTAGCCGAACAATGGCAAACTTTAAATGCTCTTATGGCGAATACTTTGCGTGGAATGAAAATGACTAAGGTAGAATTGTCAACTATGGCTAAGGGAGAATTGCCTAAGTTGGGGGAACTGTTGTCTGTTGATAAGTTTCATGTGAGTGAGTTGAACGTGCGGGCTGGGCGGCCTTTTGGGGAGAGCGAGGAGGACAGGGCTTTGATCGACCAGTTAAGGCGGGGCAAGATCATAGGGCCTTTCAAGTCGAGACCGGAGGGGGATGGTTATGGAGTAGTTGTAGGGAGGAGACGTTTCTTGGCGAAGAAGGAGGCTAGTGCAAGGTTTTTTGTTGTGGGTTCTGACTGCTTGATCGAGGAGATGAGTGATGAAGAGGCGAGAGAGGCCTCTCTGATTGAGAATCTGAGCATTTTAAGAAAGGAGATGGATGCTATCACAAGGGCTACGCGGCTGAACGAGATAGTTTCTTTCTCGCCTGCAGGGTTGAGGGCAACAGCAAGAAGATTAGGCATTCCAGCGTCAACGTTGAGCGAGTGGCTTAAAATTTTAGAGTTAAGCCCGAAAATGCAAGAAGCAGTGGCCAGAGGCCTACTCTGTTACACGGATGCGCTGAAGCTCGCAAAGATGAAGATCGGACAGATGAAACAGGACGAACTGGCTGAAATATTGGAAAAGGAAGGAATCGAGGCCTACAGAAAAGAGTTAGAAAGACTCGCCATGAAAAAACTGAAAAAAGGAGCGCCAAAAGGAAAATACTTGATTCTAAGAGCAACCTTCGACAGGGCATACCCGACAGACGTCGAACTCTACGAAAAACTAAAACGGCTGGCAGAAACCAAACAAATGAAACTCGACGAATACTGCAAATGGGTCCTAGCTGAGCACGCCAGAAATCAAGAACACATCTCCGAGGAAGAGCCTAAGAAATAAGTAATCAGGCGAAGACAAAGCAAACTAATTCGGCTAGTTTAAGGTATAAGCGATGAATGTAACAAAAAACCTTGTCTTAGAGCTTCTAGAGGCTGCCAGAATTAGCTAAATGGAAATAAAAAAAAGCAAGTAAGTAAAGTTGAACACTCTGCAACTGGAAACAACAAGCTGTTATTTTTTAATTCGACAGAAAACATGTCAACCATAACCAGATATGCGACCACAAAAATTTGTTAACATTTTCTCAGAAAAAAGAGTTTCTTACAAACTCAGCTTGGTAGAGCTTCCGAGCCTGCTAGCAGGGCTAGCTGGCGGAGACGCTGTAGACATCCACCCGCGGTAGGTGTCACCCAGCCTGCCACGCGTACATGCAGAGACCGGAGTGTCGCAGGAGAGCTGCAGGGCTTATCTCAGCTCGGCGATTTCAAAATGAAGGTTTCACTTCATGAAAGTCCTGCTCGCCCGACCATCAACTTGCAACGAACCGAATGTTTTGCAAATTGATTGTTCGAAAGTGCTTTTCTCGCTTCTTTCAGGATTGAAACTTTGCAGGTGGGTTTATCTGTGCTGTCTTGGTGGTGTATCAGGCGGGTAGTTACTTTACCGTATTGTTGCGCGATGGCAATCACTTGTTGTACCAAATTAGGGTATTTAGCTTGAGCAAAAATCCATTTTTCGCCGCTTGCATGTTTCTTTATGTGCCCGTCACCATCGGATAATCCAGTAAAGGTATGCTAGAGGAAAATTCGGAACATAATCATCTTCTTTGTTAGGTAATGCTAGGTATAGATGCTTGCTACAAATTTTAACATCGATAGCTTTTTCGTTTCTTTTTTGATATATCCTAACTTTTAATCCCATCTCTTCTAGAATTGAAACCAGTTTATTTCGTATTTCTGTGTCACATGAAGAAAGAGTGAAAACTACGATGTGGTGATATCTATCTATGAATTTGCATCCATCTGTATAGTATAATCCCACAATCCAATCCCACTCACTCTGGTCAATATTCTCTTTGTGAAGCGGTTTAGTTCGTCCTGTTCTGCTGCCTCGGTAATAGCTCACAAGACCTTTTGAAATGTTTCGATTCCATTGCTTTCGTACTTGCTGGATTATTTCCGAGTAGCTTGCCTGAGCATATTTTATATATTTTACAGCATCTCGCGGAAGTCTTGGCAATTAGTTGTATCTCTCTTACTGATTATGAAGTGCTAATCTTCCTTTATAAAATCTTGAACTGTATCCCTTGCTAAGGTTTGTAAATACGTCGCAGGTTCAAATCCTGCCCGCCCGACCAAAACCAAATCAGCCCATTTTGATGAAATAATTTAAAATCAAGGATCTTCCAGATTAAATGTTCCATCTTTTCCATTAACTATCAGTTTAACTTTGTTTATGAGTTTCATTACGAGAAGTATTTTCACTGGTGCTGGGTCTGGAATTTTGTGTATGGCAACTGGCAAGTTTTCAACTTTGACATTGGCAACTTCTATTTTATTTAAAATCCTAACTGGAGTCTTAATAATTCCAGAAGCTGTTATTAAGGTTACTTTCGGATAATCCTTGTTTGGTTCGAGCTCTAGGAAGTCCGCGCTTTCAGGCGGAATAACGGGAAAAGCTGCACAAGTGTCTTCATCTACAAGAAAAATCTTAACCGTAAAGAACTACACGAACACAAAATTCGTAAACATCCTCTTAGAAAAGCGGATCTACATGAAACTTAAGAAAACAGCTGAGGAGCTGAGTACAGCACCACACATAATCATCTATAACGCGTTGATCCTAATACTGAAAAAAGGCAAGGCGGAGCGGAACTAAACGCTAACTACAACAAAGCATAGAACATTATGGAATTAGGATTAGCATTGAAGTCTAAGCTAGGTAAACCGTGCACGCGTTATTAAAAAAGGATTCGCTAGGGAAAGGAAGTCCGCTTTTTTTATTATAGCGTCATTCGATCGCCACAATTTCCATCAGAGCTATCTTTTTAGCCTAAAGCTTTTTTTAAGGCTCTTACAGAGTCTATCCATTTTTCATCCCCCTCCACCCAAGGAACAGCAACTAACGATAATCTAACGGCATTTACCGGCTCGCCATAGAAGGAGGCGCCGGACACTGTGACCATGCCCTTGTTAAGCAGATCGTCTGCAATTTTTGTCCCCTCGATAGGTGTTTTAACCAATGCATACAACGCTCCATACAAACCATTCTTCGGCAGGAGTAAAGGTATTCTCTCTTCCAAGAGCACGGTTATTCTATTTGCTAGGATCTCACACATCCATTCATGAGTAACCGGGTTTTCAAGGAACATCCGCAATATATGTGCTCCCGTAATAAAGGATAATGTTGGAGCACTTAGGTTTTCCCTTCCGATGATCGCCTCCATGTTCGCTATCCACTGCTTGTTTGCAGTTGTAAAACCAAATCTCAATCCAGCAATAAGACAGGTCTTGGAGAGGCTCGACAAAATGCATATATCGTCATAATCTTTCTCCACAACTTCTTTGAATTTTTTCCTCAGGTTTTCTACAGCCTCTTTGTTAAATCTCGCTTTGGTGGGATTTGTTTTAGGGGTGAGCTCGAATATTGTGAATAAATACGGGGCATCCCATATGACGCCGCCCCCTTTTGTTCTCATTACTTCGACAATGGCTCTTAAATCCTCCACCGAAGTGTATCCGGTAGGGTTGTTCGGCATACTCACGTAAAATACTGATTTGTCTATTATTTTCTTTTTGAGATCATCCACATCCAACGACAAGTCATCATGCATCTTAACGCGTCTAAGCTTACACCCATTACCTCTAACGATGCCGGGAATTGGTGAGTAATCCCATTGTAACATGAAAACATCGGTACCTGATCTAATTGCCCTAAGACTGGCGGCCATAGCTTGTTGCCCACCTGCTGTGCAAGCCACCCTATCAGTATCTTCATCTGTGAGAGGTACACCGTGTACGTCCCTCATGTATTTGATGACCCATCTCTTTTGTTCAGGGGTACCAGTAGTGGGGGAATAACCGACAGCGCGTAGTAATGGATAGCATGAATTCAAGATTCCGCTCTTTATTCCATCGGCAACGATTTTTAATGGAACCGGCAATTCATCGTTCACCTCTATTCTTATATTCTTGAATATCGATAGTTCAAAAAGTAAGTTTCCGACGCTACCGCTACTGAAATCAAATACATGCACGCCTTTTTCCCTCAATTGCACGGCCTTCATCATAGCCTCTCTTATCGCTGGCATAGGAGGAAAAGGACGAAGATATTCGGATTTCAATTTTTTAAACCTGGTATAATTCTTGATTACAGCTTTATAATTCTTTTTCTCGAACAAGCGAGGAATTTTTTCTGGTAGGATTAGGAAGGGCTGGCAAGCTATTGTTTATTTCCTCATAAAAAAGGTCTATTGCAAGGGATACTGGCTGACCGTGGAAGTTGCCTCCTGAAAGACATGTTCTAGCTGGCACACAACTTTTTTACTGACGATGTAATATCGCGCTTGGAATATTTTGGGGCATTATTCGTAGTACATTTATGTCATGGACGCGCACGTGGTACACCCAAAAGCATATTACGTGCAATGGTAAAAATATGAGGCGCATTGAAGGCTTAACATGCCAGTCTTGAGTGCAAATGAGCTTAAAAGAATTTGTATCACTGTTTTGGTGGCGGTTGGAACTCCAGAGGATGAAGCGGAAATTATTGCAGATAGCCTTGTTAAGGCTAATCTTCGAGGAATTGACTCTCATAGTGTTTTCCGATTAACCGCTTACATTGATAGAGTTGAACACAAGACAATCATTCCTGGAGCACATTTCACGATAGTTCGTCAGACTCCATCCACCGCTTTAGTAAACGGAGGATCCGGATTTGGAGAAGTGGTAGGCGTTAAGGCAATGGAACTTGCAGTGAAGAAATCTCGTGAAACAGGCATCGGGGCCGTGAGTGTCTTCGATACCAATCACTTTGGCATGGCTGCATACTGTGCCATGATCTGTCTCCAAAACGATATGATCGGCGTTATTACCTCTAACACCAGCCCCTATGTTGTTCCTTGGGGTGGGCGGGTTCCTATGCTTGGCACTAACTAAAAAGGGGGAAAAAAGTTGTGCCAAAAATTAAGGGTTGACCTTCCTCTTTTATAGGGGAACATACGCTAGCGCGCGTGTAGCGCGCTGTGGGCTTATGAGAAATCTTTTATACTAGTAATTCCGACTATTGTGTGAAAAAGAGGAGAAAAATCGGATGAAATGCTGGATTGTTGCAATACTCGCTTTAGTGCTTCTCCTTATGCCTATTGTTGGAGTAACGGCACAAGAGGAACCTACCTACGGAGGAACTTTAACATGGGTGATAACGTCGGAGCCTGATGATCTGGCTATGTTTCGTACCCTAGAGGCAACTCAAAATCTACTTGTCTGCAACTTTTTTAACTCTTTCTTTACTTACACCGCGGAAGGTAACTACGTTCCAGACCTGTTGGAGTCATACGAAATCTCGAAAGATGGACTAACATATACTTTCCACTTCCCCAAAGATGTAAAATTCCATGACGGCGAACCGTTCACTTCAGAGGATGTGAAGTTCAGTATTGAGAATATTTATTTTCCATATAGCCCAGGCTTTGATACGATTTTCAAAGATGTTGCTGTTGAGACACCGGATGACTTGACGTTAATACTTAAATTAAAAGAGCCAAGGAATGCCCTTATGGATAAGTTACGTGGCCGGTATATCCTTTTTTACCCTAAACACCTTTACGAAGGTACAGATATACTGAAGAACCCATACAATAACAATCCTATCGGAACAGGCCCCTTCAAATTTAAAGAGTGGGTGAGAGGTAGTCACATAGAAGCGGTAAAGAACGAAAACTACTTCAAAAAAGGTTTACCATACTTGGATGGATTTCTCTGCAAATTCGTCTATGACGAAATGTCGGTAATTCTAGGAGTCGAAAAGGGTGAAATCGATTACATGCCCCGGGAGTTCCCATTTGCTTATTGGAAGCAATATTCCTTAGACCCCCAATTTAAGGTTGAACCTGTTTCCTACATATCTGTTTCTGCGCCGACCCTTTGGTTAAATCATAGAAGGGAACCGTTTAGCAACGCTAAGGTTAGGCATGCAATAAACTTGGCTATGGATAAGGACGATATTTCCGAAAAAGTGTACTACGGACTTATGAAACCCGTTAATGGTTGGATCCCGCAAGGCTGGAAATCTCCCTTCCTACAATATAATCCGAAAGTGCCTGAATGGCATCGCGATGTAGAGAGAGCGAATGAACTCCTTGATGAAGCTGGATATCCGAGAGGTACGAATGGAGTGAGGTTCAGTGCTGACCTTTATATATATTCGGAGCGCCCACAGTTGGATATGGCTGAACTGTTAAGAACCCATCTGAGCGAAGTTGGTATAGAGGTTACAGTTAAGCCACTATTGGAGCCAGCATTTGAAAAGCATATATATATGACGGACTTTGATTTCGATATGGCGGTTGAGCAGTCAGAAACCGTTGGATCGACCCCCCAAGATACGCTCTTTATTCCCTTTTCTACGAAAACGATAGGAACGGGTCCGATTACAAACTGCGCAGGATACAATAATACCAGGCTTAACGAGTTATTCGACATTGCCCCAATTGAAATGGATATGGAAAAACTTCAGGAGATTCTATTTGAGATGCAAGAGATACTATACAATGACATGCCCGCTATCCCAATTGTAGGGTGGTGGACCCTCGTTTCAATCGCACAATCCGACGTGATGAACGTTCCTCATTCAATTAGTTGGAGAGAAACGCTGGAGAACGTTTGGATAAAGGCTGGCGCGCCGTCCATTCTTGAGGAGGTAGAGGATATGATCAAGCTGACTACAGAGAAGGTCACGAGGAATGAGACGCTGATTTACGGCGTTATAGCGGTCCAATTGATCACGCTGGTGCTTGTCGCAGCAGTATTGTTAAGAAGGAGACCAACTTAGGCTCCTAACCCTCCCTTTTTCTTTAAGAGGTTTAGAAGATTCGCGCGCGCTGCGAATTTTGAACTAAGTTATCCTTGGCTATCTTAGTGATCTTTTTTGGGGGGATCTACAGATTCCAAGGCATTGAGGAAACTCACGATCGCAAGAGGAACTCTAATCTGTAGTCATGTGCTCTTCTCCTGCTCGCGCGCGCGCTCAGAAATTTGGTCCCTTATTAATTGCTGATAAAAACCTCTTTCCCCTTCAATTGCCGTCTCTGGGATGCTATCCCTTTCCGGGCTAGTATGGTTGCGATTACCCCAACGTAGGATGGCCAGCCACCGTGTAAAATATTTTTGATTCTTCTCGACTGTATAACTTCTCAAGAACTAACAGGAGCGATAAAGCGGGAGATACCTAATGCAGCTGAAAGATAATGAAAAATCATTTAGGTTGAGTAACTTACCTGCAACTGCTGCGGATCCAGATGTCCTACCTATGGGCTTAATCTCCAGAGACCAGAGGATTTCTTTCGGCGCAGCTGTGAGCACCGCGCCCGTATCAACGAGAGTTTAACATCGCTTTCCAACGCACTAACCGGGTTAATAACAGCTACCTTAACATAAGTAAAGCCCATTTCGCATTGTCCTCTAATGAGTATTTGTGCGCGATGAGATTTACTGATGTCTTGATAGCGCGCGCGTGGGTGCAAATTCTGCGGTTAAGTGAGAGTAACGGGAAACAGTTTTTGAAGTTATCCAAAAGCGAAAAATTTTTATGAATGTAAACCGATTAAAATGTATGTACGCCCCTGGCTTAAAAACATATATCATTAAGAGGCTTTTGTCTGCCTTACCGACGATTTTGGTGGTAATCGTTATAAATTTTGCCTTGATTCATGCTGCACCTTACGATCCAGCTTTAATGCTGGTCGGGGAGGCCGGGTACGTCTCAAAGGAGTATGTAGCAAGGATAAGAGCAGAATATGGCCTTGACAAGTCACTACCCGAACAATTGCTCGTGTATATTCTAAAGGTAGTCAATGCCGATTTTGGCTATTCATACTTTCATGGAGAGCCTGTTTTGAGAATAATCGCCCAAGCAATCCCGGCCACGCTGCTACTGATGGCTACTGCTTTCACGATAGCAATATTGATCGGTATTGTTTTCGGAATATTTTCAGCCAGAAAACCAAATTCCATGACGGATATTTTATTCGGCATCTTATCTACGGCTGGTTACTCCATGCCTCGGTTCTTACTGGCAACGCTTGTTTTGTGGATGTTTTCGCTCAATTTAGGATGGTTTCCAAGTGGAGGGGTTCGAACAGTAGGTGGCTATTCAGGAAGTGATGTAGTTGACGTGTTGACTCACCTATGCCTTCCCGCATTGACACTGGCAACGTATGATCTAGCGTTAGTATATCGATTGACGAGAACCAGCATGTTAGATACCCTGGCGAAGGATTACATTATCACGGCAAGGTCTAAGGGATTAAGTGAAAAGACCGTTCTTTTCAAGCACGCCCTTAGGAATGCGATAGCACCAGTAGTTACTACGTCAGGGGTGAGGTTTGGTTTACTTCTCGCGGGGGCTGTTACTACTGAAACTGTATTCAACTGGCCAGGCATGGGTAGACTTATATATGAGGCTACATTGCTGGGGGACTACCCTTTACTCATGGGGACATTTGTCGTAATTTGCATGACAGTAATTATTTCCAATTTGCTTGTAGATATTATATACGGGATACTTGATCCACGAGTACGACTTAAATGAGGTATACTCAAAGAGGTGTATGCAGATGCTATCAAAGAACCTGATTATCAGTTTCGTAGGTGACATGTCAAGGTTTTGGCGAAGATACAAGAAAAACAGAGGAGGGGTTGTCGGTTTATTATTTTTGGCTTTTGTAGTTATACTCGCGATCGCCGCGCCGGCAATTTCAACGTATGATCCTACGAAGACGGGAGTTGGAGGGATCTTTGCAGAGCCATCCTCGACGCATCTTCTAGGGACGGATCACCTAGGGAGGGATATATATAGCAGGCTTCTGGTAGGTGCACGGGTTGCTTTACTTGTAAGTTTCCTTGCAGCTGGAATATCAGCGGTTATTGGATCGGTAGTCGGCGCAATTGGGGGATATTTTGGGGGAATTGTGGATCATCTGTTGTCTAAAGTGACAGAGATATTCCAAGTGATACCCATGTTCTTCTTGGCGCTATTGCTTCTAACGATTTTTGGCGGTTCCCAATGGATTGTAATTTCCACGATTGGTGTACTAGGTTGGCCCTCTATAGCTAGAGTGACGAGGGGAGAATTTATACGAGAAAGGGAGAAGGAGTACGTACAGGCGGCCTTTGCATTAGGAGCGAGCAATTTAGACATTGCACTCTTTGAAATCTTCCTTAATGTTCTACCTCCGATCATCATCAGCACGTGCTTTGTGATGTCTTCGGCTATGCTGACTGAAGCAGCTCTAAGCTTTCTGGGGATTAGTGACCCCTCTATTCCCAGCTGGGGAAGAATGATAGGCGATGCTCGTCTCTTCCTTTTCCGTGACGTGTGGTGGGTGTTGTTACCACCTGCATTAATGTTATGTATTACCACGATTGGAATAAACCTAATCGGAGATGCGTTAAATCGGATTATCCGATAGTTCGAAAGCGCGCGCGCTAGTAGGTGATCTGACCATTGAGCATGAGCGTAAAAACGTTGCTTATTAACAAAACAAAGACATATTATTTCACGAGATTCGGCACCGTAAGAGCGGTAGATGGTCTGAGCATGGAATTAGGTGAAAAAGAGGCAGTCGGGCTGATAGGTGAGTCTGGATGTGGGAAAACCACCTTGGCCTTATCAATAATAAGATTGCTCCCGCCTCAATGCAAGATTTTAGAAGGAAGCATTCTATTTAAGGGAAGGAACTTGTTGGAACTTACAGAAAAAGAGATTAACCGCGTGAGGGGAAGAGAAATATCGATGATCTTTCAGAATCCTTCAAGTTATTTGAACCCGGTCATGAAGATTAGTGAGCAAATTATCGAATGCATTACCAACCATCATGCTATGAAGAAATCAGAAGCGGAGGAAAAAGCGCTTGAAATGTTAACGAAACTTCGCATTCCTGAGGCAAAACAGGTCATGCGGTGCTATCCATTTGAGCTTAGTGGGGGAATGCAACAACGTGTTGTGATTGCAATAGCACTCATACGTAATCCTGTACTACTCATAGCAGACGAACCAACAACATCTGTGGATGCCACCATAGAGAGACAGATCTTAAACTTATTGAATGAGCTAAAAGAGAACCTCTCACTATTATTGGTTACTCATAATCTAGGCGTCGTGGCTGAACTATGCGAGAAGATTTACTGCATGTATGCTGGAAAAATCGTGGAATATGGTGACATTTTTAAAATCTTTGAAAATCCGATGCACCCATATACATCAGGGCTATTGAAGTCGGCTCTCAGTATTGATGAATTGAAGAAGAAAATTATGGTTGTCAAAGGCGATGTACCCAGTTTAATTAACCCACCCCCGGGTTGTAGGTTTCACACTAGATGTGAACACGTTAGACCAATTTGCAGTAAACAAGAACCGCCAACAGTCAAGGTTGGAAAAAATCATTGGGCATCGTGTTGGCTCCATTACTAGGGGTGTATATCAATATCAATACTTGTTAAAGCTGAAGGCTTGAAGAAATATTTTCCGTTGAGACAAATGCCATTCAGAAAAAAGTTATTCGTACATGCAGTTGATGGAGTTGATCTCACAATCGAAAAAGGCGAGATATTAAGCTCAGTAGGTGAGAGCGGATGTGGGAAAACGACCCTTGGAAGATTAATTTTAGGGATATTAAAACCGACTGCTGGAACAGTGAAGTTCATGGATCAAGATATCTACAAGTTGCACGAAAAGAATAAACGACGTGAAATTCGACGTCAAATGCAGGTGATATTTCAAAATCCCTTCCAATCGCTTAATCCCCGGAAAACCATAAAGCAAATTCTAGCTAAGCCGTACAAGGTTCACAAGGTGATTATGAAAAATGAGATTACATATAAAGTGTTAGAGCTATTGGAACAAGTCAACCTCAAACCGGCGGAAACTTTCATCGGGAGGTATCCCCACGAGCTTAGCGGAGGACAAAAACAAAGAGTCGCTATTGCCAGAGCCCTAGCCCTTAACCCTAAATTTGTCGTTTGCGACGAACCTGTATCGTCGTTAGACCTTTCAATTCAAGCCCAAATACTTAATCTAATAGCCGAATTGAGGGAGAAAACTAAAGTTAGTTTACTATTCATTACACATAATCTGGCTGTAGTTAGATCAATATCAGATAGGGTTGCAGTAATGTACCTAGGTAAGTTCGTAGAATTAGCTGACGGAGAAGAACTTTTTCAGACTCCTCTACACCCATACACTCAGGCCTTGCTCTCAGCAATTCCTATTCCAGATCCCAAAAGAACACGCCTCCGGAAAAGAATCGCCCTAAAGGGCGATGTTCCGTCTCACCTCAATCTTCCGTCAGGCTGTCGATTCCACACCAGGTGTCCATATAGTAGAAGCGAATGCTGTTCTGTAGAACCGAATCTCAACGAAGTTAGAAGAGGCCACTCTGTAGCCTGTCACATTGCATGATAGAAGCGTTCCACAAAGCCTACAAATACGAGGCTTGGATGTTCCCAAGCCATCCACAATTCGTGAACTATTGGAACTATGAAAGGCCACATCAAGGAATAAGTTATCTATACCCGGCGGATGTATACTTTAGAGACCTAAAGAAAGGGACACATCATAGTGGATAGAACAGATAGAACAGGTTTAACCAAAGGCCCTACTCATAAAGTGCGCATTTCATTTATGAGATCCACAAAATAGTTTACGACAATTTCGAGGATTTTTTCTCCTTCTTGACGGGTTGCATAAATGGGAGGCTCAGTAGCTAGAGAACCGTTTTCACTGATTTCACGCGTATTTATAGGGATTTCAACAGTGCAGGACTTAAATATCGACTTGGACTCGTTTTTTGGGATTATATTGTTTGACAAAGGCTTTATAGGCTGTAGTTTCTTTGCTTCATTGAGATCTACTAAATCAGATCGATCAGGTGTAAGAGCTAATAACAAAGAAACCCCGTGACTACCACCGTGTCCTTTGTGTTCTTTCCTTGCAAACTCTGTCATTACCGTCCACCAGTCGGAGATTACAAAAAATGCACCCGTTTCCTCCTTGAGTTGCCGTGCAGCAAGCGACAACGGACCCGTATTTCCACCATGCCCATTGATTATAAGTATCTTCTGGGTACCGTGACGAATCAAGCTGTGACACACATCTTTAACTAGATTAGCCAATACATTGTATCGTATTGAAATGTTTCCTGGAAAATCACTATTCCACGGACAATATCCAAATTGGATGTAAGGTGCAAGGATTACTCCAGCCTTTTCTGCAACTCTCCTTGCGATCCCAGACGCATGTATATGATCAACTGCCAATGGAAGGTGAGGCCCGTGTTGCTCGATAGCACCAACCGCTAATATGGCAATGTCTGTTTCCTCAAACGCCTTCTCTGCTTCAGGCCATCTCATGTCAGGTAAGTATACCTTTTTCAAATTCGTCCACCTTAGCATAAGAAGTCCACAAACTGTTATTTAACGGTTTTTTATCCGATACTTTTTTAAGGAAACCACCAAACATACTTTCAAAAGGTGTTGAGTTGGTGGTTAAACAGCGTGCTTCGAATAGAATCAGATTGCTCGAAGATCCTATGAAACCTATCGAAACACGAGTTAAGAAGCTTCAGAACGAGGGTAAAAGAATCATCTCTCTAGTGAGTGGCGATCCAATAAACGCTGGAGGGTTTACTCCACCAGAACATGTAGTTAGATCACTCGTTATGGCTGCGCAAGACAAAAAAAATTATGGGTACTCTGGATATCTTCCTTGGGGGCTTGAGCTTAAGCGGGCGATAGCAGATAGACAAAAGAAGGATCATGGAATCTTCTATCCTCCAGATCGCATCGTCTTGACTTATGGAGGTACCAATGCTATTGATCTTTTATATTTTTCCTTATTTGACCCAAAAGATGAATTGTTAGTTCCTGAACCAACGTATCATTTATTTGTTTTCCTGACCCAATGTTATCGTACAAAATTCGTGACTTGTAGGAGTGATGAAACAAATGATTGGCTTCCAGACATAGACGATCTGCGAACAAAAATAAGTGAAAAGACTAAATGCATTATCTTAGTGAATCCTAATAACCCAACTGGCGCAGTCTACAACGAAAAAATTCTGAGGGAATTCGTTAACATTGCTGGAGAGCATGATTTAGTTATTATTTCGGATGAAATATACGATATGACTACATTTGATGGAGTTAAGGCTATATCTATAGCTTCAGTAGCTAAGGATGTCCCTTGCATCATTTTAAATGCGCTAACAAAAAGCTACTTGGTTCCAGCGTTTCGGCAAGGTTTTATTTGTTTTCACGACCCTGAAGAAAAAATAAATGAATTAGTAGAGAAAACTAATACCTTTGCAAGTAAAATGTTGCCGATGTCAGCGCTTATCCAGAAGGCTTCCATTGACGTCTTGAAAGGGCCCACCGAATTTAGAAAAGATCTATTAAAGAAGCTAGAAAAGCGCAGGGACTATGCTTGGAAGCGTTTGAACGAAATAGATGGCCTCACTTGTGTCAAACCTAAAGGTTCCTATTTCGCCTTTCCTAAGGTAGATGGAATAGGCAGAATCTGGAAAAGTGATAAGGATTTTCTGCTATCTCTGCTTGAGGAAGAAGGAATTGTCCTACGTCTCGGGTCGATGTTTGGTGAAAAGTACGGTGTTGAGCATTTTCGAGTAAGCTTTCTCTTTCCGATCAACACTATGCGAGAAGCCTATGACAAACTGGAATCCTTCATGAAGCGACATGTAAGTTAGCGGCAAATTTATGAGCAGAAAAAGAATAAGGGAGTTGTAAGTGGAGGTTCTGGGACAGTCTTCATAACATTCTGAGGAGGCTACCATAGCCTTTTGTGGGTTCTGAAACTTTCGCCTTCCTTAATGCATCCCATAGCGTTGCTATGTTGCTAGTAATCACAGGTTTTCCCAAGTCTCGTTCCAATTTTTCAATAATGGGTGCCGCATGGAGGCCTGTGCAACTTTGGAAAATGCCTTCAGCTCCGGGTACATCAACACTCCGAATAAGTTTGTAATTCTCATGCGGGTTGTTGTCTTGAAATTCGTAAACATCTTTGTATTCTCCTTTACGCCGTTGCATGTTCACTACTTCAAAGCCGATTTTTTCTAGATAATCCTTCAGCACGTCATTTATTTTCTTAATGTAAGGTGTAATAACGGCAACTTTCTTTATTTCCAATTCTTTGAGAGCTGCTACAGCCGCTGTAATTATTGTTGAAGCGGGGATATCTGGTGCAGCGTTGTTTATCTTCTTTATTAATCCCTCAGTCCATTCCGTTCCGCCTATGAAGCTACCACTCGTGCACCCAAACGTTATACTCGTAGGTTTAAGGGGAAGCAGAAGTTTTGTCGCTTCTTCGACTTTGTCAGCCATTGCCCATAAGTGTTTATCAGTTTGAGATGTGTTTCCAGGCAAGGTATGGAAGCGCGCCGAAAATATTGCCACACCCTCTGGAGCCATTCTCCAGAGCTCAGGTTCTAACGTAGAGTCGCCATCTGGAATAATTAATCCTATTCTTGCCCTCCAACCGTACACTTCAGGACCAACCTAAGGCTTTCTCGGCCTACCCGGAGGCAAAGATTCCAAGGCAGGTTTGCCGGAAGGAGCTAAAACTTCCATAGCGTATTTTTCCTTTTCCGCTTTCTTTTTTGCATATTCTAACGTTTCCTTTGCGTAATCGGCAGGTATCACAATTACCCCATCACCATCTCCCATTATTAGGTCACCTGGTTTAACCTGAACACCGCCACATTGAATTGGGACATTTAAGTCCACATCTTCTACAAATTCATATGCACCTGCTGGAGACGACCATTTCGCGAAAACTGGCAGTTTCATCTTCTCAATGCCGTAAGTATCTCTGACGCCACCATTGATAACTACTGTTTGAATTTCATTTCTCTTAGCAAAAGTACTGAAACATTCCCCCCAAGGACAAAGACCCTCTGGCAAAGCGGGTGCCCCCATGACTAGAATGTCTCCAGGTTTAGCATAGTCAATAGCAGTTAACCTAGCATCTTCCCTAGATCTTCCAGTTCTTTGAACTTCTTCTATTAACTTCCCCGGAGGTTCATCATTTGTAAGCCTCATATGCACTGTTATCGCGGGACCAACGTATACATTTCCTCGCATGAAATTAAACATCGGTTTTATGCCTCGCAGAAAAGTATGTATTCCAAATTGGTATCGCAGTCCATCGTACATCAAAGAAGCATCAAGCTTTTTAATTTCTTCGATCAGTTCTTTCGGAGGTCTCTTAATGTCTAACGCTTTTTTCTTAAGTTCATCCAACCATTCCATCTCAATCACATTAGTTACCATCATAACACTTCAGATATAAGGTTTTCGAACGTCTATAATCACCAACTTCAGGCATTGAGAACATGTGTTGATTTGTTAAGGTTAGAATTGGCAACTTAAGAGAGCTTATAAATTAGGGAACTTAATCATAGCGAAATTGTAAATCTAGTAGATAGAAAAACATTAAGAAGTCATTACAAGAAGATATGACTATGGAAAATATAGCTATCCTAAGAAAGAATTTAGCGGATTTAATGCTCAGAAGGTTCAAAGTTAACTTAACGACAGGTCCATTGGAAAAATCGAGTCCGTACTGAGAAAAGAGGAACAGAGCTAAGTGGAACGTGGAAAAGGAAGGACTTTTGACATCGAGGTATCTTACGATGAGATCCAATAAAACTACCACTGATCATGGAGAAATATCAGACGCTATCGCAAAAGTGGGAGAGAATACAAAGAAAGAATCTTTAACGGGAGGCCAAAGCAATAAGTTCTATTTCAACTTTTGACCCTAGACCCAATCCAACCTGGACGCATGTGCGAGCTGGGTGATTTTTCGGAAAAAACCTTGCCCAAACTTCATTTAGTGCTCTTTCTCTATCATTTATGTCTGTCAAGTAAACAGTGGCTTTAATCACATTATCCATGGACGATCCAGCCTCTTCCAAGACTTCTTTTAGATTTTTTAAAGCTTGTTCGATTTGAGTCTTTGCGTTCTCAGATACGAGCTTTCCTGTTTTCGGAATCCTACCCTCTCTTCCAAAAGTAAATATGAATTGCCCCACCTTCACCGCACGCCCAGCAGGTATATCTATATATTCTTTATTCATATCAAACATACCTCAATGGCGAATAGCACAGTGCCCTTCTTAAATATCTTTGGGTTTAATCAATCACGTCCTACAAAAAAGGAATTGCGGGAGCGTTGATTTATATTAACAGATATTTGGAAAAAATCGTGTTATATTTCGAATGATCTTCGCGCGCTAGCCTGTTTAGAAATTGTTGTTGATTTTGTGGTTGCTGTCTTTTCTTGGGTTTCTCTGCTTGTTTTTTCTGTGTTTGATTGCTGTTTCTATCTGGAATACATTGTTCCGAGCTGGCTTCTACCTTTTCCTAGGCGTTTCTTTGATGGCTAACCCTGTATTAACCCGTCTTTGATGGGTCTTGTTTTGCCTCATTGGGTGGTGTAGTGTTTGATGCTGCGGATGAGGCTTGGCTTATGCTGTCGGACAGCTGTTAAAGCCACGACCAGCATGGCTGAGAAGCTCAGACAAGCATGGATAAAAGCCTGTTTTAAGCCTCTAACTCTCAAGTGGTCTAGGAGAAGCCATTCTTTGGCTCTGCTGAACACCCTTTCTATGCATACTCGCTTCCGGAAGAGGTTGGCCAGACGCTTAACTCCGTGAACCACGAAGTCACGTCCAACTTTCAGGGCGTTCTTGATCCTTGAACTTTTCCTGTAAGGTATTACCGCTTCAGCACAATACTGCTTAACCGTTTCCCTAACCTTTGCCGAGTCGTATTGAGCGTCAGCCAGAACAGTTTTGAAGCTTATGCCTCGACACTTCAGCTTCTGCAGCAACGGCTTAAAGCACAGCTTCTCGTTCACGTTACAGGGCTCAACAGTGAATGCTAGTGGCAGTTCAGAGCTTGTGCAGCATGCCGTGTGCACCTTATAGCCGAGTATGAATCCTCTTCTTCCCCTTCCAACGCGAGCGTCGTGGTCGCTTTTCCCTGATCTGTTGTCTAGGCTTCTCTGGCTGTAAGCTTTGATGGCTGTGCTATCCAAAGCAACCACTTCACTTTTTACCGCTCCGTCCTTCAACAGCTGTTTCAATAGTATAGAGAACACCTTCTCGTACCCATCCCTGCCAAGCCTATGCCTAAACTGGGTGAACAAGCCGTGACTAGGCGTCTCCCGTCTGAATCCACATGCTCTAGCAATCCGCCTGTTCCTCTTCAGCAGCAACGCAAGCCGCCGATCGCTTGGAACACGCCACAGCTGTTTCAGCAACTGAGCCTTCAACATAGAAACAGGAGGATAAGGCTTCCTGCCAGGCCCGTCTCCATGATAAAGAGACATCAAAAACCTGCGAATAGAACCTAAATTCAGTGAACCAAGCACTTGCTTAATGTTCAAAGCTTCTTCCTAACATAAGCTTACCTAAACAACAAATTAATTTCTAAACAGCCTAGCGCGCAATGCAGTCAATCCCAACACTATGATTTAATTAGCAAGTTTTTTTCTTCATCGTAATATTCCTTTTTTGCGTTTGGAAAAGAAAGATAAAGATATACCAGAATACAATACTTTGGATATTTTATACACCCCTTTCAAGAAGCTTTCCGTATCCACTTATTGGCTTTCTATACTTGGCACTTCTTAGTATGCTCCAAAAAGTAGCTGTGTTGGATGATATAACTGGTTTGCCAAGCTCGTCCTCTAGAGACTGCAATATTTCCATCGTACGAAAGTTGGTGCAAGAAATCAGTATACCTTCTGCTTCAGGCGTATTCGCCTTTTTAGCAAGATCATAAGCGACTTTTGGAGGCAGCACACCCTCTTCGTAGGCGTCCCACATGTTCGAATTCAAATTTTTACATACTGAAAATCCATATCCCTCAAGAAATGTTTTGAGTCTCTCATCTATTCCGTCTACATAGGGAGTAGCAGTAGATACCTTAGTTACGCCTAGTTCTCTCAGGGCTTCGACGACAGCAGTGGCTGAGGTTATGGCTGGAATGCCCGCCTCTTTCTCTATATTCTGTGCTATGACCTTGTCGTGGCCGACACCCTTGTAAAAACTCACTGTTGTATCGGCAAAAACTATGATGTCCACTTTAGAAGCTGCAAGTAGTTTTGCTTCGTAAACCGCTGATCTCTCCATCAACTCTGCCCCCTTAAGCACAGCGTTAAAGTCTCTTGCTTCTTCGTCTTCTCTCTTTTTGGATTCCATCCTAGTTGTATGGATAGCAAAGTCATCAAATGGTAGAATTCTAATTATTTCTCGTTCAACCACAGTATTACGGTATGGACATAACAAACCTACCTTATAAACCAACCATCATCACCTTCATAGCATAAGCGAGTGTTTTCTCGACGTTAATTATTTAAATCTTTCTATTGTGCACACTACAAGCACTAGGTTTTACTATGTAAAGTAGGCAGTGTGAAGTGGTGACCGGGATTTAAGAAGTGGGGTTGTGTAGATGCCACAGTGAATCAAGTATTGAGGGTATGGCAGAGCAAGTCGTACTATCCCATAATTGTGGCTAACAAAAGTCAATATGAAGCCTGAAGAAATAAGTATCGATGTAGTAAGATCTCTCATGGTTCATGAGGATGTTCTTGGATACGATAGGAAAACTCCCGAAGGCACAACGTGGAGACATCATCGATGTTCTAGATGTGGAAGTGGAAGTCTATGCCGAAACTAACAACGCCAACTATTGTTGGACTCCAAGTCCAGCATCGCTATTGGTATGCGGAAATAATGTGGACATGATTAGACAAACAGAGACAATTTACGATCTAATCGTTCTCGAAAGAATGCTCACTAGACTGCTATCACGTTAAAGCTAAATTTGTGAGATACGTGTTGGAAAAGAACTGAATGGTTGATGAGGTTTATGAATTCATCCAATTTAGTCCATTAATCGCTCATAGAAATTCTTCAAATATCGGTTAGAAAACACTTATATGAAAAAGATCTGTTATATAACAGAAGGGTTTTCAAAATGACGCTTCTCATAAGAGAAAAGGATGTGATGAGAGTTTTTTCGCCTAAGGATATGATCGAGGCTGTGGAAGACGGCTTTCGGCAACATGGACTTGGTCTGGCTCAGACTCGACCTCGACGCGAGGTTCGTATACGAGGGAAAGAGCTACGACATGCTGATCCTCGGATAGTTAGGGTTGCGCAGGGTTTGGCTTTTTTAGAAGAGTCAGGGGTTGTAGTGATTGACCACATCTTTAGTTTTCCGGACCGCGGAACTCCGCCAATGAGGGTTGTAAAGCATCTCATCGACGCAGATGAGGGGGGTGTCATTGCCGTTATTGACTCATTAAATCTTCTGGGAATACGTACAGCAGCAGCCAGCGCCGTCGGCGCAAAATTTCTTTCAAAAAAAGATAGTAAAGTTGCGAGTATAATCGGAACGGGGCGCCAAGGTAGGATTCAACTCAGGTTCCTATTGCAGGTTAGGCCTATCGAGAAAGCCTATGCTTACGACGTACGTGCATACGCGCGAGATAAATTCTGCGAAGAAATGAGCACAGAACTCGGAATTGATGTGCTATCATCAGAGAAAATTGAACACGTTGTCAGAAACGCTGACATCTTGGTTACTGCAACTCCTGCAATAAGTCCCATCGTCAAGGCGGAATGGCTCCTGCCAGGCGTGCATGTCAACATTATCGGTGCAGATGCCCCTCCTAAAATTGAACTTGAGGGAGCTGCCCTAAAGAGAGCGGACAAACTGGTGATCGCTGCAGAAGATTGTTTCACGGCAGGGCAAATGCGAATACCAATAGAGGAAGGCCTCATTGGCGAGAATGACATCTATGGGACTATTGGAGAGATCGTCGCAGGAATCAAGGCAGGAAGAGAAAGGAAGAATGAGATTACGGTCTTTCATTCTCCCGGGTTGACCCTGCAAGACGCCGCAGCAGCGTATAGGGTCTACATCAGAGCGAAAGAACTTGGTCTTGGTGTTGATGTCCCGGATCCGTTTTTGTTAAGCTAGTCGTCAAAACGACATGAGAGATTGCAAAGCGAACGACGTACTCAAGACAAAAAAACCCTAACCTTTGCTAAGTTAGATTTACTTCTAACAAGTAAACATTAAATGATAGGTTGAAACTAGTTATGCGACTATTTATCAAATAAAATGTCTATAGCTGAGTGAGTAGCCGTCCATACCCCATGATCTTCTCTTTTACCTCAGCGATTCTGAGCATCATCCAGATCGTAGCTTGATTGCTTGAAATCACTGGCTTATTAATATCACGCTCTAGAAACTGAAGTATTTCAATTGATCGGAGATCAGTGCAACTTATGAAGATACCGTCAGCCTTTGGTCTATACACGTCTTTCGCAAGTCTGTACACGCGCTCTGATGGTACATCAGCTGTTTCCGGCCCGAGGCAACTAAGCCCCTTTATTGATAACACCTCGAATCCGTGGGCTTCTAGGAACTCCTTCTCCTTCTCATTTAGCCACTCTTTATATGGAGTCGCCACAGACAACCTGACAATTCCAAGTTCTTTTAGTGCTTCTAAGACGGCTGTCGATGTTGTAGTGGCCTTAATGTGGGCGGAGTCCTCGATTTTTCCTATGATCTCTTTATCGTAGCCGGGACCCTTCACTAGGCTTCCCGTTGTACATCCGAAGGCTATCACATCGACTTCAGCGTCCGCCAGTTCGATGGCTACCTTGGGAACATCTTCAATCATCCTTGTCAATTGCTCTAGAGTATCTTCTACCTGCCTAATCCTAGAGAAGTGCAGAGATACTCCTTCAGGAGCCAACCTGTAGAGCTCAGGTTCCATTGTCTTATTTACTGAAGGAACCATTATCCCCAACCTCGCTCTCCAACCAGCCATATCAGACACATCTTAACTAGAGATCAGATTCTGATAAAATTTATATTATTTTCTATCTTTGAAGTAGCAGGCGAACACATATGCCTAAAGCAATAAAAGTTGGAGATATTGTGGCTAACAGTTGTGAAAGAAAATTCGGATTCTTCAAAATGGGTGAAGACATAAACATCGTTGAAGTCCCCCTCGCAATAATCAATGGCTGCAAAGAAGGCCCAACGCTGTGTTTGACGGCTGGAACACACGGATGTGAATATGCCGGAATCGCAGCTGTAGTAAGAGTTTGTAGTAACATTAGCCCAACGGAACTTAGTGGTAAAATAATCGCCGTTCCAGTAGTAAATACACCTGGCTTTCGACAGAGGACCTCCTACGTTAACCCGGTGGACAAACTAAACATAGCTGAGGTGTACCCCGGGAAACCAGAGGGTTCCCTGAGTCAAATAATTGCTCACACCATACTTGAAGAGGTAATAACGAAAGCAGACTACTACATAGACTGCCACAGCGGTGATGTAGATGAAAGATTGATCGAGAACACATACTATTACAGGTGTGGTAATGAAAAAGTGGACAATGCTTCATACGCTCTATGCAGAGCTTTCGGCTTCAAGCACATTGTCTTGGTGAATGATGTACCAGCATATCCACATTTTAAAGAAGTTTGCCGAAAAGGAATTCCGATGATTCAGTCTGAGTGCGGAGGTCTTGGAATACTCAAGGAAAGTGATATCGCTAATTACGTTAAGGGGATAACAAATGTCATGAAGTTTCTACATATGATAGATGGTGAACCAAGCATGCAAGTTGAGCAAAAAATCGTTACAAGGGAGTTCTACGTCAAAGTCGCCAACACTGGTATATTCTATCCAAGAGTTGATCTTGGAGAAAATGTAAGAAAAGGACAAGTTGTCGGTGAAGTTGGAAACCTGCAAGGTGAAACCGTTGAGAAGTTGCTAGCAACACAGGACGGCGTGATACGGAAAATGTATACTCGCCACGTGGTGAACCCAGGAGAAATCGTTATGGTTGGATATGTCTCACCAAAACATGCTCCACAACTCGAAGGATAAAAACGCTAATAATCGGCGAAATTTTTATCTTTTCGGCTGATTCAATCTTTAGAGGTTGAATAAATGAGAATGTTTGAGTTTCAAGCTAAAAGAGTTTTCAGGGAGGAAGGAATTCCAGTACCCAAAGGTGAACTTGCAACTAACGCGGTAGAAGTTGAGCAAATAGCAAGGGAGTTGGGAGGACCTGTTGCGTTAAAAGCGCAGGTGCTTGTGGGTGGAAGAGGTTTAACCGGAGGAGTAAAATTTGCAGATAATGTCGAGGAAGCGAGGATGGCAGCTGAGAGAATCCTCAGCTCCAAGATGAAGGGTGAGAATGTTCGAAGAGTGCTGGTTGAGGAAAAGATGGAGATAAAGAATGAACTGTATGTGGGAGTAACGATTGATCAGGAGGCGAGGGCTCCAATTGTCGTAGCAACCTCTGAGGGAGGTGTAGAAATTGAGCTGGTTTCTGAGAAGTCCCCTGAGAAGATAGTCAAGAGGAAAATAGACGTTTTTAAGGGTCTGTCGGAGCATGAAGCGAGGAGTATAGCGAAAAATATCGGGCTTGATCATAGAAAAGCGCTCTCTTTTTCGTCAGTTCTTAGGAATCTATATGGCATATTTGAAAAGTATGATGCAGAGCTTGTCGAGATCAACCCCCTTGCACTGACCGTGAACGATAAGTTCGTTGCGGTCGACGCAAAGTTAAACTTGGATGATAGAGCTGCGTTTAGGCATAAAGACCTCATATGCTGTCTGGGAGAAGAGTCCATCAAGCCTACAGAGGGCCCTAATTTCCGTGAATATCTTGCAAAAGAGGCTGACATTTCATCTTATGTTGAGCTCGATGGCAACATTGGAATCATATCTGATGGTGCTGGCACTGGGATGCTTGCCCTAGACTTGGTTGAGCAGTATGGTGGAAGACCAGCAGATTTTTGCGAGCTTGGAGGATTTATGGACGCTGACATGATGAGGAGTGCACTTAACATTGTATCATCAAATCCAAATGTCAAAGTAATACTGATAACTCTAATCGGAGGACTTACGAGAATGGATGAAATGGCCGAGGGAATAGCCAAGTTTATAGAAGAAAAGAAGACTACGATTCCAATTGTAGTGAGGCTGACAGGCACATCAGAGGAAGAAGGAAGACGAATACTTAAGAATACTGGAATCAATTCTTTTGACGATATGTACGATTCGATTGGAAAGGCTGTGAAATTGGCAGGGGAAAACTGAGTTGGCAATTCTGGTCGACAAAGATACAAGAGTCCTTGTTCAAGGGATTACGGGTCAGGTAGGATCCTTCCAGACGAAGATAATGCTGAATTATGGAACAAAGATAGTGGCAGGCGTCACCCCAGGCAAAGGAGGGCTATACGTGCATGAGATTCCCGTTTACGATCTTATCGAAGAAGCAGTTGATGAACACGATGTCGACGTTGCCCTCAGTTTCGTTCCAGGCCGTTACGCTGCGGATGCAGCCTTTGAGGCTGTCGAGGCGCACGTAGATCTAGTAGTCATACTGGCTGCGGAAATACCGAACATAGACTTTATGAAGGTAATTAGGGTTGCAGATGAACAGAGAGTTCTAGTCCTTGGTCCGGATACTCCTGGGGCCATCTCGCCTGGAAAATCGAAAGTTGGTGTACATCCGAACAGGATGTTCACCGAGGGGAACATTGGTGTACTTTCCAAGAGTGGAGCACTCGCCTATGAGACGTGTAAGGTGCTTACGGAACACGGTATAGGTCAGTCTACGGTTGTAGGCATTGGAGGAGGACCAATTTGGGGTCTCACACAGACCGATATCTTGGAGATGTTTGAAAAGGATGAAGAAACCGCTGCTGTGGTTCTTCTGGGTGAAATCGGTGGGACGATGGAGGAAACCGCTGCTGAGTACATAGGAAAGAAAATGACGAAGCCCGTAGTTGCTTTAATCGTCGGTCGATCGGCACCAGAGGGAAAGAGAATGGGGCATGCAGGGGCAATCATAAAACGCGGTAAAGGCACCGCCGCTGACAAGATAAAGGCTCTGAAAGACGCTGGAGCGTTAATCGCAAAGTCACCTAAGGAGATACCTCAACTGATAAGTTCGGTCGTTTAGAAGAGGATACTGCCACGGCTGTTTCGGCTAAGATTTGTAAAGGATCAACTACAGGTACGGGTATGTCCTCGCTTTTGAGTACTAGGGATACTTCTGTGCATCCGCAAATAATTATCTCCGCCCCTTCCTCAATAAGGTGGGTAGCTACCTTGGCTATGATCTCCTTGCCTTCGAGAATTCGCCCAGCTTTTACGTTGCCGTATATAGCTTCCATGACGTTATCTTTAAGCTTCTCCGGTGGGTAAATCAACTCAACACCGCTCTTCTCCAGTGCTCGGTTGTATATTCCAGCCCTAACGGTTCCGGTTGTGCCGATAAGGCCAACCTTCTTCACGTGGGGAAATCTCCCCTTTATTGTTTGTGTGGTTAACTCCACCATATTCAGGATGGGAATCCCCACGCTTCTCTTCAGTTTCTCATAGTAATAATGGGCAGTGTTGCAAGGAATAATAATTAAATCTACTCCAGCCTTTTCTAAATTCTTTGCTGTCTTCGTCATCTCGGGGAGGGGGCTAGGTCCTCCACCTATTATCGCCGCTGTCCTGTCAGGTATTTTCGGGTTACTATCTATAATCACCCTTATGTGATCTTGATCCTTCTCAGCTGGGGTTGCTCTAACGATTCTTTTGAACAAATCTGCGGTAGCTTCGGGCCCCATTCCTCCAAGTATCCCGATAACTCTCTCTTCCAAATATATCACTTCCACTTTACTTAAAATAATAGATTACATATATTTTCTTTCACTTAAAGCGCGCTTTGGTAACTCTGTTCTCACAGAGAACCCAAACAAAGTTATGGTTGACTACTTCAGATTTTTCGCGCCCTCAAAGTCTTCACAACATGAAGTTCCCTATCGAAACTGTTAAGTGAACGACCATAGAGTTGAAGTCATGACTAAGCCGAAAATTGTTACGTGCCCGAACTGTGGAGCTGTTATGGTTAAAAGAAGTAGAGCTGGAAAAGGTTTTCGAGTAGGGATTATTTATGAATGCCCTAACAGCGATTGTCCTATTATAGATTTGAGGGTTCGCTACGGACGCGGAAAAAGTGGCAACCCAAAAAGCGTCAGGGTAATGAGAGATTCAACTTTTAAATAACTATTCTTCAAAACGAGTTTTGAAGGTTTTCACCTTGTTTCTCTTCGCGAAGAATTCCAGTAGGCTTTTCATCTGCTTCTATCGAGATGGCAAAGTCTGGACAGACCAGTTCACACAGTCTGCATGCAGTGCATTTGTCAGGATCTTTAACCACGGCAACGAAGTTACCTTTTGGGCAAAGTTTATTCGACATAACAAGAACCTTTGTGGGACAGAAGTGGACGCAGAATCCACACCCCTTACAAAACTCTTCATTTATGTAAATTTGCATTCTTTCCACCACTTCGAAGCTTCATTAGTTTCCTACCCTCCTCCGCTGCTTTAATATTAATCTCCGCAACAGAAGGGAAGAGGTCTCTTATAGCTTTTTGAAGACTTTCCTCAGCGACTACTTCTGTTTTCTCTATTAAGGCTCCCAGCATAACCATATTTGCGACCAGCTTTTTCCCCATTCTCGCAGCCATACTCGTGGCCGGAATTTCCACTACCTGAATATCCTTACGCTTTGGTTTACTTACAACAATATCCGAATCAATTATCAGGCAACCGCCCAGTCTTAAGCCGTCAAGGTATCTTTCAAGGGCTGGTTTAGACATAATAACCTGTACATCCGCTTTCTCCATCGTGTAATAGTTTATCATTGTGTCCGAAATGATGATCTCAGATTTGCACTCCCCGCCTCTCGCCTGTTGACCGAAAGACTGGGTTTGGACAGCATCTTTTCCCTCGCATACCACAGCTGCGTGCCCCAATACTATTGACGCTGTAATTATTCCCTGCCCTCCAAACCCGCCAAACCTAATACAAGTTTTTCTTGACATATTTATCACCAAGCAGTCCCTATCCTAAACCCTTACCTCTTTCTCCATCTTCTGATACCTCTCTATCAGGGTTTGAGCACGTTTTTCAAAGAAATCTCCAACAACGATTTTTTCTTTTAGCTCTTCATCGCTGAGTTGACTAGTTTTTTCCTTGGTGATCGAGTTGTTTCGAAGCCACAGCAGGTACTCAAGCGGTTTCTCGATTGGTATCTTCAAAACGTATCTGCCGAAATAAGTTGGGCATTGAGACACCATTTCGATGAACGAGAAGCCCTTGTGTTCTATCCCTTTCTTTATGGAGCGTATAGCGGATCTAGGATGTGCAGTAGTCCACCTACTTACATAGGTAGCTCCAGCAGTCTCTGCAAGTTTGCACAGGTCAAACGCGTTCTCCATGCTTCCCATAGGTGATGTGGAGGTTCGAGAACCAAGCGGAGTTGTGGGGGCGGCCTGTCCACCGGTCATCCCGAAGATTCCATTGTTGACTAGAATAACCGTAACGTCGAGATTCCGCCTTGCAGCTTGAACGAAATGGTTTGTCCCTATTGAGACGCAATCCCCATCGCCTGTTACTACAATGACCTTCAATTCGGGATTGGCTAGCCTGATTCCAGTAGCCCACGCTAAAGTTCTGCCGTGTGTGCCATGAACCACCTCTGTATTCATATAAACGGGAATCCGCGAGTTACAACCAACTCCACCTAGTAAAACCACCTTATCCATATCCAAGTTCAGTTCCTGCATCGCATAGATGAGATAGTTAAGGACCTGACCACAACCACAACCTGGGCAGAACTGATGAGGTAGAACGCCTTTGCGTAGGAACTTTACATTTGGATGTGGTTTCATCCTGATTCACCCCTCATCCTCTTAAGTATCTCCTCTGGAGAATGTATTTCCCCATTATTCTTTGAAAGCGGAATCACATCAGCCTCTCCACAGGACACCCTTTTAACCTCATTGACGTATTTCCCCATGTTCATTTCTGGGACGATTATTTTCTCCACCTTTTCCGCAACATCTCTCAGTAGCCTTTCAGGCACGGGCCACACGGTTGTCAACTTAACGTATCCAGCCTTGATGCTTTCACTTCTAGCCCTAATCACCGCCTCAAGTGCAGAACTCGATTCCGTTCCATACGAGACGACCGCCAGATCAGCATCATCCAGAAAACGTGTCTCAAATCTGGCGATCTCATCGGTGTCACGTGTGATCTTGCCACATATCTTATCATAAAGTTTCTCGTACCCATCTGGGTCGGCCTCTACATTCAGTATGCGTCCCCTCTCATCGTGGGGGTTGTGTGTGTAGAGAACTCTGTATCCTTCACCGAAACTTGACATTGCAGGAACCCCATTTTCTCCAGCTCTGAAAGGCAAGTAGTCTTCTGGAGGCCCAGTGGCTGGCTTTCTATTCACCACTTTTATCCTATTTCGCTCAGGGATTTCCAACCTTCCTCTCATATGGCTTATGTTGGCTTCAGAGATCAGAACAACCGGGTTCCTATACTTTTCGGCGAAGTTGAAGGCCTCAACCGTTAGGTCGAACGCCTCCTGAATGGAGGAAGCAACAAGACATATTGTCTCGTAGTCTCCGCTGGCTCCCCACTTCACCTGCATTATGTCGGACTCTGTAGGTTGTATGTCCTGCCTTGTTCTAGGCACATCGACTATCACACATGGGACCTCGATTGTCGCGGCAAGTCCTATGCCCTCCTGCATATAGTTGAATCCGGCGCTCGCCGTTGCAGTCATCGCCTTAGCCCCAGCAAGTGAGGCGCCTATCACCGAAAAGATCGCTCCCATCTCGTCCTCCATCTGAATGAACCTCCCTCCAACCTCAGGCATCCTTCTGGACATTCTCTCCACAATTTCACTTGCTGGCGTAATAGGGTATCCAGCAAAATATCGGCATCCAGCAGCTATAGCCCCCTCCACAATGGCATGATTGCCCAGCATAAAGTGTGTACCAGAAATCTCCCCAGATTTATTCATACTTACCCCTTCGTGTTCTATTCAACAGAATAAATCTTAAAGCTTTTCTAGAACACTACGAATTCTTGGAATAGCTTCTTCGAGCTCATCCATCGGTCTCGAATAAACCATTCTCGCATATCCTCTGCCCAAGTCGCCGAAAGCTGTTCCGGGAACCGCAAGCACGTGAGCCTCCTTTAGCAGGTATTCTGCAAATTCCTCTGAAGAGAACTTTGTCTCAACTATTTTTGGAAACGCGTAAAAGGCTCCTTTAGGCATCCAACAGGAAAGTTTATCTGTTTTGTTCAGCTCGTTTACGAAATAATCCCTACATTCTTTGTATGCCTTAACCATCCACTTGACCTCTTCTTCACATTCCTTAAGGGCTACAATACCTGCCTTCTCAACAAAAGAGGTAGGATGAGTTACTGAATGTTGCTGAACCTTCAACATATTATCAATTATCTCTTTCTTTGCAGCAGCATACCCAAGTCTCCAACCCGTCATTGAATATGCCTTTGAAAACCCGTTAACGGTAATTGTTCTGTCTTTCATTTCTGGAAAAGAGGCGATGCTGTAGTGTTGAACCCCATCATAAACTATTTTCTCATATATTTCATCTGTTATTACAAGCAAATTACAGTCCTTAGCTATGTCGGCGATCATCTTTAGATCTTCCTTTGGAAACACTGCGCCTACCGGGTTATTTGGTGAGTTTAGTATTACCGCTTTTGTTTTCTCTGTGATTTTCTCCTTTATTTCCTCTTCATCTAATCTAAAATCCCTAGTTTCAAGTAGGTTTACCGATACCTGTTTTCCCCCAGCCACAATAACCATCGCTTGATAGCTAACATAGCCAGGCTCTGGAATAAGTACTTCGTCACCCGGATTTAGAACTGTCAAAAAAGCTGTAAATAAAGCTTGTTTTGCCCCCACAGTTACAATTACTTCAGATTCTTGCACATCGATTTTGTTTTCAGTTCTCAATTTTTCAGCAACAGCCTGTCGTAGTTCCTTTAGGCCTGCACTTGAAACATAATGAACAAAACCTTCATCTAGAGCTTCCTTTGCTGCTAACTTAATTTTCTCCGGAGTGTCAAAGTAAGGCTCTCCCTCTGAGAGGTCAATAACATCTACACCTGCCTGCCTTAAAGCCCTAGCCTTGTCAGGTAACGCGACTGTCTCTGAAGGATTCAACATTTTAACCCTATCTGCTATAACATTGCTAGTCGATATCATACTTAACCACAAATTGACGATATAACTAGAAGATTTAAAACTTCTTGTCTGTTTTCTCTGGGGTTATGATGAGTAAGCTTTCAAAGGGAATGCCAGTCTCATTCTCTTCTCTTGGTCTGGGACATTTCTCTCCTTCGAAGCATGCTCTTCAGCTCAGCTAGCGCACGCTCCTTGTTATGCTTTCCAGTTTTTTCATTGCTAGGAGTAACATGTTGCTGATGATTATATCTGGTCTTGTATTCAGCTTTTCAGCTATTTTCTCAACCTTCACGTAGAACCGCTTGACAAACGACTGGTTTCATGGGCTGGTTTGGCTTCTGGCATTCGGCAGTCAGGTGACAAGGCGCGCGCGCTGGAATAGATGTATCTCCAACTGCATGCAAACTAATGGTAAAGAGAATGCGAAAATTGAATGTGCAGATTACGGAAAACGACATTATCGGTCTTCCTAAAACAGTGGAAGAACTGAAGGTCATGCAACCTTTCGAGTTTCAAAATTGGGTTGTACAAAAACTCTCCGCGAGGTCAACAAGAAGGAAGGGTGGTGATATGGGTATAAATGGTTGGTTACTGGATGGGAGACCATTACAGATCAAACAATCAGAAAATATTGGAAGAAACGTTATCGACAATTTTGAAACCGCTATGAGAAGACAAGGAAGAACAAAAGGTATGATTATCGCTTTCAGTTTTGGGAAAGGTGCATACGAAGAGGTTGCAAGAGCAAAACAAGAGGAAGGTCTTGAAATACAGCTAAAAACGGTAGAACAACTTCTGAAAGAAATTTGATTTCTTCATCACATCAGACTTAACAGTATCCCTTAAAGCAAAAGTTTTTATGTAAATGCACGCTGACGTAAGAAAGAAAACTGGAGGTATGCCTTTGAAAATGCAGAAACACAAATTTAAAATGTATGCAAGGCTCTTTAAAAAGAAATCTCAAATTTTGGAAGAGGCAAACGAAGCCGCTAAAGCTATCGGTATTCCCAAAGAACTTAAAGGTCAAATTGGGTTATACGGAGGAGATTCAAGTGTTCCAAAACCTTTAGTGAAAGAGATTAGAAGAAGCGTTGCAGAAGTACAAAAGAAAACCATAAAAAACAAGATCTTGTTAGACCAGTTAAGAGAGATAGTGAAAGACTTCTATGGTGATATGTATGACGCGGTTCCGGTGAGTACCTGTGAAGCAGGTTTATGGATAGCATTTGATGTTCTAGTCTCTCCCCCTTTCCAGGGAAGAGGTCAGAGCTATAGAGGAAGATATATTGTACCCTACGAAAGAGTATTGCGGTATCATGGGGCTTTTGGCAGGCCTTTTCCACCGAAATATAAAGATTTATATACAGATAGAGGCGTTGAGAGCGGGCAATTTGGGTTTTCTGGCAAGATATTATGTGACCTGGACACAATTATAGTTCCTCTAATTGGAGCAAAATACGAACCTCATGGAATAAAATATTACACAGCTACCCTATTAAGCAAAGTAGACCCCAAGGCGTCAGCGAAAGAAATGGAAGAAGTGGCAAGAAGACATGCGCCTTTTCTTACAGCTTTCTGCTCTTTAGGCTATGATACTCCAGGATATGGTTATGGTATCAAGGATGAAAGAGGAACCCCCCTACTACAAAAACTGATTGGAAAATTAGCTGATGAATTTGATGTACCATACATTACTGATAACGCGATGGGTGTACCAGTTTTTGGAACCGACCTACGCAAGACTGGAGCAGATTTGATACTGTATAGCATGGATAAGTCGCTTGCGCCGACTAGTGGGCTCATTATCGGCAAGGAAGATTTAATGGTTCAAATTCGAAGAGCGTTAGGAATGACATCACCCGGAAAAGCTGCCTATACATTCGCCGATGCCGGAAAGGATGCCATTGCTGGACAAATTGCTATGCTAAAAATGCTCAGAGACAAACCAAAAGAGATACTGAAACCTATAGATGAGTTATACAAAATTGTTATTGACGAATTTGATGGAATTGAGCCTCATCTTAAAGAAGGTATAATAATTTCAAAATCAATTAACACGAGAGGCGTTGAAATTGATTACGAAGGAACATGGAAAGATGGAGAATTTGGAATTCCAATATTCTCTGCTGAGGACAGCGTTTTTGGAACCAATTTAATAGTGCTAGCCTTGAAAAGAATGGGAATTCTGCCATCAATTACTTACGATGGTAATCTTTGGATAGACCCAGGTCAAGGAACTACAGATGACGAAGGCCAACTAATCGAAAAAAGAATGAGAATGGCGGTAAGAGGCTTAGTTAAATCTTTAGAAATAGTTTCTAAGTGGGCAGGAATAATCAAATGAATCTTGTGAAATCCAAGGTTTTTTAATCCTTTCTCTTTTCTATAATGTGTTAGCGCTAACCTATTATATGCGTCCTAAAATAATTAAATACAGTATAGGTTGGGACTTAAAATACATAAAGTTGAGCCATATAAAAAAGGAATGATCAAGAAGACTCCATTTGTACGAAGAGGTAACGTTGCAGGAAGGCTCGTAGCCATAATGGACTTGAAATTAGATAACAGGGAACTAGAATTAATAAGTCCTATTTCAAGAGTCATAAAAGTGGGTGAGATACATGAGATAGTTACGACGGAAGAGCAAAGCACCAAAGTATGCAACAAAGTGGGGTATATAGGGTTCTTTGAAGTTATGAGGGGTGGTGTCTTAGAAGTTGGAGACACTATTTTAATAAAGGAGAGGACTGTAGGTGAAATCTTAGGTTTCAATAACGCTCACATGCCCAACCATATGAACATTGTAATAAAGGTTAAGAAAAGAGCTACTGGTGTTAAACTAAACCTAAAATTAGACGATAGTGTGTTGATTAAAGGCAGGCGAAAAAGAAGCTAAATTTCAGGACATCTGGTGCCCGCTATGACTTTGGTATAACCTTCGGATTAGCTATAAACAATGGTTTCTTTCCCTGAAAAACTCTTAAGACTTCTTCAGCTGCAGTGAATGCTTCTCTTCTGAATGCTTCATACGTAAAGGAAGCCGAATGAGGTGAAAGTATAACATTATCCAACCATAGTAATGGACTATCAGGTCTTATAGGCTCCTCTTTAAACACATCTAATCCCGCTCCTGTTATCCATCCTTTTTTCAGCGCTTTAATTAGAGCTTTTTCGTTTATTATCGCTCCTCTAGCAGTGTTGATAATGATGGCGCTTTTTTTCATAAGCTTAAGTTCCTCCTCTCCAATCAGATGATAGGTATCATCTCTTAAGCCTGTATGGACAGTTACAATATCTGATTTTGTTAATAGAGTGTTAAGATCCACCAGTGTTGCACCGACTCGTTTTGCATTTTCTTGCGCTTTTGTATAGGCTAACAATTCTACTCCGAATCCTCTGAGTTTTTCGGCAACTTTACAACCGACACTTCCGAGTCCAACAATCCCTACAGTCTTCCCTAAGAGTTCGTATCCTAACAAATTCGTGTCTCTCCATTCTGCTCTCCTTAACCGAAAGTGATTTGTACAAAGATTTTTCAACAAGGCAAGAATAAGACCTATCGTGTGTTCCGCTACACTATCAGAGTTAGCGCCCGGAGTGTAACAAATTAATATTCCTTTTTCACTTGCTGCCTCGTAATCGACGTTATCTGTCCCGGGTTTTGACCCATACTTGACGACTACCTTCAGTTTTTCGCCTTTTTCTATTACTTTCCTTGTGATGTGATGTTGGGATGTGATAATTATGGCGTCAACGTCCCTTATTTCATCAATCAAAAGATTTTCATCATAAACTTTATCGACCTCACCAACCTTCACTTCCGCTATTTCCTCAAGTATACTGTGTGATTCCTCCCATTCTGGTTCCGGAATCAATACTTTAAACTTCTTTCCCATAAAATTCACCCAGCATGCACGCAACTATCACATAAATCTTGTTTTGACTTTAAAACTTTTTGATATACAAGATTCGATTATTTAGAAGAATTGCACCATGACTAACTAGAACTTTTTCTCCTATTTGTGCCGGATGATGTTCTGAAGCCTCAATTAATGCGTGATCTAAAACCGCTGAAGAACGATTTAACAGAACAATCTGATAGAATCATTCTTCTTCTTGGATTATAGAATATGGCCAAACGCTAATTTTTCTTCTCGATAATGACTTTGCCAATCACTAACGCGCGTTTCACATTTAATCGTCTAACATGCTTATTCAGCTAGCTCAAGACCCTTCTTTAAGGCTTCTATGTTTATTTTCTTGGTTTCTTTAGGAACACTATCTTCAATAGACTTTATGAGGGATTTATTCGTGACGATTTTTGTAAGGGCTATCAACACACCCACCATTATCATGTTGGCTACTATAGGTTGCTTCAGTTCTTTTGAAGCTATTCTTGTAGCAGGGATCTTTAATATTTCAAATTCTTTACTTAGAGTATGTTTGGGTTTGACTATATCCTCATCGACTATTACTATGCCATTTGACTTTACCTTGCTGATGTATCGGTCGAATGCCAGTTGCGACATTGCGATTAACACGTCAGCTTCAATCACCATCTGATAATCTATTTCTTCATCAGCCACTATAATCTCAGATCTAGCCGCTCCACCCCTTGCTTCAGCTCCATAAGACCTAGTTTGAACCGCTTTTTTGCCATCATAAACTGCGGCTTTACCAAGTACGGCTCCAGCCAGTAACGTGCCTTGCCCGCCAAATCCTCCAATGATCATCTCTACCCTTGTCAAGCTTGCACCTCATTTAGTAATTTTTTGTAAGCCTTAGTGAGTCCAACTCTTTCTCTATCAACAAACTCTCCAACTACTATACGCCCTTCAAGTTCCTCTTCACTCATAGACTTCGCTTTACTTATCGGAAGTGAAGAATCCCTTAACATCAATAACATTTTAGCAGGGTCTCTAATGCCTATGAATCTTCCGTATTGGACAGGACATTGAGACATAACTTCTATGAATGAGAAACCTTCCTTCAAAAGTCCCCTCTTCATAGATGAAACTAACTGTTTCACGTGAAAAGTTGTCCATCGGACTACATAGGAGGCGCCAGCAGCTTCAACAAGTTTGCAAAGATCGAAGGGATACTCTAGATTTCCATAAGGGGTGGTTCTCGTCTTCATACCATGAGGAGTTGTGGGTGCAACTTGTCCCCCGGTCATTCCGTAAATACGGTTGTTGATTAGAATTGCCAAAATTTCGATGTTTTTCCTAGCAGCATGTATTAGATGATTGCCACCTATTGCAGCACCATCTCCATCTCCGGTAAACACCACGACACGCAAATCAGGATTGCTTAGTTTAACGCCCGTTGCGAAAGCTAAGGGTCTTCCGTGTATTGTATGAAGGACATCCGTGTTAAAGAATGGGCTTGGAATCCAACTGCTACAACCGATACCAGACACAAACACCATTTTTCCAAAGTCTAGATCTAACTCCTCGATAGCCCTTAACATACACTGAGCTATTATGCCGTTTCCACATCCCGCACAGTGAGGTTGGCGCTGTGCACCTTTCCTAGCATACTTTGCTATTAATGGATGAAGCTGTGTCTCACTCATTTACAAATCTCCTTAAATTTTCCATAATATACGCAGGTTCATGAATAGTACCCAAAAGCCTTGGAGGTAGGAACTTAACCTCAGCCTCACAACCTACGACTCTCTTAACCTCATTAACAACTTGTCCCATGTTATTCTCTAAAACCATTATCTTATCTACTTTTCTTGCTAAGTTAAGTATTTCGTCGTCAGGAAAAGGCCATAACGTCACCAATCTAACATATCCAATATTTAACCCCTCTTGTCTAGCCTGATTTATTACGTGTTTTGCAGACCTAGCTACACTGCCATACGAGAGGAGAACCACTTCTGCCTCGTCCAAGTTTTTTGTTTCAACTTTCACTATGTCTTTGTTATGTCTCTGGATCTTTAAGTAAAGCTTACGCACCAAATTGTCAACAAAATTTGGGTTCTCAACGTTTCTGAATCCCCTTTCATCGTGAGTTGAAGCTGTCACATGAGCTTTGTAGTTAGATCCGAATTTTGGCATAGGTGCGACATTCTCATTGAGGAAAAAGCTAAATTCATCCTCCACATGTTTTTCAGGTGTTTTTCTCTCAAAGATCTTTATACTAGACAGATCAGGAATTTCCACACTCTCAACCATATGTCCAACGAGAGCGTCGGACAATAAAATAACTGGTGTTCGATACTTCTCTGCCAAATTAAAAGCTTCAATTGTTAATAGAAACATATCTCCAACGGAAGAAGGAGCCAAAGCGATAATTGGATATTCTCCGTGGCTTCCATGCCTGGCTTGATAAACGTCGCCTTGCATTGGCAGTGGTGGCGTACCGGTGCTTGGTCCGCACCTTTGAACGTCAACTATTACACATGGAGTCTCAGTCATTACAGCGTATCCTATGGTTTCTTGCATCAAACTAAATCCAGGACCAGATGTTGCCGTCATAGCTTTACTTCCAGCCCACGAAGACCCTACAACTGAAGCAATAGAGCTTATTTCGTCTTCCATTTGAATATAAATGCCTCCTACCTTTGGAAGAAGGGTGGACATGTGCAAAGCTATCTCATTAGCTGGGGTTATTGGGTAAAAAGCAAAAAATCTGCATCCAGCAACTATTGCCCCTAACGCGCAAGCCTCGTTTCCCATCATAAAATTAGTTCCAGACTCGATAATTTTTTCAGATAATAAAGTTTTCAATCCTCTGCCTCCTTAACTACATGAATTGCCAAGTCAGGACAATAATATTCGCAAATACGGCAGCCCGTACATTTATTAATTCCGATGGGGATAGGCAGATAAATACCTTGGGAAGACAATTCATCACTCTTGCTGAAAACTTTTAGGGGGCATACGGATATACATATGTCACACCCTTTACATAATTCTTCATTTACCAGTATTTTTATTGATTTCTTTGCCTGAGCTTTCAACGATTTTTCACCCCTGCATGATATTTTTAGTTTTGTATTCTAGCATTCTGTTACCGCCAATCTTCATCGCTGTATACGCCTCACCAAGCTCCATTACACCTTTAACCATACGAATTTACTTTAAACTCAACACATACTCAGGTTGGACTTTTATACGATATTTTCGTTGTTAATGCAATAGGCAGAACCACTTTTGTGTTATATGTTATCGGATTTCGACTTTGAGGCTTACTTGCATTTTGCCCTGACGGCGAATGTTCAAGAATAGTTTGCTATCTCCTTGGTTTATATAAACATTACGTGCGTGAATAATGTTAATTTATTATGGTTTAGAAGAATTCAGAGCACCAACTCAGAATAGCGTTTATGTTTCAAAATGAGCGCTTTTGATATTTATTCTACGAGATCACAAATCTGAAAAGTTGAGTTGGTTATTATGGTTTTGAATTACCTGTATTATCAAAGTATAAGCAGTTGGTGTATCTTGTAAGAAGCCATGGCTATTTGTTACTTATCGCAGTGAGATGTTTAATAAGAGTTAAGGCTATTCTCATCTTATTAATAGTTGGGTGATAGAATGTCAAAAAGAGTTTCGTCTGTTCCTTTATCAGGCGTCAGAAAGATAATGGAATATGCCAAGGGATTACAGGACATAATACCTCTTAATATAGGTGAGCCGGATTTCGTAACTCCTAAACATATACGAGAGGCTGCAAAGAAATCAATAGATGAAGGGTTCACTCACTATACTACAATAAAAGGTATCCCGGAAATACGTAGAGCTATTGCCGAGAAATTAATGAATGAAAACAAGATGGATGTGGATCCTGAAAATGAAATACTAGTAACAGCTGGCACACAGGCAGCCTTCTCTGCAGTTTGCCAAGCGTTACTTGATCCAGGCGATGAGGTGATCGTGCAAGACCCATTTTATTCAGGATATGAAGTTGCCCTTCGAATAGCAGGGGCTAAAATTGTTCCTGTATCCGTAAGGGAGCAAAAATATTTCGCCATAAATCCAAACGAAATTAAAGAAAAGGTTACGGATAAAACAAAGATGGTGGTTTTGATTTCCCCAAACAATCCCACAGGGAATGTGTTAAACAAACATACGCTCAATGAGATTTCAGATATAGCTAATGATCATGACTTATTGGTTGTTTCAGATGAAATATACGAAAAAATAACATACGATGATGTAGTAAACTACAGTATAGGTTCCATTCCGGGCATGGAAGATAGAACTATAACTATAAACGGTTTCTCTAAGACTTATGCCATGACGGGGTGGCGAATTGGATTCGTAACAGCTTGTGAAAAGCTAATGGGGAATATAAGTAAAGTTCATCATTCCATGAACGTTTGTGCTTGCTCTATATCTCAGAGAGCTGCTCTCGTTGCGTTAACTGGTCCACAAGATTGTGTGACTAAAATGGTTAAAGAATATGATAAGAGAAGACGCGAGATAACGAACTTGTTGAATAAAACACCTGGTTTTGAATGTAAGATTCCGAAAGGTGCCTTTTATGTCTTCCCCAACGTTAAACAATTTAAGATGTCTTCAATGGAATTAGCCAAACTCCTTATTAAGAAAGCGAGAGTTGTAACTGTGCCTGGCTCAGCGTTCGGAAAGAATGGGGAAGGATATTTAAGGCTCTCATATGCTACATCTTTGGAGAAAATCAGAGAAGCGCTTGCAAGGATTAAAAAAGTATTAACAGGTTAGGTATCTAGGAGAGTGTTTCTTTAAAAATGAACTTCCTTCCAAGCATAATAATTTTAATAGAGATAGTGGATAACCACTGTTTTGGATCAGTCCAAAAGGTGAGCAGGAACGTTATATTTGTACGTTGTACTAATTTCACCTTTTCACGAACTCGTGTAGATTTTTATCTCTAAACAGGAGATGAAATCATGAGACTCTTTGAGTACGAGGCAAAAGAAATTTTCAAAAAGTTTGGCATTCCCGTACCTAAAGGCTTAGTTGTTAGATCGGCAAAGGAAGCTGCTTCAGCTGCAAAACAGATACGCTTGCCAGTCGCGGTTAAGGCGCAAATACTTGTTGGAGGTAGAGGAAATGCTGGTGGAATCAAATTTACAAGCGACTTAGACGAAGTTATAGCGGAAACAAAAAAGTTGATAAACAGAAGGATTAAGGGTCGTAAGGTGAAAATGGTTCTAATTGAAGAAAAACTGGACATCCAAAATGAGTACTATATGGGAGTGACCATCGATCAACTTTCTGGGAAGCCTATTTTAATGTTTTCAACTGAAGGTGGAGTTGATGTTGAGACCATAGCCAAGAAGAAACCTGAAATGCTTATCTCCAAAAAAATAAGTGTTTCCCGCGGTTTTTTCCAGTTCGAAGCTCGGGACATGTGCATGCAGCTAGGATTAAAAGGTTCAACCCTTCTAAAGGTAGGCAGTATTCTTCACAAGCTGTATGAAGTTTTTATTGGTTATGACGCAATGATAGCTGAGATAAACCCTCTCATCATAACGAGTAATGGTGAACCGTATGCTGTTGACGCAAAACTAGAGGTTGATGATAACGCCTTGTTTCGACAACCAAACCTTGAACTGAATTTAAGCACAAGATATGAGGACAAGATAAAGATTGAAGCCATTAAACATGGGCTTTCATATGTAAGGCTTGACGGAGACATAGGAGTTATAGGATCCGGAGCCGGATTAACTATGGCCACTATCGACCTCATTACGGACTTTGGAGGGAAACCAGCAAACTTCCTTGAAACTGGAGGTGGAATAACAGAAGAACTCATGACTAAAGCTGTTGAACTTGTGCTTAAGGATAGGCGACTCAAGGGACTTTTAATTAATCTCTATGGCGGCATAAACCCCATGCCTTCAGCCGCAAAAGGCATAGTTAAGGCTTATGAAAAGTTAAAACCGAAGATACCTGTGTTGGTTAAACTTGTTGGCAACCAGCAAGAGGAGGCATGGAACATACTTGGAAATTATGCCATCCCTATCGCAAAAAAGATTCAAACTGAGAAGGCTGTTGAGAAGTTGATGAACTTGTTAGGTGGCTGATGTAAATGTGCATTTTTGTAGATGAGAATACCCGAACCGTTGTTCAAGGCATAACCGGCAATGTGGGAGAAGTCCAAACAAAACTCATGCTGGAGTATGGATCTAAGATAGTTGCAGGGGTTACTCCTGGGAAGGGTGGTATGGCCGTCCACAGTGTGCCAGTATACGATAATGTCAAAGAGGCGGTTGCAGAACATGCTGCAGACGCTTCAATTTTATTTGTTCCTCCCTTATTTGCAAAAGATGCGGTTATCGAAGCTATAGACTCCGATATTAAACTGTTAGTAGTAATAACTGAACACATTCCAATACATGATACAATGTATATGAGGGAGTATAGTAGATGTGCAGGAGCGAGAATGATCGGTCCGACAACCCCGGGGATTATATGCCCTGGAAAAACAAAAATTGGAATAACGCCTGCAAATGTTTTTTTGGAAGGTAATGTGGGGATAATCTCTAGAAGTGGGACCTTGCTGTATGAGATTGCTGGCAATCTGTCCTTAGCTGAAATTGGACAAAGTTCTTGTTTGGGAATCGGCGCAGATCCGGTGATTGGTACAGACATGAAGGAGATATTGGAACTTTTCGAAAAGGATGAACAAACGAAACTTGTAGTAATAGTTGGTGAAATAGGTGGGGTTCAAGAAGAAGAGGCCGCCAAATTTATTAAGCATGAAATGAGCAAGCCGGTTATTGCATACGTGGCTGGCAAGGTAGCACCTCGAGAGAAAAAAATGGGCCATGCAGGTGCAATAATACTAGGAGAAAAAGGCACAGCTAAAAGCAAGATGGATGTTCTCATAAAGGCGGGAGTTGAAATTGCAAACAAGCCGTCGGAAATAGCAAAAATCGCCAGAATTCACCTTTAGTATAGTAATGCTGGAATAATGTAAATATAAATAAATGGTTGTCTAAGCTTGGGATAGCGTGCGTTGCTGCTAGTTATCCTGCGTCCCCCGTTGTAAGAACTATTAAATACTGAATTTAACCCTTAATTAATTAGAGCAGGATTTTAGTTCATGGATAACTGAATGAGCGCATAAATCTTCGTTATGTCTCAATACGACCCTAAAACGCGCGCGCTTTCACTAAGGATTGATTTTTTAACTATTTGCCTGATTTTTTCTATGTCTTCGCTTAACACTCTGTCTTCGCTGAGCACTGGCACGGTCTTTCTTACAGTTAAGTAGGCCATCTTTGTTCCTTTTCCAAGCTTTTCTGAACCATGAAACTCTACTGCTTGAACTGCACAAAGCAGTTCTATAGCCACTATGTACTCCACACTCTTCAGTATTTGCGTGGCTTTTTGAGCTGCACTAACCCCCATGCTCACAAAGTCTTCAAAGTTCGCTGAAGTCGGAATCGAATCTACACATGCTGGATGCGCCAGAACCTTGTTTTCTGATGCCAGTGCAGCAGCTGTATACTGCACAGTCATCAAACCACTGTTTAATCCCTTTTTCGCTTCTGGCGGAATCAAGAATGCTGGCAATCCATTGTTTAGTTTCTCGTCGAGAAGTCTTGCTGTTCTCCTCTCCGAAATGTTACCAACAATTGTTAGGGCTAAGCCAAGCAGGTCCATCGCAAGAGATATTGGCTGACCGTGAAAGTTGCCTCCCGAAAGACAGATCTCATCCTCTGGAAAAACCAGAGGATTATCAGTGGCCGAGTTAATCTCAACTTCCACTGCGCTTCTTGCGTATGCGATTGCGTCTCTTGCGGCACCCAAAACTTGGGGTACACATCTCAAGCTATAAGGGTCATGGGGACGATGCAGCTTCTCCATAGCTTCCTTTCCCGTTTGAACAAGCCTGCTTCCAGCAATCAGTTCCCTAATGTTCTTAGCAGTTATGGCTTGACCTTCATGCGGTCTGACCATGTGGATTCTCTCGTCGAAGGCATCAGAAACTCCCAGCAAGGCTTCAAGGGTCAAAGCAGTTGCAACTTCCCACGTCTTAATCAATTTTTCAGCGTCGTGGATCGTTAAAGCTGCAATTGCTGTCATCAATTGTGTGCCATTGTTTAGCGCTATTCCCTCCTTAAACTCCAGCTGAACCGGTCTTATTCCAGCTTTTTCCATAGCCTCTTTTCCCGTCATCACTCTGCCTTGATATTCAGCTTTTCCTTCGCCCATAAGCACCAGAATCATATGAGATAGAGGAGCCAGGTCTCCGCTTGCGCCAACGGAACCTTTAGCGGGAATTATAGGGTGCACTCTTTTATTCAGCATTTCTACAAGAGTTTCTAATCGTATGCCACAATAGCCCTTAGCTAATGTATTTATGCGCAAAAGCATTAAAGCGCGAACGATTTCTGTACTTAAGGCTCCAAAACCAGTGTTCACGCCGTAGATTACTTGGTTTTCCTTTAAGAGTTGAATGTCTTTTGAAGTCTCTCAACTGTCTATTAAGCCACTTATCTTTCTTCAAAAACGCTCGAAAGTCCGTTGGCACAAGATTAGTGCATGTGTTAAATCTTATATGACTTTGCGTGTGATTATGCTTGCGAAGGTAAACTTCGCAGAATAGTGGTGGGAATATTGTTTGAAGGTTCTAACAGAGTCGGCTTGGTAAAGCCTTCGGCGATTCGGAGGATGCTTGAGCTTTCAAGTGGGATGAAGAATGTTGTTCACTTGGAGCAGGGTGAGCCAGACTTTACAACGCCAAGGCACATCTTGAAGGCAGCTGTAGAGGCCACTGAGAAAGGTTTTACGCACTACACGGAAATTGATGGGACGCTGGAACTGCGCCAGGCTATAGCTGAAAAGCTTGAAAGGGAGAATGATATTGATGCTGACCCAAAAACCGAGGTCACAGTAACCTCTGGTTCGCAAGAAGCCATGTTGATTGCCGCGCTGGGATTTCTAGATTCTGGAGACGAAGCCCTAATTCTTGATCCATACTATCCCGCGTGTTTTGAAGACACACTGTTGGCAGAAGCTGTGCCTATCCCAGTTCCACTCGACGAAGGAAAGAACTACGAAATAGAGATGGAAGTCCTGGAGAACAAAATAACGAAAAGAACCAAAATGATCTGGCTGTGTAATCCATCCAATCCAACAGGACATGTATTCTCAAAACAAGACCTAGAAATCATAGCTGAGGTAGCGCAGAAAAACAACCTGGTAGTCTTCAGTGACGAAATATATGAGAAAATCGTCTACGACGGTGCAAGGCACATCAGTATAGGTTCTTTACCTGGCATGAAAAAGCGAACAATCACAGTAATCGGTTTCTCAAAAGCATACGCAATGACCGGCTGGAGGATCGGATACACAGTTGCTGAAAAGAAGCTCTCCGCCATCTTGCGCAAACTACACTACTACGCAGTCCTATGTCCAAACGCGATCTCGCAGAAGGCAGCTCTCGCCGCGTTAACCGGACCGCAAGACTGCGTCAAAGAAATGGTAACAGAGTACAACCGAAGAAGAGAACTGGTGCTTGACAAACTTGACAAGATCGAGTCTTTGCCCTATACAAAACCGAAAGGAACATTCTACGTTTTTCCAAACTTTTCAACCTACGAAAAATCGGATGAATCACTCGCGACGTACTTATTGAAAGAAGCCGGAGTAGTCACTGCACCTGGATCAGGCTTTGGAAGAGCCGGCGAAGGGCACCTGAGAATATCCTACTCCGTCTCCTATGAACAAGTTAATGAAGGAATGGAGCGGATCAGAAGGTGCCTGGAACACAAAGCATAGACCTTAGCGCGTGCATTTCATAACGTGTCAGCTTCTTGTAGTCATGCTCGTACTCAGTGTCTGGTTCTGTTTTGCCATGTCTTCCAGCTTTTTCATTGTTAGAAGCAACATCTTGTTGATGATCATGTCTGGTTTTGTACCCAGCTTCTCAGCTATCTTCTCAACCCTCATGTAGAACCGCTTCTCCAAGACAATATTAACAAACCCCGTGTTGGCGTAATTCCTTATTGTCAAGATTTTTTCTTGCGGATCTGAAAACAAAAGCTCGTCGTATCCAGTTGCAAGATGTGCAACTGAACCATCAGAATAAAACCTGTTTTGGAGCCGTTTAGGATTGGTGCCTACGCTACTATTTTTTGAAAGATTAACTGTGAGCACGGGTGCTTTGTGAGTGGCTTGTTGGAAAGTGTAAGTATAAATGGAAGTTTTATTTTGGAATGTTTTTGGGTGATTTTGTTTTTCTTAGTTCCTTAATTATTGCACGGTATACAATTGAGTCTATTCTGAACTTGACTTTAATTAGGTTGTCAAGTATTTCTTGTGCTTCATTAATTGAGATTAAACCCTTTCTGTGAGCTTGGACTAGGATGCCGCAGGTTCCGATTGGTTTGATTTTTAGTATCCTCGAAACTCTTCTGGCTTCCTTGTCGTCTACAATGAAGATGTCGGCGTTTAATTGTTTGCAGAGTTTCAATGCTTGTTTCTCTCCTAGACCGATTTTGTCGTTCTCATCCAAGAACGCGTATTTTAGATCGGTTTCAGCCTTTATTCTTTCTTTAAGAATCCATCTGCCAACTGCTTCTTCTATGATTGATGCGTCGGTGATTTTGAGGATTTTTCCTTGTGTGACGGCTTCGTTGAATACTGCTTCGGGTATCCAGACTTTTCCGTAAACATTCTTGACCAAGTTTAACCTGCTGATTTTGGCTAAGTAGATTAGAGGACTTGAGTTGGAAACGACTTTTGGCTGGATTCTATCCACGTCCAAGCGTCTTCATGTCTTCTTCAAAGTCTTCAGCATCGTACTGAAGGACGATCTTTCTTTTTTCTAGTGCGTCGATTATCTCCCAGATTGAGAGTCCGGCTGTTTCTGCGGCTCTGGATAAGGTGATTGTTCCATTTCGGTAGAGTTCGAGGGCTTTTTTGAGGGCCCATTCTCTTGTGTACTGCTCTAGCGCTCTATCTAGAATGGTTGATTTGTCTACTTTCTCTTCATGAGCGATTTCTTCAATTAGTTTAACGCGGTCTTTTGGCAGTCTTGCTGATATGACTTGTGACGGTTTCTTCAATTTGACCACTTGTATACAATATAAGATGATGTCTACATATTTAAATCCTTCTGTGAAGGCTTCCTGAAAACCCAGTACAGCCTAACAACAAACAAGGTTAGAGGACTAAAAAAGTCACCGTCTACGCCCTCTACAGCACACTCAGCATAGTCCTAACAAGAGAAGCAGCAATAAACATCGGAAGACCAGACAAAGCAGCCTCACAACATACTTCAACACATAATTTCGGGACAAGCCAGCGCGCTCGATTCAAGAAGTTACGTCGCGATTGTGCCAGACTTCCTGCCTTGTTATTGTGACTACACCCTTTTCAGCATCTACCTTAATGAAGTCGCCGGTGCGAATGACCTCAAACGGGTCCTTTTCCAATTTGTCTACCAGAGGAACCTTCGCTATGAACGCACTGACGACGAGCACTGTCTCCACATCCTTAACAATCATTGCTCTGGGAGCAACATTATTTGAGGCTAGCTTATAAAGGCCGTCAATCTGAACCACCGAACTGGCCTTTCCCGACGGAAACACAAGCACCTTATCTGCGAGGTTCTTTCCAGCCAATTCATGGGTTCTCTCTCTAACCATGCCCGTCTTGGGATCTGTTAGGTAGAAGCAGATGGGCTCATGAGAAACCAGAGCCTCACCTTCCCCGTAGCCGCCTATAATCCGGTGACATTTCAACGCGATCTCCAAACTTTTCATCCCCATCTCCCTTCGATTGCTGCTTCAACGCAGTCCTTCAGTCTCGCCACTATAGCTTCTTTGAATCTCCGATAATAAGCGCATTTAGGCGAGTCTGTCATACCCACTTTGTCCCTGTACGCAATCCAGCATGGCTCATCTATGCACGTGTCCACCACGACGTGTCCACCAGCCCTGTCTATGACATCGACGATGCCGGTTCTCTCGGCCAAAATCCTAGTTGTAGCGGATGTACAAACCCAAAACGACACATCATCATGTATCTTTTTTCCACTCAAGAGTCTCGCAACTTCTCCAATCTGCTTCAGCGTGTAATGCGGGCATCCAAGCATGACGAAGTCTATTTTTCCACTTGTGGTCTGAAGCTCTTTGTAAGTCTGTTTAAGCTCTTGATCTGTCACAGTAATCTTGTCCCCTGGAGTGTCGCCCTGAAAGGCTTCTTCAACAGTTGAGGCCTCAACGGTGAATCCAGGCATGTAGAACATGGATACGGCGCCAGAAGTATTTGACATCGCGCAGAAGTTTATCAGTTCCTCCGTATTCGGGCGTCTTGATATACCAGTAAACACAGGGATTCCATAGTCTATCCGCTTGCCAACGTAGTACCCTAGAAGCGTATAATCAAATTCATCCTTTAGGGCTGCTTCCGCTTTGACTAGAACCGTGCCCTTCCGATTATCTTTAATGTGCAGTCCATATTCAGGGGTCTTGCCATTCACTCCTGCAGCTAGTGCACTCTGAGCCGCTTCACGATTGGTTCTGGCACCAATAACAGAATTCACATAAGGTGTAGCGCTTGATTCAGAGAAGGCTACAGTTTCACCGTACAATGGAATATTCTCTGCCATGTATGGTGTGCAACTCCAGCTGAGTATAGCGCCTACTCGCTTGTAGGCTTCCATAACTCTCCGAGCCACTTCCCCCTCATCCTTCGGAACCTCAAACAGTCTATCGAAATACTCAATATCATACACTGGGTTCGTGCTCGTGGGCACCTTACAACGGGCGCCCCCATTAGCCAAAAGCTCCACAAAGTACAAGTCTCCTTCCTGGCCACTTGAAGCCGCATGCGCACGGCCTATGGGGATCATTTTTTCAGCGTCATATGCATCTCCAATTGCCACAAGCAACTCAATCGCCTTTCGTGTTCCCTCTCCAAATTCGCCATTAAGTATTCGTTCTTCCTTTGTGGTTAAATACATCTCAAATCACCAACATTATGAAACATCAGCCCAAAGCAATGCTAACAAACGTTTTGCGGGCGTCCCTCCAAGAACTTCACAACATTATCGATGCAGATATCAGTGCACCTCTTTGCCGCCTCGACGGTATGGAACCCAACGTGAGGAGAAAGTATCGTATTCTCAAGTTTGAACAAGGGGTTATCTTTGGACGGAGGTTCTTCTTCGAAAACATCTAAGCCCGCAAAAGATATCTTGCCTGATTTCAATGCGTCGATTAAAGCCTTCTCGTTGATTACTCTGCCTTGGGATGTGTTGATTACAACAGCACCTTTTTTCATAGCTTTTATTTCTTTCTTCCCTATCAGTCTCTCCGTTTCGGATGTTAAAGCCACATGCAGAGTTATGAAGTCGCTTTCTTTCAACAGTGTATAAAGGTCGACGTACCTCATCCCGATCTCTTCAGCCTTCTTCACATTCGGATATTTGTCGTAAGCTAAGATTTGCATCTTAAAAACTTTGGCTATCTCAGCGACTCTGCAGCCAATCGATCCTGTGCCAATTATGCCAAGAGTTTTTCCGTGCAATTCGACTCCTCCAAATGGTCTCCAATCAAAATCGCCTTTTCTAACACGCTTGTCAGCTAATGGCAATTTCCTAATACCCGCCAACAACAAGGCGAAAGTGTGCTCGGCAACGGCTTCCGTAGCGTAGCCCGGAACATGTGTAACCACGATTCCTTTTTCCTTTGCCGCACTGAGATCCGCGTAGTGACAAGTGGTAGCCCATATTGAAATCATTTTGAGTTTCTTGACGGAATCAATCACGTCCTTAGTCAAATCACTCCAACCAACTATTACGATGTCAGCTGCCTTTATCCTTTCTTTCAATTCATCAGGCGTCTTAGGCGGATCATTAAAGACTTCTAGATCACCGATCGATCTTAACCTCTTAACGTGCTCTTTTTCCAGATAGACGTGATCGACGACTACTATCTTCATTTTTCATCATTCTTGAGAATATAGGCGTTTACTTAAAATTTTTGTCAAAGAATTTTTTTTCAAGATTCTCAACATGGTCTTTTTCGTCTTCCCTGCGAAAAGCAAGTTCAATATCATTCAAAACATACGCATTAACCGCTCCGCCTATTCCAAGCATACCTTCACTAAGCTTTTCCAGTTTGGTAAAATCTATTCCCAATCTAACAGCATCTTTATCACAAATAGTTGTTCTCGAAGCCCCAGTATCAACCAAAAACTCAACTGTTTCATGTATACCTAACGGCTTAGAACCTAAAACAGCAACTACATAGGCTGCCTCAAGGGGACCAGGCTTAAAGAAGCATGGAATCCTCAAAAACTTCCCCTCTTATCTAAAGAATTAGCTCTATCTCCTTAACTGTGACATAATCTACAGCGATCTCGTTGTAGACTTCAGAATACTTTCGTCTCAGTCTTTCAACAAGCCTAACCAATTCACGGTCATGATCGATCACAGCTTTGCTTAAAACGGCAACCCACTCATCCTTGAACCTATTCTTCAACTCACCATAATGCTTGCTAATCCACCGCACGTTACCTTCATACCTAGAAAGCACAGCAACAACAGACTCCATTTTTTGAACCACCAAGCTCAAACATAACATACACAACAAACCTTAAATCACTTTCGAAAAACTCGATTTCAGCAGAAAATTTCGAGCTCCCACCTGAAGGCTCCCACCTAAAACTAGCTAAAAAAGCTGAACTACTATTGAAACAAAAAACTGTTTTAATTACAATTAAACTACCTATCGCGTGTGAAATAACAGATAGTTTGAAAAGCATGCTTCTTGTCCGTTTTCAACAGGGGTAGTTCGCATTTGTGGGAAAGATTTAATTATCCCATTTTAGTTTTTATCCTATAGTGGTTGTAATGGGAGCTATCGTGAAGATTGATGAACGAGGAAGACTAGTCGTTCCATCCGAATTCAGAAACAAAGTGGAAACCGACTACTTTGAGCTACACGAGGAGAATGGGCGGCTGGTGTTAACTCCTGTTCCAGACCCGTTAAAAACCTTGATTGGAAGGGTATCGAGAGTGAAACCTTTCAGGGATCTTGATGAAGCCGCTGAGGAAGAGGCTGAACGCACAGTAAGGGAGGAAAAGAAACACGCCAATTCTGGAGGCTGACCTTCTCTACGCTTCTCTAGATCCAAAAGATGATCATCATCAAGTCGCAAGGAAACTCCTAAGTCTAGCAAAGCGAAAACGGTTAGCAGACGTCAAGATTGACTCCCTTGCATTGCATGAGCTAGAGCTAAACTTGAAGACCGGTAACATCCTTATTGAGAAAAGAAAGGCCACCCTAGAAGACATAGCCAAATTCTTCACCGATTTAAGCCAGCTGCTATCTCTATACAAACTAAGCGTCTATCCACTAACGTGTCAACAAATAGCCAAAGCCGCCAACCTAAGGAAAAAGCACAACCTGACCTTCTACGATTCTCACCACGCAGCATCAGCAATGCTGTACGACTCAAAAATCATATCCACAGACAACACATACGACTCTGTCATAGGCCTAAAAAGATTAAACCCCTACTCTATAAAGTAAGCCAAAAGATTTCCGGGAAAGACCCTCTAAAAACTGAAAAAGACTGTCAACGCATTTCTCCCTACGAATTTTTCTTCTCTGCAAAAAAAAGTGCTAGCGCGCATGTTTTGCCATAGCTTCCAACTTTTTCAATGTTAGCAGCAACGTGTTATTGATGATTATGTCAGGTTTTGTACCCAGCTTTTCAGCTATCTTCTCAACCTTTGTGTAGAACCGCTTTTCCAGAACAATGTTGACAAACTTTGTGTTCGCATAAATCTTTACGGTTAAGATTTTCTGCTGAGGATTTGACAATGAAAGCTCGTCCTCGAAAGCTGCATAACGTGCAACTTTACTTTTGTGTGTTTGTTCTTTACGTTTGTCAAACTTTAGTGCTTTGGAAGGGCCTCCAAGACCAGGCCTTGCTTTAAGTTTGTCAGGCAGATACTTCATGACCCACCTGTAGCTCATCCCTGTCTCCTCAGCTACTTCGTAAGCTATCTTTCCAGGTTCCACTCCTTCGTTGAAGTATACCTCTCCGAGTCTTCCTAATATCTCACTTTTTTCTTCGGCTGATACATGCCGTCTGCACACGTTGCTTATCAGTCTGGCTATAAGCTTTTCTTTCACAGTTTCTATGTTTTCAAGCACTATCTTAGGCCAGTTCTCGTCTGCTTCAAAACGGTGAAGCCCATCTATTACATTTCCATGTTTGTCCAGAAGTATCGGGTAGAGTCTTCCAACACGCTTGCTGGAAGCCTTCAATTCTGAGATTGCGTCTTTTCGAATCATGTTTAGTTCGCCGTATTCATTTTTTTGCAGATCAATGGAGATGCGACGTTCCATTTATATAGATATGTGACGTTCTATTTACATAAGTATCCATCTATATCCTATACTTGTCATGTCAAGGAACAAGTCTATTTAACGTTTATTCTCATTTGAAACCCAAAAACATAAATGATTAATATAACGTGTCCAAAGTGTGAATCATCTGCAAACAAGACTAATCACTAAATAATTAGTGGAACGCTTGCTTGTTTTCTATTATCTGCACGTAAGAAGAGGAAGCATCGAAGTACCCAAACTGTTGTTATACCTTAACATGACCATAAAACTTCTATATGTAACAATGTTCTCGCACGAGTCTTTTGAGGTTGAGGCTGAAGCACGGACAGGCGAGAGAATATGCCACATATAGCGTAAACTAAAGCCGGTGCTTTGTTCTATATACCCTTATATAGCGCGCGCGCTAATAGAGTTGGGAATAAACTTTGGAGTATGAAATCAAGTACAAACCCTCGTATTCGATGTTGGTTGTCAAGCTAGAGGCTAATGAGAAAGTAACTGCGGAAGCTGGCGCCATGACTTACATGGACCCAAACATTGACGTTAAAACAAGAATGCGTGAGAAGAGCATTCTCGGAACCATCGGCTTGAAACTGATGGGCGGCCAATCCTTCTTCGTGAACGATTACACAGCTCAACAAGACCCAAGCGAAGTTGCGTTCGTCTCAGCCCCAGTCGGAGACATCGAAACTCTAGCAGTTAAACCGAGTCAAGGCTACATAATACAGAGTTCATCGTACATCGCTTCGACGCAGGACGTGGAACTAGACATTAAATGGCAAGGCTTCACAAAAGGACTCTTCGGACAGGGACTCTTCATGATAAAAGTCTTTGGCGACGGAACATTGTTTATAAACACTTTCGGAGCCATAGACAAACACACACTGAAACCAGGTCAAACGCTTATAGTTGACAACTTCCACCTAGTAGCCTTCAGCGATACTTGTGACTACAAAGTGAAAAAATTTGGAGGACTAAAATCAACACTGCTGGGCGGGGAAGGCCTAGTTACAGAGATCAGAGGTCCCGGTGACGTGTATATACAAACCAAGAACTTGAGAGAATTCGTAGAATGGCTCTGGACCCTGCTAGGACCAAAGGTAAGATCAAGGGCAAGATAGAAGCAAACAAAACTGACCGACAAAACCCTGTCTTTTTATCTCTTGTATTCTTTATTAGATTAATCCGTCTTGATCTTCATTTTAAGACTAGGTAATGCTGCGGATGCTTTCTCTGATTTCTCCTATTCGGGTCAAGTTGTTGGCTAAAAGTTGCGTTCGGTACGTACTTTTTAATGTCCTGGCTAGTTGTTTTAGTATAAAGCTTGGTCGACGGACAAAATCATAAAAGGCTTGGTGAATCATTCTTTTGATTTCGTTGAGTGGTACTGCGGTGGGACATATCTCAGAGACTGTGATGCCTGTCTCCCAATGTTCTTCTGTGTTTAGAAGCTCCTTCATCTTAAATTCATTCCATATGTCCGTTCCAGGGTAAATACCCAATACGTTAAACTGTGGAAAATCTATCGGAATTTTTTTTGCAAATTCGATTGTGTTCTGAATTTCTTCTTTCGTTTCATCTGGTGCCCCTACAATAAAAGATCCAACTATCACGTCTATTCCAGCTTTTCTGGCCGTTCTTACAGCATTTTCAGACTGCTTTGGTGTGGTTTGTTTGTTGTAGTAGTTCAGAATCCTTTGATTGGCGCTTTCGATGCCGAAGTAAAGGACCTTGCAGCCTGCCTTTGCAATTTCCCGCAGCATTTCATAGGAACAGTTGTCAACTCTCCCTTCGCAAATCCATTCCATACTTATTTTTTCCTTTCTCATACTTCTGCAAAGCTTGATCACTCTCTTCTTGTTCAGCGTAAAACTGTCGTCAACAAAGATAAACTGTTTATATCCTTCACTAGCGAGAAAATGCAGTTCTTCCAGAGTGTTTTCGACGGATCTTGGCCTCCATCTGCTACGAGCAAACTGAGTGCAACTGCAAAAGCGACATCTGTAAACGCATCCACGTGAAGAGACAATGCTGGTGAACTTCTTTGGAGCGACATTTGCTCCAGCAATCACAGAATGATAATCTACGTCAATCAACTTGCGATCTGGGAAGGGGAGGCAATCCAGATCCTTTATCAAGGGGCGAGCGGGAGTTGAAATAATGCTTTTTTTGTTTCTGAAAGTGATTCCTTGAACTTTTTTCAGCTTGCCTTTGTTCCGCAGGCAACCGACAAGGTCGATCACTGTGCCTTCTCCTTCCCCTCGAACTGTGATGTCAACGGAAAAGTATTTTCTGAGAATTCGTTCAGAATTGAATGTTGCGTAATGGTTGCCTAAAACGATGACGATGTTTGGGTTCCTCTCCTTTACATTACTACTAATCAATGCGGCTGTGCAACCTGAGGTTGAAAATGTTGAGAACCCAAGAATGTCGGGGTTTTCTTTCTCTATCCAATCAACCGTATCGTCTACTGTGAATCCTCTTGCCGGCTGGTCTAGAACAGAAACTTCCACACCTCTTTCCTCGAGCACAGAAGCCAAATATAAAATGCCCAAGGGTGGAAATGAAGCAATAGATCTTCTTGCTTCACGCTCGTCCAAGCCTTCATAGGGCCCCGCATTGATGAAAGAAAACTTCAAAGTTAAACCTCAATCATTCTTAGCTGTTAGTTTCAATTACATATAACAGAAGTTTAATAACCCTTACTCTGTTTCTGAGTCTCTGGGTTCTGAAAGGTTTAAACGCGCTAAAAAAACCTTGTCTTGAACGTGCGCGTTAGGTGGTCAAATATGTCCGATCCAAATCCATCCTCGTTTTCTAAATTATGAGCTTCCATCTTTCTATAAGGCCTTGAAATTGCTTTATTTTCTAGAAAGCGCGCTAGCCTGTTTAGAAATTAGTTTCTGGGTCTTGTGGTTGGTGTCTTTTTGTTTTCTCTGCTCGTTTTTCTTGGTTGAAGAGATATTTCTATCTGAAAACTAGAGTTCTGAACCATCTATTGCCTTTTTCCCGGTTTCTCGTTGATGATTAACCCTGTCTTATGCTTGTTTGACGTCTCTTCTTTCGCCTCATTGGGTTGTGTAGTGTTTTATGCTTCGGATGAGGCTGGGTTGACGTTGTCTAACAGCTGTTAAAGCCACGATTAGCATGGCTGAGAAGCTTAAGCAAGCGTGTATGAAAGCTTGTTCCAGTCCTCTGACTCTCAAGTGGTTTAGGAGTAGCCATTCTTTGGCTCTACTGAACACTCTTTCTATGCATACTCGTTTTCTGAAGAGCCTCACCAAACGCTTGACTCCGTGGACAATGAAATCACGTCCAACCTTCAGGGCGTTCTTAATCCTTGAACTCTTCCTGTAATGTATCACCGCTTCAGCACCACACTCTCTCACGGTCTTCCTAACATTTGCCGAGTTGTATTGAGCGTCAGCCAAAACAGTCTTGAAGCTTACGCCTTGAGCCTTTAGCTTCTCCAACAACGGTTTAATGAAACATTTATCGTTCCGGTTGCACGGCTCAACCATGAATGTCATTGGCAGTTCACAGCTTGTGCAACATGCTGTATGCACTTTATAGCCAAGCATGAAACCTCTCCCACCTCGTCCAACTCTGGCTTCACAGTCACTTATCCCAGATTTGTTGTCAAGGCTTCTCTGACTATAAGCTTTGATGGCTGTACTGTCCACCACCACCTCACCTTTAACTACATTACTGTTCACAAGCTGCTTCAACAAAACATTGAAGACTCTCTGATACCCTTCCTTTCCTAATCGATGTCTGAACTGAGTGAACAAACCATGACTAGGTGTCTTCCTTTTAAACCCACATGCCCTAGCCATCCGCTTATTCCTCTCCAACAACAACGCAAGCCGTCGATCACTTGGAACCCGCAGCAGATGCTTCAACAATTGAGCCCTCAACATGCAAACAGGAGGATAAGGCTTACGTCCGCGCCCAACCTTATGATAAAGAGACATCAAGAAACCGCGAATAGAACCCAAATCCAGTGAACCAAGCACCTGTTTAATACTCCAAGCTTCTTCCTAACAATAAATGGCTAAACCAACAAATTAATTTCTAAACAGCCTAGCGCGCACTTTGTGTTTCATTGTATTAGCGAACGCTGGATACAATAGTTTTAAAAAGTTCAGGGATATTCTGTGTTTTATTCTTGTCTTAGGGTAGGACAGCTATATCTTATATAGACGCGCGCGAGAACGTGATTTGTAAGTGGGTCAAAAAGAGGGCAGAGTGTGCATATGCAAATAAGTTTTAAGAGCAGGGGTGAGACGTTGGTTGCGACCCTTTATGGCACATCATCTGTTGGCGTTGTTCTTTGTCCACCACACCCTTTGTATGGTGGCAGCAGAAATGACACGAGAATTGTTAGAGTTGCCAAAGAACTAGCTTCGAATGACATCTCCGCTTTATGCATAGACTATGGAAGCTATGGTGAAGGTGTCAAAGAGGTTCAGAATGTTTTGGATGCAATTATGTTCATGCGGAGAAGAGTCAGTTCCTCGGGCTTGTTAGGATACTCTGTTGGTGCAGTGGTTGCCTCCAATGCAGCTGTTCAAGCCGAGATAGATGGTTTTGTTGCCATGTCAATTCTCCGGAAAGTGAATGGAATAGAGACGGACTTGAATTTTGACTGCCCAAAACTCTTCGTTCATGGGAAACGTGACAATGTAGCCCCATACTCAGAGTTCGAAAATCTTTACCTACAAGCAAGAGGAAGAAAAGAGAAGGTCGTTCTAGACACAGACCATTTCTACATGGAAAACTATCCAACCATAATTGATCTGGCTTCCAAACATATACATAGATTCTTTGAAGAAGCATTCAGTAAATAGTCAGTTGTAAGTAACTTAGAAGAACTCCAGTACACCATACCTTTGCGCGTGCGATCAAATCATGGAAACCATCAAAAGATATGGGCCTCTACGGAAAAAACAAATGAAATAGCTTGCGCGTCATTTCTAGGTACGCAAAATCAATAGAAGATTCTTCAACAAATCATAGAAACCTAATTAGCAAATTGTTTTGGTGGGTTAATTGAAAGAAGCTTATGGACTTGATAAAAATTCTGATTTGTTCTTGGGAGAGTTCAGGCAAGCGTAAATGAGACCTTGTTCATCGAGTTTTCAATTGAGACTTCTAGAGTGAGTGAATTAAGTCTTGCGAAGGGAAGGGGTTTGGGGAAGCCGTAGGTGTCCCTAGGAGAAGTGAAGTGAAGAAGAATAAAACTTTTATATGCAATGATAGTGTGGATATGGATAAATGAAGAGGAACTAAAGGTGCTTGGATGGAACCTAGCAAAAAACCATTAAACGTGCTGGTTAAACAATTAAACGCCCATATTGCAGTCCTGCTGAAGAATGGCTGCGAATACAAGGGAAAAATGGTCAAATGTGACGGGCACATGAACATACTCTTAGAAGGAGCAACCGAATGCAGAAACGGCCAGCTGATCACCAATTATGGAAACGTCTTGTTGCGTGGAAACAACATACTCTGCATAATGTTGAATGTGCCTAGATAGCTATTCTGCCCTTTCCTGTGACGTACGCTAAGGCTTCCTTGAGTTCAGCCTTTAGCATATTCTTACGCTTAAAGAACAGCAGAATGTTTTTTACATCTCGTGTCAAAAGCTGTTGGGCGTTGGGATGTTTCTTCGTTACGTATTGTGGCCAATCAATTATCAGGATGTGCCTATCAGGCTTCAAGATGACGTTGTATTCGCTTAAATCCGCGTGAATAACACCTGCTTTCAGATACGTCTTTCGGATGTTTCGTAATATTTCTTTTAGAACTTTTTTCGGCTCGGAGATTTCCTTGTATTCTGCAAGATCTGCTCCTTCAATCATTCCCATCACTATGACGTGGCGGTTCTGGCTTATTGGTTTTGGAACGGCTACGCTATGTGGAAAGACAAGTTTTAAGGCTTGAAATTCTTTTTCTGCTGCAAGTCTGGACTGGAAAAGCCAGCTAGTATGCTCAGTTGTGTAGCCTCTTTTCCGTGTGGTTTGGCGAAAACTGATTCTGCCTAGTCTGTGAAATTTTACGGCTATTCTTTCCTCTTTTGGGTTTAATGCGTCATAAACGTCTGCTTCCTTACCCACTCCTAGGGATTTTCCAAAAGCCTCGAGTATTCCTGCCTTAACGAGTGCGTTTATTGCTAGGCAGTCGTATCCCGCATAGTTTAGTGTGTATCCTACGTAGGGGCCTCGCGTTTGGCGGATGAGGTGGAACTTGTTGAGGCGACTGAGCCTAAATGTTGCTTCTTCAGAGCTGAATTTGGTGAATCTTACAATCAATTCTTTTGGAACGAATTCATGTTTGCTCATGAGAGTCTCTATCACCTGCAATACTCTAAGGTCTTCGCTTTCCAGTTTACGAAACACTTGGACCGCAACTTCAGCCGATGACATAACATACATAAAATAGCTTATTTTGCTAATAAGAAGTTTCATTAAGCCTAAATTGTTACGGTTTTAGCTTCTCTAACCGATTCCTCAACCATTTCTTCTATGTCAAGCTGTTGCTCAGCCCTTTTCACAATTTCCAATCTTGCTTTAGTTGCAGGTTTTATAGGAGCTGCACTACATCCTTCAGTTTTTCTGGTTGAAATTTTAAAAGTACTGATTTTCTTTGCTAATTCTTCCGTTTCCAGTTTGTTGAAGCCTAAAAGTGGACGGTGCACCGGATATTTAGTGGCAATTTCGTTTAGAACTCTCAGGTTGTGCAGTGTTTGGCTTGCTTGTTCTCCGATGGCTTCGCCGGTTATTATGCCTTCAGCCCTCTCCGTTTCTGCGATTCGTTCAGCAACACGATACATCATGCGTTTACATAAGATACACGTTAGCTTTCTCGGGCTTTCCGTAACAAAGGTTTCAAGGTTTCTACAATGCGGCACAATGTACACTTTTCTTGAAAAGCCAATGGACCATTCGAAGAGTTTTCTGGCGACATCCAAGGCTTTGGCTGTTGCCGATTCATCCGTGAAGGGTGCAATATCAAAGTACATTGGAATGATGGGGCATCCGCGCTTCATTGCAAGCCAGCAAGCCACCGCCGAGTCTATCCCTCCACTCAACAAGCAGATAACTTTGGGTTGGGAACCAAGTGGAAAACCATCCACACCATGCAGAGTTTCAGCGAAGATATAAGCATACTTGTCTCTAACCTCAACATTTACAGTGAACTGTGGATTTTTCAGATGTACCTGCAAATTTCGGTTCTTGAGCTGTTCCAAAATCTGTTTTCCAACCTCTTTGCAAACATCCATGCTTGAATATTGATGTTTTCCAACTCTGTGACAGCGAATCGCAAAACTGCTTCCATCTTTCAATATGGTGTCTGCTAATTCAATAGCTCTCTGCACGATTTCATTCATGTCCGAAGTGGTTTCTATGGCTGGAGAAGCCGAAGAAACACCGAAAACTCGCGTTAGCTTTGAAGCGATTTCTTGAGCATTTTTTGTTTTTATGTAGATTCTGCCACGTTTGTGTATGAATTTCTCGTAAGGGATGCCGTGATGTTTTAAAGCTTTCTTGATATTCTTCAACAATAGTTTCTCGTAAGCCCGTCTTGTCCATTCACCCTTAATGCCCATCTCTCCGCCAAAGCGAACGATAACTGAATCATATCTCACTTGATTTGACCAACCTACAACAGATCTCATAAAAGGCCCAATAAACTATTAAGATTATACTAAAAGTGTTTGCTCGTGAAAAACAAGCACAAAACAAAAATCATATGGTTACTATAAAACTGCCTATGACCCCTCAAATTGAGATAACATTGCTTGGAACGGGCGGTGGGAGATTTGCAACAATCACTCAGAAGAGGCGTACTGCTGGAATCCACATAATCAGCGAAGATTTAAACTTTCATTTAGACCCTGGCCCTGGGGCACTGGTTTACTTGATTAGTGAAGGCTTAAACCCTCAGAAGCTTGACGCTGTTTTCGTTTCCCACTGTCACCCGGACCATTACACAGACGCTGAAGTTCTAATAGAAGCCATGACTAAAGGCACAACCAAGAAACGCGGAGTTTTAGTCGCTTCGAGGAGCGTCTTGCATGGTAATGAGATGAGATTTGGCGCTGCGGTTTCTAAGTATCATCAGCAAATGCCCGAACGCGTAATTGAGGCTTTACCAGACACGAATTTTCAAGTTGGCAACATCAACGTTTTGGTGACTGAAGCAAGACACACGGACCCTGACACTGTGGGCTTCAGATTTGAAACCTCAGAATTTGGAAGTTTTGCCTATACAAGCGATACAGAATATTTTGAAGGTGTAAGCAAATACTATGGAGGCGTAAGGCTTCTCATATTATGCGTGATGAGGCCATCTGGAAAACCATGGAAAGGACACATGACAACAAACGACGCGATAAAAATCATCGAGCGAGCACACCCAGAACAAGCCGTTTTGACACATTTTGGAATGCAAATGATATTTAAAGGACCAGCAAAAGAGGCAGGACTGATTGAAGAAGAAACAGGTGTTCCAACAATTGCCGCTAGGGATGGAATACGAATAAAATTCGGAGAAACGATAAGCGTGCAAACCAGCAGGAAAGCCCAGCAAGGCTTGAACAGATTCTTCTAAAGAATTTTAACTTGTAAGTTGTATAATATGCATGAAAGGGATGTAATGGCATGCGGCTTGTGTTGCGAATAGGCGGCTCTGTTATAGCTTCACCGGTTAATCCAGCCTTAATCAATAGGTACGCAGACTTATTGAAGGATTTGAAGGAGCAGGGACACGAAGTGGCTGTTGTTGTCGGAGGTGGCGCCCTAGCAAGAGAGTTCATCAGTGTTTCAAAGGATTTAGGACTTGACGAAAGAGCTCAGGATGAAGTTGCAATTTCTGTTTCAAGGATTTTCGCTCAGCTTTTTCTCCAGAAACTCGGAGAGCTAGGCTGCAGGGCTGTTCCATTAAGGATTGAGGATGCTGTAAAATGTCTACGTGAAGGAAAAATCACAGTTATGGGCGGCTTAAAACCCGGCATGACCACAGACACGGTCGCGGCGTTGATTGTTGAACAAGTAAATGCTGAATTGCTCATAAAAGCCACAGATCAAGAAGGCATCTACGACAAAGACCCTAGAAAACACGTTGACGCCGTTAAACTTGAACATCTAAGTTTTGACGATCTATCCCGTGTGTTCGCTGAAGACAAGCACAAGGCTGGAATACATCAGATCCTTGATCCGGAAGCAGTTAAGATTCTTAAAGAAGAACGGGTTAGAATCATCGTTGTTAACGGGTTTAAGCCTGAGAATGTTTTGGCTGTTGCTAAGGGAGAAAAAGTTGGGACGTTAATCATGTAGCGTGTGCTGTGCGCGCGCTAACTTTTGCATTGAAGCCGGAGGAGAAGGCAGATCTTGAAGCTATCGTTAGAAGGCTGGAACCAAAAATCGAGCCAGCAGTTGGGAAGGTTAAGGAGAGAAAAAATTGAGCAAGAAAGAGAAGATCGAGTTTGAAGAAGTTACACTTAAAATTCCTAAGCTCGTCATGGATTTTCTACGCAAACACGAGAAACGCCTGGAAGAAGGAACCGCGCGCGCGTGGCCGAGTAAGTTTAAACGTGTTTAAACAACGTGGTTTTTCTACCATGTAGCGCGGGCACATAGGTATGAAATAATTCCTTTTTTTATGTATCCATATTTACCCAAAACTTATTGTGAAAGTTTGTTTTGGTCCATCAAATAACACAGAACAATGTTTTAGAGCGTCCATTCCTAAGAGTTCCCTTTTCCTGTTCCCGCACATAACCAATATTGCAGTTTTCCCTGGAGGTGGAAAGGTATATGTATCAATCTTATGTATGTATGCGGCACAGACATAAGCAGGGATTTTGCTGCCATCAGCCAGAGTTATGTTTGTAATACTGGGTTCAACGCCTATGGTTTGTGCATCTGATCTGTACCAATGCGGAACCAAAATCCCGCCATCAAAGCCGGTGTCAATCCTACATTCAAAGTCCAAAGGAGTTCGGCGCATATTTTGTGGGTTTTGAATAGCACCTACTATTCTTACATTTGCTGATTTATTCTTGTACCTTTTATTTATCGTAATTGTTCTTTCTGTCAAGTTCTCCAACCTGAAAAAGATTCTGAACCAGCTTCCCAAACAATAACAGGCATATCAAATCTTTTTCCTTGGATTCTTAGCAACAGATCAATTTCGGTATCCGCAGAGTCAACAATACGCCCATCAAACTTCATAGCAATGAATGCCCTTGGCTTTACCTGATAAAAATCAATAGATATCTTTGCTATCTGTTCGATCAGTTCAACCATCTCTTCTCTTTTCAGTTGCGTTCTCCTCATACTAGCAAGTTTCTGAAGCAATCTTGGTGGTAACCATGGTTTAGGTGGCCTATTGAAACCAAGACGTATTCTTTGTTCAAATGAAAATGGAATGTCTTCCCTAGTGGGTTCAGTTTTTGAAATGTCCTCTTTACTAAGGTCAAATTTTGGTTTAGGTATCGTTCCAGATTGTGATCCAGGAGTTGAAGAGGGGTAAGATATAGTTTCTTCTTCCTCTTTGAATATCGTTTGTTGATAACTTTCAGATACTTCGGGAATAACTGTAAGTGCCACAAGGTTCACCTATCAATAAGACCAATAACCTTTGCCATCCTTTCCTCGAAAGATTCTACAAATTTCCTTGTTTTAACTCTATCGCTGTTTCTGAAAACAACACTTATAACATACGAATCATTCCTCTCAAAGTTCGGTCTGACCGTTATATCAAACCAATTTTCTGAATTTACTCTTAAATCAGCGCCGCCAAATCTAAGTCCAAAAGGCCAAATTTTCTCGTCCATTATCTTTTCAAGGTCATCGAAGATTGAAAATCTAAGGGCTTTTGCAATCGTTTTGTAAGCTTGCTTTTTTGTTGGAAATTCATATGTCGCAACAAAACTATAAAATCGTGCAATGTCATTAACATCAACATCATGATCTTCTTTTAAGATATTAGCAATTTCATCGAAACAGGTTAGGGCAGATTTGATAGAAATATCTACGATTGTCAAAAACTGTGCGCTCGTATCAACCTGTATGACGGTTTTTCCTTTGCGAGCTATTTCGCCTGTACCCGTCATCCTTCCCGGGGGGCGTGGAAATGGAAGCGCAGGGCTGATTTCGTAACCTTTTTTTTCTAAACTCTCAACTATTTCTTCAAAAGTCAGCGGATACAGAATCGTATTGAAGCCTATGCCATAAGTGACTGACAGAGGTTTATATCTCATTTTTCCCCCTCTTCATTTATATATACTCTTTCGATTGCTTATATTTTAATATGGCGTGTGGTAAGTACCGACCACCACCGCTAAATTGTTCTTTGAGGGCCTTCCGCGCGCGCTCTATCGATGGCGTCATCTAATCTTACAATTCCCCTTCTTTTTTCTGTTTTCTTGTAATATCAAGCCACATAGAACTATCTTCTATAATAGAAATCCATATTTTATGGTTAAATCTGGTGATTTATGATATTGTAACGTATTACCGGACTGTCGCGCACGCACACAAAGGAGCCGAAGACATCTGGATTCTTTCTATGGGGTTCATGGAAGTTTAAAAGCGAACCACGTATGGGCTATAGGTGATTAATGTCACGTAGGCATAGACGTTAATCATGTAATGTGTTCTCGTTCAACACTTTCGAGGCAACGTTTATATATCATAGTTGATATCAAATGCGATATCACTGGTGATAACATGTTTGCTCTTCCGCCACCACCCCCATTCCGGCATTGGATGAGACATACTGCAAGTGTTCCAAAGGGATTTCTAAGATACTATGTGCTTAAACTCTTGAAAGAGAAGCCCATGTCTGGATCTGAGATCATCGTTGAAATTGAAAGGGAAACGGATGGACGATGGAAACCAAGTCCAGGCTCAATCTATCCCCTTCTGGCATGGCTTCACGACAAGGACTACATAAAAGAGCTACCGAAGGAGGAGGGCGGGATAAAACGTTACATGCTTACGGAGCAAGGTAAAAAATTCTTTGAAGAACAGGTGAAACTCAAAGAAAAACTGCAGAAAAAGTTAGAGTTCTTAGCACCTCCATTCTTCGGCGGATTCTGGCTTAGCGCTCATCCTGAGAGACTGCGTGAACTTCGAGAACCTGTTAGACGATTTGCTAGAGCAATTTTCAGTCTTAGAACAGCTTTTCAGGAGAATTTTACAGAGCAAGCCTTAAAAGAGGTTAAGGAATTGTTGAACAGCACCACTGAAAAAATTGAGGAAATAAGTAAAAGAATTAAAAGAGGATGATAAGTGTGACGACACCTGTTGTTGAAAGAACGAACGTTAAGAAAACTTACATGCTTGGAAAGGTTCCAGTAAACGCTTTACAAGGCGTAAATTTGAAAGTTGAAAAGGGCGATTTCGTTGCGATCTCTGGTCCATCTGGCAGCGGTAAGTCCACGCTTCTAAACATGATTGGCGCATTAGACAAGCCGACAGAAGGAAAAGTCTTCATAGAAGGTGTTAACGTTTCCACGTTAAATGACAATGGACTGGCGGATTTAAGGCGGAGGATAGGATTTGTATTTCAATTCTTCAACCTTATTCCACGGCTCACTGCGAGAGGAAATGTTGAATTAACAATGTCTATAACCGGTTTAGGCAGAGATGAAAGAAGAAAACGCGCTGAAGGGCTTCTGGAAACAGTAGGCTTGAAGGAAAGAGTGAATCATAAGCCAGCTGAACTCAGCGGCGGTGAACGTCAACGTGTGGCAATTGCCAGAGCCTTAGCAAACAATCCAAAATTTCTCCTAATGGATGAACCCACAGGAAACATAGACTCAAAAACTGCAAAAGAAATAATAGAGCTGGTCATGCGGTTAAATGAGGAGAAAGGCGCAACCATAATAATTGTTACACACGACCAGCAAATAGCATCACAAGCGAAGAGAACGGTGCAGATGCTTGACGGCTTGATAGTCTAGGAAAAGGTGAACTGATATGAAAGTAAGCGACGTTTTATCCTATGCCTTCGGCGCAATACGACTGAGGAAACTTCGTGCAGGCTTAACAACTTTAGGCGTAGTTATTGGAATTGCAGCTATCGTTGCCTTGCTTTCAATTAGCCAAGGCCTCCAAGATACTATAACTGAGCAGCTTCAAACAGGATTCGCAACTGACACGTTAATTGTTTCTGCTGGGGGAGGCTTCGGTATGGGTCCTGGCGCAATGACCGCAACTGAATCTGATTTCAAACTGTTAATTAATTATACACAAATAATCAATGAACTAGAAAATGTTAGAGTGGCAGTGGCGATAATTCAAAAGGCAAGCTATGTTAAATTCGGTGAAAGAGAATTTATACTCACCATAGTAGGTGTGAATTTCACCAAATATACAAACATTTACAGCAGCACCTTTGTAGCTGAAACTGGAGAAATACCCCTAGATCCGGAAAACGAGACGGTTGTAGTTGGAAAAAGGGTTAGTGACCCTTGGAAGAATGGAACATCATTCTGTGACGTAGACGACACCGTTGAGATCATTTGGACTAACGCAAGCAGACTCCCGCCGAAAAATGAAACTTATGTTGGCCATGTTGCGGCTGTTCTTAAGGAGATTGGAGGCTTCAGCCTCACCGGACCTTCGGACTTTAGTGTTTACATTCCAATTTCGCAAGCTCAAAGTTTCTTTGGAACTGATGAATGTGATATGATAATTGTGCAGTTAGAAAATGATGATGAGGCAACGATTGAGAGTGTTTCTGAAGCCATAGACGAGGCTTTTAGCGGCCAAGTTTCAGTGACTTCTTCAACTGCTGTGCTTGACATCATTTCAAGCGTTTTCTCGACCGTAGAAATTTTCTTAGCTGGGATTGCCGCAATCTCACTTTTGGTGGCTGGCATAGGCATAATGAACATTATGATTGTTTCTTTGATGGAGCGTACGAGAGAGATAGGTATACTGAAAGCTTTGGGCATGAAAAGTCGAACGGTGCTTTTGATTTTCCTAAGCGAAGCGGTGATAGTTGGTTTGATGGGTGCAGCATTTGGCATAGCTTCAGGTTGGGGTTTAGCAAACGTAGTTGCAAGAGTCTTTAGTGGAGGCGGAGGGTTTATGGGAGCAGGAAATCACGCGGCAGCCGCAGGTAGAATGACCATAACTCCTGTCTTAACTCCAACGGTGTTCCTAGGTGCCCTAGCTTTCGGCTTAATAGTCAGCGTAATCTTTGCACTTTATCCAGCTTGGCGAGCTTCAAAACTCAAACCAGTAGAAGCTTTAAGATACGAGTGAAAACTACCGTTTTTCCTGTTTTTCTTTCCAAAAGGAGATGAACCATGGTGCGCTTAGAACTAAGCCTATTGGAATTACGATTTCTGCTGTCATGAGCATTTTCCTGCTTGGCGCAACTAGGTTGATCATTGATATCTGGCTTCTGTACGTAACCGTCGCGTTGCCATAATTAGCGAAGACTAGTACTGCTTGTTCAACCATTGTTGGTATGTATTCAAATTCAACTTCTCCTGTAATGTTTCTGAGGTAAGAGATTATGTCAGAGTGGTTTCCGAAGAAAGCTTCCAGCATACTTGTTTTCCACATTCGAGAATAGTCTCCTGCTGGAGTGTTGTTGTAAAGCCAGTTTGATATATAGCTATAATTTGATTGTACCAAGTAAATCGTTAACTCGTCGCTGGAATTCACTGCCACACGTATGCCTCGTTGTGGATTAAGCATAAATGAAGGCCCAGAAAAGAAAAAACGTGAAGGCTGAAGCGTTGAACCGTATGCGGAATAAGTTTGTTCTCGTGCGGGTATAAGTGAGATGAGCAGTAGGGCTAAGCCCACAGACATTAAAACTGTTCCAATTCTTCCAACCAGCACGGTCCATCGGCTCATAGGCTAAGCCTCCTGCAGAAGTATACATAACTAATCGAGAACATGACTGCCACCAGTGCAAACGCACCTCCCACATACCATAACACTTCATTGAAGCTCGGAGTCCAAGAACCAGCTAAACCAGTTGAAAAATAATGTTGCTGAAGCGCGAGAGCTGGATTAATTACAGCGATTATTTGAATAGGCCAAGCTGAACCAGTGACAAATGCGATTACGGTTAGTATTCCGTTGACAACTCCTATAGCGAAGTATAGGATTATTCCGAAAACTAATGCTAAACCGCCTCTTTTAACTTTCAGAGTCATCAGTAGTAAGACTGCTGCTAAGAAGAGTGAATAACCGATGTTTGCCGAATAAGTTAGAAGCACTGTGCCAATGTAATTGGAGATTATGTCTGGTGCAAGTAGGTAGAGTGCTGAGATTTGTATTCCAAGAAATATCAAGAGAGCTACAACTATTGCTGAAAGAAGCTTAGCTGTAAGTATAGAACGCCTTTTAAGCGGATAAGAGAAGAATGTTTGGATCGTTCCTTTTTCCAGATCATTTCCAAGTCCATAAGCTATATTTTTGAAAATCAAAATTATAAAGATAAATATCGGAAATCCCATTAACGACGTTACCATCGTATAAGCTACTTGCTCATTCGTGACACCTCCATACGTCTGAAAACTCACGAATATGAATGTTCCCAACGTGTATAGAAATGTGAAGAGTTCGAGGATTGGAAAACGGTAATCTTCTTGTAATGTTGAAGCAAAAATTTCTAGGAATGGTTTACCCTTATGCTCAGTTTTCTCCATGGTTTACACCTTCTTGTTTTCGTTTGTAACAACAAGTCTGTACAGTTCCTCTAGTGATGCGCTTCCAGTTTCTATTCCAAGAATCTTAGTTTTAGCTTTTTTAGCAAGTTTGGCAGCATCCTCATAGAGATTTTCTTCCTCACCTTTCGCAGTGCGAACAGAGATTCCGCGTGCATCAGTTTTAATGTTTTCAATGTAAGAGAGTTTTTCAAGTTCAGCAGCCAACTTTTCAGGTTTTTCCACATTGATTCTTATTATTTCCGTAGCGTATTTTTCATAGAGTTCTGAAAGCTTTCCGGCAGCGTAAACCTTGCCCCGATTAATTATCGCAACAGAATCGCACACTCTGCTTAGTTCAGGAAGAATATGGGATGAAAGAAGAAACGTGGTTTTCTCTTTTTTGTTTATATTCACCACCAAGTCCAGCAGCAAGCTTCTTCCTTCCGGGTCAAGATTTGCAGTCATTTCGTCCGCCACAATTAGCTTGGGCTCATGAATTATCGCGTGAGCAATAGCAAATCTCTGAAGCATACCAGCGGATAAGGCTTTGATCTGCCTATCATAAGCATCTTCTAAGCCGACTAGACCTAAAACTTCATGTGCTCTTGCTTCGGGTATGCCGAAAATTCTGCAAACTCTTCTAATATAATCCAGCACCTTCTGATAAGATGGAAAATAAGCTTTTTCATGGACGACACCTACTAATTCTCTTAAATAAGGGTTGTCCCATGGTTCTTGACCGAAAACCTCAACGTGACCCCTGTCAGGTTTCAGTAAACCCAAAACAATTTTAATGGTGGTTGTTTTTCCTGCACCGTTGGGGCCAATTAAACCAGTGATGGCGCCCTCTTCGACATTGAGGTATAAACCGTCAACCGCAACCACCCTACCGTATTTCTTCACCAAGTCCTCGGCAACGATCAAGCTCATTATCTCTCAACCAATCTTCTTGCTTACTATAAAAGCGATATAAAAAAGCTTCTGAAAACAAAATCCGCTAAAATGCTCCCTCGCATGTGCCTGAACAAATTTAAACAAAACCTGTACATATCATATCAAAAGGTGCAACGCTGTTGAATCGACTGTATCCAGAACGGCCACTCGTAGGAATAGGCGCGGTCATAATCTGCAATGATAAAATTTTGCTTGAAAAAAGAAAGGGTGAGCCCGGAAGAGGCAAATGGACTATTCCTGGCGGCTTAGTGGAATTAGGCGAGGATACTGAGCAGACGGTGATAAGGGAAGTTAGGGAAGAAACCAACCTTAGAGTTGAAAAGCCCGAACTCGTTGATGTTGTCGACAGCAAAACTGTGGATGAGAATGGCAAGATAAAGTATCATTTTGTGATAGTTGACTATTTTGTGAAACTTAAAGGTGGGACGCTTAGGGCCGCGGATGACGCGGCAGAATTAAGATGGGTTCCATTTGACGAAGTGGAAAACTACGATTTAACAAAAAGTTTTAGAGAGTTCTTCCAGAGAAATAGGCAGGAACTAGAAAGGTTTAACTCATGTCCTTGAAGAATAACCTTGTTTCTCCCATGGTTTTAACGTCTAAAGCTTTGACTTTGGCAACCATTGGAAAGTCTTTCACGATTTTTCCGAGCGCCAAACAGTAGTGTGGTGGCAAATCTCTAGCAATAGATCTGACTGTCTCTGCGTCTACCCTAGAGGCCCGCGAAATAACTTCTAAATCCTGTTCGTTTGTGAAGTTGAAGAGGAATATGTTGTCCGCTTGGCGGTATATGTTTTGGCGGATTGTGTCTGGCTGGTTGGTTATGAACGTTGTGAATATTCCGAAATGTCTCATTCTTGTTACAATGTCATCCCAATAGGTTTCACGCAGGTAAAGATGCGCTTCCTCGGCAAAGAGAAAGATAGCCTTAAGTTTCCAGCTTGTTAGCAGGTCAACAAGTTTTCCAAGCAGGTATTCAACAACTATCTGACGGTCGATAGAGGAAGTGTTTCGCAAGTTTATTATGATGGCGCCGCCTTCGTTTTTAGCCCTGAATAGGCCTTCTTCCAGAAGAATGGCTTCGGCAACATTGTCTGTGAAAAAGCCGGAGTTGACTAAAGCATGATAGCGCGAGAAAAGGGCGTCGCGGACATGGTGGTTGCAACGGCAGTTGCGTATGGCTTCGCCTAGTTCATGTAAGGTAAGGTTGTCTCTTTCTTTTAAGGATCGCCATATACGCCTAAACTCGCGAGCGGATGTTCCGGGCAGATGGAGTGCGTGGATGAGGATGTTCAGTAAAACACGTAGGTGAAGCTGTTTTAGGGCAGCCTTGAAGTTTTGAGAAGGAGTCAGAACATGAATCTTGTTGTAGTAAGCGTTTCTTTTTCCGTCAGATGTCATACCTAGGCTTATGTATTCCCCGTTTAAATCGAAAACAACCACGGTAGCCCCATACCGTACTAGGTTGAGCATCAAAAGTTTGGATAGATGAGATTTACCGGTTTCTTTCTTCCCAGTTATTATGTTTAGTCTCCCATCCAAGGATGAAGCATCTATGGTGAGAAGCATAGAATCCTTCGTGCCGCCTAAAACTATTGGAAGTTTCCCATCAATTTTTGCGAGTTTGAGCAGGGTGGGGATTTGTAACTTCTTTATTGTTGATTGGGAGCGGGAGGGAAGCCATGAACTGGTTGGGCTTAAGCTTTCGTTTTCTGCTGTTGCGCGGATCTTGCATGTGAGGAGCCTTGCATCCTGAATATATGTGATGTGGGGTGCAATTTCTAAGGGATCGAAGTCTTCGCCCTGCATGAGTTCTCCGCCGTCTGGAAGGCTGCGGAGTAATTCTTCCAAGATTCCTGGGATGTTTGCGAATTGCACGTCAATTACTTGTACGATTAATGCCTTTCCAGGGTCGCCATCTTCAATGAGTAGGTAGTCGCCTTTCTCTACGGTTTCATTTGGGAAACTTAGAATCTGGATGATGTTGCCCTCTTTCTTGTAGAGCTTCATGAACGGCTTTCACCTTTACCGAAGGGTCCAAACAAAAGCCTGTGCATATCTGGTCTATTGATGATTTTGAGATTGTACTTGTGTGCGATGAAGTGTTGAATGGCTATGACCTCGTTCGCTGTGAAAGTGCAGAAGATATGAGCTAAACGTAGAGTTTCAGGGTAGCTTTGTGAAAATAGGTCGTTTCCTAAAAGCTTCTCAACGGGTTCTATTTTCCGATCGAGGGAGACTTCCTTGTCGATGTCGAGTCTAAAGGCATAGTTTCCCTTGGTCAGTCTAGCTACGTAAACATCACCCAGCAATACAATTGGAGGCTTAGGCTTCAAACCAGCTATCTCAAACAGATAAGGCGGCTTATATCCAAGCAGCACATCCGTCACGAGATACCCGTTAAACCTTAGACTTGTCATTTTTGAGAAAGCCAAAACAACGTTGCCTTTTTTCCTCGCATTGTCCAAGATTTCCTTCATGCGTTGTGTTGGGGTGCCAGCAATTCCAGACGTTAAGGAGCCGTCAAAAAGAATTAGACCATTAGTTACCGTCCTTGAAAGCATTACTTGCAGCCACCTTTCGAGAAGGCTTGCTATCCGCATCGGCATCTGAAAAAGGCTGGGTGAGCTCTGGCGGTTGTGCTCGTGCGGAGAGTTGAAGTATGCCCTTTGCAATGCGTTGTATACCTCTTTTTTGTTTTCCTCTGTTATGTGGAAGATGAATGGTCCAAGCCTTAGGTATCTGTAGTTTCTTTTCTGTTTCCAGACGCTTGCTCCTCTAACTGCTATTACTATGCCTTTGCTTGTTTCACCGATTTTTATGCTGGAGGTGTCGACAGCTGCAACAACTGTTTCTTCTGGTCTTGGCTTTAGTGATATGGGTTGCAGTTCAATTCGCGTGGTTGGTATTTGCTCTTCCAAGTTATTGTCTTGTTGAAAAATTTGTTGATTTAGTTGAGAGGATTGGTTTTGCACGTGCTTGAGTGAGTGTATGCTTAGCTCTATTAAGCGTTGGGGTAATGATGCGTCTATGGTGGGTTGTGGAAAATTATATTTGGGTGTTGTTGTAATAGTTAGTTGTTCAATCAACATGATTCACCAATAACCAGTTGTTGGGGTGGGAAATATTTAAATGTTGTGCATGTACAAGATGTACAATTCAATAAACAATAGGTGAAAAGTTGACAGAAAAAGAGGCAAAACCACCGATACGCGTGAAGATGAAGATAGGAGAAATAGAGTTCGAAATAGAGTGCCAAGAAGAACAACTCCAAGCAACAGTTGACAAAATTCTCTCGACAGTAACTGAAAGACTGAAGGGGACATCATTCTTAACTGAAAGAGCCGCGCCACCACCAAGAGCAGAAACATGTAAAGGCTTAATCCAAAAACTTTGGGAAGAGAGATGGTTCGCAACATCTAGAAACCTAGGCGAAGTACACAGTGAAATGGCAAGGCGAGGTTTTCACTACGACCGTACAGCAGTAGCCCACGCACTAATCGACCTAGTCAAAGACGGAATACTAACAAGAGAAGGAAAACCGAGAAGGTATCAATACGCCCAGAAAAGGCCGCCGTAACCCGTTGAGTTTTAACGTTTTTTCTTCAGACTTTCAGAATTCTAGCGCGCGCCGACTTTATCCCTTAACTAACCGTCTGCCCGCCTTTTCCAACATCTCAAGCTTATGGTCTTTCGAGAATCGAGTTACTGGAACCAGGTCGAAGATGTTGAATCCGAGCCTTCTGAGATAGTCTTCGAGATTGTAGAGGGCACGGACTACACCTCGGCCGCTTCCACCAGCCGAGGCTATTCCGATGGCCTTCTTACCCATAAAAGTCTTAAAATCTCTACCAGTTTCACATCGGCGGAGACGGTCTAGAAAGACCTTAGCGGACTCGCTGAGGTCATGCCAGTATACCGGGGTAGCGAAGATTAGAGCATCTGATTTGGCAATCTTTTTCGTCAAATTCTGGAAATCGTCTTCGAGGATGCATGCTCCTTTCTTCCTGCATTCTCCCCATCCGTCTTCACAAGCGATACATGGCTTTATGTCTAGCCTGTTTAGGTGAACGAGCTCAGTTTCCCCACCTTCAGCCTCAACACCTTTAAGGACAGCTTGAGCAAGACTAGAAGTCAACCCATCTAAATTGGGACTTGACTGAATAGCAATAGCCTTCATACTAGCGACCGGAAGCTAAGAGATGAAAGGCAATAAAAAACGTTGCGCCATTTAAAGAACTACTTAATTATGGTAGCATAAATCGCGCGCTAAAAGTGTAAACTTTATAAACACATTTTGTGCTACCTTCGAATTAAAATAGCTTTTAGGAGTTAAAGAAACGTGGGTGAAGGAAGCTGGAGTCCTCCCAAATGGATTTTTAGAGACAGACGACCTCCGAAAGATGACAACTATTTTGCAAATATGACTAGAGTTGTCTTTCTGGCAGGTTTAAGTTGGAAATTGATTGAGAAAAAGTGGCCTAACTTCAAGAAAGCTTTCAAGAACTTTTCCATACCTGATGTTGCTAGGTTCGACGAGAAGGACTTGGAGCGACTTGTTAGAGATGCGGGCATAGTGAGGAATCGAGCAAAGATAATTGCAACAATCAATAATGCAAAGCAATTTCAGGAGATCAGAAAAGAATACGGATCTTTTCAGTATTATCTAGACAACCTTGATAAATCTAACAATTATGCTTTAGTAATCAAGGAACTCGGCAAAAAATTCAATCGAATAGGGCCTTCTTCAGCACGCATCTTCCTCTACAGCGTCGGAGAAAACGTAAAGCGCCCAATGGAATAACTAGAAAACCTCACGCGCAAGTTTAGTCAAAGCCTCCAATTAGCGCCCGCGGAAAATCCGACTTCATACACCTTTTTGAGCGGTAAACGAACCGCTTCTGAAAAGAAAACCAGCCTAGCTGCCAATCTTTAACTTAATCCTCGGAAGAAAATCCTTCTGTATCTGAATGACCCCAAAAGTTGTAATTCTATATTCTCCATCAGCGGTTTTTGTTACCAATTCGCTTTTGGCGAGTTCGCCTAGGCGTGTGCTCGTGATTTTTGCAGTTTTTCCAAGTTTGGCTTGGAGTTCTTCCCTTGAAACAGCATCGCTCTCCACTGTGCCTAATTTATAGCCTACGTAACCTGCTAAAAGCTGCAAAGCCAAAGTCTCGTTGTCCGTCAGCTTATCCCTTGAAACAAGCAGGTGGGGGCCTTCCTCTGTAAAAGCAATGATGTTTTCACATTCTTTGATGAGTTCTTGCAAATCCACTGTTAAGACTAGTTTCTTTGAAATCTCAAAGGCTGGAATGAATTCGCTGAAAAACTTGTTTACGCTTATCCAAACGTCATTGACGCAGCCAGAAAAGGTTTCCTCAAAATCTTTGTACTTGATTTGAACTGTGATCTCGTCCTCTCCACCGGTCAACTCATTTTACCTCGAAGCCTAGCTAAAACCTCTTCTTCGACCCACCTTTCGCCCTGTACAGTCAACGTGAACTCCGGCCTGTTCGGGTCTGGCTTGAAAACTCTCCCTCTCTTAGTCATCTCGTTCAGGCGGGCTGGAACCATGGATTTTATCCCGCTGGATTCCAAAAGCTTCGTTATCTGAGCCGCGGTGTTCTTCTTCCCTTCAGAAGCGTACAGGATCAAGCCTATGGCTTCGTAATGCGTGAGCTTCTCGCGAGTCATTATGACAGGTCCTTCCGTGGTGAATTCA